>Ga0214472_10007964_pt1 | contig 11053 bp, 8 predicted proteins | sample RVTome_6_FD_207662 | JGI IMG/M metagenome (GOLD analysis project Ga0214472, IMG submission 207662) | Soil microbial communities from uranium-contaminated site in the Upper Colorado River Basin, Wyoming, United States - RVT140D175 | ecosystem: Environmental > Terrestrial > Soil > Contaminated >...
CCGGTGCCGCCCTCCCTCCCGGAAACCAGCGGGTTGAAGATCCGGTCCTGGATCTCCTCCGGCACGCCCGGGCCGTCGTCGACTACCTGCAATTCTAATGCCAGCCTGCAGCGCTGCCGCAGAATGGTCACCTGGCGCAGCGCGCGGGTCCTGAATTCGACCGACCTGGCTCCGGATTGGGCGGCGTTGCGCGCAAGGTTGAGCACCGCCTGGATGAGCTGCTCCCGGTCGCCGAGGAGATCGGGAAGGCTCGGGTCGTAGTCGCGGCCGATCTCGATGCCGAACTCCGCCTGCACCAGGCTGCGCACGCGCTCGAGCACTTCATAGATGCTGAGCGCCTCGACGCGCGGCGCGCGGTGCGGCGTCAGCATCCGGTCCATCAGCGACTGCAGGCGGTCGGCTTCCTTGATGATGACCTGCGTGTATTCGCGCAGCGCCGGGTCGCGCAGCTCGCGCTCCAGGAGCTGCGCCGAGCCGCGCAGCCCGCCGAGCGGATTCTTGATCTCGTGCGCCAGGTTGCGGATCAGCTCGCGGTTCGCCTGCTGCTCGGAAACCAGGCGCTCCTCGCGCGCGAGGCGCAGCTGCTGCTCGATCGGCCGCAGCTCGGCGAGCAGCGCGAGGCCGGGCTGGTCGATGCGCGTCACCATGCACGAGAGGCGCTGCGGCTCGTGCCCGGCGCGCCGGTAGGTGACGTTCCGGGCCGAGTAGTCCCAGTGCGTGCTGCGCGCCTCGCCGAGGGTGCGCTCGAGCTCCTCGCTCTCGGAGAAGTGCAGCGGGAAAGGCTGCCCGATCAGGCTTCTCGCGCCGGTGGCGAGCAGGCTTTCGGCCGCGGGGTTGGCGTAGCGCACCACCAGCGCTTCGTCGAGCGCCACCACCGCCGTGGCGAGCAGTTCCAGGCCTGGGAACGAAGCCACTTAGCGGTACAGGTTGGCGAGCTCGCGTTGCAGCGCTTCGATGTTCTTCTCGTGGGTCTGGACGCTGTCCTTGTAGGGCTGCAGGCGCTCGAGGACGCGCGCGTAGTTGCGCTCGTCTCCCAGGCGCACCGACTCCTGCGCCGCGAGCTCCGCGCGCGCCCTCGCGAGCAACTGCTCCTCGGTCGCGAGCTCCTTCTCCAGGATCTCGCGCTGGCGCTCCTTGGCGTTGGCGCGGTCGGTCGCCGTTTCCTTCGGAAAGCTCGACGGCGGCGGCGGCTTGCGCGACTGCGACGGCACCACGTTGACCTGGCGCGACACCAGCTCGCACTGCTTGCCCGCGGTGTCGCGCTTGTCGCTCGTGTACAGCGGCCGCCCCGAAGGGTCGATGCACTTGTAGATCTCGGTGACCTGCTGCTGGGCATGCGCATGCCCGGCGAGCACGCCCAGCCCGAGCAGCCATCCGGTGATCCCCCGCATAGGTGCCTAAGTCTATCAAAGAAAAGAAAAAGGGCGGCCGCGCCGCCCTTTCCACTCGCCGCGCCGGGCAGCGCTTACGACGCGTAGTACATCTCGAACTCGAGCGGATGCGTGGTCATCCGGAAGCGGGTGAGCTCCTCCTCCTTGAGCGCGATGTAGGACTCGAGGAAGTCCTCCGAGAACACGCCGCCGCGCGTCAGGAAGGCGTGGTCGTCGCGGATGCATTCGAGCGCCTGCTCGAGCGAGGCGCACACGTGCGGCACCTTGGCTGCTTCCTCGGGCGGCAGGTCGTACATGTTCTTGTCGATCGGGTCGCCGGGATGGATCTTGTTCTGCACCCCGTCGAGGCCGGCCATCAGCATCGCCGCAAAGGCGAGATAGGCGTTGGCGGTCGGGTCCGGGAAGCGCACCTCGACGCGACGCGCGTTGGGGCTCGACACGAACGGGATGCGGCACGCGGCGGAGCGGTTGCGCGCCGAGTAGGCGAGGTTGATCGGCGCCTCGAAGCCCGGCACCAGCCGCTTGTACGAGTTGGTGCCCGGGTTGGTGATCGCGTTCAGCGCCTTCGCGTGCTTGATGATGCCGCCGATGTAGTGCAGCGCGAACTCGGAAAGCCCGGCGTAGCCGTTGCCGGCGAAAAGATTCTTCCCGCCCTTCCACACCGACTGGTGCACGTGCATGCCCGAGCCGTTGTCGCCGACCACCGGCTTGGGCATGAAGGTCGCGGTCTTGCCGTAGGAGTGCGCCACGTTCCAGACCGTGTACTTGAGGATCTGCATCCAGTCCGCGCGCTGCACCAGCGGCGCGAAGCGCGTTCCGATCTCGTTCTGGCCGGCGGCCGCCACCTCGTGGTGATGCACCTCGACTTCGACACCCTGCTGCTCGAGCGCGAGCGCCATCGCATTGCGGATATCGGCGAGCGTATCGATCGGCGGCACCGGAAAATAGCCTCCCTTCACCGGCGCGCGGTGGCCCATGTTGCCCGACTCGTAGTCGATGCCCGAGGACCACGGCGCCTCCTCGGACTTGATCTTCACGAAGCAGCCCGACATGTCGACCGACCAGGTGACGCCGTCGAAGATGAAGAACTCCGGCTCGGGGCCGAAGTAGGCGACCTCCCCCAGGCCGGTGGACTTGAGGTAGGCCTCGGCGCGCTTGGCGATGCCGCGCGGGTCGCGGTCGTAGGGCTTGCCGTCCATCGGCTCGTAGACGTCGCAGCTGATGTTGAGCACCGGCTCGTCGGTGAACGGGTCCATGCGCGCCGAGGCGGCGTCCGGCATCAGCAGCATGTCGGAAGCCTGGATCCCCTTCCAGCCCGCGATCGAGGAGCCGTCGAAGGCGTGGCCCGACTCGAACTTGTCCTTGCCGAAGTACCTGACCGGCACCGTGACGTGCTGCTCCTTGCCGCGAGTGTCGGTAAAGCGTAGATCGACGAACTTGACCTCCTTGTCCTTGATGAGTTTAAGGACGTCGTCGGGCGTCATCGCCATCTCGGAATCTCCTGGATGCTTAGGTTGGTATAGGTGGTGTAGACCGGCGGATGAGCATTTTCCATGCCAAAGCCCCTCCCAGGAAGAAGCATGCTCTCAGCCAGAATTGCGCACCATGTCGGGGCATGCGAACCGGGACCGCACAATAGCGGTGCATGTTGCCGCACTTCTATAATGCAAAGCAACCATGGACGACATCCGGAAAAGCGCTGCGGAACGCGGCCGGGCGATGGGGCTTGCCTACGCCGGCGCCCTGCTTCCAGCGGAAGCCTACCGGCTGATGCAGGCCGGGGCCCGGCTGGTCGATGTGCGCACCCAGCCGGAGCTGCTCTACGTCGGGCGCGTCCCCGGCGCCCTCGCCCTCGAATGGCAGACGTATCCGGGCAACCGGTCTAATCCGCAGTTCCTGGAGGAGCTCGCGGCGCTCACCGACAAGGACGAGCCGCTCATGTTCCTGTGCCGCTCCGGCGGCCGCTCGCACGCCGCGGCGCAGGCGGCGACGCAGGCCGGCTGGCGCGAGTGCTACAACGTGCTCGAGGGCTTCGAGGGCGACAGGGACCAGGCCCAGCACCGCGGCACCGTGGGCGGCTGGCGCAAGGCGGGCCTGCCCTGGGTGCAGGGCTGAGTCAGTCCGGGCTCCAGTCGACCCACCCGGTGTAGGCGGTGACGAGCACCACCAGGCCGAAGGCGATGCGGTAATACGCGAACGGCCGGAAGTCATGGCGGCTCACATACGCTAGGAGCGAGCGCACCACGAACAGGGCCGCGACGAACGACCCGGCGAAGCCTGCCGCGAAACCCGCAAGGTCGCCGCCGTCGAGGAGCCCTCGATTGCGATAAAGATCCCAGACCACGGCGCCGAACATCGTCGGGATCGCGAGAAAAAAGGAGAACTCGGTCGCCGCGCGCCGCGACAGGCCGAACACCAGCCCGCCGAGAATGGTGGCGCCCGAGCGCGAGGTGCCGGGGATGAGCGCAAACGACTGGGCGATCCCGACCTTGAGCGCGTCGCTCCAGCGCATCGCGTCCACGTCGTCGACGCGCACGCGCCGTCCCGGCCGGTCGATCCAGAGGATGATCAACCCTCCGGCGACCAGCGCGAGCGCGACCGGCACCGCATGGAACAGCGCCGACTTGATCGCCGAGTGGAACAGCACCCCGAGCACGGCGGCCGGCAGGAACGCGACGACGAGGTTCGCGACGAAGCGGCGCGCCGCGGGATCGGAGCGAAGCCCGAAGGCAACGCGCGTCAGGCGCAGCCGGTATTCCCAGCACACCGCGAAAATCGCCGCGAGCTGGATCACGATGATGAACACCTTGCTCTTCTCGCCGCTCTCCCCCAGCAGGGCGCTCACGATGATGAGATGGCCGGTGCTGGAAATCGGCAGGAACTCGGTGAGTCCCTCGACCACGCCGAGAAGCAGGGCGTTCAGGAGATCCGTCATGCCCGGCGCATTCTAGCCTCCGGCGATGAAACGACGGATGTGATCCCAGAAAAGCGGTGAGCCGTCCGTACTATTGTGGCCGGCGCCGTCGAGCTCGACCCAGCGCTTCGGGCCGGCCCAGGCATCGTACAGCCGCCTCGAGCGCTCCGCCGGAATGATCTCGTCGCGCCCGGCGACCAGGCACAGCAGCGGCGCCGCGATCCCCGGCGCCCGTGAAGCCGACTCGAAGCGGTGGCGCAGCAGCCAGCTCACCGGCAGCAGCGGGTAGTGGTGCCTGCCGAGCTCCACCATGCTGTCGTAGGGCGCGACCAGGATCACTCCCGCCACCCGCCGCTCGGCGGCGAGCTGTACCGCCACGCCGCTTCCCAGGCTGCGCCCGAAGACGAAGATGTCTCGCGCCCCGAGCTTCTGCGTCGCGAGGTCGTACCACTCGAGAGCGTCGGCGACCAGCGCCTTTTCCGAAGGCGAGCCGCCGCTCGCGCCGTAGCCGCGGTAATCGACCAGCAGCCAGCCGGTGCCCGGCGCACGCCGCCGCGCCTCGCCGGCCATCCACGAGACATCTTCGGCGTTGCCGCCGAAGTAAAGCACCAGCGGAGCGCCGCTCGCGCCCTTCACGTGCCAGGCATGCAGCCGGGTGCCGTCCCGGGCCTCGTGGAAGAGCTCTTCCGCCGCCACCGTGGCGCGCCGCGCCTCGGAAAGCGGTTGCGGCGGCAGGAAGATCAGGCTGTCCTGAGCGAGATAGGCGAGCAGCGGGACGCCGATCGCCACCACGGCGGCGATCTGGGCAAGCGACACGAGGAGTCCCGATTCCACCAGACCGCGCCGCACTAGCCCCCCGGCTGGGCAGCGGCGGCGCCCTGCGTGGCGCGCGCCACGACCTCCAGGATCTGCTCGCGGGAATCGTTCTTGAGCAGCCAGCCGACGATGCCGTAGCGCTGCGGCTCCCGGAAGGCGGCCTGGTCGCTGCGCAGCCCCGCGACCATGACGATGCGGGTGCCGTCGAGGCGCGGGCGCAGCTCGCCGATGAGCGCGGCCGGGTCGGTCGCGTCGCGCAGCCGGCTCGCGAGCAGCCAGGCCGCGTACTTCCAGCGGCCGAGCAGCTCGCGCGAGGCGGCGGCATCGGACACCGTGTCGACGCGGTAGCCGGCCTTCTCGAGCACCATGGCGAGATATTCGGCCGCCACCGCGTCCTCCTCGGTGATCAGCACGCGGCTCGGCTCCCCGGCCTCGGCCGCGGCGCTCTCCAGCACCGGGAGATCGAAGTAGAAACTGGTGCCGCCGCCGGCGCGGTCCTCGAAGCCGATGCGCCCCTGCATCATCTCGATCAGGCGCTTGGAGATCGCGAGGCCGAGCCCGGTGCCCCCCTTGATGCGCGAATCGGCGGAATCGGCCTGCGCGAAGCGGCCGAAGATGCGCCCGCGAAACGCCGCCGGGATCCCGGGGCCGCGATCGCCGACGTCGACCCGCACCCGGTCCCCGTTGAGGGAGGCGGCGACGTCGACGGAGCCGCCCGGCGGAGAAAACTTCGCCGCGTTCGACAGCAGGTTGGTCATGACCTGCATCAGCCGCTTGCGATCGGCGCGCACCACGACGTGGGGCAGGACGCCCTCGAGCGCGAGCCGCACCTGGAAGCGGTCCGCGAAGCCCTGGTTCAGGCGCAGCGACTCGCTCAGCAGCTCGTCCAGCGCGAGCGGCTCGGGCGCGAGCGACAGGCGTCCGGACTCGATCTTCTCGATGTCGAGCACCTCGTTGATCAGGTCGAGCAGGCGCTTGCCGTTGCGCTCCGCGATCTCGACGATCTCGTCCTGCTCCTTCGGCACCTCCCCCAGGGCGCCGCTGCGAAGCAGCGAGAGCGACCCGAGGATCGAGGTGAGCGGCGTGCGCAGCTCGTGGCTCAGGGTCGAGGTGAACTCGCCGCGCACGCGCTCGGCGGCGCGCTGCTGGGTGATGTCCCGGCCCTGGATGACGATGGAGGCGAGCTCTCCCGCGTCGTTCACCAGCGGCGTCAGCGTCCACTCGCAGGCAAGCGCCAGCCCGTCGCGCCGCAGGCAGCGCTCGATCACCGTGGTCTGCGGCGTGGCGAGCTCGGTGAACTCCTTCCACCACTGCTCGGTGCGCTCCCGGTCCTCGGCGCCGAGCAGCATGGTGAGCAGGTTGCGACCGATCATCTCATGCGCCCCCCAGCCGAAGAGGTTCTCCGCCGCCGGGTTCATGTCCATGATGGTCGCGCGCGAGTCGACCTCGAACACGGCGATCGGCGCGCGCTCGGAGAACAGCGCCAGCTTGCGGCCGTAGGCCTGCACCTCGCGGTGCGCCTCGAGCAGGCTGTCGAGCTGCTCGCCGAGCTGGGCCTCGGTCTGCGCGTTGTCGTTCGACAGGCGCTGGTAGGCGCTGCGCAGCCCGTAGGCGGTGCTGAAGACGCGGCCGAGCTGGTACGCGGTCCACACATTGGCGACGTAAAGCAGCGGCACCGCGGCGCCGAGCAGGCGAAAGAACTCGGTGCCATGGGCGAACAGCACCACGTTGAAAGGCAGCATCACGGCACCGGCATACAGGGCGTAGATCCACCACACGGTCGAGAAAAGCGGCAGGGCGCCCGCGCTCACCAGCGCAATGGCGAACGAGATCACGACCTGCTCCTCCTGGCCGCCGGGGAAGAACACCGCGGCGCCATAGCCCCAGCCGGCGCCGAGCGCCGTGGCGCCGAACGCGGCGCGCCGGATCCACACCTCGGGCTGCTCGCGCGCGCCGCTGGTGCGGCGATAGACCTCGCCCAGGGCCCAAAGGCTCGCGGCGAGCGCGAGGATCGCGAGCTGCCAGAAGACGATCAGCTCGACCGGGCGCAGCGGCCAGAGAAACGTGCTGAGCAGCGCGCTGAGCACCGCCGTCGCGGCGGCGGCGGGCGCGAGCCTGCGGTAGATGAACTCGCAGCGCTCGCGCATCACCTCCGGGGCGTCCTCGCCCGGCTCGCCGGCTGCCGCGCGCGTGTCTCTGAGCATGCGGTAATCTTAAGACTCAAGGAGACCCGCCGGTGAGGAAAACAGTGCCCGTGTCCGAGCTCGAGTTCGGGATGTACGTCGCCGAGCTCGACCGGCCGTGGACCGAAACCCCGTTCCGCTTCCAGGGCTTCGTCCTGAAAACGGCGGAGCAGCTCGAGGCGCTGCGCAAATATTGCCGGCACGTGTTCGTCGATCCGGACCGCAACGAGGTGCTCTCGCGGCTGCCTCGTCAGGCCTCGCTCGGCGCCACGCGCAGCGCGGTCGACCTTTCCCGCACCGGCCAGGTGAAGCACCCGGAGGCTGCGCCGGTCGAGCAGGAATTCCCGCGCGCCGCCGGCCACCGCGGCGCCACGGCGAGCGCGATGCGCGAGGTCATCCGGGAGCTGCACGCCGGCAGGGTGCTCGATGCCCAGCTCGTGAACGATGCCGTCAGCGGCCTCACCGAGAGCGTGCTGCGCAACCCCGACGCCATGCTGCTGGTCACGCAGCTGCAGGAAAAGGACGATTACACCCTGTCCCACGCGCTCGACGTCTCGGTCTACATGACGGCGTTCGGCCGCTTCCTCGAGATGCCGCGCGAGGACGTCGCGCTGCTCGGCCACCTCGGGCTGCTGCAGGACATCGGCAAGATACGGCTGCCGAACGAGCTTCTGAGCAAGCGCGAGCGCCTGACGCCGGAGGAGTTCGAGCTGGCGAAGCAGCACGTGCAGCACTCGGTGGAGATCCTGCGCGCCTCCCGCGGCCTGCCCGCGGAGCTGCCGGCGCTCGCCGTCCTGCACCACGAGCGCCATGACGGCAGCGGCTATCCGAAGAAGCTGCGCGGCAGGGAAATCGGGCTCACCGGCTCGATCGCGGCAATCGTGGACACGTTCGGTGCGCTCACTTCGCGGCGCCCCTACGCCGAGCCGATGGCGCCCTCGGCCGCCCTCAGCATGCTCTACAAGTGGCGCGGGACGCTGTTCGACGCCTACCTGGTCGAGCAGTTCATCCGCTGCATCGGCATCTTCCCGATCGGCAGCCTGGTCGAGCTGAACAGCGGCGAGGTCGGCATCGTCATCGCGCAGAACCTCGAGAAACGCCTGCAGCCGCGCGTCATGGTGATCCGCGACGCCGCCGGGCAGCCGCTCAAGCCGCAGAAGCTGCTGGACCTCGCGCGCGCGCCCACGGCGCCCGGCGGCGAGGCCTACCGCATCCGCCGCACCCTCGAGTACGGCCGCGTGCCCGTGAGCGCGGAGACACTCTTTGCCTAGAAATCGGTAGACGTCCCCGATTTCTGGTAGATCTCGCTGCCCTTCTTCACGAACTCGACCGCTTTCTCCTTCATGCCCTGCTCGACGTAATCGCGCACGTCCTGGGTGATCTTCATCGAGCAGAAGTGCGGGCCGCACATGGAGCAGAAGTGCGCCACCTTGGCGCCTTCCTGCGGCAGGGTCTCGTCGTGGAACTCGCGCGCGGTGTCGGGGTCGAGGCCGAGGTTGAACTGGTCGGCCCAGCGGAATTCGAAGCGCGCCTTGGAGAGCGCGTTGTCGCGCAGCTGCGCGCCGGGATGGCCCTTGGCGAGGTCGGCGGCGTGCGCCGCGATCTTGTAGGCCATGATGCCGTCCTTCACGTCCTTCTTGTTCGGCAGGCCGAGGTGCTCCTTGGGCGTGACGTAGCACAGCATGGCGGTGCCGTACCAGCCGATCATCGCGGCGCCGATGGCGCTCGTGATGTGGTCGTAGCCGGGCGCGATGTCGGTGGTGAGCGGCCCGAGCGTGTAGAACGGCGCCTCGTCGCAGTACTCGAGCTCGAGCTCCATGTTCTCCTTGATGAGCTGCATCGGCACGTGCCCCGGGCCCTCGATCATCACCTGGCAGTCGTGCTTCCAGGCGATCCTGGTGAGCTGTCCCAGCGTCTTCAATTCGGCGAGCTGCGCCTCGTCGTTGGCGTCGTAGATCGAGCCCGGCCGCAGCCCGTCGCCCAGCGAGAACGAGACGTCGTACGCCGCCATGATCTCGCAGATCTCCTCGAAGCGCGTGTAGAGGAAGCTCTCCTGGTGGTGCGCGAGGCACCACTTCGCCATGATCGAGCCGCCGCGCGACACGATTCCGGTCATGCGATTCGCGGTGAGCGGGATGAAGGGCAGGCGCACGCCGGCGTGGATGGTGAAGTAGTCCACCCCCTGCTCGGCCTGCTCGATCAGCGTGTCGCGGAAGATCTCCCAGGTGAGCTCTTCCGCCTTGCCGCCGGTTTTCTCGAGCGCCTGATAGATCGGGACCGTGCCGATGGGCACCGGGCTGTTGCGGATGATCCACTCGCGCGTCTCGTGGATGTGCTTGCCGGTGGAGAGATCCATCACCGTGTCGGCGCCCCAGCGGATCGCCCAGGTCATCTTGTCCACTTCCTCGCCGATCGAGGAGCTCACTGCCGAGTTGCCGATGTTGCAGTTGATCTTCACCAGGAAGTTCCTGCCGATCACCATCGGCTCGGTCTCCGGATGGTTGATGTTCGCCGGGATGATGGCGCGCCCGCGCGCCACCTCGTCGCGCACGAACTCCGGCGTGATCAGCTGCGGCAGCCTGGCGCCGAACGCCTGCCCCGGATGCTGCTTGCGCAGCGTTTCCGGGTAGCGCTCGGAGCGGGCGTTCTCCCGCTCCGCGATGAACCGCATCTCGGGGGTGATGATGCCCCGCTTCGCGTAGTGCATCTGCGTGACGCAGCGCCCGCGGCGCGGCCGGCGGTGCAGGTCGAAGCGCAGCTCGGCGAGCTTCGGGTCGGCGAGCCGCGCCCTGCCGTAGGCCGAGCTCGGTCCTTCCAGCGTCTCAACGTCACCCCTGTCGAGAGTCCACCTCTCCCGCAAGGCAGGCAGGCCCTTGCGGATGTCGATACGCGCCGCGGGATCGGTGTAGGGCCCGGAGGTGTCGTACACGGTGAGCGGCGGGTTCCCCGCGCTCTGCGCGATCTCGCGCATCGGCACGCGCAGCTCGCCGACGTACACCTTGCGCGAGCCGGGAAGCGGCAGGACCGCCGCCTCGTCGACGCGAGCGGTGGCGGCAAGAAACTTCGGATTGGCGTTCATCGCAGGTTCCCTTCGGCGGCATTACCCGCATCAGGTTCAATGGGTATCTCTCACCCGGGGCGTTTCAAACGTCCCAGGACCCCTGTGGCAAGCGCAAACGCTACGCCAAAAGGCGCGCGCTTACAAGAATCCCGCAGCGGCGCTGCTACTATTTCGTCCTCCGATGCGGCTCCCCCCGCTGTTTCTCGCGGCTGCGCTAGCGCTGCACGCGCACGCCCAGAACCCCCCGCCGGCAGCGGCGACCCGGCCCTGGTCGGAGGTCGCGATCCTGCCCGAGCGCGAAGCCTCCGCGCAAACCGTGACGCTGAACGAGTCGCGCATCGCCGCCGAGATCGCCGGACGCCTCGAAGCGATCCCGGCGCAGGCCGGCAGCCGCGTCGCGCGCGGCGCGGTGCTTGCCCGCATCGACTGCCGCGACCATGAGCTCGCCGCGTCCAGGGCGGCGGCCGCCTTCGAGGCGGCCGCTGCGCGACTTGCGCTCGCCGAGCAGCAGCTCGAGCGGGCGCGCGAGCTGCAGGCGAAGGGCTTCTTCTCCGCCGAGGCGCTCGCCTCGCGCGAGACCGAGGTCCGGGTGCTGCGCGCCGAAGGCGAGCAGGCGCGCGCCGAGCTCGCCGCCGCGCGCCGCAGCGTCGGCAAATGCGTGGTGCGCGCCCCCTTCGCCGCCATCGTG
>Ga0214472_10007965_pt1 | contig 11053 bp, 10 predicted proteins | sample RVTome_6_FD_207662 | JGI IMG/M metagenome (GOLD analysis project Ga0214472, IMG submission 207662) | Soil microbial communities from uranium-contaminated site in the Upper Colorado River Basin, Wyoming, United States - RVT140D175 | ecosystem: Environmental > Terrestrial > Soil > Contaminated >...
TACGACTCGGTGGTCATCGAGTCCGACGTGGAATTCGGCGGCAGCGACCAGATGTTCAACCTGCTGGTGGGCCGGGAACTGCAGGGCATGATGGGTCAGAAACCCCAGCAATGCTTCTTGATGCCGTTGCTGGTGGGCACCGACGGAGTGCAGAAGATGAGCAAGAGCCTGGGCAACTACGTGGCGTTGGAGGAAGAACCCAACGACATGTATGGCAAGCTGATGTCCCTGCCCGATGAATTGATCGTGCCCTACTTTGAGTATCTGACCGACACACCGGATGCGGAACTGGGCGAAATGTCCCAAACATTGGCGGTGAACTCGGCCAGTCCGGGGTCCAATCCAATGGAACTGAAGAAGCGTCTGGCCCGGGAAATCACCGCTACCTTCCATGACTGGCCAACCGCAATCAGCGCCCAGGACAATTTCGAGCGAGTGGTACAGCGGCGCGACCTGCCCGAGGACATTCCAGAATTTCGACTGGCCCCGTCCAGCGGTGACGAAGAGCGTTCGCTGAGCCGATGGTTGGTGTCGGCAGGTCTGGCCAGCAGCAACGGCGAGGCCAAGCGGCTGATCAACCAGAGGGCGGTACAGCTTATTCGGCATCCTGGCCAGACCGAGACCCTGGACCGTGACTCGGCGGGCGCGGGGCTGCAACCAGGAGACGTGATCAGGGTTGGCCGCCGCCGTTTCGTGCGTTTGACCGATTAGCCCAGGCTTATTCGAGGCTTTTTGAACTCTCCCGAGGAAATCGAAAATATCCGCCAGGAAGCGGAGCGGTGGCGCAGAAAGGCTGACTCGGCCCCTCAGCGCCAGCCTGCCTACCAGACTCCCTCCCAGATTCCGGTGGCGCCGCTCTATACTCCCGCCGACCTGGCCGATACCAACTACCCCCGGGACCTGGGATATCCGGGAGAGTATCCCTTCCTGCGCGGCGTTCATCCCTCCGGCTATCGGGCCCGGCGGTGGACCATGCGGATGTTCGCCGGTTACGGCCTGCCAGAAGAGACTAACGCCCGTTTCAAGTTCCTGCTGGACAACGGCCAGACCGGCCTGAGCGTCGCCTTCGACCTGCCCACTCTCTACGGCTACGACACCGACGCTCCCCAGGCCGCTGGAGAATTTGGCAAATGCGGCGTGGCCGTTTCGTCGCTGGCCGACATGGAAACTCTATTCGACGGCATTCCCCTGGGCCAGGTCACAACTTCGATGACCATCAACGGTCCGGCGGCCATCATCTGGGCGATGTACATCGCCGTCGCCGAAAAGCAGGGTGTCCCACTGAAACAGATGGCCGGCACCCTGCAAAACGACATCCTCAAGGAATATCTGGCCCAAAACGAGTACATCTTTCCGCCAGAGCCGTCGATGCGGTTGGTGGTGGACACGGTGGAGTTCGCCGCCCGGCACCTGCCGCGATGGAACCCCATCAGCATTAGCGGCTATCACATCCGCGAGGCCGGATCGACAGCGGTGCAGGAACTGGCCTTCACCCTGGCCGACGGCCTCGAGTACGTCCGCCATTGCCTGGAAAGAGGCCTGGCGGTGGACGACTTCGCTCCTCGACTGAGCTTCTTCTTCAACGTTGACAACAACTTCTTCGAGGAGATTGCCAAGTTCCGGGCGGCCCGCCGGATCTGGGCCCGGGAGATGCGAGACACTTTCCACGCCGCCAACCTCCGCTCCCAGTGGCTGCGCTGCCATGCGCAGACCTCCGGCGCCGCCCTGGCCGCCCAGCAGCCCGACAACAATGTGATACGGGTGACGATGCAGGCGATGGCCGCCGTCCTGGGCGGCTGCCAGTCGCTGCACACCAACGCCAGAGATGAAGCCTGGGCACTGCCCTCGGCCGAAGCGGCCTTGCTGGCCTTGCGCACCCAACAGATCATCGCCTGGGAAACTGGAGTCGCCGACACGGTGGACCCGCTGGGCGGCAGCTACTACCTGGAAAGCCTGACCAACCAGGTGGAGGCGGGGGTTTACGACTATTTCCGTCGCATCGATGACCTTGGTGGGGTGATCCCAGCCCTGAAGGGCGGCTTCTTCCAGCGGGAGATCGCCGAAGCTGCCTACATTTACCAGCAAGAGGAAGACCGGAAAGAACGCATCACGGTGGGCGTCAACGAATACTGCACCGGCAACCCCGGGACAATGCCGCTGCTTCGAGTCGATGCCCGGGGCGAACGCCAGCACATTAATAACCTCAACGCGCTGCGACGGACCCGCGATAACCGGGCAGTAGGCGAGAAGCTGCGCGCTCTGGAGCGGGCAGCCCGAGGATCGGAAAACCTGATGCCAGCACTGCTGGATGCGGTTAAAGCCTACGCCACCCTGGGAGAGATGATGAGAGTGTTTCGCGAGGTTTTCGGGGAATATCGCCCGAGCTGGGGATTTTAGAATCGGGTAGAAGGGGGCCTCGAATCATCGAAGCCCTCTGACATCAACCCATACGCTGAATTAGCTAACCGCCCGGGCTTCGACTAGACACCGTGGGCTTCCTTGGACCGCTTGGCCTCTTCAATTACCCTCTGCTCGATGTTCTGGGGCACCGGCTCATAATGGTCGAACACGAACTCGTAACTGCCCCGGCCCTGGGTCAACGACCGCAGGTCTTGTGAGTAGCGTTGCACCTCGGAGTGAGGGACTTCGGCCTCAATCACCGTGTAGCGATCCTGGGGCGCCATTCCCAGTATGCGCCCCCTCTTGACGTTCAGGTCGCTCATTACGTCGCCGGTATAGGCGTCGGGCACGTTGACCGTCAGCTTGACAATCGGCTCCAGCAAAATCGGATTGGCCTCCGACAGTCCCTTCCGCAGGGCCTGGGCGCCGGCGATCTCGAAAGACATGCCTGAGGAGTCAACATCGTGGAAACTACCGTCGTAGATAACGGCCTTCAAGTCCACTACCGGGAACCCGGCCACCACACCCGATTCCAGGGTCTTCACGATACCCTTTTCAACGGCAGGAATGTATTCCTTGGGCACCCGCCCGCCCACAACCTCCGAGCCAAACTCGAAACCCTGGTCCCGTTCCATTGGCTCCAACCGCAGCAGCACATGGCCGTACTGACCGTGGCCGCCGCTCTGTTTCTTGTGTCGGTATTCAGCCTGAGTGACCCGGGAGATACTTTCCCGGTAGGGCACGCGAGGCAACCGCGTCTCCAGGTCAGCGCCAAATTTGCGCTTGATCTTGTCGATGGCCACCTCAATCTGGGCTTCGCCAAAACCGGTGAGCACCATTTCGCTGGTCTCAACCTCACGAGAAAGCCGCAAGCTGGGGTCTTCTTCGACAATGCGGCTCAACGAAGTGGACATCTTGTCCAGGTCGGCCTTGGTTGCCGGACTTACCGCAACGCTGTAATAACCGGCGGGGAACCTGACCCTCTCGAAGGAGACCTGATGGTCCCGGGCGCACAGGGTATCTCCGGTTAGCGTCGATGCCAGCTTGCCGATGGCGCCAATATCACCAGCTACAACTTCGCTGATATTCACCTGCGTTTTGCCCCGCGGCAGATAGAGCTGGCCGATACGCTCGGACAGGTTACGAGCACTGTTCCAGACCTCCGAGTTGCTGGTTACGGTGCCTCGAAAGACCCGGAACACCGACAACTTACCGACAAACGGGTCTGCGGTGGTCTTGAATACGAAAGCGGCCAGCGGGCCAGCCGGGTCTACCTTGAACTCAACTGCGTTACCGGAGGCGTCGCTCATGGTGGGCTTCTGTCCCTCCATTGGTGAAGGGAGAAACTCTCGCACCGTTTCCAGGAACTCGCTGACACCGATGTTTCGGGTGGCTGAGCTGGCCAGAATCGGCACCAGGTCTCCGTTGCAAATCGCCTTACGTGCGCCAGCAGTGATTTCAGCTTCGGTCAGTTCTTCGCCTTCCAGATAACGCTCGGCCAGTTCATCATCGGTTTCAGCCACTGCTTCAATCAGCCGCTCGCGGGCGCTGCTAAATGCTTCAGCCAATTCGGACGGGAGATCGGCGGGGGGACGCACGATACTGACCACGCCTTTGAATTCCAGCGCCTCGCCAATGGGCAATTGGAACGGAACGCACTTCTTTCCGAAAGTCCCCTGAATATCCGCCACGGCACTGGGGAAGCTGGCGTTTTCCCGGTCCATTTTGTTCACCAGAATAACTCGAGGCAGACGGTGAGCCTCGCATAAGTCCCAGGACCGCTCGGTCCCAACATCAACTCCTGAAGTTCCCGGGACCAGGATAACGGCGCCCTCCACCACCCTCAACGCCGCCACAACTTCGGCGATAAAATCATCGTAGCCTGGGGTGTCCAGGAAGTTCACTTTGTAATCATCCCCGGGACAGGCGATCAACGTGGTCTGAACACTGCTGCGGCGCTTGATTTCTTCCGGCTCGTAGTCGGAAACCGTGTTGCCGTCTTCAACACGTCCCAGCCGGTTGATCACTTTGGCGTTGAACATAAGGGCTTCGCTCAGCGAGGTCTTACCGGCGCCGCTATGCGAGAGTAAAGCTACATTCCTCAAGCTGGATACATCAATCTTGGGCATATTAACTCCCTTTTCAGTTGACGTGATATTCTACGATACCCTTGGTCCTATCCTTTGACCTCAGTAACTCTTGACCTCAGTAACTCTTGACCTCAGTAACCCCTGACCTCAGTAACCCCTGACCTCAGTAACCCCTGACCTCCCATCCTCTTGGGCCAAGACTCACAGGCTCATATTTATTGCCTATTCTATATATGCAGGGCACCAAGTGCAACTTCGCGCTTACCGCTGGTCGGGGCCCGGCGATTAGCGCCCTGAGAACCGCGGACGTTGTTGTGGAAACGCCTCACCCGGTTGGGGCTACCCGATCTTCAACACGGGCCAGGGAAAATCGAGTCGCCGGGGAAGGCCGGGCAGCAGCCATTGCTGGCGGCACTGATTGACACCAGAAGAGCTACCGATATAATTGGGGCACCCGTATAATTGGGGCACCCGTATATTTGGGGCACCCAACATTTTGGTTAACCGGAAAATCAATTGGCGCCATCTTAAGTTGGCACCAGTAAATCGCCGCTAATTATTGGAAGCAACCTCTACGGCTGGTGTGTCCGACTAACCAGCAAGGGAGCATTCAAACCCAGCGGGAGTCTGTACATGGCAGCCAGGGCGTACATTCTGATCGAGGCCGAAGTTGGCCGAGCCAATCAAGTGGTCGAGGCTTTGCGCTCCATCGAGGGGGTCAAATTCGCCGACGTGATCACTGGCATCCACGACCTGATCGCCTGCGTCGAAGCCGACACCATGTCCGGGGTCGCCGAACTGGTGACCGGCCAGGTCCAGGGAATCCGCGGTGTGGTGAAAACCATCACCTGCGTTGCGGCGGGCTAGACTTTTTTCTAGACGTTTTCTAGAATTCTCGGCGGTAGAGTTACCCGCTGGTGGCCCCGCTCCTGCCCCAGAGGCCGAATTTGGGAATCGCTCAAGTCAGCTTCTTGAATATCAGGTGCGAGCGGTTGGTGGTGTGGGGTCGAATCAACGCCGGCCAGTCTCCCTTTTCCGATTCAGCCTTCCAGCCTTCGCTTTCCGGAATCTTCGGCGAATCGACCTCGTAGATCGCGGCGTAGCGAGCCACGCCAGCCACGTCGGCGGATATCAGCTGGTAACGAGTGCAACCATGCACACCGGGAGCTTTACTGATGTTGGGGACATGCTCGGTGTCGTAAACCCGGTTGAATTCGTCCTCCATCTCCGTGGGAATATCCATCTGGACCAGGTAAATGTAGTCTGCCATGTATGATGCCTCCGGTGGGTTGGCGCGCAGGTTCGATCAGTCGGACAATCCCGGGGGATATCTTGAATCCCCAGCAGCTTGACCGCCGGCGTTGGCTGAAGTAAGATTATGCCCTCAGCGACCGGCTGTGGGCCGCTCCTTCAGCGACCCCCCTCTTACGAGGCCGGCCGCTCCTTTTTGGGCGGCTTCTGAATAAGTCTCTCCGTCGGGGTAAAAGTCGGGCAATTCGGCTAATAGGTCAACGTCGAGGTCACGCCTTCCGGTAGTTCTACGTCCAGGGCCTGCAAAAGATGGGCCAGCCCATGGTAATAGGACACCACCACCAGCAGATCAATAATCGCCGCATCGCCAATCTGGGAGCGCAACGCGTCGTAGGTAGCGTCGGAGACGCGGTGCTGGCGCAGTATCTCCAGGACGAACTGCACTACGGCAGCGTCTCTGGCCGCCAGTCCTACGGGGGCGCGATACTCCCGAATGGCAGCGACGATATCGTCGCCGATTCCCGCTTCTCGGGCTCCCCGCTGGTTCACCGTCCAGACATAGTGGCCCGAAGCCTCCCGGGCGGCGGTCAGCACTGCCAGCGCCTTGACCCGGGGGTCCAATGGGGTTTCGAAGCGGACGTAACCGCCCAGGTTAGCATAGGACCGGGCCGCCTGAGGATTGTTCAGAAGGGCGGCGTAATTGCGGGCCACGCCTCCCCGGCTGCCTTCGATCTCATCCCAGGCCTGCTGGCCTGCTGGAGTCATGGTGTCCCGTTGGACAAAAGGTACGCGGGCCATCGTTACTTCCTCTTGAAAATTATTCTGGAAATCATTTGCCTGCCAAATCAAGGGTCAACCGGGTTGGCCGTTCTTCTTCCAGAGGGCCTCCAGGATCGCTCCCGGAGACATGGGCAGGTGTTGCATCCGAACTCCGATGGCGTCGCTGATGGCGTTGGCCAGGGCGGCCATTGGAGGCACGATGGGCACTTCACCCACGCCGCGGACGCCGAAGGGATGGCCGGGGTTGGCCACCTCAACGATAATGGTTTCGATCATGGGAAGGTCGAGGCTGATGGGCATCCGGTAGTCCAGGAAGCTGGAATTTACCATTGAGCCCTGGTCACTCATGAAATACTCTTCGTTCAGCGCCCAGCCGATTCCCTGGACCACCCCGCCCTGCATCTGCCCTTCAACGTAGCTGGGATGGATGGCTTTTCCGGCGTCCTGCACCACGGTGAAGCGCAGCACGGTTACCTTGCCGGTGTCCGGGTCGACTTCCACGTCGGCGATTTGGGTGCTGAACGCCCCGCCGGCGCCCTTGGGATCAACGCTCACCTGGCTGGATATTGGCCCACCGGTGCGGTTTAGCTGGCCGGCCAGGTCCTTGAAGCTGGTCTTCAGTTCTGGCTCAGACTTGTGCCGGAAAACTCCCGCCACCAGCTCAACATCGACGGCGGAAACATCCCAGATACTGGCCGCCCGCCCGATCATTTTTCGCTTGATATCCTGCGCTGCTTCATAGGCGGCCCATCCGCTGGCAAAGGTCGTCCGGCTGCCACCGGTCAGGAAGGTGTACCCCACCGAGTCGGTGTCGCCCACGCTGGGGTGCACGTCCTCGGCGGGAATGCCCAACACTTCAGCGGCCTGCATGGCCAGCGACGCCCGAGTGCCGCCAATGTCGGTGGAGCCTTCCACCAGGGTGATGGTGCCGTCAGAGTTGACCCCAATGCTGCAACTGGACTGCATTCCGATGTTGAACCAGAAGCCCGACGCCACGCCCCGGCCCCGGTACTTGCCGGAAAGGGGAGTGTTATTTTGGGCGCTGGCCTGGGCCGCCTCCAGGACCTCGACGTTGCCGATGCGCGGGTAGACCGGGCCGTCCACCCGGCGAGTGCCCTCTCTGGAGGCGTTGCGCAGCCGAAACTCCAACGGGTCGATGCCCAACTTGCGGCTAAGTTCGTCCACCACCTGCTCACCGCCGAAAGCGGCGATGGGCGCGCCCGGCGCGCGGTAGGGAGCGACCTTGGGCTTGTTGTCCACCACGTCGTATCCCTGGGAACGCACGTTATCGATGTTATAGGGTGCGAAGATGCACTGGGCACCCATGGTGACCGGGGACCCCGGAAAAGCGCCCGCTTCCAGGGCGAGGGTCGCATCCGCGGCGGTAATTTTACCGTTTCTGGTCGCGCCCATCTTGACCTTCATCCAGGAACCCGAGGTGGGGCCGGTGCCCTCGAACACATCGGTACGCGACATCAGAATCTTGACCGGCCGGCCGGATTTACGGGACAGCAGGGCGGCCAGCGGCTCCAGGTAGATGGGGATCTTCCCGCCGAAGCCGCCGCCAATTTCCATGGGCACCACGGTGATTTTGGAAACCGGCAGGTCCAACACTTTGGCGATGGCGTCCCGGGCGGAAAAGGCCCCCTGGGTGCTGGTCCAGACCTTCAACTGCCCGTCGGCGTTCCAGAATGCCGAGGCGTTCTGGGGCTCGATATACCCCTGATGGACCGTTGAAGTGGTGAACTCCCGCTCGACGATCACATCGGCCTGGGCAAAGCCCTGATCAATATCGCCCAACTCGTACTTGAAGTGGGTAACCACGTTGCTGTGCTTATCGGTCGCTTCGCCCAACTCATTGGTGGTGATGTCTTCGTGCAGCAGAGGCGCCCCTTCCTTCATCGCCTCCTGCACCGTCCCCACCGAAGGCAGCACTTCATAGTCAACCTGGATCAACGAGAGGGCCATTTCTGCGATATGAGGGTTGTCGGCGGCTACCGCGGCGATGGCATGGCCTTTATACAGGGCCTTGTCGCGGGCCAGGACATTGTCGCTGGCGAAGCGCAGGCCCTGGTCGGGATTCTTCATCCGGGAAATGGGCAGGTCCTTCACCGTGACCACTGCCTTGACGCCGGGGTGGGCCTGGGCCTTGCTGGTATCAATGGACTTGATCCGAGCATGGGCATGGGGGCTGCGCAACACCTTGCCATGGAGCAACCCGGTCATCTGGAAGTCCGCTCCGTACTTCGCTCTGCCGGTAACTTTGTCCGCGCCATCGTGGCGAAGGGGCCGGGTTCCAACTACCTGATATTCCGTGTTCGACAGGACCACATTAGCCATTCCAATCCACCTCATTTTTGGAACTAAGATATGGAACTAAAATCAGCGTGGGGTTGCTGCTGGGATTGTACCATACAGGGACCGGGGTTTCTAACCAGGGGCGTAGATACCAGCAATTCTATTATGAGCTTATTTCGGTAATCACTCCGTCCCGGCCCACTTGTAGCGATGGTCAGGAAGGCCTGACATCTTGCCTCCAGCGCCACGGCAATTTGCAAAGCATCAGGCGTCCGCAGCCGGTATTGCGCCCGGAGGTGGGCGGCCCGTTCAGCGATAGCAGTGCCAATGGGAACCACCGAAAGACTTGGGTGATGCAAGAGCAAGTCTGAATAGTCGTGGGCAAGTTGGGTTTCGCCTTGCTGAATGGGCTGGACCAGCACTTCCATTAAGGTAATGACTGAGGTAACACCGGCAAGGTTGCCGTCAGTAATTCGCTGAAATATTGGGGTCACGCAGTTCATCCACGTATTGCTGGGCATCTATACCTCCCCAGATTTCTGCCCCCAGGCCGTGGAGTTCCATCAGGCTGCGGGGGCGGGACGCGCCAGCCTGGCTAGCCCTGGCTATCTCCCCGGCGATCAGCTCTACCAGACGCAGTTGCTCGGCAGGCGGGAGGGGTTTGATGTGCTGTTCGAAAAAGTCTTCGAACCTGGTCGTCATGGAAAAGAACTTCTTCAGAAGCCAACCGCTGCTGGCCGAGTGGTTGTGCCTTCCCCCTAAATTCTACCCGACCCCAGCCCAGATGAGGCAGCCGACTGCCCTGAGTGGCCTCACCCCGGGCCACCGACCCAAGACCCGCACGTTCCTGGCCCTGTTCTGGGGGGCGGCGATGGGCAGGATTGGGGGGACCGGCTTTCAAGAAGAATATTGTTGTACATATCCTGACCTGAGCAATCCTTCTGTCTATAGCGCCGGTTTAAGCCGACACAGCTTCCTGAAGAGAAGGGCTGAGGAGGACGGCTCTAATCTCTTGCCCATTTTTAACTACCCGCAAGAAGTGGGCGACTGGTGGGGAGATAAGAATCGGGAGCAGCCGAGATTCTAACTCTGGGTCCTTTTCCAACTCGGACAATGGAATTTCTTGCTCGCTTTGTGCATGAATAGAGTAGTTAAAGATAGTTAGTCCAGCAGCCTCCTGGGACCGAGGCGGTATTCTCAAAAGAACCTGGTCAGAAAGCTGGTATCCAGTGGCAGTGGTTGGCGTCCCGAAGTTGACGTACAGGATATCTCCATCAGGGTCATAGGTGATGCGGATGGGTTTCACTATCTTCCACCTCTGCGTCGGTAGATCTGGTAGGCCGTCATAATGAAGTTGTTCTCAGAGCCGTCGGAATTGAAACCAAAGCGCACGACGACCACCATGGTGGTGTTGTTATTTGGCAGGAACCGGTAGTTCCGGTAGTACAGGTACACCTGCGGCCGCACCGAATCCTGGAACCGCCGACCCATCCGGACGGTTTCTCCAACCTGACTTCGATAACCCTGCATTTCCGGGTGCTCATCGCATATATGCTGTCATCGCTCCTCAGTCAGGTATATCTCATGTCCCAGGCGATCTAATATCGCTCTACCCAATGCTAAATCTCAGAAGATGGGAGAATCCTGCCACATCCCCACGGGGTCAGCTTCCTTTCCCCCATTCTAACCGACCCAGGCTTGCCGGGGAAGTCAATATCACTCTCCTCAGTGACCTCACCCCGGGCCACCGACCCAAGACTCGCACATTCCTGGCCCCGTGCCGGGCAGCGTTGCGCAGGACTAGGGGACAGTTTTTGGAGGTATTCGTGGATGTTTATGGGTTATTTTGGTACCCTTCCCTCCCTTAGCTCCTAACTATCGCAGGCCAGCCGGGGAAGGCTTAATCACGGCTCAACATCAGGCTGTCCTTCCAATTCTTCCAGGATGACTTCAACCTGAGCCTTGAGATGGGGTAGCTCTATTGCCACTACATTCCAGACCAACTCAAGGTCTACGTTGAAGTACTCGTGGACTAGCCGGTTGCGCATAGAGATGACTTGCTGCCAGGGCACCCCCGGGTGCGATGCCTTCAGGCTGGCCGTTACCTGCCTCACGGCCTCGCCTATGATACCCAGGTTCCAGACCACTGCACCCTGGACCATCTCAGACCGAAAGAATTGCTCTCTACCGCCCTGGGTAAACTGTTCAATGCGATTGATGGCATCCCTGATGTG
>Ga0214472_10007966_pt1 | contig 11053 bp, 8 predicted proteins | sample RVTome_6_FD_207662 | JGI IMG/M metagenome (GOLD analysis project Ga0214472, IMG submission 207662) | Soil microbial communities from uranium-contaminated site in the Upper Colorado River Basin, Wyoming, United States - RVT140D175 | ecosystem: Environmental > Terrestrial > Soil > Contaminated >...
TGCACCCCGACGATCTCGGTAGTGTAGTGCCCGCCGTAGATCACGTTGATCCCCGCGCTGAGCGCGTCATAATAATAGGCGTGGCTAGTCTCCCCCGTCAGATAGAGATCGCAGCCAAGCGCCGCCGCCTCCCGAATGCGGTCCGCGCCGCGCCCGCTGAGAATCCCCACCCGATGCACGATGCGCGCGCCGTGCGCTTGCACCACCTGCACCGGCCCTACCAGTTGCTCATAGCGGTCCACCAGATAATCGAGTTTGACGCCGTTCGGCTCCTCGGCGACGACGCCGAGATCGACGCCGTTGACGTCCGCAAAACGCCCGACGACGGATAGCCCCAACCGCCGCGCCAACTCTACATTGTTGCCCACCTCCGGGTGAGCATCCAGCGCCAAATGGGCCGCATAGAGATTCAGGTCGCTGCTCATAACCATGCGGACCAGGTTCCCCAGGCTGCCGCGCAACGGCTGCGCCCGACCCCACAATACCCCGTGATGCACCAACATCAAGTCGGCGTCATGCTCCACCGCCGCGGCCACACAGGGCAGTTGGGCGTCAACCAACCCCACCACCCGTCGCACCTCATCCCGGCCTTCTATCTGTAACCCTTGCGGGCCATAATCCTTGATGTCGTCGATGTGCAGATACTCATCGAGATATGCCACGAGTTCGTCGCGCTGCATAGGTCTACCTCACTGGGTGGAACGGGGATTGGGTGGAGTAATGTCGTCTGCGCCGGGTCCTCGTTGCAGGAACCGCTTAGCTTGGTGGGCAAAACGGCGGCGCGGCAACAACACCCGTCGCCCGCAGGTGCGACAGACCAGGCCGATGTCCGCGCCGACGCGCACAATCTCCCAGACCTGCCCGCCGCACGGGTGGGGTTTTCGCATCTCCACCACATCACCCACATACAGTTTGGCCGATATTTCCATACGCCGCGGCGCGCCTAGCCTTGCGCCATGAGCGCCGCTGGGCGTCGCCGCGCCAGCAGCAGGCTCCCCACGGCCAGGGCGAAACTCACCAAATAGATCGCGCGGAAAGTCAGTTCGCCGACGCAGGGAACCAGACTGACCACGCGGCCTACGATGACGATAGCGGCCACGCCCAAGAGCAGGCTGGCGAGGTCGCCGCGCACCCAACCCGTGGCCGCCGCCAGTTTGCGACCCAGCCACAGCCCGGTGACAACGGGACTCAGCAGCCAAACCAGCGCCGACAAACCAAAGGTGAACGCCAACATCACCACGCCGCCGGGGAACCAGTTCCAGAACAGCACCGCCAGAAAAACCAGCGCCGCCGACACCGGCAAGACCGCGACCGCCGCCAGCAATCCATAGAGCGCGGCCACCACCGGACGTTCTTCCATCATCGCGACCGGCTGCTCAATGAAGCGCGCCGCAAAGGTCCACACCAGCCAGCCCGTCACCGCCAGCCCCAGCAGCAGCAGGGCAGTATGCACCAGCCACCACAGTACGTTCACCAACGGGTTACGCGCGGCGTCGGCCCGTGCCTCATCAGCGGGGATCGGCTCTGCCCGCACGGTCGCGGCCACACCTTCCGGCACGGAAAGGTCACCCCTGGTCGAGATGGTCAAAACCCCCTGGACCTGCGCCGCGTCGCCGACCGTCAGCGACTGCGCGGCCAACGTCGCGTTGCCCGCCACACGCCCGCTAAAGGTCGCGGTTCCCATGCCCACAAACAGGTCGCCGCCCACGGACCCGGCGACCGTGCCCTGTCCGCCCACCACATAGGCGTCGCCCCCGATGCCGGCCCCTGGCATCACCTGCACGCCCTGCGGCAGCGTGCGGTCGCCGATGGTCATAGGAAAGGCCAGCCCACCAGGCCAGCCACCACCGCCCGCCACGAACAGGTCATCGCCTACGCTGCCCGACACGATGATCCCACCGCCGGCCAGGCGCGCGTCATCCTGGACCGCGCCCGCGAGGACGACCGCGCCGCCCGCCGCGATCAGATCGCCGGTGACGACGCCGTTGACCTCCACATAGCCGCCCGCAACCACCAGGTCGCCGTTCACTGTGCCGTCGATAATCACCTCACCGCCGTTGACATAAAGATCGTCGCCGATCACCTCACCGCGCGGCAGATGATAAGTGTCGCCGCCCGCCACTTCCGCCGCCACGGCGGTCCCCGCCCCCATCGCCAAGACCACGCCGACCAGTCCCAACGCCACACAGGTGCGGCGTAGCACTCCCGTCAACCGCCCGTTAAATACCCGTAACGCGTGGTACATGCTGTCGCTCCTCGCGGTTATTTGCGCGGTTAGTTGCATGAATGGGAAACGCGCCAATCCTCGACGCTGCGTCCGCCACAACCGGCGGCATCGAGCGCGCACCGACTACGCCCCTCTAGTTTAGCGCGGCGCGCATCTAGGTGCAAGCCCTCGACCCGGATCGGAGCTTGCAACAGGTGAGATGAATTGTAGCGACGGTATTCTTACCGCCGGGCTGGTTCGGCCCCTCGGCTCAGACCACCCCCGCAAACAGATCGCGCTCGACGCCGCCATTGGGCGCGGGGAAAGCGCGCGTATAGGTATCCGTGCCAAGAAAACGCTGGCGCATAAAACGCGGCAGCACCCGAATATACCCCGGACCGCCGCTGTACTGGCTGGCATGAGCGCGACTGGCTGCGATCTTGCGTGGCAGATAATCGGTGACGTCGACGCGGGCGTGGACGGGCGTCTCCCATTGGCTGATCTCCGCCAGGTTGATGTCCTTGTTGCGACCAAAGGCCGTCGGGTCATGGCCCATCAGCGGCATGATCCGTACCATCGCCTTGAGCATCCACTTATCGAATGCCGTATAATAGAGTTTCTGCGGCCCGCCATACCCGTTCGTGCTGCGGCTACCCTCGGCCGCGGCCAGATGAAAGGCGGCGGTCACCGTCTCGCAGCACCGCACATGGTCCGGATGCCCATAGCCGCCAAACGGGTCGTGCGTGATGATCACATCGGGCCGCAACCGCCGGATATAGTCGCGCAGTTCGCCGACCAATGCTTCCGGCGGCTGCTGGATCAACGCATCGGGGTGTTCATTTTCCGGCGTGCCGCGCATCCCGCTATCGCGAAACCGCAGCGACCAAACCGTCGTAATGCCAAGTGCAACCGCCGCGTTCGCCAGCTCCGCCGAGCGCACCTGAGCCAGCGATTCGTGCGTCTGAAGATGAGCAGGGTCTTCCACCGAACCGGCCATCCCGTCGGTGGCGATAATCACATGGACCGCCGCGCCTTCGGCGGCGTAGCGCGCCAATGTGCCGCCCGGCCCAAAGCTCTCGTCGTCAGGATGGGCAAACACGCCCAACAACACTCGTTTCTTCATCTCGTTGCTCGATCCCTTCTCGAAACGTGCACGGCATTGCGACGATGCGCCCTAGTCAAAACAGCGCCAATCCAAACAGCCACGCGTAACCGTCTTACGATACACCCATGCGGCAACCCGTCCCGTAGGCAAACTCTCATACCGCAGCCGTCAGCGCCCGGCGTATCGCTTATTCAAATGCACAAGTCACCGGCTGTCAATCTTGCATAGTGACCGAACCGACACCGTGAGTTGTCTGCGTCTTAACAGAGTGCTAACATCAAGGCGAACGGCAGCACTCCCCAACAGCGTCGTGCCTCCGTTGCGCGCTCAACGTTGTCATCGCTTGATCGGATTGGGCTTGATCGGATTGGCGGTCTCTGACCGCAGTCGACATAAAGACCTATGCGAATTGCACTTCTCACCGATATCTATAAGCCGTCCACCAACGGCGTCGTCCATCACGTGGCGATGCTCAAACAATGTCTGGAAAACTGGGGTGAGCGAGTCTGGCTGTTCGTACCCGGTAGCGGCGACTACGAAGACGACGAACCGAACGTCATTCGCATCCCCGGCATTCCGCTGGCGGATACCGGCTATCACCTCAGCCTGGTGCTCAACAAGCGGGCGCGCCGCTTGCTAAGCCAAGTCGACGTCGCCCACGTCCACCAGCCTTTTATCAGCGGCTCCTTCGGTCTCTACGCCGCCGGTCGTTACAACACGCCGTTGGTCTTCACCAACCACACGCGTTTCGACCTCTATGTCAAGCAGTACCTCAAATTGCTGCCCGCGGCGGTCTCCGAAACCGCGCTTCAGACCTATTTCCAAACCTTTAGCCAGGGCTGTTCCGTGCTCGTCGCGCCCAGCGAAAGCATGGCGACCATGATGCGCGAATGGGGCGTGCAGGGGCGAATCGTCGTCATCCCCAATGGCATCGAGGTCGAGCGTTTCCGCGATCCCCCCACGACTATCGGCAAAGCGGAGTTGGGGCTGCCGGAAGATGCCGTGGTTGCCATGTATGTGGGCCGGATGAGCAGCGAAAAGAGCCTCGACCGGCTCCTGCACCTATTCCGCTATGTGGCGACCGAGCATCCGTCCGTCTACTTGCTGCTGGTTGGCGAGGGACCGGAATTGGTGGACCTGCGCGTCATCGCCGCCAATCTGGGGCTGACGTCCCGCGTGCGCTTCACCGGCGGCGTTGCCTACGATCAAGTCCCCGCCTATCTGCACGCCGCCGACTTCTTTGTTTCGGCCAGTTTGAGCGAGGTCCATCCCCTCACCTATATCGAGGCCGCGGCCGCCGGGCTGCCCGGACTCGGCTTCCGTTCTACCGGCGTGCAAGACATCATCCGCGACGAGGAAACCGGACTCATCGCCGAAAACAACGACCTCAGCTTTGGACTGCGCTTCCTGCGTCTGGCCCAAGACCATGACCTGCGCGCACGTCTCGGTTGCCGGGCCGCCGAGGTTGCGCGCAAGCTCTCCGTCGAGACCAACGCCCGCCGGTTGCTGGAATTGTATCGCGAACTGCGTGTCCACTAATCCACACTCGAACATCTGCACGCCCGCTGCCGCGCCTCCGGCGAACGCGCGCGCGACACCGGAGGTAGGACGGGCAAAGGATTGCTCTTCCGCCGGTTTTCGAGTATGATTTGCACACAAGTTCCGGTGCAAGTAGCCAGATGGAATCGCGCCAATTCTGCATTGCCGCCGGACCTCGCAAGCTCTGTTGGAGGGAGCGTAAGTTGCCATGCGCCTCGGTCCTGTCTTCCGTTTGCTCGGCGCGCTTGTCTATGGCTTTATCGGCTATTACCTGGGGTTGGCGCTTGCCGGCACTTCCCAGGTAACCACGTGGAGCGCGCCCACCATCTGGGGTTCCATGTTCGGCGGCGCGATCCTGGGCTATTTCCTGGCCCCCTGGATCGTCATTGCGCCTGCCCGTGCGGCGCGCAACAGTCTACGCAGCGTGCCCATGATCGACCTGTTGGCGGGTACCATCGGGCTTTCGTTGGGGCTGCTCATTGCCCTGCTGTTGGCCTTCCCGATTTCGCGCCTGCCGTCGCCCTTCGGCACGATCCTGCCCTTTGTGGCGGTCATCATCTTTGGTTATCTGGGCGCGGCGGTGCTCGTCTTACGCAAAGATGACCTGCTCTCGTTCGTGCGCGGTTCGCAAGCGCCTGCCCAAGCACCGGCGATCCCGCCGCCGCCTAAGCCGTTGATGTTGTTGGACACCAGCGTCATCATCGACGGACGGATCGCCGATGTGGCGGAAACGGGCTTCTTGTTGGGCAAGCTGCTGACGCCCCGCTTCGTGCTCAACGAACTGCAATATATCGCCGATTCGTCCGACACGCTGCGCCGCAATCGCGGTCGCCGCGGGCTGGAAATGCTCGACCGCCTCCAGCAAAACACCCACGTGGAAATCGAGTTCGTGGATCGCGACCCGCAGGACGCGCAGCAGGTGGACGACAAGCTGATCAGTCTTGCTCGTGAGACGGGCGCGGCGATTATCACCAACGACTACAACCTCAACCGCGTGGCGCGCCTCCAGGGCGTCCAGGTGCTCAACATCAACGAGTTGGCGAATGCGGTCAAATCGGTCTTCTTGCCTGGCGAAGAATTGCCCATCCGCATCATCCAGGTCGGCAAAGAGATCGGCCAGGGCGTGGGCTACCTGGAGGACGGCACGATGGTCGTCGTGGAAAACGGACGCCAATTTCTCAACCAGGAAGTCCTGGTCCAAGTTACCAAAGTATTGCAAACCAATGCGGGACGCCTGGTCTTTGCCGTCCCCGAACCCGCGACAGAGGAACGCTAGGCAGGAGAACTCATGGCGCTGCAACTTTATAACACGTTGACCCGCACCGAAGAGCTGTTTGTCCCGGTGGAGCCGGGCAAGGTCCGCATGTATGTCTGCGGACCGACTGTCTACTCGGACGCGCACGTGGGTCATGCCATGGCCGCGGTGGTTTTCGATATGGTGCGGCGTTACCTGGTCTATCGTGGCTACGATGTGCAATACGTCACCAATTTCACCGATGTAGACGACAAGATCATCCGGCGGGCCAACGAAATCGGCCAAGACCCCGTCGCGATGGCGAACGGCTATGCCGAGGAATATCTGCGCCAACTCGACGCGCTCAACGTCATGCCCGCCGACATCTATCCGCGCGTCAGCGCCGAAATGGACGAGATCATCCACTTCATCCAAGACTTGGGCGAAGCGGGCTATGCCTATGAGATCAACGGCGACGTCTACTTCCGCGTCACCAAGGACGACGACTACGGCAAGCTCAGTCGCCGCAATCTGGAAGAAGCCCTCAGCGGCACACGCGTCGGCGAAGACGAACGCAAAGAAAACGTCGCCGATTTCGCCCTCTGGAAATCGGCCAAACCCGGCGAGCCGTCTTGGCCCAGCCCGTGGGGACTGGGTCGCCCCGGCTGGCACATCGAATGCTCGGCCATGTGCCGTCATCACCTGGGCGAGACCATCGACATTCACGGCGGCGGCAACGATCTTATCTTCCCCCATCACGAAAACGAGATCGCCCAAAGCGAGAGCCTCACGGGCAAACCGCTGGCCCGCTATTGGATGCACAACGGCATGATGCAGCTTGGCGGCGAGAAGATGAGCAAGTCGTCGGGCAACCTCGTTACCATCGACGAGTTTCTGAGCAAGCGCAACCCCGACGTCTTGCGGATGGTCATTTTCAACGGCCACTATCGCAAGCCGATTATCTTCAACGACGAGACGCTTGCCAATGCCGAGCGCAGCCTGACGCGTCTGCGCGGCGCGCTGCGCGCCTCCAACGGTTCCAAGACCGTGGGCGACGAAGCCGACGCCGTGCGGCTGGCCGCGGAAAACGCCCGCGCCGCGTTTATCGAGGCGATGGACGCCGACTTCAATACCAGCAGCGCGCTGGCGTCCATCTACGAACTGGTGCGCGCGATCAACAGCGCGCGCGATGCGAGCGTCGGCGGTCCCTTCTTCGAGGCCGCCCAACGCACGCTGCGTGAGTTGACCGGTGTCCTGGGGCTGACCTTGCGGGGGCCGGTGGACGAAGGCCGCGACAACGTCGCAGCCAAGCCCTTCATCGACCTGCTGGTCAGCGTGCGCGCCGACCTCCGCACGGCCAAACAATGGGCGCTCGCCGACAAGGTGCGCGACAGCCTCAAAACGTTGGGCGTCGTGTTGGAAGACACACCCGAAGGCCCCCAATGGCGTCACGTGGATCAATCGGATGCCTAGTGCTTAGCATGTACAACAATACAATGATCAGGTCAATCGACGCCGTTGATGCCGCCATGTTTCTGTTTGGTTACATCTACAACTTCTGTACAGGCCCCCCTTTAACGAAAGGAAGACATATTGTCCTTCAATAATAGTACCGACCTTGACAGGATTCGGGACGATCTCTCCCAAAGATTCTCTGGCCGCAGTCGATACTTCTATCTCGCCATTCTGGCTGCAATCGTGATTCTGTGGTTGCTTTCAGGCATCTACATCGTTCAGCCAGGTGAAGAAGGTGTCGTGCGTACCTTTGGCAAGTTCTCCGCCATCACCGAATCCGGCCTCAACTACCGCTTCCCCGCGCCTTTCCAGCGGGTAACGATTGTGGATGTGCAAAGCATCCGCCGTGCTGAGATTGGGTTTCGCACATCTCCTCAGGGTGCGAAAGAGCAGATCCTCAACGAAGCCCTCATGCTGACCGAAGATGAAAACATTGTCCAAGTAGAATTGTTGCTCCAATATCGTATCGGCTCTTCTCGCGACTTTGTCTTCAACGTGCAATTCCCGGAGACGGTGCTGGTTACCAGCGCCGAGGTCGCCTTACGTAGCGCCGTCGGCCAAATGACGATCGATGCTGTCATCACAGAGGAACGTGCGCGTGTGCAAGAGGAGACTCGCCTATTCCTGACGCGCCTGATGGAAGACTATGGCACCGGCATCCTCGTGACCGATGTGCGCCTCCAGGTGGCGGATCCGCCCGAAGAAGTGCGGGATGCCTTCCAGGAAGTCGTACGCGCCCAAGCGGACAAGGAGCGGCGCATCAACGAAGCAGAGGCCTATCAGAACGATGTGGTCCCCCGCGCACGTGGCGAAAAGCAACGATTGATTGAAGAGGCGACCGGGTTCAAAGATCGCGAAGTGTTGCGCGCCCAGGGTGAGGCCGAGCGTTTCCTCTCCGTTTTAGAAGCCTACCGCATCGCCCCCGATATCACCCGGGAACGTCTGCATATCGAATCGCTCGAACGCGTGTTGAGCGAAGTAGAGCTGGTCCTGTTGGACACAGAAACCATCGGCGACCAAATCCTGCCCATACTGTCGCTGACCGGACCAACCAGCGTCCCGCCTGTGCCGGAACCGACGAGTGCGCCTACCGAAAGCGAGTAACAAATGCGAAACATCGTCTTGTCAGTTCTTGGCGCGGTAGCGATAGTTGCGGTTATCGTCATCAGCCAGAGTGTCTTTATCGTGAACGAGACGGAACAGGCCATCATCCTGCAATTCGGCGATCCGGTTGCCATCGTCCGGGAACCGGGCCTATCCGTCAAACTACCCTTTATCCAAAATGTGATCACCTTTGACAAGCGCGTCCTTTCCAGTGATGCCCCTCCTCAGGAGTACCTTACCTCCGACAAGAAACGGCTGGTCGTGGACCATGTGACCCGCTGGCGCATCAGTGATCCCCTGGCCTTCTTCAAGGCTGTGCGTACGGAGACCGGCGCCCGCGCCCGCCTCGATGACATCATCTTTTCCGAGCTACGCCGCGAATTGGCATCGGTAGCGTTTGTGGACGTGATCTCCGCACAACGCGAAGCGATTGAGGAAAGGGTGGCCGAGTCCGCCGAGGCCAAGGCGGCAGAGTTTGGCATTGTCGTGCTCGACGTGCGTACCAAACGCGCCGACCTACCCCAAGAGGTGGAACAGAGCGTCTTTGAGCGCATGCGCGCAGAGCGACAACGAGAGTCTGCTTTGATCCGCGCCGAGGGCGAAGAACAGGGCAACATTATCCGCGCCCAAGCGGATCGCACCAGCAGTGTGACTGTTGCAGAAGGGGAACAGCAGGCCCAACGGCTGCGCGGTGAAGGTGAAGCCGAGGCGATCCGCATCTATGCGGAAACATTGTCACAGGACCCGGAGTTCTACGCCTTCACGCGCCGATTACAGTCTTACGATACCATCCTGAAGCCAGGTGATCGAATGGTCATTCCTGTTGGCACTGACTTCTTCCGGTATCTCTTTGCCAATGAGCCAGTGTCCGACGAGATCGTGTCCGACGAGCCGGTGTCCGATGAGCCGGTGTCCGAAGAGCCGGTGTCCGAAGAGCCGGTCACCGACTGACCTGATCATGGTACGTGGGCAGGGGCATCCCAAGGGGATGCCCCTGCCGGAAAAGGACATGACCTGTCCGGCAGCAGAACGGCGAAACTCACCCCAACTAAGCACTTGCCGTCCCATGCGCGGTAGACGCAATAGAAATCGACGATTGCCATGAGCGAACTGATCTATGGTCGCCGGGCCGTGCGGGAAACCCTAGCCGCCGCCCGGCGACGCTTCTATCGGTTGTGGATCGAAGGCGATGATACCGCGCTCGCGGCTGTGTCCACCGGGGCGGGGATCGTGAGTGAGATCATCGCCGCCGCGCAGACCGCCGCAGTGCCTTTGCGCGCCGTCAAGGGCGGCCTCTTTGACCGGCTGGCGCAGCAAGGCGCAAATCACCAGGGCGTGGCGCTAGAGGTCGAAGCCTATCCGTATGTGGAACTGGACGACATTCTGGCGCAGGCCGAACAGCGCCGGGAACCGCCGTTCCTGCTCATCCTCGACCATGTTCAGGACCCGCAAAACCTGGGCACGCTCATCCGCACCGCCGAGGCGATGGGCGTCCACGGCATCATCCTGCCCGACCGCCGCGCCGCGGGGATCACGCCCGCGGTCAGCAACAGCAGCGCAGGCGCGGTCGAGCGCATGGCCGTGGCCCAAGTCACCAACCTCAACCGCACCATCGACGAGCTGAAACGACGCAACGTCTGGATCGCCGGGCTGGACAGCGGCCCCGACGCGCCTGCGCCGGACGCCAGGAGCCTGGACGGCGCGCTCGCGCTCGTAGTCGGCAGCGAGGGCACAGGTCTATCCCGGTTGACCCGCGAGAAGTGCGATTTCCTCCTCCGGCTGCCCACGGTCGGCCAGGTCGAAAGCCTCAACGCCGCCGTCGCCGGCAGCATCGTGTTATATTTGGCCCGCCAAGCCCGGAGTACGGCGGTTCATTCCTGAGGCTATGCGCGCCACCCTGCTCGACCCGCACGCCGCGACCTGGAGCGCCGAGATCGACCACATCGGCGCGCTGCTCCATGCCGGACAAAACGCCGCGCTCTTTCCCTATCACTTTCTCCACGTCGTCTTGCCCAAACTTGGCGGCCATATCGCCTGGTTCTTCACCGGAGACGACCTGGTTGGCGTCGGTTTCCTGTTTCCGCGCGGCGACCGCAGCCGGACCCCGCGCGGCGATGCGCGGCGCTACACGCTGCGCTACCATGCGCTGACCGGCGCGGCGGGCGATGCGGCGGAGGCCGCCGTCGCCGCGGTCGCGCCGCGGTTGGGCGGGGCAGAGGTCGTCTTCTATGACCCCGCCGGTCCCCACACCTTTCACGCCGACGAAACTCTGGTCAACGGCGTCGGCTTGGGCCGTCCGTCCGCCGACGAAGCCGCCAAGATTCCCCACCTGCATCGCCGCATCTGGGGC
>Ga0214472_10007967_pt1 | contig 11052 bp, 8 predicted proteins | sample RVTome_6_FD_207662 | JGI IMG/M metagenome (GOLD analysis project Ga0214472, IMG submission 207662) | Soil microbial communities from uranium-contaminated site in the Upper Colorado River Basin, Wyoming, United States - RVT140D175 | ecosystem: Environmental > Terrestrial > Soil > Contaminated >...
GCTGATTTCGGTTTAGGAGCCGTTACAAAATAACCCCGCCATTTATAGTCATTTCGTTGCGGCTCCTTATGCCGTTTCGGGTTTACTTTTGACCACCATGTTATTTTTTGACAACGGCTTAATGTCAATTTAACGGAAGAGTTACTAATGCAAGCAATGATTCTGGCCGCCGGTATAGGTACCAGGCTGCAACCGCACACGTTGGTTCGTCCGAAACCTCTTTTTCCTATTCTCAACCAACCGCTCCTGCTCCTCACCATAAAAAGGCTGCAAGCCTTAGGATTTGATCATATTGTAGTCAATTGTCATCATCTGCGACAACATATCGTCGACGCGCTGGATGGGCTGCAGGGGGTTATTGTTCAGGAGGAAGAAGTTATACTGGGAACCGGGGGAGGGCTGCGTACAGCGCTGAAATATTTGCGGGACGAACCGCTGCTTGTCAGTAATGGAGATATTTACCATACAATCGATTTTTTAAACTTGTATCGTCATCATACGACAAACCACAATTTAGTCACCCTGGCGATGCACAATTATCACCGTTTTAACAATGTGATGGTGAAAGACGGCAAGGTGGCAAGCTTTGACAACCGAGTGGAATTTTCCCAACTGGCCTTTACCGGCCTGCATGTCATCGAACCGACCGTTCTGGAAGAGATTAAAGTGAAAACATTTTCCTGCATCATTGATCATTATCGAAAATTACTGCGGGAAGGTCGGGTGATAGACTGTTATCGGGCGGACGACTGTTTTTGGACGGATATGGGAACTGTTGATGATTATCTTGCCTTGCATCAGGGACTGCTTACAGATACCATTCCCTGCTGGCAGGAGATTGGACCGTTCAGAAAACCATACTGCATTGCCAAGAGAGCCAAGCTGCCTGCGCATATTGAACTGAGCGGCTGGGCCTGCATTGGCGATGCGCATATTGAAAACGGCACACATCTTGAACGGGTCGTGGTCTGGGATGACGTCTCTATTCCGAGAGGCAGCCGGCTTGGGGATATGATAGTCTCTTCCGACTATGGAAAAAAAGCAGGATCGCATTGAAAACAGACGAACGAGTAGATATCGACATACTGCAGAGTGTAAGGGAACTCCTTGTCGAAAGTGGAATGCTGACCAAGTCAGAGGCCGAAACCTTCGTGACAAGTGAGCGGTGCCGTAAGATCGACAGCGACGGGTCGACCAGAAGATTCTGGCGGGTAAGTAAAAACGAAAGCCCCTTGTGTCTCATAGCCGCCCCGGCGGGAAGGGGAGAAGCCGAGCTGGCGGAGTCACGTTCTGCCTGGAAGATCGGTAACCATCTGCGAAAAAATGGAGTGCCTGTTCCGGAATTGTTCGGTTGGGACAGCACTACCGGAGTGCTGCTCTTTGAGGATCTGGGCGATATCAGGCTGTATGATATCGTGGCAAAAAATACCAGCCTGCAGGCGCAGCCCCACGAATCGGTTATTGCCTATTACCAGACAACCCTGGAACAGCTTGCCGCCATGCAGTGCCGAGGGGTGGAGGAATTTGACGAATCATGGTGCTGGGACAGTAGTCGATACGACAATCAGCTGATGATCGAAAAAGAATCAGGCTATTTTTTGCGTGCATTCTGGCAGGGACTTTTAGGACATCAGGTGGCTGAGGGGGTTCTTGAAGAGCTTCGGGAGATCGCCCGGCTGGCAGCAGAGGCGTCGGCCGACTTTTTTCTGCACAGGGATTTCCAATCGCGAAATATCATGATTCACGAAGGTGCCGTTCGGTTTATAGACTTTCAGGGCGGACGCCTGGGGCCTCTCGGCTATGATCTTGCGTCACTGCTTATCGATCCCTACACCCATCTGCCCTTCTGGTTGCAGGAAAATATGGTCGCCATGTATCTGCAGGCTATCGGCAGCTATGTCGATATCGATGAAGCTGAATTTAAAAGACAGTTTATGCTGCTTGCTTTTCAGAGGAACATGCAGATAGTCGGTGCATTTTCATTTCTGTATAAAGTCAGGCAAAAACTATTTTTTCTGGATTTTATACAACCGTCCCTGGTGTCTCTCAGCAATCGGTTGGAGGAGCCGCTCTTTAAGGACTATCCTCTAATCCGCACCATGGTCAACAGGGGACTGAAAGAATTGGCACCTGCTTGAAACAGTAGACAATTCATGGCAAAGCTCCTTTGCCATTCCTCATTTAACAATCAGCTTTGTCACGTTTCGAGCGTATAGAGCCTTAGCGGGAAACATTATGTCATCGACCAGCAATCTCCCCATCGTCGCCCTGGTCGGGCGTCCGAATGTGGGTAAATCAACACTTTTCAACAGGATTACCAAATCACGCAAGGCATTGGTCGACCCTACTCCGGGCGTGACCCGGGATCGTCATTACGAACGGGTGGTCTGGGAGCACAAAGCCTTTATTCTGGTGGACACGGGAGGACTTGACGATAACCCCGAAGATGCCATGGTGCAACATATCCGCGACCAGGCCATGATGGCGATAGAAGAGGCAGACATTGTCCTGTTTTTGATGGATGGAAAACAAGGGCTGACTCCCGCCGACTGGGAGGTGGTGAAGATGCTTCGCCGTACCGAAAAGCCCGTCTTCCACCTGGTCAATAAAATTGACGGCCCTGAGAAGGAAGTGGAACTGCTCCCTCAGTTTTATGAGCTCGGTATCGATGAGTTGTACTCGGTTTCCGCCGAGCACAGTTATGGTTTCAGAACTCTGATGGACGCCTTGTGTGATACTATTAAGAGTGATGATACCGATATCGATCTTCCCGAAGGGACAGTGAAGGTAGCCTTTTTCGGGCGACCGAATGTTGGCAAGTCCTCTATGATAAATATCATTCTCGGCGAAGACAGAATGGTTGTATCCGAAACTTCCGGTACAACCAGGGATAGCGTAGATACTCTGGTAACCCATGGTAATTACAGCTATCTGTTTATTGATACCGCCGGAATTCGCCGAAAAGGCAAGACAACCGAGAAGCTGGAGAAGTTCAGTATCCTCAAATCACTCGCCGCAATGGCCAGATGCGATGTAGCGGTAGTGCTTATCGATGCCGATGAGGGCATTACCGAACAGGACACCAAGGTTATCGGTTATGTTCTGGACGAAGGAAGAGGGCTCATCGTGCTGGTGAATAAATGGGATCTGGTCCAAAGCGATAAAAAGAGGCAGGAAGCTGTCATGATGGAAGTTGGACGGGCACTGCCCTTTGTCGGCTATGCCCCGATTTTGAACGTTTCCGCAGTGACGGGCTATGGAATTAAACGTCTCTTCCCGGTTATTGGCTCAGTGTTCCGGCAATATTCGGCCACCTTTCCAACCTCGGCCCTGAACAAACTGTTGCGTGATGCCGTTGAACAACACTCGCCGCCAATTTATAAGAACAAACGCCTTAAATTCTACTACACGGCACAAGTTGGTACTTGTCCTCCTAAATTTGTTGTTATGACAAACAGTTACAAAGGAGTGCATTTTTCCTACGAACGTTATCTGACCAACCGTTTCCGAGAGGGACTCGGCTTGGATAAGGTGTCTATCCAACTCTTTTTCAAGGATAAATCGGAGCAGAGAGGGGAGAAAAAATAATTTTCCCTACAAAGAGTGTGCCTTGTCAACCGCCCTTTTAAAACCTTCTGCCGATCTGGCGATTACATCCTCGGGAACGCAGAAGGCAATCCGCATATGTCCGGGGGAGCCAAAACCGATACCCGGTACTGTCAGGATTTTCTCCTCCTGTAAAAGCGCCACAAATTTCACGTCGTCGGCTAGAGGTGTTTTTGGAAAGACATAAAAGGCGCCTTTGGGTTCAGTGAAAGTAAAGCCGGCATCGCGCAATACGCTGCAGATGATCTCCTTTCTCCGGGCATAAATAGAGGTATCCACACAAACATCCTGGAGCTCGGCCACAACCCGCTGCATAAGAGCCGGGGCATTGACAAAACCAAGTATCCGGTTGGCCAGGGTGAGAGCATTGAGGAGTTGTGGCTTATCTTCAATTTCAGGGTGAACAGCCAGATAACCAATACGTTCACCAGGCAAAGAGAGATCTTTTGAATAAGAAGAGACCACAATACTGTTGGTATAGGCAGTAAAAATACTTGGCACTTCATAGCCATCAAAGACGATCTTTCGGTATGGTTCATCGGAGATCATGTAAATGGTGGTGCCCAGTTTTTCAGATGCATGCTCGAGAAGCTTGCCGAGTGCTGCCAGCGACTCTTGTGAATAAATCTGCCCGCAGGGGTTATTGGGAGAGTTGATGATAATTGCTTTGGTTTTATCGGAAAGAGCCGCCTCAATTGCCGGTAAATCAAGGTTGAATTCATCATCGGTTGCAACTGTTCTGCTCACTCCGCCATGATTGTCGATGTAAAAACCATATTCAACAAAATAAGGAGCAAGAATAAGTACTTCGTCCCCTGGGTCCAGAAGGGCTTTCATCACGATGTTTAATCCACCGGCTGCGCCGCAGGTCATAACCATGTCACCCTGGCCGATGGTCATCTCCTGTTCGATGGACATTCGCGCCGCAATGGCCTCACGAACCCAGGGATATCCGCCGTTTGGCATATATGCATGCACCCCGGGACTTGTATCCCGGACGATCTGCTGAATAACCCGATTAAACTCGGGAGGAGGCGGTGCATCCGGATTGCCGAGACTGAAGTCGAAGACGCTGCCGGCACCGTGGGCAGCCTTCATTTTCGCACCTTCTTCGAACATTTTTCGTATCCAGGAAGATTTTTCGGCAAATATTTTCATTTTATCCGAAACAGCCATTATAGATCTCCTTAAAAACCGTTAAATTGGTAAACGTTCACCAGCACCCCATATGCGCGCGATCAGGCCGCCGCGCATAGATCAACTATAGCCCGTCCGCCTGCTTGTGCGCCTCTGGAGCACTGCTGAACGTTTACAGGTTATGGGGGTTATGCGAGCATTTTGCTATTCCCGGTGAACGGGTACTTAAATTGCACAGCTTGGTCGAAATTTCAAACTAAAAAAGGCTAACACAGGATTCACTGTTGTTTTTTAAAGTAATCGTTTGCGGCGTTGATTTCTTTCATTTTGTCCTCGGCTACAGCCCTGAATTCATCCCCGAGGTGTCTGACTTTATCCGGGTGATATTGCATACTGAGCGTGCGATAGGCCTTTCTGATTTCTTCTTTGCTCGCGCCCTTTTCCAAGCCAAGAGTGGCATAATGCTGCCCCTCCATATCCTGTCCTGTTGCAGTACCGTACTGCTGTTTGTAACGGTATTTGGCCTCGATCGTGCGTTGTTCGTATTCTGAAATATCCAGATAAAAAGCAATATAGCGGGCAACCTTCAACTCTTCTTCAGGGACAATCGTCTTGGTGTAAAGAACCTGATAAACGAGTTCCAGCAGGATAAGTCTGGGTTCATGGGCAAAGGTGGACTTAAATTCCTGCAACAACGCGTCAAGGGACTGGGTCGAGTTCGTAGCCTCTTTTATCAGTTCCTTGACCCAGTGCATTTGCGTCTGGCTATACCGCAGGTTATATTGGAAAAAACGGTGAATTGTCTGGATTTCGTCCCTGGAGATCCGACCATCTATTTTTGCGGTATGGATAAGAATCTGAACCAGGAGCCAGACAAAGCGGTTATGACTTTCCGATTGGGACTGCTCATAGGTGGCGACTTTCTTTTGCACCCAGAAGGTAAACCCGAAAAACAGGGCAATAAAAAGCAGTATTCCGGCCAGTCCGGTGTAAATCAGCGTGCCGAGAAAGGAAATAAGAGCGGGAGCACCTCCCGAAATAAAAACAATCAGGAGGATTATAAGCAAGCATCCGCCACAACCGGGTTGCTGCTGACGTTGGTATTGCATGATAGGTATGCTCGGTTATTTTATTGTTTGGATTCGGTGTTACTGCTATGGAAAAGGGCGTCGACGAATTCACCTGCATCAAAATCCCGGAGGTCCGACATCTTCTCGCCAATACCGATAAACCGGATAGGGATTTTCATTTCTTTGCAGATATTGGCGACAATGCCGCCTTTGGAGGTACCGTCGAGTTTAGTAAGCGTTATGCCGGTCACTCCGACTGCTTCGTCAAAGAGTCTGGCCTGGGAAATTCCGTTCTGACCGGTCGTGGCATCAATGACCAGCATCACTTCATGGGGGGCACCTTTTAGTTTTTTCCCCATCACCCGTTTGATCTTTTTCAATTCTTCCATCAGGTGATCTTTGGTATGCAAACGGCCGGCGGTATCAACGAGAACAACATCGATATTTTGTGATTGGGCGATACCCAGGGCATCAAAGACAACGGATGAAGGATCCGCACCTTCCTTATGGGCAATAACAGGTATGTTGCTTCTTTCACCCCATATTTGCAACTGGGAGACTGCAGCAGCTCGAAAAGTGTCTCCGGCAACGAGCATGACCGAATTGCCGGTCTGTTGAAACTTCCTGGCAATTTTTCCTATGGTGGTGGTTTTGCCGACTCCGTTCACTCCGATTACCATGATAACAAAGGGGCCCTTGTCGGGCATGACCAGAGTGGCATCACGATCGTTCTCGGTAATAAGATTCTTGATTTGTGACTTCAGTGTTTCTTTGAGGGACCTGGGATCGTACAGTTCTTTTCTCTTCACCTTACGTCTGGCGTTCTCGAGCAGTTCCCGTGTGGTTCCCACTCCCAGGTCGGCGGTTATAAGGATTTCTTCCAGATCATCGAGCATTTCTGCATCGATCTCCTTCTTGCCGAGAAAAAGTGCGTCTAACTGGTAGGTAAAGGTCTCTCTTGTTTTGCCGAGTTTCTCGGTAAGCCTGGAAAAGAGGGATTTTTGTTTTTTTCCTGCCGGGCCCTGTGCCTCGGATTCCTTAATGATTTTTAGTGGTGCTTCTATTTCGATCCGTCTTGCAGCAACTGTTTCTTCAACCTCCGGCAAAGGCTCTTCAATAATGATCGGTTCAAGCGGTTGGCTCGGAGTGGAGATTGTTTCGCTTTCATCCTGCCGCTGCGAAGAGGGCAGAGGAAGGTCTTCCACTTGTTCCGCATGGCTTTCAGGTTGCTCATGTTCCGGAAAAGGGGTATCAATAGCCGGATCCTCGACAAGCGTATCTTCCGCAGGTGCAACGGGCTCTTGTTTTTTGAATTTTTTCTTAAACCAACCTAGCATCGTTTATTCCTGAAATGATTTGTCAGTGGAAGTACTGAGTTATTGACGCACAATTTTTCATATTACGTAGAGATCCCAAAGAAAGCAACAAAAAGTCAACTGCGTAAATATGCGATCCGCGGCATAGTGCTATTTTATGGGGCAGGCTACGTTTGGCCGGCATATGAAAGTGATTGCATTTCAAGCTAACAGCATTACTGTAGTGGGTGTTGTTTTTTAGGGATTGTATTATACGTTTGGAACTGTCAGTTCGTTGGAATATTGTTTATTTTGATCATGTTAAGGAGGATGTATAATGGCTGGATCTTGTGGAGGATCCTGTGGTACACAGGAATCACAGCAAGCTGCTGCTGCACAGCAGGAAGTTGCGATAAAAATGTCTCTTGGAAAGATAAAAAATAAAATTTTAGTGATGAGTGGCAAGGGCGGTGTTGGAAAATCTACAGTTTCCGTCAACCTGGCACTGAGTCTTGCAAATAAAGGATACCAGGTAGGCCTTATGGATGTCGATATCCATGGGCCGGATGTCATTCGTATGCTCGACCTGAAAGGAAATATAGAGCCTCCGGCATCAAAAAATGCCTTGGTTCCGCCACTTAAATATAGTGACAACCTGAAGGTAGTTTCCCTTGAATATATGATGCGCGACAGGAATGAAGCGATAATCTGGCGTGGACCGCTGAAAATTCAGGCTATTCGGCAGTTCGTATCGGACATGGATTGGGGAGAACTCGATTATCTCATAATAGATGCTCCTCCAGGTACGGGAGATGAGCCATTATCTGTCGCCCAGACCATTCCCAACGTCAAGGCGATTGTGGTGACGACTCCGCAGAAGGTTGCCTTGGCGGATGTGAGAAAATCAATTAATTTCTGTAAAACCGTTAAGGTGGAAATAGTTGGGGTTATCGAGAATATGTCGGGCTTCGTTTGTCCGCATTGTAAAGAGACTGTCGATATTTTCAAATCCGGCGGGGGAGAAAGCCTGGCCCGTGAACTGGAACTCCCGTTTCTCGGTAGAATCCCTATGGATCCACAGGTGGTCATGGCCGGAGACGATGGCACTCCCTATCTGTCGTCAGCCGACGATAGTCCTGCAACGCGTGCATTTGCCGAGGTGGTGAAGGCAATCGAGATTCGCTTGCCGCCGGTGACCGTGGCTGTACCATTGACGATGGCTCCACGTCCAAGCGACAGTGGCGGCTGTGCCTGCGGTGGCAGTTGTCCATCACATGCCAAAAACTAACGGCTTTTAACTGCCGGAGAAACGAGGCAACGGAAAATGTATCAAAGAAAGGTTGGCGGCACCGGTCGTGGTCGCCAACCTTTCTTATAACAGGTGTACTACGAATACAATGCTATGATAATAAAACAGATTATAGTTGGGTCTATGGCTGTCTGCTGCTATATAGCGGCATGTGAAAAGACAAAAAAAGCAGCCGTAATCGATCCCGGGGGAGATGAGGATAAAATCCTTGCCGAGGTGAAAAAAATGGGGGTAAGTGTCGAATATATCATCGCTACCCACGGTCATCCCGATCACGTTTGCGGCAACCGAAAAATTCAGAAAGCAACTGGTGCAAAAATAATCATGCATGCAGCCGATGCGCTTTTCTTTGGTAAACCGGAGGTGGAAAAATATTTTTCCATGCTCGGATTGGAACCATCGCCGGCTGCCGACATCGAGGTTGAAGAAGGCGATATTATAACGATCGGCGAAGAAAATTTTAAGGTACTTCACACTCCTGGCCATTCTCCCGGAGGGATGTGCCTGTACAATGCACCGCACCTGATAACCGGAGATACGCTTTTTGTCGGCGGGCTCGGCAGAAGCGATTTTCCCGGTGGATCGCCAAATGAATTGCTCAACTCCATTCGAACCAAGCTACTCGTGCTGCCTCCTGAAACGATTGTCTGGCCCGGCCATGGCTATGGAGGCTGCCAGTCGACAATTGGCGAAGAGAAACGTTCTAATCCCTTTTTATAGTCTCGAAATAGCCATTGATCATGGACATCCTGCGAGGATGTCCATGATCAATGGCTATTTCGGTTACATTTACCTCTTCCCTTTTTGTCGAACATATGCGTGAGATAGTTCTAGGTACTGCCGGCCATGTCGATCACGGAAAAACAAGTTTTATCCGGGCCCTGACCGGTTTTGAGACGGATCGTCTCAAAGAGGAAAAAAAACGGGGAATCACCATTGAACTCGGATTTGCCTATCTGGATTTGCCTTGTGGCCATCGGATAGGAATAGTCGATGTGCCGGGCCATGAAAAGTTTGTCAAAACCATGGTGTCAGGAGTATCGGGCATTGATATTTTAGCTTTCATCGTTGCTGCCGATGAGGGCATCATGCCACAGACCATTGAACATTTTGAGATCTGCCGCCTGATGGGAGTCCAGCAGGGCATAATCATTGTCACCAAAAAGGACATGGTTGAGCCGGAATGGCTGGAGATGGTCAACGACGAAATTGAGGAGTTCTGTGCGGGAAGCTTCCTCGAAGGTGCGCCTTTAATCAACATCTCTTCTACCACTGGTGAAGGTATCGATCTTGTCCGTGACGCCCTGGATAAGATGGTCAGGAATTTTAATTTCCATGAAGTATTTGGTCCGTTTCGCCTGTCTGTCGATCGGATATTTGCCATGAAAGGTTTTGGCTCGGTGGTTACCGGGACCTCGATTTCCGGAAGAACCTCAGTGGGAGATGACCTGCGTATTTATCCTACGGAGAAAATTGCCAAAATAAGGGGAATACAGGTCCACTCGGAAGCTGTGAGCGAAGTGGAGGCAGGACATCGAACGGCAATTAATCTCCAGGGTGTCGATGTCGCGGATATTGAGAGAGGCATGGTGCTTGCGCCGCCCGATACGCTTAAGGCCAACTTCATGCTCGACTGTCAGTTTCTCTACCTGGCATCCAACACCAAACCGATGAAACACCGGGCCAGGGTAAGAGTCCATTTAGGTACAGCCGAAATTATCGGCAGGGTATCGCTTCTTGACCGTGATGAGCTGCAGCCGGGAGATGAGGCCGTAATCCAGTTGTTGCTCGAAAACAAGATTGCCGTATGGCCCGGAGATCGTTATGTGATTCGCAGTTATTCTCCCGTCTCGACAATCGGTGGAGGAATGGTGCTCGGTAATGTTTCCCCACGAAAAAGAAAGCGGCTTGCCGATAGTGATCGCCAGTATAATCAAAAGATACTGGAAGTTCTTCAACATGGCACCGTTGAAGACAAAGCGTTGTTTTTTCTTCGCGAGAGCAGGGAAATCGGGCTTACCGCGGATGAAATCGGCATTCGGCTCGGGCTTTTCGGCAAGCATCTGAAAAAAGCCTTGAATGAGCCTATTTCCACCAAAAAAATGGTTGTTGTCGATTCCGCGACCCAGCGATATGTGATTGTGGAAATAGCCGAAAAAATTAAGGCGATGTTGGTTGAGCATCTCCTTGCATACCATAAGAAAAATCCCTTGCAGGCCGGCCTTGCCAAGGAAGAACTCCGCACCAGTCTCGGCCGAAAGATCGATCCCAAGGTCTATCATTACTGTATTAACGATCTGATTAAAAAGTCTGTCGTGGTACAGGAAGAGTCGGTTGTCCGGATGGCTGATCATCAGGTGGCCTTAAAGGCCGATGAAGAGCAGCTGAGGAAGGAACTCAATGAATGGTATCGGGAAAAAGGTCTTTCCACTCCGACAATGAAAGAGACTATGGAAAGGTTTGCCGAATATCCGGATCGGTTGGTCAAAGATGTTATCGATCTTCAATTACGTGAGGGTAAACTGCTGAAGATCAGTGAATCCCTCTATTATGAAAAGAAAATACTTGAGCCGCTTATTGCATCCGTCATTGACTATATGGAAAAAAACGGTGAAATCGACGCTCCCGCATTTAA
>Ga0214472_10007968_pt1 | contig 11052 bp, 5 predicted proteins | sample RVTome_6_FD_207662 | JGI IMG/M metagenome (GOLD analysis project Ga0214472, IMG submission 207662) | Soil microbial communities from uranium-contaminated site in the Upper Colorado River Basin, Wyoming, United States - RVT140D175 | ecosystem: Environmental > Terrestrial > Soil > Contaminated >...
GCCGGTGAAACCGGCGCACGCCCCCCAAATCGCCACCTCAATTTTAGGATAGGTTCTTAGGCTAATAATGCGTCAGGCTGCCGTCGACGCGGGCGCGGTACATAGCGTAGCGGAAACCTGCCAGGCCGAGGGGCAGGAGAACGGCGCAGAAAAGGGCCAGCGCCAGGAGATCACCCGAGATCTCGGATACCCCGGCGCCCTGAAGCACCGACAGCCGCACAGCCCGCAATCCGTAGGTCACCGGCAGCACCGCGGAGATCGGTCGCAGCCAGCCCGGCAGCAGCTCGACCGGGAAATAGACCCCTCCAAAAAAGGTCGACACAGCGCCCACGGCCCAGGTGATCGGATCACCGCGCTTCAGGACCATCACAAAACTGGCCGAAAGGACGCCCAGGGCTGCAAACGATACCACCCCGAAAACCGAGGCGAGCGCGAGCGCAGGGACGTTGACGTCGACCCGGACGCCGAGCAGCGCCACGCCGATCAGCAGGTAGAGCAGAACCTGGATCGTCACCAGCCCATAGCTCCAGAAGGACGAAAAAAGGGCGATCTGCCACGGGGGCGCCGGCGTCGTCAGCATCGCCTCCAGGGTGCCTGTGGTCTGGGCCTGGCGAAACGCATTCGCAAAGGCGTTCAGCCCGACCCCAAAATAGCGCTGCAGGGCGATCCCGACCAGGACGAAAGCAAAATAGCTCCCCCCGTAGGCCTGCAGGTACGGTTCGGCGGCGGCATCGATCAGCTGGGCGACGTAGTAAAAGACGGCGGCGGAGAAGAAAATCCCCCCCAAACTGAGCAGGAATGCCAGCCGGTAGCTGCGCTCCGTCCGCCAGTCGCGTTTCAGGAAGGCGGCCGCCACGCGCAAGGCCGATGACGAATGGATCGGAGCGGATCCGGTCCGGGAAGCTTCAGTCGGCGCGTCCGCCGGTTCCGGTCCTGCCGGCTCACCCGTTTCCACCAGGCGATCGAAAATGGTCTCCAACCGGACTTCGTCGTGCTCGATCGTCTCGACCCGCACGCCGGCCGCCGATGCCGACGTGAGGAAATCGGCAAGCATCTCGCTGCCATCCGCGAACACGAGGGTCGATGGCGAGTCGGCGGTCGCACCCGGCGGGAGCCAATCGGCGGTCACCGGCGCTCCGCTTACCCGGACCCTGTACCGCCCGGTGATGCCGATACGCTCCCGCAAATCGGCGATGGTTCCGATCCCCCGGATCCGGCCGTGGTGCATCACGGCGATTCGATCGCAAAGCGTCTCGGCTTCCTGGAGCCAATGGGTCGTCATCAGCACCGTCAGCCCCTGTCCGTCGGTCAGCTTGCCCCGGATCAGCTCGTGCAGGGAGCGGATGGCCGGCGGGTCCAGGCCTCTGGTGGGCTCATCGAGAAAGAGGACGCTCGGGCGGTGCAGCAGCGCACGGGCGATCGCCAGACGCTGCCGCATCCCGGTCGAATATTCCCGGAACGGCCGGTCGGCGACCTCCTCCAGCCCGACCTGGTGCAGGGCTGCCGGGACGCGGTCCGGATCCCGAAGCCCGTGGAGCGCGCTGAAGAAATCGAGGTTCTGGCGGCCGCTCAGCCGCCAGAAGAAGCTGCGCTCGTCGGTCGTGACAAGGCCGACCGAGGCTTTTACAGCCGAATGGTCGTTGAGGGAATGCCCACAAACGAGGCCCTTTCCGGACGTCGGTTCGACCAGGGTGGCCAGCATCTTGACGAGGGTCGTCTTACCGGCCCCGTTCGGGCCGAGCAGCCCAAACAGCTCTCCGGAGCGGACGGACAGGTTCAGATTATCGACCGCCGGCCGCCCGAGCCGCTCGGCCGGGAGCAGCCCCATCAGGCGCTCCCCCTCCGGGAAACGTTTGGTCAGATTGTAGGTTCGAATAGCGTGGAGGTCTTCGATCGGCATCCCGGGATATCCTACCGGCTTTTGCGAGATCGCGCTCAACCCTTCCGCAGGGCGATGCGGTCGATCTCCCTGCGGATCGCGGACTGACGGTCATCGTCGGGGTATTCGGCCAGCATCTTCTCGAGCTCCGCGCGCGCCGGTTCCGGCCGGTCGAACACGGCGTCCAAACCGGCTTTCAGCAGCCGGATCCTGAAGAACTCGATCGGGGGCGCCAGCCCGGCGGCCAGCTCGACGGCCTCCAGATAAGCCTCCCGCGCTGCCTCAGCCCGGTCCAGTGCGAGCAATACCCGGGCCAGTTCAATCAGCCCCTCGGTCAGGTCGAAGCGGGCGCCGTTACCCCGGCTGGTCCGGATCGATCTCTCCAGCCACTCGAGCGCTTCCTCGGGACGCCCCTGCTCGTTGAGGGTACGTGCGATGCCAGTCAGCGCCTGCCCGGCATATCCCCCCAAACCGACTTCTTCGTTGATTGCGGCTGCCCGGTGATACTGTTCGAGCGCCCGATCTCGCTCTCCCAAAACACGCAGAGCGTTCCCCATATTAACGGCATGCCGGGCGAGAGCTATGCGATTCCCCAACCGTTCGTCGAAGCGCTGAGCCTGCTCGTAATAATCCAGCGCCTCGCGGAACCGGAATTTGTAGAATGCCACGATCCCCAGCCCGCTCAGCGCATCGGCCATTCCCGGCTGGTAATCCAGGCTCGTATAAATTTCGAATGCTTCTTCGTACATCGAGCCCGATTCATCATAGCGACCGGTGCGGAAATAGGCCGTGGCCAGACGGATCAGGAGGAGCGCTCTACGGCCGGGTTCGACTTCCGGCCCCAGTGATTCCAGGGCTCCCTCCTGGTACTTCAGCGCCTGTGCGTAATCGCCCAGGTCCTGATACAAATGACCGATCAGGCCAAGGGCGCTGGCGATCAGACCCGGCTCCTCCAATCGATTTGCCAGCCCCAACGCTTCAAACGCCGATTCCAACGCGGTTTCTGCCTTTCCGATCAGCCCCAGGCTGTTGGCGTTGAAATAGTACAGGGTGTGCAGGGTTCGGATCCAGCGCGGGTCACCTTCCGGCTGAATCGCCGCCAGGCGGCGCGCGCTGCGGCCGGTCATCTCCTCCCGCTCGCGAATCAGACCGGTCAGCATGTAATAGCGCATCAGACCCTGCACGCCTGCCTCCAGCGGTTCGATCATCCCCTTCTCAATAGCCCATTCCCAGGCCGTGCGGATGTTGTCGATTTCCAACCGGATAGCCGCCTGGGCGCCTTCCGTGCCTTGTTTCCCCAGGGACCGGGCGGATTCCGTCAGCAGGTCCAGGAAGTACGCCGCGTGGACGGCGCGCGGGTCGGTTTGAGAATCGGTCTGCGTTTCCATCCCGGAAAGCTTTTCGGCGAGGAACTGCTTGAGCAGCGGATGGATGGCGAACCGATCGAACTGCGGGCGCTGAAGAATCGACTTTTCAACCAATCCGGCCAGGACGCCTCGATCCGCCCCGGCGACGGCAGCCGCCGCCGGCTCGGAGATGCCCCCACGAAAAACCGAGAGCCGGGCGAGGGTCTCCTGTTCGGATCGATCCAGCAGCCTCCACGAGTGCTCGAACACCGCCCGCATGCTGCGGTGGCGTTCGGGCATGTCCTGGTATGGGGCGGTCAGCAGATCGAGACTGCTCGTGATCTCATCCACCAGCTCTTCGCAGTGGTAGCTGCGGGTCAGGGCGGCGAGCATCTCAATCGCCAGCGGCATCCCGTTGACCAATCGGCAGAGCTCTACAATCCCGGCCGGGTCCTCGCAGGGCCGGTGGTCCGGGTGCAGCCGATCGAGGAGATGGTTGAACAACTCAACCGCGTCGTAAAGGCCCGGTGCAGCGTCGCCGGCGGCGGGGAATGCCAGCCCCTCGACCACCAAACGCCACTCACCCTGGAGGTTGAGCGCCTCGCGTGAGGTCGTCAGGGCCTTTAGTTCAGGACAGGCCTCGAGGATCTCCGTGACCAATCCGGCCCCGGCGGTGAGGTGTTCGAAATTGTCAAGCACCAGCAGGGCTTTCAGCGGTTTCAGATGTGCCAGGAGTTGGAGGCGCGGCGAGGACGGGCCTGAGAAAGACCCACCGGTCGCCATCCCGATCGCCGTTTCCAGGTTCGCATCCGTCGTGGAGACTAGCGGGATCCAGTAAATCCCGTCCTTAAATTCCAGCATCCTTTCCGCCGCGGCCTGCCCGATCTCCAGCGCCAACCGCGATTTCCCGGCGCCGCCGGGGCCGATCAGGGTCATCAGCCGACAGTCGATCTCGGAAAGTCGTGTGAGGGCTTTGTCGATCTCCGCCGCGCGCCCAACAAAACGGGTGGTCTGGGCCGGGAAATTGTGTAGTCGCGGTGGTTCAAGCGCGGGGATCGTCAGTGCACCGGATTCGATCTCCAGGTAAAGCGCCGTGGTTTCCGGCTCCGGCTGAACCCCGAGCTCCTCCTCGAGGATGCGCCGGCAAGCCTCGTATTGGGCCAGCGCGGCGGACCGATTTCCCTGTGCAGCCAGGGCCCACATCAACCGGCGGTGGGCATCCTCTCGATAGGGATCCAGGGCCAGGCGCCGGCCGGCGTATTTCTCCACAGAAGCGAAATCGCCGCGCTGGCCGTGGGCTTCCTCCAGCGTATCCAGGGCCCGCAGCACCTCCTGCCCGGTCTCATCCTGCCGGCGCAGCTGCCAGTCCTCGAATTCAGGGACTTCGCGCAGGTAGAAACCGTCCAGGAACGGCCCTCGATACAGGGATACGGCCTCCTCAAGCCGGTTCAGGCAGGTCGGGCAGGTGTGCAGGGCCTGATGGGGATGGGTTTCGGGGAAGGCAAGCGCAACCTGAAATTCGGCCACATCCAGGCGGATATGGTCGGGGCTCAGCTCCACGCTCTGGCGGGTCGTCCGGAGCAATTGGTCCGGATCGAATTCTGCCAGCGTTTCCTTAAGTTGGAAAATGGCCTTGCGAAGGTTCCGGCGTGCATCCTCATCCGGCTGCTCGGGCCAGAGCAGACCGGAAAGCGCGTCTCGCCGGTGAGGCCGGCCGGATTCGACTGCCAGGAAGGCAAACAGCGCCCGACCTTTGTCGGTCGCAAACGCTGTCAGGTTGCGATCGTTCGCGAACACATGGAAGCCGCCGAACAACCTGACCTGGAGAGGCTGCATGGTCCCATTGTAACCTGCCCGGCAATGCCAGGCAGGGCGCTCGATTGCCGATTTTTCAACTGTTGAGAGCGCAGGGTTTGGAACGAAATGAGAACGGTAGCCCAATAGACTGTGGGGGAAATGATCAAAACATGCCGTTGGCCGGTCAACCGGGTCGGCAATAAAAGGAGAAAATACCCATGAAGGATTACCGCTCATTTCCCATCGCCGGATTGGCGATCATCCTGGCACTGTTGTTAGTAAACGGCGCCTTCGCCCAACGCCTGCCGGTATCACCAGCGGAAAACCTGCCCGTCGAGGCCGGATTCGCGACTCACAGCTGCTTCGTCGGTTTCCTCCCGCTGGTTTTCCGGGACCACCAGGAAGCCGAACCGGCTGGCAATGCAAAATACCACCGCCCGGCTGCCGATTACAACGGAGACGGCTGCGCCGACCTCGCGATCGGCGCACCCAGGAGGGACGCCAATGGAGTCACCGATTCGGGCATGGTATTCGTCGTCTACGGTTCGACCAGGGTTTGGGACGATGGTCCGGTCGTTCACCCCCTTTTCCAGGCGAGCGGCGGCTTTGAGGACCAGTTCGGCAGCGCGCTGGCTTTCGGCGACTTCAACCGCGACGGGTACTCGGACCTGGTGGTCGGGATCATCGGCAAGGATCTCAACGGCCCCTGGGCGGGTCAGATCCGGGTGTATTATGGGAGCGAAACCGGGCTGACGATCGACGAGTACGTCGTTTTCGACCAGATCCAATTGATCGATTTTCCCGAGGAGCAGGACCTCTTCAGCCGGGGGCTGGCCGCCGGCGACTTCAACGGCGACGGCTACGAGGATCTCGCCGTCTCGGCACCCGGCGAGGATTACCAGGCCGTCCTGGATTCCGGCGTAATCCACATCATCTTCGGTTCGGACACCGGTCTTACCTTGACCGGCAATCTCCGCTTTGCCCGGAACGACCTGGTCATCGGTGACCTGGAAGTATCCGATCAATTCGGTGCGGTGCTCGACGCGGCCGACTTCGACGCCGACGGATATGACGATCTCGCAGTCGGCACCGCCTTTTCGGATATCGTGGGAGTGACCGACGCCGGCCGCGTCGATATTCTGTACGGATCGCCCGGAGGACCGAACCTCTCGAACCAGGTCCTCGATCAGGAAGCGATCACCGGTCAGATCGCCCAGCCGCACGATCGGTTCGGCAGCTCGCTGGCGGTGGGCGATTTCAATGGAGACGGATACGCCGACCTGGGGATCGGCGCACCTGGCGAAACGCACTTTGCGTTGGATGACGCCGGCAGCGCACACGTCTTCTACGGTTCCGCTTCCGGCCTGAGCCTGGACGGCGTCCAGACCTGGACCCATGCTAACGGCCTGATCGGCGGCGCGGTCCCGGAGGGGTTCCTGGGCCATTCGATGGTCGCGGGCGACTTCGACAACGATGGTTTCGACGAGCTTGCCATCGGTGAACCCGGCGAGGATAGTGGGGCAGGATCGGTCCACGTCCTGATCGGCACACCTGGCGGGTTGACGCATCTCGGCAGCCAGTTTTTCACGCAGGATACCCCGGGAATCGTCGGGACAGCCGCTGTGGACGACTACTTCGGCTACGCGCTGGGGTCCGGCGACTATGACCTCGATGGGTATGCGGATCTCGCCATCGGCGTGCCGTTCAACGATATCGTATCGGGCGCGGGTGTGGTGGATGCGGGAGAGGTCAACATCATCTTTGGATCGGTTGACGGCCTGGATACGCCTGGCAATGTGCGGTTCTTCCTGGACCTGGTGAGCTTTCCCGGCGACTCTCAGTTCTCGGACTGGTTCGGCCACTCCCTCCGCTGAGAGCAGGGTGAGAGTTTCTCTCCTGCAATGAGAAATCGTTAAGATAACGGTCTCCCTTGCTTGATTCGGGATTAAATCTCGTGTAGACTGATGCTAATCCGGGATCATCCCATCTGAATGTGTGAAAATCGAAGGGCGGTGGGAGTATACACAACCCCCGCCCTTCGATTTCCTCACTCTTCAACCATCAGCAAGGATCATGCTATGACCGTAGAGAACACAGACGCCGATCAGCCGTTACCCGCGGAAGAACAAGCGCCTGACCCCCAGCCGAAACCCGTCAAAAAGGCAAAAAAGCACGTCAGTGAGATGAGTGCTAAACGGAACCATCCGGTCCGGCGGACCCTGCGGTTTTTCCGTACCACCTGGTGGATGTTCCTGATCGCATTCATCCTGATCGGCTCATTCTCAAACCGCGATTTCCTCAACGCGACCCTGCTGGTCATCGAACGGGTCGGCTCGCTCGCCCTGCTGCTTTCATTCGCCATCCTGCAGTTCGCCGCCATCTTCTGGTTCATGGCGCGGACCAAGACCGAGATCATCAAACCGGAAGACCCCAAGTCGATCACGTTCGAAGATTACAAAGGCCAGCCAAACCTGCTCAAGCTCGTCCGCCAGTGGATCTCCCTGCTGTCCGACCGAAGCAAGTTCCAGAAGATGGGCGGGCAGTTCGTCAGCGGGATCCTGCTTTATGGGCCTCCCGGCACGGGTAAGACCTTCCTGGCCAAAGCGATGGCCGGTGAGGCGGACGTCGCCTTCATCTCGATCGAAGGCTCCGGGTTCAAGGCCATGTTCTGGGGCGTCGACGTCCTGAAAATGATCGCCTTTATCCGTAAGGCGCGCAAGCTGGCCCGCGAGTACGGCGCCTGCATCGCCTTCATCGATGAGATCGATGCGGTCGGTGGTTCGCGCGGCGGCGTGATGGGCGGCAACGGCCGCGGGCCAACCGGAACGGGCGCCGGCGGGATGATGGGCGCCGGCACCGGCGCGCTGACCCGCCTGCTCTATGAAATGGACGGCGTCGAGGAGCGCACCCGGACAGAGAAACTGGTGGCCTGGTGGCACACAAAGATCCTCCGCAAGCCGGCCCCAAAACGGGACTGGCACGTCCTCTTCATGGGCTCCACCAACCGGCCGGACAGCCTCGACCCGGCCCTCGTCCGCCCCGGCCGCTTCGACCGCAAGATCGCCGTCGAGCCGCCCGACCGGACCGGCCGGCGCGCCATCGTCCAATACTACCTGAGCCGCATTGCCCACGACGACTCGATCGACGTCGATGCGATCGTCGGCGACACCGCCGGATATACTCCGGCTTCCCTGATGACGGCGATCACCAAGGACGCCGTCCGGATGGCGATCTTCGACGGCCGCGACGCTGTCAACCAGCGCGACATCGACCTGGCCTTCCAGGAGCAGGCGATGGGGCTCGAGAACCCGATCGAGGAGATGGAGGAGGACCAGCGCGAGCAGGTTGCCTACCATGAAGCCGGGCATGCCATCGCCGTCTATTACGTGATGCCGCAGCGCCGGATCGTCCGCACCACGATCATCCGCCGCTCCAACGCACTCGGTTATGTGCTTTCCGCTGACAAATTCGAGCTGTACGCCCAGCCGCTGAATTTCTACGTCCGCAGCATCATGGTCAGCCTGGCCGGGGACGTCGCCACGAAGATCCGCTACTCGGAGCCCTGGACCGGCACATCCGGCGATTTCAACAGCGTTCAGAACTACCTCTGGGCCCTGGCAGCCCAGGGATTCTTCGGCCCCCCGATCGGCCCGGACCCGCGCGTGGAGTTCAAGGACGAGATGACCAAATTCTGGAAAGACGCCGAGGCGAAGACCAAGAAACTGCTGGAAGAGCACTGGGCTGAAGTGGATGCAATCGCCCAGGAGCTGCTCGTTCACGGCGATCTGAGCGGGAAAGAGGTCATCAAACTGATCAAGGAGGTCAGCGCCAGCAACGGACACCGGCCCGAGGAGGCGGAACAGCTCGAGGAGCTTGTCGAAGCCGTCTCCGAGGAAGTCCTCGAGACAGAAGCCGCGGATTGACGGATTCGCCTTTTAATCATTGGAGCGCCCGGCTGGTGCCGGGCGCTTTCGATTCAACCAGGCATCTTGTAGGGCGACCACCTGGTCGCCCATACGGTGTTCGGCCTCACCGATGGTTCGTAACGCAAACGTAACACTTACCGGATAACATGAGTAGGAATTACGCAGTTGAGTAAAAATTTAGGCAAAAATCAGGTGTGTGAGTGGGCTCTGCCCACTCACACACCTGATTTTTGCCAATTATCCACCGAACTGCGTAGCTCCTCATGAGATTAACCAAAACAATCCGCAAGGAGCCATCGAATGAACGATCGCATGAAAAAGGTCGGCGCGGCAGCCGGGATCCTGTTCCCTATCCTGCAGATGACGGCGCAGGGCTTGATCCAGGTCGGCGGCGTCGAACCATCCTTTTCCGCCCCTGCGGAGGAAATTCTCGCCTTCTTCGAGAGCCGTGACCCTGCCTTATTTCAAATCGGGGACTTCCTCTCGACGGTCTCGTTGATCGCCTTCATCTGGTTCCTGGCCGCCGTCTGGGACTCGCTCAGTCATGCCGGCGGAGAGGCCGGCTGGCTCGCCATGGTCATGATGGGCTCCGGGCTCGTTTCGGCCGCTGCGCTGGACGACGCCGGCGGCTGGACCCTGGCGATGTTCCGCCTCACCGACGGCCTGGACGCAGAAACCGCCCGCCTGCTCTTCGACGAAGGCAACCTCAACTTCGCCAACCTGTGGGTCTCGCTCGGCAGTATGGTGCTGGCCGCAGGATTGGCCTTCCGCGCCGGGGACACGGAGCCCGCCTGGCTGGCCTGGTCCACGATCGCCATGGGGGTCGCGCTGGTCCTGGCCCGGATCGTCTGGACCTCATCAATCGCCTTCGCACCGTACGTCTTGTTCTGGGTGTGGATGATCGTGATCGGTGTTCGGCTTTTCAGACGGTCACAACCTGATTAAGAATTGATGTTACCCACCGCATCGTTGAAAAGGTTGGAAAAAATGAATATCAAAGCGGGGCTAAGCCCCGCTTTGATATTCATTTTTTCCGGATCTTTTCAACGAAGTGGTGTTCAACCCACGGCACCCGCCCCACGCTGAAATGACTTTTATAGGAGGTCGTGTGAACAACACTTACCCCATTTTTATCGCCAATGACTGGACCGGCGTCACTCGGGCCGAGCGTGTCGCCGGTGAATGGCAGATCACCCGGGCCCTCGGTGATACTGCAATCCACTGCCTCGCCTCCGATCCGCACCGGCCCGGCAGCGTTTACGCCGGCACCCGCTCGGACGGCGTGCTCCGCTCCGATAACGCCGGGTTGAACTGGTCTCCGGCCGGGCTGGAGGGTGTCCCGGTTAAATCGCTCGCCTTCGATCCATCCCGGCCCGGGGTTCTCTACGCCGGAGCAAAGCCGGTTTCGTTATATGCCACCCATGACGAAGCCGAGTCGTGGCAGGAGCTCCCCGCCCTGCGCGCAACGCGCCGCTGGTGGTGGTTCTCACCAGCGGACCCGCCCGGAACCACACCCTACGTTCAGGCCGTCACGGTCTCACCCGGCGATCCGGACGTGATCCTGGCCGGGATCGAGCTCGGGGCCGTGCTCCGATCGGAAGATGGCGGCCGGACCTGGTCGAATCACCGGTCCGGGGCGCTGAGGGACTGCCACTCGCTGAAATTTCACCAGACCGATCCAAACCGGGTCTTCGAAGGCGGCGGCTCCGGTGTGGGCGCCGCGGTCAGCCGGGATGGGGGACGGACCTTCTCGCAGCCGAAAGCCGGATTGGGCCGCAAATACGGTTGGATGATCGCTTCCGATCCGGAGAAACCGGACGTCTGGTATCTCTCCGCCTCGGACCAGCCCAGGCTGCTCCGGGGCGAATTCGTCCCGCCCGCCCACAATGACGGGGATGCCCGCGCACACCTCTACCGGTCCGCTGGCGGTGGACCATGGGAAAAGCTCAAGGGCGGGCTCCCGGATCCATTGGATTACATGGCGTATGCCCTTGTCCCCGACCCCAACCGCACCGGACACCTGTACGCCGGGTTGGCGAACGGCGAGGTCTGGTTTACAGCAGATTACGGGGACAGCTGGGAAAGGCTCCCATTCAACCTGGGT
>Ga0214472_10007969_pt1 | contig 11052 bp, 8 predicted proteins | sample RVTome_6_FD_207662 | JGI IMG/M metagenome (GOLD analysis project Ga0214472, IMG submission 207662) | Soil microbial communities from uranium-contaminated site in the Upper Colorado River Basin, Wyoming, United States - RVT140D175 | ecosystem: Environmental > Terrestrial > Soil > Contaminated >...
CGCCGCCTCGCGCGCGCGATCGACCAGCGACGTGAGCCAGGCGACGTCCCGCTCGGCCAGCGAGGCGCGCGCCTCTTGTGACAGCTTCCGCAGACGGCGATCGATCCGATTGGCCGCGCGACGGGCGGAATGGGAGCGGGCGAAGTCGAGCCAGGCCGCCTTCGTCAGCAGACGGTAGTATCCCAGCCGCCGCCGCTTCAGCACGCCCTGAATCCACAGCGACCGAAACGCCGCCCTCATGTCGGACTTCCGCAGGTTGCGGCCGCGGAAGATGTGCGGGTTGAGGCGGTCGAGCAGCGAGCTCGCGCGCCGGTACATCTGGCCGGGGCCGAACAGCTTCTCGAGGATCAGGTAGTAGCCCCTCTGCATCTCCTCGACCGTCATGTTCCGCGGGATGAACTGCACCTCGTCGTCGGTGTTGTTCCCCGAGAACTCGCTCTCCATCAGCCGCCCCTCGGCGCGCAGCCTCTCGGCCAGCGGAGTGTGCGGGATGGGAGTCAGCATGCCCGCCATCGCGGTCGGGATCGCGGTCTCGTTGGCGAACGCCGCGATCGCGTCCGCCGTGGCGAGCGTATCCTCGTCGCAGCCGAAGATGAATCCCGCCATGACCTCGATCCCGGCGTGCTGGATCTTGGCGACGGTGGCGGGGATGTCGGCCTTCACGTTCTGCTTCTTGTTCATCTTGTTGAGGGCCGCCGGATCGGGGTTCTCGATCCCGAGGAATACCTCGTCGAACCCGGCCTGCTTCATGAGCGGGATCAGGTGCGCCAGCTTCTGGGACCCCAGGTCGAGGCTCGCCTGGGTGTAGAACGAGAACGGATAGTCGTGCTCGCGCTGGAAATCGATCATCACGTGGAGGATCGCCTCGATCGCATCGGGATTCCCGACGAAGTTGTCGTCGACGGTGAAGATCCCGCCGCGATAGCCCAGCTCGAGCAGGACCTCCAGCTCCTCGCGCACCGACTCCAGCGTCTTGGGCCGCGTGAATCCGCCGTTGAACTGGATGATGTCGCAGAAGTCGCACCGGAACCGGCATCCGACGGTGGTCTGCATCATCATCGCGCGGTAGTCGCGGATGTCGATGAGGTCCCAGCGCGGCGGCGGGGTGTACTCCAGCTCCTTGAAGATCGACCGATCGTTGAGCCCCTTGCGGGAGCCCGGCTCTTCCGTCGCGATCGCGTCGGGAATGAGCACGGTCGGCGGACCGTCGGAGTGGCGCCGGCCCTCGGGACGATGGAGGAAGTGGCTGATCGCCTCCACCCACTGGCCGCCCTCGCCCCACACCAGCAGGTCGAGGCCGCGGTGGAGGATCTCATCGGACGGAGTCCGCGGCTTGGAGATGTGGTCGCGGTAGCTGGAAGGGTACGGACCCCCCAGGACCCAGGGCGTGTCGATCCCGCGCGCGGGGCCCGCGAGGATCTCCACCAGCGAGCGCTTCTGGACCGACATCGCGCTCACGAACACCGCGTCGGCCGCGGCGATGCGCTCGCGAAGAACCTCGTCGGATGGCCGATCGACGTTGAGATCGATCAGCTCGAACGACCAGTTGTCGGGCATGAACGCGGCGAACGTGATCAGGCCGAAAGGCGGGAAGGCCGCCTTCTTGCCGACCATGGGCATGATGTGCTGGTAGCTCCAGAAGGAGCTGGCGGGGAACTCCGGGTAGAGCAAGAGTCCCCGTCTGGGCTCGTCGAACGTCTCCTGAGGGACGCCTTCGAGCTGAACCAGGGACGGCTGCATCCTTGAAAGATCGCCCCTGGAGCCGCGGAATACAAGGAGAACGCGGCCGCGCGCCCGGTTTCCCCCCTAGATCCCGAGCCAGTACGTCGCCTTGATGAGGAAGACGTGGTCGGAGTCGGCGTCGAGCAGCGCGTCGAAGTCGCGGCTGACGTCGAAGTCGCCGATCGCCTCGGTCGAGTTGCGGTCCTGCGTCCAGACCAGGAACAGGGTCGATCCCGGCCGGTACTCCCAGCGGAACACCAGGTTGCCGCGCAGGGAGCGGAAGTTGAAGTCGGGATCGTCGAACGAGAACTCTGCCGCGGGGCCCGCCGCGTCGGGATCCACGAAGTGGACGAGCTTCTCGCCGCCGGCGCCGGCCGAGACGGTCTCGGAGCGGATCGTCCCGAGGTCCTCCCCGTAGACGAGCTTGTCGAGCTCGCGAGGCGCGGCGAACTCCTTGAAGCGCGAGAAGTCGTTGCTCGAGACGAGCGGCTGGGCGAAGAGCTCGAGCGACATGGTCGGCGTGAACGTCCAGTTGAGCCGTGTGTTCATCGAGAACTGCGTCTGGTCGAGGTCGGCGAAGACGTAGCGCCGGCCGAAGAAGGCTCCCGCGGTCGGATCGTTCACCGACGTCACGAACTGGGCGCGGGACTCCGACAGATTGAGCTCGGGACCGATGGTGAGCCGGACGTTGGACGCCGGCTGGAACGAGAGGTCGAGGCTCAGCCCCCAATCCCGGGTTCCCTCCTCGCCGGCCGCGGTCGTCGCGTTGATCTCGCCGACCACGGTCTTGCGCCGGTCGGTCGCGGCATAGTACGAGACGTAGTAGAACGAAGGGCTCTCCACCGCGGGTCCGCCGCGGGTCGCGCGGTCGTCGATGGCGCGCGGCCGCCACAGCCCGAAGAGGCTCGTCTCCCAGTAGAACGGCGCCTGGTAGAAGACGTTGCCGTGGAGCTGGCTCTCGGTCATGTCGCCGTCGTAGTTCCAGCGTCGCTGCCCGCCCGCCGTGTAGGAGAGCCAGCGGTACCACGACGTGGGGGTCGACCACTGCTGGCGGATGTTCCCATGGAGCCACAGGAAGTCGGTCCGCGTCTGGAAGCCCATGTCGTTGATCTCGAAGCCGGGGCTGCGGGACGCGAACGAGCCCTCCCAGCGCCAGTCGCCCGCGTCCTTGGCGATGCGCGTATAGGTGCCGTAGCCGCGGAGCGACGTGAGCTCGGGATCCAGCGCATCGCTGAAGAAGCCGTTGGAGCCGTGCTCGCGGTCGGGCCGCTGGAAGAAGCGCGCGCTGGATCGCTGGAGCCGCAGGATCGCCGCCTCCGAGCCCGAGACGTTGGACATCGCCGCGTTGGCCAGCAGGTGATAGGTGCGATTGCCCCACCAGTACTCGGCGTCCGCGCCGAACGCCTCGGCATGCGAGGCGAGCCGTTCCCGGAGATCGTCATCGTCGAAGTTGCGGACCACGGACGTCGCCATCCCTCCCACGGTGAGGTCGCCGTCCAACAGATCCTGCCGCACGCGCGCCACCCCGTAGCTCGTGAGCGGCTCGACCTCCTGCTCGAACACACCCAGGCCGGGACCCTGCACGTCGGCGTGCTCGCGGGCGGTGAGGGCGGTCAGGACGCCGATCGACGTCCCCGACCGCGTCCGGCCCGTCAGCTTGGTCGCGCCCAGGATCGTGGTGGCGTCGGGAACGTCGGCGAACTCGCCGGCCGCGAAGGCGAGGCCCGCCGCCTGGGGCACCCGTCCGATGCGGCGCGTGAACAGCAGGTCCAGCGACGAGATGTTGCTGCACGTGAAGCACCACAGCCCGCCGTACTGGAAGAGCCCGCGCCCCTCGATGAAGAACTCGCGCTTCTCCGGGAAGAAGGTCTCGAAGGCGGAGAGGTTCACCACCGCCGGATCGACCTCCGCCTGGCCGAAGTCGGGGTTCATCGTCGCCGACAGCGTGAGGTCGGAGGTCAGCAGGTACTTGAGGTCGGCGCCCACGCGCAGCTTGGACTCGGTCTCCTCCGCGAAGGGGTCGTCCGCGTCGACCTCGGCGTTCGTCTCGGCCTGCGCCACCACGTAGGGCAGCAGCTCCAGCCGGTCGCCGCGCGAGGTGGGCGCCTCGATCCCGGTCAGGTGGCCGAACCGCGCCGGGCCGCCCTGGTCGTTGCGTCCCCAGTAGGACCACATCTGGAGCTCGTTCAGGCGGTTCACGGTGCGCCAGATCTGCATCCCCCACACCTGGTCCTGCCCGCGCGGGAACCGGAGCTGGGAGAAGGGGATCGCCCACTCGGCGGTCCAGCCCTCGGCGTCGACCGTCGTCTTCACCTGGTAGATGGGGTCCCAGGAGCCGTCCGGGTTGGAGCCGCCCGGGCCGTACGACTCGGCGCGGACCCCGGCGGGGTTGATGTCGAAGATCGTCCGCCCAAGGTGGTCCATGAACGTGTCGAAGATGATCTGCAGGTTGTCGCCCTGGGGAATGTTGTCGCGCCGGGCCAGCCGCCCGACGACGCCCTCGGCGCCCAGATCGTCGTACATGCGCGCGCCGATATAGAAGTGCTCGTCGTCGAAGGCGAAGCGGATCTCGGTGCGCTGGGTGGCGGGCTCGCCGCTCACCGGGTCGAACTGATGGAACTGCGTGACGGGCGGCGCGCTCCGCCAGGTCGACTCGTCCAGCTTCCCGTCGACCTCGATCTCGCCCTCGGCGCGGACCGCGGTGGCGCTGGGGGCCAGCCGCTCGTGGTCGGGCGTGCCCACGGGCGGGGTCACCACCGCGGTCGTGGTCTGGGCTTGCTCCTCGACCGGGGTGGTGTGCTTCGGCGTCTGGGCAGACGTCAGTGCGGGGAAGGTCAGGAACAGGACGAAGAGGATCGGGACGAACCGCGTCATCGGGAGAGCTCCCCATTCATAGGTCGTGACCCCACCATGCAGTATTGGACGCGCCCCGGGCCCTGAGAGTTGCAAAAAAAGTTTCGGTCGCGGCAAAAAGACCCTATCGTAGAGGTGCATGCGGCGCCTCCACGAATCCATTCTGCTCATCGGCGGATTCCTCTTTCTGATCCTCCCGCTGCCGGCAGCCGGCCAGGGGGTCCGCGCGGCCGACGGCCGACCCGGCCCCGCCTACTGGCAGCAGCGGGTCGACACCGCGATCGAGGCCGCCATCGACCCGGTCGCTCACCTGCTGACGGGGCGCGAGACCCTCCGCTACACCAACGGCTCGCCGATGTCGCTGCCCTACCTGTGGATGCACGTCGAGCAGAACATCTGCGCGCCGAGCTCGATCACCAACGTGCTGAATCAACCCCCGCTCGTCTTCGCCGACGTCGCTTTCGACTTCTCCTGTCAGGGCTTCCAGGGCGGAGTGTCGCTGACGCGGGTCGCGATCGGGGAGCGGCGGCTCACCTACACGGTCTACGGGACGACGATGCGGGTGGACCTGCCGGAGCCGATCCCGCCGGGCGGAACGATCGAGCTCGCGATCGAGTGGTCGTTCCCCGTGCCCGAGATCGGCGCGGGCCGGATGGGGCGCGACGGCGAGCTCTACGAGATCGCCCAGTGGTATCCGCGGGTCGCGGTCTACGACGACGTGCGCGGGTGGAACCACGAGCCCTACATCGGGGCCGGCGAGTTCTACCTCGAGTACGGCTCCTTCGACGTGAAGCTCACCGTGCCGGCGCGATTCCTCGTCGCCGCGACCGGGACCCTCCAGAACCCGGACGACGTCCTGACGTCCGCCCAGCGCGAGCGGCTCGCGCGCGCGATGACCTCGCGGGAGCCGGTCGCGGTCGTCACGGCCGCGGAGGCGGGGACGCCGGCCACGCGGCCCGCCACGGAAGGCACCCTGACCTGGCACTTCCGCGCCGACTCGGTGCGCGACTTCGCGTTCGCGATGGGACCGAGCTTGCGATGGGACGCGGCGTCGTGGGACGGGATCCTGATCCAGACCTTCTACCGTCCGCAGGCGCCGCTCTGGGACGAGGCGATCCGCATGGCGGCGCACACGATCGAGTACTTCAGCCGCCAGTGGTACCGCTATCCGTACCCGCACGCGACGACGGTCGAGGGGCCAATCGCGGGGATGGAGTACCCGATGCTGACCTTCGTCGCCGGGCCCACGCGTGAGAACCTCCACTTCACGCTCATGCACGAGTTCGGGCACGAGTGGTTCCCCATGATCGTGGGATCGAACGAGCGGCTGCACCCGTGGATGGACGAGGGGCTCAACACCTTCATCGACACCTACGGCCAGGCGGACTATTTCGCCGGCACGGCGTTCGGCGACACCGTGGGCCAAACGCCGCTCCACGAGTACGCGGCGCACGCGATCCCCGGCGTCGAGCAGCCGATGGGGCTCCCGCCCGTCGAGCAGCACGACCTCTTCTGGACCGCCTACCGCAAGCCCGCGCTCGCCTTCCGCCTCCTGCGCGACGAGGTGCTGGGGCCCGAGCGGTTCGACCGCGCCTTCCGCGCCTACATCGAGGCGTGGGCCTTCAAGCACCCCACGCCCGAGGACTTCTATCGCATGATGCGCGACGGGAGCGGGATGGAGCTCGACTGGTTCTGGCGCGAGTGGATCGAGGTGACCGCCCGGCTCGACGTGGCGATCGCAGCCGTCCGTGGCGGCGAGGTCGAGATCGAGAACCGCGGAGACATGGTGATGCCGGTCGAGCTCGAGCTCACGTACGCGGACGGCGCGACCGAGCGCGTGAAGCTGCCGGTCGAGATGTGGAACCTGGGCCCCCGCTTCGTCTACCGCGTGGCGGCGGGCCGCCAGGTCACAGCCGCGCGGCTCGACCCTCGCGGGGTGTACCCGGACGTGGACCGCTCGAACGACGCCGGGAGGCGGTAGCGGGGCTCAGGGCTCCCGCACGGGGGCCGGGACGAGGTGCGACGCGGTGTCGCCCACCCCCAGCTCGCCGTCCGAGTTGCGACCCCAGCACCATGCGCGGCCGTCGCTCTGGATGCCGCAGCTGGCCGCCTGGCCCACCGCGATCCGCACGAACTGTCCGACCTCGCCCACGGCGACCGGGACGAACTTGTTCACGGCGGCGGTCCCGTCTCCGATCTGCCCGTCGATGTTCCAGCCCCAGCAGTAGGCCCGGCCGTTGACGCCGAGCGCGCAGGTGTGACCGGCTCCCACACCGAGCTGGACGAAGAGCACCGGCGCCGTCACGCGGACGGGCATGGTGCGGTTGGGGACCGGCGCGCCGCCGCCCAGCTGGCCCACGATTCCCTCACCCCAGCACCATACGGCGCCATCCGCCGAGAGCCCGCAGGTGTGGCCGGCTCCGGCGCCGATGGCGACGAACTGCACGCCTCCCTGGACCATCACCGGGGAGGAGCGGTTCTCCGTCGTCCCCTCTCCCAGCTGGCCGTGGTCGTTGAGGCCCCAGCAGCGCGCCTCGCGCCGGACGTCGATCGCGCAGGCGTGGCCGGCCCCCGTGGCGATCGCCACCAGGTCCGCCGAGCCCTCGACCCGAACGGGCGCGAGGCTGCTCGTCCGCGTGCCGTCCCCGAGCTGGCCGCTGGTGTTGACGCCCCAGCACCAGGCGGCCCCCGAGCGGTCGATCCCGCAGGTGAAGCTCCCGCCGGCGTCCACCGACCGAAGGAGGAGCTCCGCGCCCGCCAGGAAGACCTGGGCGGGCAGCGTGCGGTGCGCCGCGACCCCGATCCCCAGCTGGCCGAAGTCGCCGCGGCCCCAGCACCACGTGGCGCCCGATCCCGTCAGGCCGCAGGTGTGGCTGTTCCCCAGGCTCAGGGAGTCGAAGACGATCTCACCTTGCCCGATTCGTACCGGCTGCGGCGAGCTCGCCGTCGTGCCGTTCCCCAGCTGACCGAAGGTGTTGCGGCCCCAGCAGAAGGTGCCCTCGGGACGGGTCCCGCAGGTGTGCTGGATCCCCAGGGCGAGGGTGACGTACCCCGCGGTCGGGCCCGGGGGAACGACCACGATCCCGGTGGGGCTCCCGCCGTCCTGACAAGCGAGGACGGCGGCCGGGACCAGGAACCCGGCGCAACGGAAGGCGATCGACAGGATGGGGCGGCGCGTCATGTCCTCATGGCGAGAAACGCGAAACGCGGTCGCTCCGTTTATGCCGGGCCGCGCGCGTACTTGGGCTGGTAGAGCTGGATCTGGAAGTCGCCCGGCGCCTCGAACCGCAGTAGAAGGAGATGTGCGCCGTGCCCGAGGGCACCGGACCGGCGCCCGTCTCGGCCGGGTGGCAGCCCCTTGATCATTCGTCCTCCTGGCTGCATCGTTCGGCGACGGGACGCAAGGAGCGTCCTCCCGCATGGTCTCGAAGCCCGCCCGACTCCTCGCCTGCCTGTTCGCACTCGGATGTTCCTCCGACGAGGCGCTTCTTTCACCCATCGATCACGAGCTGGATCGATTGAGGCTCGAAGCGACGTTCGAGCGCAACGTCCTCGGCGGCGTGTCCGGCGTCGCGACGCTTCAGAACCTCTGGCCGGCGCCGTTCCCCATGGAGTACGCCGGGGTATGCGCTCAATCCCTGCTGGTGTACGCTAGCGCGTCGTATTCCGACCCACCCCTCTGGAATCAGCTCCGGTACTGGAACGGCCGGCCCGGGGGCTGCAAGTGGATGCCGGTGACCCTCGTCCTGCCCGCGAACGGAAGTCGCCAGATCAAGACCCCGGCCGTCGCCCCGACGGTGATCATGGGCGATTCGATTCCGGCCGGAACCTATTTCCTGGCGGTGAGCATCCGCATGCTCCAGCCGCGCGACACCACGCTGGTGATCCCCGCCGGTCCCACGCAGCTCGGCTTCGACTAGAGTCGGCTCCCCGACTACGGGGCCTGGTCGCAGTCGATCCGACCCATCCTCCACTCCATCGCCTGATCCGATCCCTCGCCGCCGTCGATCCGCGCGATCAGCGAGTCCCCGGGGGCCTTGTGGTACGCGACCCGCTTGGGAAAGTCGTGCTCCGGCGCCTCGAAGACCACGCGCCCGGCGGCGCTGCTGGTCATGCGGAAGGCATGCTCGGAGCGCATTCCATCCGGGTACGGGGTCAGAACGACCGTCTCGCCTTCCTCGGCGATGTGCGTGAACTCGAACTGGACGGCCCGGCCGTCCTTCAGGTAGCGCGTGGTCCCCAGCATCAAGCCGCCGGCCGGAGGGGTGTAGCGCTCCTCGATCGTTCCCGACGGGAAGTCGCCTCGCCAGCATCCCGCCATGAAGCCCGCGCGCTCGATCCCGGCGTGGGGTTGCGCTTGGATCGTCGCAAGGAGGAAGATCTCGATGACCAACATCGTCGCGGTGGGCATGCTTTCGACCCTCCCTTTATGGGTTCGTTTCCGGAAAAACCGATGGAGCAACGTCATGGGTCGGCAGCTACCATGTATTGTAGCGATCCGACAGGAGGCCGCTCGATGGAGTATCTGGAGGTCCGACCGCGCCCGCCGCTTTCTCGCTGGGTGCGCTGCTTCTGGTTCCTGCGGGACGAGCCGTGCGCCGCGCCGGGCGCCGCCGAGGACGTCTTTCCCGACGGCTGCTCGGAGATCGTGCTGAATCTCGCCGATCCCTTCGTGCATCATGGGTCGGGAGAAACCCGCGTTCAGGCAAGTCGCATCGTCGTGGGCACGATTACCGGCCCCATGCGGATCGGTCCCACGGGACGGGTCGACGTCGTCGGAATCCGCCTCGAGCCCCACGCGGCCTCTGCCGTTCTGCGGGTGCCGTGCGACGAGCTCACCGACCGCACACTTCCTCTCGACGACCTTCTGCCGCGCGGGGACTGGGATGCCCGGCTGCACGAGGAGGCCGATGTCGAGGCCCGCGCGCGCCTCCTCGAGAAACGGATGCTGGAGCGCATCGACGCGCGATGGACGGATCCGCTCGTGGAGATGGCGAGCGGGATCATCGCGGATACGCGGGGCGCGGTGACGGTGGATGACCTGTCGCGTCGGCTCGGGGTCGGCCACCGCCGCCTGGAGCGACGGTTCCGCGCCCGCGTGGGGCTGGCCCCCAAGACCTTGTGCCGGATCACGCGCTTCCAGAGCGTGCTGAACGAGTTGCAGAGGAGAGAGGCGAGGCTCGCGGGCGTCGCCGCGCGTTGCGGCTACTACGACCAGGCCCACCTCACGCATGACTTCCGGGAGCTCGCGGGACGGACCCCCGGATCCTTCCTCCGAAGCCCCGACCTCCTGCCGCGCCTCTTCGCCGGACTCGCCGGCACGCCCAGCTAGACCGCAGCTAGAGCTAGAGCGCGATCTCGATCCCCGCGGACAGCTCGATGTTGTGGAGCGCCTCGTCCTCGGCGCAAGCCCCGAACTCGTCGAAGGCGAACTCGTCGGGCGCGTCGCACAGGTCGACGTGGTCCTTGGCGTCGGCGCGGATCCTGACGCCGCCGACCGGGATCGACACGCCCGCGCCGTAGTTGAGCAGCACGTCGGTCTTGGCGTCGCGGTCCTCGGGCGCGTAGCGGATCGCACCCGCGCCGCCGGAGAGGAAGAGGCCCACCACCGGGACCGGCAGCTGGTAGTTGACCGCGCCGTAGAAGAGGTGGATGGCGGAGTCCTCGGTCAGGATCACGTCCCCGATCGTGACCTCGCCGTCGACCGAAGCACGGCCGTACCCGAGGTCGAGGGACAGGCCCTCGCGGTTCCCGAGACCCAGACGCGCGCCCCAGATCGCGCCGGACTCCAGGTCCGCGTCGTCGAAGGCTTCCTCGAACGAGCTCTCGTCGAAGTCGTAGTAGCCGATAGCGCCGCCACGGCGGCGGTCCCGACGGAGATGCGTGACATGACTCCTCCCGTCCTGAAGGTTTCACCTGCCCCGGCTCTTGCGTACCCGCGAGCCGGCCGGCAGGTTGCGACGACATGCTCCCTGGTATCCGCTTTCGACGAGCCGCCGGTGCCGCCGCCTGGGCGCTCACCGCGGTGCTCCTCCATGGCGCCATGAACTGCGCGCGCTCCCAGACGCCCGACGAGTGGGAGATCCACTCGATGGACCGGCCCCAGCCGCCGGTCGTCGACCCCGGTCCGACCGGCCCCCCGGCCCCGGCGCCGTCGGACGCCGTGATCCTCTTCGACGGGACCGATCTAACGCGCTGGCGCGCGGCCGACGGCGGTCCCGCCCCCTGGACAGTCCGCGATGGAACCATCGAGGTGGTGGCGCACACGGGCTCGCTGGTCACCCGCGACAGCTTCGGCGACGTCCAGCTCCACGTCGAATGGGCGACGCCCGCGGTCGTGGCGGGCGAGAGCCAGGAGCGCGGCAACAGCGGGGTCTACCTCATGGACCTCTACGAGCTCCAGGTCCTCGACTCCTACGAGAACCCCACGTATCCCGACGGACAGGCGGGCGCGATCTTCGGCCAGTTCCCCCCGCT
>Ga0214472_10007970_pt1 | contig 11051 bp, 13 predicted proteins | sample RVTome_6_FD_207662 | JGI IMG/M metagenome (GOLD analysis project Ga0214472, IMG submission 207662) | Soil microbial communities from uranium-contaminated site in the Upper Colorado River Basin, Wyoming, United States - RVT140D175 | ecosystem: Environmental > Terrestrial > Soil > Contaminated >...
CGTCTCCTGGCCCCTTTAGGGGCCAGGACCCTTGCGATGCTCGGCGCCGGCGCTATGGCCTTCGACCAAGTGGAGGCAGTGCGTGCGGTTCGCCCCATCGAGAGGATCCTCATCTGGTCGAGATCAGCAGAGAGGGCCCGGGGCCTTGCCGGGCTGGTCGGTGGGGAGGTGGCCGCCTACGCCGACAACGCTGTGGCTGAGGCCGACATCATCTCGTGTGCCACCCCTGCCACCTCGCCCCTGTTCGACGCATCTCTGGTCCGGCCCTCCACCCATGTCAATGCGGTGGGCGCATTCACCCCGCTCATGGCCGAGCTTCCGCCCGAACTCCTGGAACGGGCGTACGTGGTGGTCGACGACTTCGAGGCTGCCGCCTCCGAGGCCGGTGACCTGATCCAAGCCGACCGCCAGCCGAACACCACGCTCCGCGAGCTGTTGGCGGGGGCCAACCCGGAGATCGGTGAGGACGTCACGGTGTTCAAGAGCGTCGGTGTGGCCGCCCAAGATGTCGCGGCGGGTCATCGCGCCCTGATCAACGCCTCACGAATCGGCCTTGGCCCCCACCTCGACTGATCGCTATTCGAACGTGCGGCGGAGTTCGTCGAGACGGCGGTCCCAGACATCGCCTACCTGCTCAACCCATCGCACCAGGTCGCCCAAAGGACCGGTTCGAAGACGTAGCGGACCTCAGCCCGAGACGTATCCGTTTCACGAGGCCGGCCGCGTCGAGCGCAGCCAGATGCTTCGGACATCGAGATCCACGCTCGGGAGAGTCATACGTAATTGGGACCGACAGGTCCGAATGTGACCCTTCTCGAACCCAATTTCGAGGCTGACTATGCGCTGCGGGCGCCTCGGATCTCGAGCGTGTCGAGCAAATGCTGGGAAGCATGGGCGATCTCGTGGACCGCTCGCTCGAAGGCATCGGCGTTGTGGGCAGCCGGCTTGCTGAACCCGGAGATCTTGCGGACGAACTGCAGGGCTGCGGCCTCGATTTCCTCGGGCGGGGCGGCGACTGCACCCTCTCTCAATACCTTGATCGATCTGCACATGCGACGAAAGCTACCGCCTCCTCCGTCGTAGCCGTTCGACCTCCTCTGAGCCGAGCGCCATGGCCAGGGTCAAAGCCACCGTCACCTCCGCAGAGACAGCCCTTCCACCGAGCAGGGAGCCAAAGAACGCAATCAACCCGACCATGGTTCGCGCCACATGGAGCCGGTCCCGCCTCAGCGGAGTCTTCTTTCGGGAGTCGACCAATGAGATCGGATCGAGCGGCTCCCGCAGCACGGCGAAAAGAGCCAGGAGCCCCAGCGCCAGTGTGAGTGGCGGTCGAATCTCAGGCAGTGCCCGAGGGAAGGCGTCGGTCAGGGTGGCCACCAGCGAAGCGCCGACTGCGGCGCCGATCGCGGCGACCACTGCCCGGTTGCTCTGCTCCTCGGCCATCCGATCGTCCAGATAGATCGCAATCGCCAACCCGAAGCCGAACACCCAACCCAGCGAGGTGAAGGAGACCGCGCTGGCCAACACCACCATCCCTGCCAGATCGGTGGGCAGTGGCCTCCGTCCGGTCGACTCGACAAGAAGGCGAGCAGACATCAGGGCGGTGACGGTCACCAGGATGCTGATGTCGAAGCCGAGCAGGACCAGGACACCGGCCGGGATGGCAGCCAGCAACCCGGTCGTCTCGTGATCGGGGTCGAGCTCCCGGCCGAGCGCCCATGAGAGAAACGTCGCTCCCGCCGCCAGGATCGGGAGCAGCAGGGTCCGGTCGGCTATCAACGCGATGACGCCGCCTGCAGCGGCGGCGATCAAGGTGAGCGCGCTGATCGCGACGTTCGAAGGCGCCCTCGGTTCGAGCGGTCTGGTCAGATGAGAGCGGAAGGCCATCGCCCACCATTCTGGACGAGCTAGGGGATTGCCGAGGCCACCGATACCCTGGTCTATGTGAGTCGACCTCTTGACAGCCTCCGCAAGCTCCCGGCGGTGGGGGTCCTCGCCGAGCGTCAGATGGGTGGGTTCCTGGCGATCGCGGCGGTGGTCGGAGTGGGGGTCGGTCTCGGCGCCGCCGCCTTGGTGTCGATCGTCGAATGGCTCCAGGAGTTTCTCCTGCCATTCGCAATTGACGAGGGGCGGGCATGGATCTTCCTCACCGTTCCCACCGGGTTCCTGATCGCCTGGTTGCTGGCCAAGCGGCTGGCTCCCGAGGTGGCTGGCGATGGAGTCCCTCAGGCCGTGGCGGCGATGGAGGTCCAAGGTGGCCGGATGCGGGCGCGAATCATCCCTCTGAAGATCCTGGCCACGGCCCTCACGATCGGTGGCGGGGGCTCCGCCGGTCGCGAGGGTCCGATCGTCCAGATCGGCGCCGCCATCGGATCAGTCGTTTCGAAGCGGTTCAACCTCGGGGAGGACCAGGTCCGTTCCCTGGTTGCCGCCGGCGCCGGCGCCGGCATCGGTGCGACCTTCAACGCTCCGATAGCCGGCATGCTGTTCGCCCTCGAGGTGATCCTGTCCTCGTTCGCGGCTCGTCACATGTCGGCGATCGTCATCGCTTCGGTAACTGCCGCCGTTACGACAAAGTCTCTGGTCGGTGAAGAGTTGGCGATCAGGGCGGACGTGTATCAACTCGGCGATGCCCGGGAGCTGTTGCTCTACGCCGGGTTGGCCATCGCGGTGGTGGCGGTGGGAATCCTCTTCCTTCGCTTGGTGGGCGGTCTGGAGCGCCTGATCAGGCCACGGGTGACGTCCCTGGGTCTGTTGCGCCCGGTGACAGCCGGCCTTCTCGTTGCCGGTCTGGTATTTGTCGAGCCCGGCGTGTTTGGCACCGGACAGGCCGTCACCAACCGACTCCTCGGCGGAGAGGTGTCGGAAGTCTGGTGGGTGCTGATCCTGCTTGCTCTGGCCAAGGTTGCCGCCACCGCGATCACGCTCACATCAGGAGCATCCGGTGGCGCATTCATGCCCTCGCTGTTCACCGGTGCCGCGCTCGGCACGGGTTTCGCCTTGCTCGTCGAGCCGGTGTGGGGGGTCTCCACCCTCGACTCCGGCGCCTTCGCCGTTGTCGGCATGGCGGCGATGTTCGCTGTGGTCGGCCGGGCCCCGTTGACCGCCATCCTCCTCGTCTTCGAGGTGACCGGGGCACGCGATTATCAGTTGATCCTCCCGTTGATGCTTACCGCCACCTTGGCAACTTTTCTCGCCGAGCGGTTTCATCCGGACTCTGTCTATTCGATGGCCCTGAAGAGCATGGGGGTCAGTGTTCGTCAGACCGGAGAGGTCGATGTCCTCGATACGATCGACGTGGGCGCAGTGATGACTGTTCCGGCGATGATCGCGGGTCCCGATGACGATCTCGGTGAGTTCGAACGAGATCTCCATGAGCACCAGTCCCACGGCGCGCCTGTGGTGGAAGGCGGTCGGCTGGTCGGAATCGTCACGATCTCCGATATCGCCCGGGCGGGCACCGCCGGGAAGGGAGGACGAGTCGGCGAAGCCATGACCCCGCGTCCGGCCACCGTCACCCCTTCCACGCGTGTGTCGCGGGCCCTGGAGCGGATGGCGGCGCTGGGAGTGGGGAGGCTCCCCGTTGTTGCCGAGGACGACCCGGATCACCTGGTTGGGATGTTCAGACGGGAGGACGCGGTGCGGGCCTATCACGATGCACTGACTGCGGCGACGGACGTCGAGTTGCATCGGGCTCGGCTCGCGCAGAGGACGGGCGCCGGAGCCGGGTACTACGACTTCAGGGTGCCCCCCGGCTCCATCGCCGACGGCCGGGCGATACGGGAGGTTTCCTGGCCGGAAGGGTCCACCCTGGTTTCGATCCGGAGGGAGCGAGATGTCATCGTCCCGAGCGGCACCACGGTTCTCCACGGCGGCGACCTGATCACTGCCTTCGGCACCGCGACGTCGAAGGAGAGGATGATCGAGCGACTCAACGCAGGAGCGGACGAAGCGACCGCGGAGATCTCACTGGCCGAGATCCGGGCTGAGGAAACCGGCTCAGCCGACGAGGGATAGCGCCTCGCGGAACGTTTCCACTGTCTGGCGGCCGTTCTCCTGGTTGCGATCCTTCTCCGGGTTGTAACAACCAAGGGAAACACCGGCGAGGGCGGGGGAGTCACAGATCGCAGCGAGAAGCTCCGTCAGCTCGTCCCAGTTCAGGCCCTCCGGCACCGGGGCATCGTTGGCGAAGAACAGCGCCGGGTCGACGATGTCGAGGTCGAGGTGAACCCAGGTGTTTCCGGCGCCGACCGCCAAGGCCTGAGCCACCCGGGCACCGGCACGACCCGGGCCTTCTTGTCGGACCTCATCGGTGGTGAGACACGGGATCGGGGGGTTGAGGTCTTCGGGCATCAGCATCCCGTCGAGGAGGGACTGTTCTCGGTCCCGATAGCCGACGATCCAGACATCGGAACTGGAGAGACTGGGCCCCCCTGCGGCGTCCACCCATGCTCGAGGCCCCAGACCGATGGCCACGGTCACCGGCATGTCGGCCGCTTCGCCGAGCTGAGATGTGGTCTGGTCGTAGAGATCGAGGTGCCCGTCGAGATGGGCCAGGCTGACCCCGCCTCGGATGTCACGAACCCCGGCCAGGGCCCCGGGCACGATCGCACAACAGCCCCCGACGAGGAACGGGCGCTCCCCACGGACCAGAGTCTCGGCGACAGCCCTTCTCACCTCGCCCGTGGTGGAGCAGACGTCGCCAAGGGCAACGACACCGGTTTCGGGGTCCCTTCCCTCGGCGCGAATTCGCACCGCAAGGTCACCTCCGTCGCGGGCCGCTATCGCTTTTCCCAGCCCCAGGGCGCGGAAGGCGGCGGGGGCCAGCTCGGTTCCGCCCGCATGGCCCGCGGAATCGACCGGGACCCCGATCATGGTGAAACCATCGTCCATGACGCAACGCTAACGATGGCGCGGTGTGTTCAGCCACAGGCCGATGCGCGACGTAGGATTGCCCCAGTGGTCGAGAGAGAGGTGTAGGCAATGGAGGGGGCCGGAGCGGTAGGGGTCGCGTTCGTAGCTCTCGTGGTGTTGGGTGTGTTTGTGATCAGCTTGCGCCGGCAGCGGAAGCGAGCCGCCGCCGTCGACCTCGAAGACACTTCCTGGCTGCGTCGGGCTCCGGCCGAACCAGAGCCGATCACCAAGCGATTGGCAGTGGGGGATTTCCACGTCCACGGAAGCGAGGCGCGTGTGGTCTTCGACGTGCCGCTCCCCGAGGAAGACGATCCGATTCTCAACGATCTACTCCTCGACGAGGCGGTCGAGGTGGTCCGTGAGAAGCGTCACACGCTTCCCATCGATGAAGTGACGGAAATCGTCGTGTTCGCCGGGCGCGGAGAGTCTCGCGAGATCGGCCGGACGAGGCTGCCGTCACCGGGGCAGCTTCCCACTGCAATCCAGCCAGACATGCTCAACCTGACGCATATCGCGAGAGACCCGTTCGCTCGTCAGTTCGAGGATGAGCTCATCACCCACGTCGAAACCCAGGTTCATGTGCCGAAGGACGACCTGGGGCCGATCGGCCTGGAGCTGAGAATCCCCTTGGGTCTGGAACGTGGTCTGCGAACTCGGGGTGTCGATCCGACCACCGTTGCGGGCCCGGAGTTGATACTTGCTCTCCTCGAGATGTTCGGATATGAGGTGAATCCCCAAGTCGACGGGACCTTCATTGCGATCAAGGACAACCTCAGGACCTTCATCCGAGCCGAGCCCCATCTACCCGGCAGTTACCCCGAGCTCGACGAGCAGTTGGTGCGGAAGTTCATTGTCGAATTCGGGACTGCCGGTGCCGGGCGGGGTCTGCTGATCAGCGACAAGCTCGGCCCTTTCATGATCCACGATGTCGAAGCCACCAATCCCCGGATCCGGTTCGTCACCCGGGAGCGGATCCAGAGGTTCATCGATTCGATGGCTCTCGGTTAGCCATTGGTGGGCCATAGCGGGGGCGAGGGCTAAGCTCTGTGAGGAAGGAGGTCTTTTGTTCGGTCTCAGAGGGCAAGAACTGCTAATCATTCTGCTCATCGTGCTCCTCATCTTCGGGGCGCGGAAGCTGCCTGACCTCGCTCGCTCACTCGGTGCTTCTGCCAAGGAGTTCCGCAAGGGTGTCGAGGAAGGAACAGAGACGGAATCGGACGCGCAGACTCCGGAAACCCACACTCCGGATTCCTAGGAACCCGACGCCCGCGACGGGCGTTGATGGAGTAGGTCTCCATGCCGGAGTCCGTCCCACTCACCTGGGAAGAGGTTGCGCGTGTCTATGGACGGAAGATCTACAACTTCGCCTACCGGCTCACCGGTAACCCCGACGACGCCGCAGATCTCGTCCAAGAAGTCCTTCTCAGGGTCCGACGCGGCCTCGCCTCATACCAACCCGGGAGCTTCGAGGGTTGGCTGTGGCGCATCACCAGGAACGCCTTCCTCGATGATGTCCGCAAACGCAACCGGCGACCGGTCGCACCCATTCCCGATGACATCGAACGGTGGGAGGTCGCCGCGTCACCAGGCTCGGATGTCGAGTACTCGCGGATCAGCCTTGGCGATGACATCCAGAAGGCCCTTCTCGAGCTTCCGATCGAGTTCCGAGAGGCCGTGGTCCTCTGCGACGTCATCGGGCTCTCCTACGAGGAGATCGCGCTTGCGGTCGCCGTTCCGATCGGAACCGTGCGCAGCCGGATCCACCGTGGTCGCAAGATTCTCAAGGAGCTGCTGACTTGACCCATCCCAACGAGATGATCAGCGCTTATCTCGACGGTGAGCTGACCCGTGCCGAGGCGTCCGAGCTCTTTACCCATATGGGCTCATGTGGCAAGTGCGTTGCTGAGATGGAAGGGATGCAGAAGGTCCGGACCGCGGTCCGCTCTCTACCCCTGATCGAATTGCCATCAGGCCTGCTCGGAGATGCCGAGCCTGTGGTCGTGCCCCTTCGCAGAAACCGCGGTTTCCTCGTGGGTGCGGCCGCAGCCGGAGTTGCCGTCGTGATTGCGGTGGCCACCCTGCTCACCCCTTCTCCCAGCGCCTTGTCGGTCGATGACCTCAACAGCCGCTTCGGGGCCCGAGTCTCTCTGGATCCGGCCTTCGGGCCGGCCAAGGTGGTCGTCCCTGATGTCCGGGATATGACCGAATGAGACGAGCCCTGGCTTTGGCCGCGGTCTTGACCCTCCTCCCGGCTACCGCGGCGGCAGCCGCCGACCTCGAGGAACTGCTGGACAGGAGCCGGGAAGCCTCCTATTCGGCCGAACAGGTGATCAGCTGCTCGACTCCCGACGGGATGAGAGACGCGGTGGTCTCCCTCGAGCAAACTGGCGGGGAACTACGTGTCTCGGGGGAAGTGGAAGTCTCCTCTGGCTCCGGGGGGTGGGCACTGGTGCGGGAGGGCACGCTGGTCAACAGCGCGTCGGTGGAGGCGGGCATCAGGGACGCCGATCCAACCTATCGAGTCGACAACGGCTCGGTGCACCCGTTTCTCAACCGCAAGGCCGGCCTGTACCGCCTGTACGCGGGCGATGTGTTGAGGGGCGAGCTCATCGTCGACGGTGCGACAGGAGCCCTGCTGAGCGTGGTCACTTACAACGGCGACGGGAACCTCTATTGCGACCGGCGATTCATCGAGTTCGATCCCACTCCTTCCGAGGTACCCACCTCCGCCCTCGGCACCGGCGAGGCTCTGGAGCCGAGCGATGCCCCCTCTGCGTTCCCTGAAAGCCTTGGCGACTTCGAGCGTCTCGACATATATGAGGACGGGGTTGGGTTCGTGTTTGCCTACTACTCAGACGGGTTCTTCTCGTTCGCGGTGTTTCAGACTCCGACAGTTGTGGAACTGACCGATCCGGGGGTTTTGACGCTCGAGGACAGCGTCTACGCCAGGTCGTTCGCCCCAGGTCAGGTCACCTACAGCTGGGAGACGCGCGATGGTGGGATGGCGCTGGTGGGGGATCTCCCGCCGGATATGCATCCCGAGGTATTGCAGGGATTGGCCCAACCGTTCGCCCCCGGCATCCTGCAGAGAATCTGGAGAAGCCTCTTCGGCTGATCTCAGAGGTCAGTCTTGGGGGCTCAAGACCATCCGTCGAGGAGGACTCGGGCTGCCCACGACGTCGGGTCGCGTAGCTCGTCGGCATTGGGCATCCGCGTCGGGTCTGACCACAGCGTTTCCAGTGCATCCTCGCCGTAGCGCCGTTCGACCTCTTGATTGAAATCGTCGCCGAGCCGGGTCAACTCTGCAGGGACCGGTCCCACTCCGATCATCTCCCGGCCGTCGACCTGAGACCTGGAGAGATCCCGTTCGGCTGTGATCCGATCGAAGTTCGGTGACAACTCAGCGAGGGCTCGCCGCGCCAGGAGACGGGCACACCCGGTCAAGACGCCAAGAAACGCCTCGAGTTCTCTTCGCGGTCCTTCCGTTTCCTCGCCACCGATCAGGCTCTCGATACCGCCTGCCCTGGCGATCGCCTCTTCGACTGCCGCCGGGTCGGTCCCCCCTGCCATCAACCCACTCAGCTGAGTCGGGTCGATTCGAACTGCCTCGGCATACCGGGACAGGAGCTGTTCGAGATGGTCCTGGATCCATGGCAGTTGGGAGACGGCCCGGAAGGCAACCTCATTCGTGACCACCCAGAGCCGGACCTCTCTCCTGTCCAAGTCCTTGGATCGTGACAGATCCTCGATGTGAGGGACGATCAGTGCGAGATGACCGGGTCGGTCCTGGGGAAGGCCGGCGTCGAAGGACGCAACGATCCAGGATGACAGGGAGCCGACCAGCGAGCCGACCTGGAGCCCGACGATGGCCGGAGTGAGCTGTGCCATGAGGGGCGCCACCGGGCCCTCGGCGACGACCGAAGAGGCGAAGGGCTCGACGAGGGGGCCGTAGGTCTCGAGATTCTTGTCGGCCCACCCCCGGGCGTCGGTGGGAAACACGTCCGTCGCCGGGATGATGCGAAATGGAGCGACCTGCTCCACCCAATACTCGGCGAGCCGTGCGAGCTCACGGAACTCCTCGGCCGCCCAAGGCTCGATCGGCTGCTGTTCACCGGCGAGATGCCGGGCGACTTCGGCAGCCAGCTTCCAGTTGACCGGCCCTGGCTGGTCGAATAAGTCGAACAACTGTGAGAACAGGTCGTCGCTCACGGTTCGAGTCTCCCCAAAGTGAGTGTGAGATCCAAGTCGCCATCGGCTCTTGTGATGGACACGATCGACTCTTCGCCGGCCCGGTGTCTTCTCAGCTCGGTGAGGAGTCGCTCCAAGGTGTCTATCGGCACACCGTCGAGGGATACGATCACGTCGCTGACCAGGCCTCCGCTCAGCTCGTAGGCGGACCCGGCGGTCACGTCGTCGACCAGGACCCCGACCGGGTATCGGGCTCCCTCATCCTCCGCGTAGTAGGTGCCCCCTCTGATCCCCAATTGGGCGTGATTCACGGTGCCCGACTCGATGAGGTCATCAGCCACCCCAAGCGCCATGTCGATGGGAATCGCGAACCCGAAGCCCTCGGCCGCAACGTCCGAAACCGCGATGGCCGTCGTGATCCCGATGACGCGGGCGTCCTCGTCGAGGAGGGCGCCGCCAGATGATCCGTGGGTGATTGGGGCATCGGTCTGGACCAGCCCATAGAGGAAAGTCCCGGTTTCGACCTCGAGCCACCGATCAAGAGCGCTGACGATCCCCGAGGTCACCGAGGGCCCACCCACCAGGGCCAGGGGGTTGCCAATGGCGACGGCCATGTCCCCGATCCGGAGAGCGGCGGGATCCCCGACGTCCATCGGGGTCAGATCGGCGCGATCGACGTGCAACACGGCGACATCGGTCAGGGGGTCGGTGCCGATGATCTCGGCCGGGTATCGGGCACCATCGGCGAAGACCACGGTCACGTCGCCGGTGTCGGCGCCCTCGATGACGTGGTCATTTGTGATCAGGTAGCCGCCGGTGCCGTAGACCACGCCGCTGCCACCGCTGAGGCCGACGAGAGCGTCCACCTCCACAGCAACGATCGAGGGGATGGCGTGTTGGGCGATCTCGGATGCGGACGCGGTCGCGGCCAGGGGCGGCGGAGCACTTGTCGGTGGAGGGACCGTGACACTGGGTGGCGGAGGGTTGGTCGAGGGGGTCGGCTCCTCGAACACCCCGGTTGATCCAAGGATGGCGAAGGTGACTCCGGTGCCCAACAAGGCGCCGCCCAAGATTCCCAGAACCAGAGTCCATGGGTCGAAGCGACGAGGGCGGGTGACGGGCTCTCCGATCGGCGGTTCAATTGGGGTCAACGGCTCGGTCCCGTCGGGTCCCTGCATCGTCATAGGCTTGGGATTGTATGGAGCAGCCCGGACAACAGATCAGAGTCTCGGTCGGTGAGGCGCCAATCGAGGTTGCCCGCCTCGTGGAAGAGGTGGGCCGGCCCGACTCGGGGGCGACGGTCGTCTTCCTGGGGACGGTTCGCGGCCACTCCGAGCGCGGCGACGGTGTCACCCACCTCGAGTACGAGGTCTACGCCGGCGTGGTCGAAACCGCGATCAGGGAGATCGTCGATGAGGCGGCCGCCAAATGGCCGGTCCTCTCGGTGGCGGTGGAGCATCGCTCGGGTGTGGTCATCCTGGGGGAGGCCTCGGTGGCGGTGGTCGTGGCCGCTGGGCATCGGGCAGATGCCTTCGATGCGGCGCGGTTCATTATCGACGAGTTGAAAACGCGAGCCCCGATCTGGAAGAAAGAGCATTGGCCCGGCGGCGCCGAATGGAGCCAGGGCTCGTAGCATCGTCAATCCCACCTTCCTAAGGCAGGGCGTCACGCATCCGTGACGAGGTGCATTGAGAATCGGACGTAGTCCCAACCGCTGTTGTTTGTTATGCATGCCGTCACGCATCCATGACGCGCTGCATTAGGAAAAGGCGCCGGTTAAGGGCGCGGGTACTCCCCAACCAGACGCCAGGCCCCGGGGAGGAGGAGACCGGCGGCTGCGGCCTTGATCAGATCTCCGATGACGAATGGGACGACTCCGGCCACGATCGCCTCATTGACCGTCATGTCGAAGGTCAACATCAAACCGATCACTCCGAAGAAATAGATGA
>Ga0214472_10007971_pt1 | contig 11051 bp, 11 predicted proteins | sample RVTome_6_FD_207662 | JGI IMG/M metagenome (GOLD analysis project Ga0214472, IMG submission 207662) | Soil microbial communities from uranium-contaminated site in the Upper Colorado River Basin, Wyoming, United States - RVT140D175 | ecosystem: Environmental > Terrestrial > Soil > Contaminated >...
AAGCCCCGGCGTTCAGGCCGGGGAGGAAAGAAAGGTTGCCCCAACGGGGCAAGAATCTTTCTTAGTCAAGCGTAAAAGTAATTGACTGCCAACCACACCCGCGTATAATGCCCCCATTGGCACTGGCCGCCTCCGGGTGTGTGCTAGGGCCGACAGATACCCAATGTTTTGGGACGGGCTGGAGGCCAGCCCTGGGTCTGAAGCCGGGCCTTAGCCGGTGGACACCCTAAATTGTCTCTCTTTGGAGAGACACCGGGGGACGCGAGTCCCCGGAATCCCCGTCCTTTAGGGCGGGGAGGAAGTCAAACGAGCGCCTACCCATAGTACAGGTGTCTCGCGCCAAGTCAATTTCGATCTTCTCACGCCTGTTCACCTAACAGGCGTGACCGCTTGGGGACATGGCGACGGCATAACCCGAATCGCTCGATGCCATGGACTTTTATATGATTCATGGCCTCCTCAACCACATCGGTGACCAAAAGGAGATCTCGGTCACTGTGGCTAATCGTACCGGCTTGCCTCATGTTCTCTAAAAACTCAAGCATAGGCTGCCAGTAATCTGTGCCCATTAAAATCACGGGAAACTCTTGGATCTTACTCGTCTGGATCAGCGTCAAAGCTTCAAACAGCTCATCCATGGTGCCAAACCCGCCGGGGAGTGCAATAAACGCGTAAGAGTATTTGACCAACATCACCTTGCGGACAAAAAAATAGCGAAATTTCACCATGCGATCGACGAATGGGTTCGGCTGCTCTTCATGGGGCAGCAAAATACTGCAACCAATAGAGCGTCCGCCCGTTTCATGTGCGCCTCGATTGGCGGCTTCCATCACACCTGGTCCGCCTCCAGTCAACACCGTAAAGCCCAGGCGACTCAGCGCCGCTCCAACTTCTCGGCCCAAGCCATATACAGGATGTGACTCTTCAAAACGTGCCGAGCCAAACACCGTCACACATGGACCCACGAAATGCAACTTCCGAAACCCAGCGAAAAATTCGTAGACAATTCGCATCAACATGCGCAATTCCAGGCGCCGGCTGAGCGGTCCTTCGAGAAAAAACCGCTCTTCGAACACCGGACTCATCTCGTGCTGCGGGTATTCAGGTGGAGGCGTCGACGTCATACTCTGTACTCTCTAACATGAAATCAATAATGGTCATAATGCGATACTCTAGTTTATCATGAAAAGTGGATAAGCCCTATCTAATGGTCCAATAACTCGACAAGTTCACATGCCGCAAATGGATGCCATTTCGACAAGCAGCATTCCCACCGCTGAAACAAGCACTCAAGCACGAGTGAGCCCCCCTTTTTCTGCCTCCGATGAATCCGCTGACAGTTGGGGAACTGGCCAACCATGACAGGTCTGTGGCTGTCGATTTTTTAGTCCATAGGACGCTGGCCACATGGCGCTTGTCATACCACTGTGGATGCGAAGAAAACCCGCGTCGCACCTGCATTGTGCCGCACTTGGGGTCCGTGTTACCATAGGTCTGGAATCGTCTGGAGACGTCGTCTCATGCGCAGCCAGAAGCCCGGGCATTTCATGCAAAACCGCCAGCAGCTTACCGGTCACCCTGATGCGACGACAGTGCGACTTTCCATATCCCGACCTGACACCGCATGACCAGCAATGTTTGGGTCGAACAGATCGCGCTGGGCAGTGCTTCCCTCCTGCTTTGGGGCGCCATAAACGCGCTATGTCAGGTGTTGAGGCAATCGATATCACCCCCGCGCAGCCTGGGTGGCCATGCACCACCATGTCTACGCGGCTGCACTAGGCAAGCATGATACTGCGTATAACCAATACTCAGGCCCGTAGGCTTTTGCTCTATCTCCAAGGGCTTTCGGATGCACCCAGCAAGCGTTTGACACGCCAGAGCCTCTACGATCTCATCGTGCGCATGGGGTTTGTCCAAGTGGATAGCATTCGCACGGTGGAGCGGGCCCATCATCTCACTCTGATGTCACGCAACACTCACTATCAGCCGGACATGTTGCAAGCTCTGCTTGAAGACGACGGGCATTTGTTTGAGAATTGGACCCACGATGCCGCGATCATTCCCACTCAGTGGTATCCATACTGGCAGCCGCGCTTTGCGCGGCTGCGTCAACGCATTGCCCAAAACAAGCACTGGAGGGGACGCCTGGGTCCCGATGCCCAGCAAGTGCTCGACCGCGTGCGCCAACGGGTACGCGATCACGGGCCGGTTATGGCGCGTGAACTCACCGAGACGCGCGCCTCGGGCGTCGGCGTTTGGTGGGGCTGGGGGCCGTCTAAAACTGCGTTGGAATATCTCTGGCGCACGGGAGATCTCGCTATTTGCGGGCGGGTCAATTTTCAAAAGGTCTACGATTTGTCTGAACGGGTCATTCCCGAGACCTATCATGGTCAGACCCCGAGTGAAGAAGCGTATATCGATTGGGCCTGCCACACCGCGATCGATCGCCTAGGTTGCGTGGCGCCAAGTGAATTAGCCGCTTTCTGGGGCAGTTTTAAACTGGCCGATGCCAAAGCATGGTGTGAACGTCAACTCGGCAAGACCCTCCGGGAGGTCCTGGTGGAATCGGCAGATGGTTCTGCACCTCGTCAGGCCTATGCCCGACACGACATCGACGCGCTGCTTCGTGAACTGCCGGTCCCGACTCCTAGAGTGCGGTTTCTGAGTCCGTTTGACCCGGTGATTCGCGACCGCAAACGCGCCCTGCGCCTGTTTAATTTTGACTATCGGTTCGAAGCCTTTGTGCCGGCTCCGCAGCGCCAGTACGGCTATTATGTGTTACCGATTCTGGAACGCGACCGGTTCATTGGTCGCATTGATCTCAAATGTGACCGCCGAGCCAAAACGTTAGTTGTCAATCGCCTTTGGTTAGAGAGGGGTATCAGGCAGAGCAAAGCACGTATCGATCAGATTGCCAAAGAGTTGGAACGCTATCGGACATTTGTTGGCGCCGACACGGTCATTCATCTATAATCTCCCTTGAGGTTCAGTCGGTATGTCCGCTCTCACGTTAAACTCCCAAAGAGTCGTTCCGCCACCGCCTTGTCCAAACAATCTCCTTTACTGCTCATCCTACACACCATCGCATGCCTATCGAGCATGTCCTGAACAGGATCAGTATCACGGACAGAGCAGCGGTATTCGATCAATGGTCACATATGTAGAATTTGAAAGCTACCGGTAGAAAACCGGTAGCGCTATTGATGTTTAATAACGGTGACGGGAGCGGTGGTCCCGTTGTCGCAGGTCACGTTCCCGTTTATCTGACCGGCGGCGTTTTTCGGGCAGCTCGGTTTTCGGCGTTTGTTTAGTCAGATCTTGGGCCTGGGCCACGCCAAGGTCGGTGAGATCGAGATAGCGTGTCCACGCGCCACGAGGCAAGGTCACGGCCACCAATCCTTTTCGCATGAGCTGTCGCAAGCTCGTCATCACGTTGAGTTTGTCGGTCCGCATGGCTTGTACCAAGGCGGGAAAGGGGATGCCATCGTTTGCGGCCGTCCGGCGTTGTAACTCAGCTTGCAGCCAGATGATCATGCGCTGTTGGATATCAGACAGCTGGCGCCGTGCTGGGCGTTGGTCTCGTCGTTCCTTGCGGCGTGAAGTTAAACGGTCGTTTTCCATGAGTGACACCTCAGTCAAGATAACGGCATGCATGTTTTGATACAGCCCATTTTACCTGAAGCCATGCGATAAACATAGACCTGATTGCATCAGCAAACCAAGGGAGCATTGAGATGACCACTGGCAACACCCCCTGTGGGATTGCCATTCCGCAGGATTTTATTGATCGCCCGGTTGATATGCAGCAGGTGCGGGAGTTCGTGCAAAAGGCCGAAACCCTTGGATAGGATAGCCTTTGGGTGCAAGAGTCGATTGTAGGCAAAGTACCGGTTCTCGAACCAGTGACGTTGCTGTCCTATGTGGCAGCGCTGACGACCCAACTGCGCTTGGGCACCTCCGTGATGGTGTTCGTGTGGCGCAACCCTGTCCAGCTCGCCAAGAGTCTGGCGAGCCTGGATCAGATGTGTCATGGCCGCCTGGATGTCGGCATTGGCATTGGCGGGCACGGGAGCGAGGCGATCTTTGGACTGCCGACTTAGAACAGTTGGCTGAAGAGATTGTACCGAAGTTGTAAAATGAATCTTTAAATTATAGTATGCTGGAGGAGCCATAATAGAGGATAGCAGGGAGACGGCATGCCCGAATTACCTGAAGTAGAAACCATTCGACGTGGACTAGAGCCACAGCTTGTCGGCCGGGCCATTACCGGCGTGCGAGTGCGGCAGCCACGATTGCGCGATGTGGTGGACACGCGAGCCCTGCAGCGAGAGGCGGTTGACCGTGCGATTACGGCTGTGGACCGGCGTGCGAAATATCTGCTCATTCGTCTCCATCCCGATCGGGTCTTGATTATTCATCTGGGTATGACTGGACGGCTGTCGGTAGGGCCACCGGCTCAGGAAGATGCCACGCATGACCATTTAATTTTTGATTTGAGTGACGATTTAGAACTCCGTTATAACGATGCGCGCCGTTTTGGCATGTGCGTGATCACCACTGATGCGGATCTCTCTTCGCATCCGCGCATGCAGCACTTGGGGCCGGAGCCGCTATTGCCGTCGTTTACCGCTGACTATCTGCGTGAGCGGGCCAGAGGCTCCCGCCGGCCCATTAAAAATTTTCTCATGGATGCCACGGTCGTGGTGGGCGTGGGTAATATTTATGCGAGTGAGTGCCTCTATCTCGCCCGCATCCGGCCGACGCGTGAGGTGGGCCGCTTGCGCCCCATGCATTGGACGCGGATATGCGACGCGGTGCGGCAGGTGTTACAGACGGCGATCGAGCATCGCGGTACGACCTTTTCGGACTATGTGGACAGCGAGGGGCGCGAGGGCGACTTTCAGCATCAGCTCTTAGTCTATGGCCGGGAAGGGGAGGTGTGTGCGCAGGACCGCCGCCGCATTGTGCGGATCGTACAAGCGGGGCGCAGTAGCTATTATTGCCCAGGATGCCAACGTTAAGGGGCAAGAATGACTGAACAGCAGCGTTTGCTTGAAGAGTGTCGACAAGTGGCTGAGGAAGCTGCGATGGCCGGGGGCCAGGTATTGCTCGCCCATCGCTATGCGCCATTGGAAATTGAGCACAAAGATCGTCAAGAGGTGGTGACCAACGTCGACCGACTATCGGATGAGGCGATTTGTGCGTTGTTGCGGCGTGCCTTTCCTAAACACGCGATGGTGAGTGAAGAATCCGGTGTGCAGGACTCGGCATCCCCGTATCGATGGATTGTCGATCCCCTGGATGGGACCGAATCGTACATTCGGGGCCAGCATTTTTCGGCTGTTACCATTGCCTTGACGTATGCGAATGAGACAGTGCTCGGCGTGGTCTATAATCCCTTTCACAACGAGTTATATACGGCTTTGGCGGACGGGCCTACGACCGTCAACGGTCACCCGGTTCAGGTCACGTCAGAAGCGGAGTTGTCTCAATCTCGGCTGATTCTGGATTATTCCCCGCGCGACAATTTGAGGCAGCGGCTCAACAATCTAGAGTGGGACCGCGGGATTAAGCAAATGATGCGGTTTGGAGGTTCGTTCGCGCTGAACGTGTGTCAAGTCGCCAAAGGGGCAGCGGATGGGTACTTCTATAGCCGCATGCGCAACCGCGTGAAAAGCTGGGATATGGCGGCGGCAGCCCTTCTCGTGCAGCGCGCAGGAGGCTGTGTGTTGGATCGGCAGGGCCAGCCGCTCAATACGCTAGAGCCACAGGGGTTTGTCTTGTGTTATAACGCTAAGCTAGCGCTTGAACGGCTCTGTTGGGAATAAAATTGTCCTTTAGCAATCGCTGTATGGAAGGAGTCGCAGGTGTGGGTTAAACGCGTGCAAGTATGGCCACTTGTATGTCTTGCCGTGCTCCTCAGTATGATCGCTTGCAGCAGCACGTATCGATTTCAGTATCGGTATACGATGATTGAGCCGCCGGGCGGGAGTGAAGGGGTGGAAGACGACCGAGTCCGTATTCGCCTTGCGCCAATACCCAAGCGAGGCACTCTCAACCTGGCGTTGAGCAATAAGGGAACCCAGGGCGTTGCGATTGACTGGGAGCAGACGTACTTTATCGATCCACTCGGACGCCGGCAGCAAGCCACCGAAGTCGGAACGAATTGGTTTCTACGACCCGCCAATTGGTTTTCCGATCGCGTCTCCATCGCGCCGGGTGAGGTCTATCGGATACAGGTACAGGCGGGGCAACATCAGAGTTATAACCCGTTTAGCATCACCCGCCAAGCTAGTGGCGCAGTCGATGTGTCGTCGTCGCCCCGCTCGCTCTTCCCCACGTCCGGAAACCATTCAGACGTGGGCAAGACGTATCAGGGGCGAACGTTTCAATTTATTCTCGCGCTGCGGGTCGGTAGCGAGGACATCCGTTATCCGTTCAAATTCCGTATAACGGATGTCAACGTACAAGAGGGGAATTGACATACTCCCAAGCCTAAAGGTCTTGGGATTCTGGCTTCAATCAGTGGTTGCCGACGAATCGGTCTTACGCCACCTCGGCACAATGGTCGATGCCCCGACCATGGAGATACGGCAAGCCGCATCTCGCGCTTTGTAGTGTTCTCTTTTAGCGTTCTACATTTTACGTACAGGACTACCCTGTACAACGCCCTATGCAGAGTTTCAAAGAGCACGTACAGCACACTCCGGGATGTTAAGCCTCGTGAGATAAAGCTGTACGAATCGAAGATACTATATATGGAAGTATAATCCATGTCAATCACTTTTATGCTTGACAGAGTTGTTCTTGAACGGGCTAAAGCCCATGGGAAAAGCGCCTTATATCCCAAGCCGTTAGGCTTGGGATATAAGGCGCAATTTCTGTAAACCCGGCGTACCGTGCACGTCCGGCGGACTTACTCGTCCGTCACGCAGCCTTCCGAAGCATCTTTGACCGTCTTGATATACTTGTAGAGCGTGCCGCGCGTTGCTTTGTAAGGCGGCATGGTCCATTGCAACCGGCGCTGAGCCATTTCCGCTGCGTCCACCGACACGTCGAGACGATTCTGTTTGGCATCAATGGTAATCAAATCGCCATCCCGGATGAGGGCAATCGGCCCGCCCTCCTGGGCTTCGGGGACCACATGGCCGATGATGAAGCCGTGCGAACCGCCAGAAAAGCGGCCATCTGTCATCAGGGCCACGTCTCCACCCATACCGGCACCCATCAGGGCAGAAGTTGGCGTCAGCATCTCCGGCATGCCAGGTCCACCCTTCGGGCCTTCATAGCGAATGACAACGACATCGCCTTTTTGAATTTTTTTCTCTTCCAGGGCGTGAAGCATCTCTTCTTCTGCATTAAACACCCGTGCCGGCCCACTAAATACGAGCCCTTCCTTGCCGGTGATTTTGGCCACTGCACCGCCCGGCGCCAAGTTGCCTTTCAGAATGCGGATATGGCCCGAGTCCTTAATTGGGGCGTCGAGGGGGTGAATAATGTCTTGACCTTCTTTGAGGCCAGGGACATCACACACATTCTCGGCAATAGTTTTGCCGGTCACCGACAGGCAGTCACCATGCAGCAGACCCTGTTCTAGAAGATACTTCATCACTGCTGGCGTGCCGCCAATTTTGTGTAGATCTTCCATCACGTATTTGCCACTCGGCTTGAGATCCGCCAAGTACGGAATGCGGTCGCTCATGGCCTGAAAATCGTCAATGGTCAATGGCACATCCACCGACCGGGCCATGGCAATGAGATGCAACACCGCATTGGTCGAACCGCCGAGGACCATCACCATCACCATGGCGTTTTCAAACGCCTGGCGCGTCATGATATCACGGGGCTTCAGATCGAGTTCCAACAGCGTGCGAATCGTCTGTCCGGCGCGAACGCACTCATCCAACTTGGCCGGGTCCGTGGCTGGCGTGGAAGAGCTATACGGCAGTGACATACCCATGGCCTCGATTGCCGACGCCATGGTGTTAGCAGTGTACATCCCCCCGCAAGCGCCGGCTCCCGGGCAGGCATTTCGCACAATACTCTGGCGTTCCTCATCGCTGATGGTCTCTGCCAAGTACTCGCCATAGCACTGAAACGTCGACACGACATCGAGGGGTCGATCGCCGAGGTAACCGGGACGAATCGTGCCCCCGTAGATCATCAGCGCCGGGCGGTTCACACGGCCCATCGCCATGATGACACCCGGCATATTCTTGTCGCAGCCGGGAATGGTGATCAAACCGTCATACCATTGACCACCCATGACAGTTTCAATGGAATCGGCAATGAGATCGCGCGATTGCAACGAAAAGCTCATGCCGCGTGTACCCATCGAAATCCCATCGGACACGCCAATGGTGTTAAAGCGCATGCCTATCAAATCGGCGCCCACCACGCCTTCTTTGGTTTTAGCACCGAGGTCGTTGAGGTGCATGTTGCACGGGTTGCCGTCCAACCAAATGCTAGCAATGCCCACTTGGGCTTTATGCATATCTGCTTCATCCATACCCGTGGCATAGAGCATCGCCTGCGAGGCACCCTGCGACCTCGGCTGGGTGATATTCGAACTAATACGATTAAGGGGCTGATCAGACATAGTGAAATGGCTCCTGGATCGGTGACTCGACCGCCTTGATTTACTCCACGGCTTTAAGGGATTCGCGCACGATCTCCACAATCTGGTCGATTTGCTCAACTGTGATCACAAATGGCGGCGCCAAACAAATCGTATCGCCTCGCATACGGGTATACAAACCGCGTTGCATGAGCTCTTGCCCCACCCGTGTGCCGTATTTCGCCGAGGCCGGGAAAGGCTGCTTGGTGGCTTTATCCTCCACCAACTCCACTGCCGCCATCATGCCGATGCCGCGTATATTGCCCACATGGTCCATATCATCCATGGTATGGAGACCCTCATGGAGGCGATTGCCCATTTCCGCCGCCCGTTGCACGAGGCCTTCTTCATCAATGATTTTGAGGTTGGCCAAGGCCACTGCACAACAGGTTGGATGCCCCGAGTAGGTATAGGCGTGCATCCACCGTTTGTCGGCCGGAGTCTCGTCGATTGCCTTCTTGACTTTGTCGGATACACCAATGCCGCCAAGCGGTATATAACCACTGGTGATGCCCTTGGCAAACTGCATGATATCCGGCTCGATGTCCCAGTGTTCCAGACCGAACCAGGTGCCCGTGCGGCCAAATCCGGTGATCACTTCGTCACTGATCAAGAGCACGTCATACTGGTTGCAAATGTCGCGGATGCGTGCGAAATAATCATCTTGTGGGGCGATCACCCCGCCTGCGCCTTGCACGGGCTCGGCAATAAACGCGGCGACCGTGTCCGGGCCTTCGCGCAAAATGGCTTCCTCGAGGAGATTGGCAGCAGCTACGCCTGGGCTGGTGTGCTCATCCCCGCCCGTGAATCGGTAGGGATAGGGCGACTCGATGTGCACGAAATTGGGAACCAGTGGGCCGAACATCTGCCAATACTCCGGCATGCCGGTAGCGCTCATCGCCGCCATGGTCAAACCGTGGTAGCCGAGTTGGCGCGAAATGATTTTGACCTTGTCCGGTTTGCCCTGCACCTTCCAGTAAAAGCGCGCGGTTTTAATCGAACTCTCCGTCGACTCGGCCCCGCCACTGGTAAAGTAGAACGAGTTGATGGACGGGTAGGTATAGTGGCTGAGCCGCTCGGCAAGTTCGATGACCGGTAAGTTTGAGGCACCTGTATAGGATGAGCAATAGGCCAGGGTGCTCATCTGCTGCATCGCTGCTTCTGCGAGTTCGCGTCGGCCGTGACCGACGTTGACATTCCATAGGCCGCTTAAGCCGTCGATGACTTCGGTGCCATCCATATCCTTGAGAATCGCGCCATTTCCCTCTACCCAAATTCGAGGTTTTTGATGGTCGCTGGGGTGGTATAAGGGATGAATCAAATGAGCTAGATCGGATTGGGTTTTTTCCGTCACGCCTGACACCGCCATGGGAGGTCTCCTACTAGTGGGCGATGTTGATAGTTTGACACCGAAAATTTGCGGTGATGATCATGAAAATACTGTGGGTAGATTTACAGGACGAACGGGCAAATGTCAATGTGTTTCATAACGCTTCGGCGCTTTCATGAGACATATGATAGCGGGGTGCAAACCGAGCGACAGAGACGACGAACTTGCTCGCAGGCCGGTGTTCACATACAATATGGGCATGGTGGGGACATGTCATATTGTCGCAGCTTTGGAGATAAGGAGTCCGCAATGGGACTGGAGAGCATGTTTGGAAGTGGGGTGATCACTGCAAATCTCAATAAGGTGATCAATTGGGGGCGCAAATATTCATTTTTTCCATTTCCATTTGTGACGGCATGCTGCGGTATGGAATTTATGGCAACATGGGGATCGCACTATGACGTCGCACGTTTCGGAGCCGAATTTCCGCGGTTTTCGCCCCGGCAGTCGGACTTATTGATGGTCGTGGGGACGGTGAACCATAAAATTGCCCCGGTGCTGAAGCGGGTGTATGACCAGATGTGTGAGCCCAAATGGGTCATTGCTTTTGGGGCGTGCGCGTCATCCGGCGGCTTTTACCGCAACTATGCGACGGTGCAGGGCATTGACCGTGTCATTCCGGTCGATGTGTATATCGCGGGATGCCCCCCACGGCCAGAAGCTGTATTAGAAGGGCTGATGCTGTTGCAGAGAAAAGTAGATGGGGAAGATGTGTTGGATCGAAGCAAACCGTCGCTTGTCGATGGCACGATCTACTCTGAAAACAATCTCGTGCATATTACCCCACCGGTGAATACCAGGGCGGAGGCTGTAGTGGATGCCCACGACAGCCAAGCGTTACACAAATGGCAGGGCTTTAAATCCAGGAATTAACTTGCTCCAACGGGAAGTCCCCTTGCGTGAGCTGGGGGATGAAAGTTGGTCGGCTCGAAGAGCCGAGGGCACTCAGTCAAGTTATGTCGTAGGCTAACTTTGTAAAAGTCGTTGACTCAAAGTCAGTTCTACTGTATCCTCCATACATGAAATACAAAATAGACAAGG
>Ga0214472_10007972_pt1 | contig 11050 bp, 10 predicted proteins | sample RVTome_6_FD_207662 | JGI IMG/M metagenome (GOLD analysis project Ga0214472, IMG submission 207662) | Soil microbial communities from uranium-contaminated site in the Upper Colorado River Basin, Wyoming, United States - RVT140D175 | ecosystem: Environmental > Terrestrial > Soil > Contaminated >...
GAGCAGGTGACCGGGAACGTCGGACCCCTCATTCTGGCTCAGATCCGGGAGACGATCGGACTCATCCTCGACCTCCCGGCCTAGCAGGAAGAGATCCCGTGCCTCGGGACCCCTGCCGAAACTTCGCTGCGATTCGGTTCACTTTCTCGTGCACGTTCGACGGTACCCAGCACCCCTAGCCACCCATGGCCTACGCTCCCCCCAATGCGTTACGTGGCTCGCCTGTACCGAGATCACATAGCCACCGCGCTACTCCTTGCCGCCGTCGCTGCCTTGTGGGCTCTCCTCTCGGGCATGACGAAGGAGTGGGCCACTGTCGTTGTCATACTCACGCTCGCGGCCGGACCGTGGGCGATGGCGGGTCTGGTTATGTGGCGATCCACCTGGGCGATGCCTCTCACTGTCGAAGCCTGCGGCAACATACAGGCCCGTCTTTGGAACGAGACGAAGGGCGAGATCCTGATCACGGTCTTCGACCTCTATCTCAAGAATCGGGCTCGCAGCAAGGCGCCGAGCGCCAAGATGAGTCTCCACTTCGAACTTGAACTTGAACTCGACGGCCACATTGTCCGCATTGGCGATCTCCCATACGACAGGCTCCGAAAGACCGCCAACAGCCCCATCAGCCACATGATGCCGAACCCCGTCGAAATCGAGGGGACCGACCACCTACGCCTCGACCTCGGGTTCGTCACAGAGCAACCAAGCTTTGCCGATTACGCCACCCCGCAGACTCTCGACGCGGCGACGCTTCGCATACGCCATCGCAGGTGGACTCTGCCTCTGCCGATCCCTTCGTCGTACAAGTCCGAGCGCGATTCTCAGCCGTGCTGATGGCCGCTGAAGGTCCCTCCTACCGCTGACATCGAATCCCGACTCAGGTGCCCGCAGGACGCCTACGGGGGCAGATGGTCCAGCCGTGCGCCGATGCCGTCCGAAGCAACACGAGACCTGTCCTGCCTCAGCAGGTCTCGCGATGCTTCCTCCACGATGTCGAATCCCTGATAGGCAACGAGCAAGGTCTCAAGCACGCCAAGCGTCGCCCCCAACGTGGTGAGAAGGTCGGTGTGAAGCTCTACTGCGTCGTCAGGGTCCAGCACACCTTGAACAAACGCGTCGACGTCGCCGTAGTGGGACCTCTTCCGCAATCGCCAGAACACATCGAAGAGAGTGGTCCCTGTCATCCCCGCGTCCAAGCGAGCCCGAGCACCCGGAGACAGGCGCTTCCGCTCAGGACTACGACGCCTCAGCCTCGCCAGCTCCTCGTCACAGAGCGCCTGCACCTCGCGTTCGCGCGTTGTACGCAGCAGGCGGCAAAGGATGGTCCACTGGGCCTCGGGGGTCGGCTCCGCCAGTTGCTCGTGATCTGGAAACGTCGCATCAGCTGGCAATCCGACAAACGAAGACGGATCGGGGTTGCACGACAGGCACATGACGGCCCACGGCGTGGGGAACAGCCCGCGCCGGCAGAAATCGGACACAACGTTCAGCGCAGCCCGATGAGTGCGAGGCACGTCCAAACCAGCTGCGAGCAGGGTGGCTCGCATGACGTGGTAGGTGGCGTAATAAGTGTTGGCCAACGCCCCGGCAAGCATGTACGGGAGCACTTCAACACCCAACCACCCAGCAAGCCGGACCTGCACCTCCAGAGACCACCCCAACCTCAACGCACCCTCTATGGAGTCAGACCGCTCCCTGCGCCGCTCAATCCTCCGAACGGACTCCAGGCCGCGCGTACTCCCGATCACGCCCCCCTCGGGCTCGACGCCGTAGATCCCACGAAGACTGTTGGCGATCGAAACGAAGTAGTTCCGATAGGTGCGGAACGTCCGCTCCAACTCCGGGTCGGGGAAGTGAATCGAGATCACCACAGCACCGAGGATGGCACATCGCCTTCACCTTCAGCCTTGCCATTCTCGCCCCGAAGGTAGCGCTGCTACCTGCTCCCCTTGCGACGGTTGTCCTCCCGACACAACATCTGGCAGTTCTCGGGAACGGTCTTGCCGCCCTCGTGCCACGGCGTGATGTGGTCGGCCTCCATCTCCTCGAACTCGAAGTGCTCGCCGCAGACGGGACAAATGCCGTCCTGCCGTTCGTAGGCGGACCGCTTCTGGGACTTCGTGAAGGCGCGGATGTTCAGGTGCTTCTCCTCTCGCGAAAGCACGTAGGGGTAGATGCCCTTCTTGCGAAGAACGTCGTCATCCATCATGAGTTCCGCGATCTCAGCTTCAAGGCCTTCGCGATCGAGTTCCGCATCCCCGTACTCGGCATGAAGCCCACCCCAGTCGACGCCCTTCATCTCGCTCCGCCTCTTCGTGAAGGTCACTCCCACCCACTCGATGACTCCCCGGAAGTACTCCCACAGCCCCTTGGCGTCGGGGTCGTGTTGGTGCCGACCCATGTAGTCCTCGATGTTGTCGTCGCTTATCCAGCGGGTGGCCGTTTCGAGGTAGTCCTGCCGGTTGTACGACCCCGTCAGGTAATCACTGGCGATTCCGTAGGCGGGACAGTTAGCCTTGCTGAAGTAGCGCTTCGCATCGGATACCCAGGATCCGTGATAGACGGCGTTCCTCAGTTCCTGATCCGAGAGCTCGACACCAGCGATGTTGATTGTCTTGAACCACTCCAGCTTCTCCGAATCCGTGCCCGTGCACTGGTAGACGGTGAGCTCATAGCCGAGAATCTGCTGCTGTTCGTCGTCTTCGAGGTTGTGGAAGTACCTGTCCTTGAACGAGAAGTCGCCCTGCACGTACTGGCAGATGGAGATGGTGCGCTGCTGCCCGTCGATGATCTCGAAATCCCCGTCATCGCGCACAGCCCAGTACATCAGATTGAGCGGGAAACCCTTGGTGACGGTGTCAATCACGGCGTCGCGCTGCTTGTCCTTGTAGACAAACTCGCGCTGATATGGGGGCCTGACATCGAGTTTGCCGGCGAAGCCCACGACCCCCTCGTCGCCCCTGTCCTCATAGCCATCCGCCAGTTCGCGCACCGTGAGCTTGACCAACTTGATGTCCATCTAGTCCGCTCCCTTTCGCCGAATGAAGATGCGCGCGTACAACTGGACGAAGTACTCGTCTCCGACTATGTAGTACGTCTTCCTGGCCGGCGGTGATTCCACCTTGAGCGCTGGCCCGTCATTCAGCTTCGTGACCTCCTTACGCTCGCCGTTGGCGCTCACCTGCACCTGCCGCGGGTAGACCTTGGTGGCGGCTCCCCCCCACGATTGCGAGATACCCACGATCTCGAACTGGTCGGGGTTGTACTTGTCCATGAAGGTGACTGGCACGCCCATGACGCCGTCGTAGTCGCCAGGGATGTCCTTGGTCTTCCCGACTTCAATCGCATCGAAGTTGTCGTAGGTCGGATACTCCTCGGGGCTGTATGACCTGTAGAGAACCAGATCCTCGTGCCGCTTGTTGTGCTCCAGATTCGTGAACCAATGCACGCCAGAGATGCGGATCATCCCCTCGCGGCGATCAGTTGCCGTGGCGGTGTCCTCATACTGGCTGTAGAAGTGCGTCGCCATACCTGGAAACCCGTATCCGAGCCACAGTCGGTCTTCCTGGAGGAGCGGGAAGATCTCCTTGTACTTGAGGGCGTTCTGGTGGCCGATAATCAGGAACTGCTTGCCATGCTCAATCAACTGAGACACATACTCACGGAATAGGGAGAACGGAGGATTGGTGACGACGATGTCGGCTTCCTCCAGCAACTCGATGGACTCAACGCTCCGGAAGTCCCCATCCCCGTCCAGAAGTCTGATGCCGATGTCCTCTGGGTCAGGAACCCTCCCGTTCGGGTCCTTCATCCCCGTGTACTCCAGGCTGATGGCTCGCTCGGAGTCGTTCTGGCTGAAGAGGTCCCTGTGTTGGCTCTTGTAGCAGGTGGTGATGAGCCTCTTGAGGCCGAGCCGCTCGAAGTTGTAGGAGAAGTACTTGAAGAAGTTGCTGACCCGAGGATCGTCGCAGTTGCAGTAGACGACCTTGCCCCTGAAGTGCTCCCGGTAGTGCCTCAGTTCCCGCTCGATGTCCGGCAGCTGCGTGTAGAACTCGTCCTTCTTGGCAGCCTTTGCCCTGCTGAGCCTCTGACTCGGGTCAGTCACAACCACACTCCTGCATGAGCCTCGACTTTAGGCGAGGGCTGTCACAGTTCCCTGTGATGAAGGCGAGTAGGTCCCAGTTGGGTCTGCCGGCGTAGAGCAGGGCGCGGATCCGGTAGTTGCGGAATCGGCGGAATCCGAAGCCGATTCGTTTGATCCGCTTGATCAGGTTGTTGATCGCTTCGGTGGGTCCGTTCGACACACGGGCGTGGTGCCAGGCGACGATCTGGTGGAGCCAGCGCAGGAGGGTGCGGCCGAGGGAGTGAACTTCGGGTGGGCAGGAGTCGTCTTGGAGATCGTCACCGAGCTGGGAGACGAACTCTGCTGCGAGGGAGGGGTCGGGGATCTGGTAGATGGAGCGGATGACTTCTTTGGCGTGCCAGGCCATGCGCACCTCGCCGTGGGGGTCGCCGGCTTCGAGCAGCCCCAGCAGCTTGGCTTCGCCTTGGTGGTCGAGGCGTTCATGGGCCTTGGTCAACAGCCGCCGCGCCCGATACAGCGGATCGTCTCTGCGGCCCCGATGCCCCAGGGTTTGGTTCTGCACCTGGCCAGGGCCCCTGTTACGCGCCTACGACCCCTACCCCCCGCTCAATTCCGAAGCGCCACTATTGCGACCGGCTCAAGGTCCTGGAGACGAAGGCCGCGGAGTGCTGGCGCAACGGCTGAGCCCCGACCCTTCCCGAACCAATGGTCCACCAAACCTGATCTCCCCACAGACGTGCTTTCGGCTCCTGTGGAGACCTCGCTCTCATCCGATTCGGCCTCACATCCGTCCGGTGAGATCACGCTGGCCGAGGGCAGGAAGTGTCAGCAGTCCCTCGCGGCCCGTACAAGAACTTCCCACCATCGCCTTCACGCTGCTGCCGATCGACCCATGGACATCCAGCGCTGGGCGCCCCCCGCACGCCGTCGTGAGGAAACCGTGGGGACCCTCTGGAGCGCTTCTGGGAGTGCAGGATGAGATGAATCCTCTCGAGCTCGCAGCGACAACCGAGCCACACGCGATTGGTGGCATGCCGCTTCTTCTTCTCATTCAGACCGAATGGACGAGGGCGAATCATTGGTCGCCCCGTGACACCCCAATCCGCAAGGCTTTTCGATGCTTCCGCCGGTAAAATGAGCGGGCATTTGTTGTTCTGGGAGTGTGATGACCGACTTTGACCCTGCGGCGGGGTTGTCTGGGGTGTCGGAGGAGCTCTTCTGCCTGGTTGGGCCTGACGGCATGATGATGATGCCGAGCGAGAAGTGGGAGCGGCTCTGTGGCTTCGCGTCGAGCGAGTTGGGCTCGATGCGGTTCCTCGACCTGGTTCATCCGGACGATCGTGGTCGAGTCATTCCTGGGGGTGGCGAAGGATCCTTGACTCTCGGTGTCCTGGGCAGGGTGCGGGGTGCGGATGGTGTCTACCGGATGGTGGAGTGGAGCGTGCTTCCCGCCCCTGAACCTGGAGCAATGTACGTCGTGGGACACGAACTGGCCGGCCCGGCCGAGAAGACTCTGGTCGCTGAGATCGGACGGCTCCACCGGGACATCGACACGCTGGCGACCATGCGCGACAACCTGGACATGTGCTTGACGCTGCAGGAGGCATCCGAGGTGATCCGCCAGTTCTGCCAGCAGGCGATGAACGGGTACCCGGGGGAGGTGTGGATGGTCAACGCCTCGAGGAACCTGCTGGAGCGCATAGCCGGCTGGGGTGACGGCGCCGAAGGCTTGCTGGGTACGAAAGAGCTCCATGAGTGTTGGGCGATGCGCGGGGGCCGTTCGCACTCCTACGGGTCGGGCGACTCCGGGCTGGCGTGCCCGCACTTCGACACTTCGCCGAGGCGGTCTCTCTGTATCCCGTTGAAGGGAACGGGCGAGGCCCTCGGGACTCTGACGACGTGGGCAGATACCGAGGTCGACGACACGACATGGTCCGACTACCTGCGGCGAGTCCTGACGATCGCCGAGGTGTTGGCGATGGGTCTGGCCAACCTCACTCTTCGCGAAACGCTGCGCGCCCAGGCGATCCGCGATCCGTTGACGGGCCTGTTCAATCGGCGCTATCTGGAAGAGACATTGGAGCGGGAACTGGCGCGGGCCACTCGCCACGAGTCGCCGCTCGGCTTGATAATGCTCGATGTGGACCACTTCAAGCACTTCAACGACCAACACGGCCATCGGGCTGGGGACACCGCTCTCATCGAGCTCGGCGCCCTGCTCGCGAAGACCACCCGCGCCGAGGACGTGGCTTGCCGCTTCGGCGGTGAGGAGTTCACGGTGATCATGCCCGGCGCCCCGCCAGAAGTGACGGTGCGGCGAGCTGCTGAGATCGGCAGGGCAGTGAAGGAGATCACCGTCGAAAAGTCCGCCGATGCTCGACTGAGGGGGCTGTCCGTGTCGATGGGCGTTGCCATGTTCCCCGATCATGCCGGTACCCATGACACGATGCTGAGAGCCGCCGACCTGGCGTTGTTGGCGGCCAAGAAGGCCGGACGCGACTGCGTGCGAATTGCCGAGCCTGGCGGGGACTCCCCGGGGTCCACGCAACCAGACGGTGAGGCCGGGTAGGCCCAACCTGCGCCTCCGGGGGAACCGCACCGGCGTCTGCGCAAGGGCCGAAACGCCCGCTGCCCCGATGATCCCCACTACCTGGCTGCCGACCAGATCGAAACCCAGGTCTGGGACGCCAGCGACGCCTCGAGCTGCAAGGCGGCTGATCGCGGATACCGATTCTGTCAGCTGTCGCGCCGACCGACGGCGTCCATCCATGCCAGGATGGTGACGGCCAGATCCTCGCGGGAGTTGCCGAACGCGTGGTCGTCCGGAACGCCAGGATCGTGGCGCGATCCGACCCGTCGGACATCAGGCTGCGATAGAGCGGGAGAAGGTGCCTCTCGATCTTCACGTTGGTGTCATCCCATGCGCCTACGAGGAGCACGTCCCGGTCGACCAGGCCTGGGGCGAAGCGCACCAAGTCGTATTGATCCACCGAGATCCCACCCTCGAGGATCTCCTTCGGCGTCGCCCCAGGAGCCAGCCGCCACGGGCTCCCCGGTACCGCCATCTCGTCGAAGATCGCGTCGACCATGCGGCGATATGCGGCGTCCTCCCGATACTCGCGCATGAACTCACCGTGGTCCGTGCCCGCGATGGAGAAGACAGCCCGGACGTTCGGGTGAGTAGCAGCGTAGGTCAGGGCCATCCCGCCGCCATAGCTCCAGCCTCCGAGGACGATCCGATCCGAGGCGACGGCGAGGTGATCGGACTCCTCCAGGAGCCGCCATGCCGCGGCGATGTCCAACTGTGTGGCCTCGAAGCTCGAGAGGCCCTCGCTCTCGAGGGTGCCGGTGTAATTGAAGGTCAGGGTGTCGTGGCCGCCTTCGGCGAAGCGCGCCCCGAGACCCAGCACGTCTTCGGGGTTCCCTGGACTGCCCTGGAGGAGCAGCACCGTCGGGCCCCGTGACTCGCCCGAACGGTGCAGTCGGCCCTGCAGCGAAATGCTGTCGCGATCGAACGACACCGGCTCTGACATGAGAGGCCGAGCCTATCGACGCGAAATGCCCAGCGCAGGTTGTGGGTTCGTCGAGTGGTCAGCGGCCTCCGACCACTGACAGCGAGGCCTCGGGACCCCTTATCTGTGAGGGTCCCCCGGGTGCAAGTTGTTGGTGAGCGCGATCGGCATGCCGATGGGTCGGCAGGGTCGGATCGGCGCCGGGCTGGTTATCTCATGGGGATGTTTCTTGGTCGGTTCCCGATGGGTGTGGCGCGCGGGTGCCCTGCCTTATCTGGGTGCTCGAACCGGTCGGGTTCGGCGACGTGATGATGGATGGGGTATGTCCCGGAGGGTGCGGCCGCTCGATCTGTCCAGGGCCACCGGCGCAGTGTCCGGGGTGACATGGGGTTGCGGGAGCCGGCCGCACGACAAACACGCATGTGGCGGCGGGATGTGATGGCGTCCCACGCGTCCATGTCGCTCCTGACCGTCGTCCTGTCCCATTGGATGCCGCGTCGCGGTCACTATCGCGTGGCTCCTGGGGTACCCTCGTAACCCGGCGGTCTCGGGCTGCGAGTACCCCGGAGCGATGCCGCAGGGAGACGATCGTGACGACGCCCCCAGGTGAGATCCCGCCGATTCGGTTCGCCCAGGCCCGCGGCGCCCGCCTCGCCTATCAGGAGTTCGGCGAAGGCCCTCCCACCGTCGTGGGCATCCCGCCGTTGGCCCAGAACATCGAGATGGCGTGGGAGTGGCCCGATATCCGCCACATGTTGGAGCGGTTCGGATCCTTCTGCCGGTTCATCCATTTCGACAAGCGCGGAACCGGTGCCTCCGACCGCCGAAGCCGCATTCCGGAGCTGGACGAGCGTGTCGACGACGTCAGAGCCGTGATGGATGCCGCCGGGGTCGACCGTGCCCATTTCTTCGTCCAGTCCGAGGGAGGCCCTATGTCGCTCCTGTTTGGGGCCACCTACCCCGCCCGGGTCGAGAGCCTCACCCTGTTCGGCACCGGAGCCACCACGGTGCCGCCCGACATGAGCGCCGACGAGAAGGCTGCGGCCCGCGAGCGCGCCCGGCTCACCAGCGCCGAGTGGGGTACTCCCGCGTCACGGATCGTCGACAGGTTCGCTCCGTCCCTGGCTCATGACCAGGACTACCGCACCTGGCATCAGCGCTACGAGCGGCACGCCGCCACCCCGGAGAGCCTGAAGGAGATGTTTGAGATCTCGCTCGATGTCGATGTCCGAGAGGTGCTCTCCGAGATCGACGCCCCGGCGCTCGTGTTACACCGCACCGGCGACCAGGCCATCCCCATCGAGTGGGGACGGGATTTGGCACAGCGGCTGCCGAATGCTCGCTTCCTGGAGCTCGGAGGCGACGACCACTTCGCCTATGCCGGCGACACGACCCTCTGGCTCGACGAGGTGGAGCGCTTCATCACGGGTTCTGTCAGCACACGCCCCCCACCAGTTGCGCGGCCCCAGGTGCGGATCGTCACCCTCGGTCGATTCGCCGTCGAGGTGGGTGGCGAAGAGGTCCCGGTGTCTGCGTGGGGATCGAGGCTCGCCCGCCAGTTGTGCAAGCGGCTGGCCGCGGCACGCGGCTGGCCGGTCACCCGGGAGGAGCTGATCGACCTCCTATGGTCCGACGAGCACGACATGGGGAAGTTGAGCGCTCGACTGTCGGTTCAGCTGTCGACGGTCCGGCGAATCCTCGACGGCGGTGTGATCGCAGATCGCGAGAGCGTCCGCCTCGACCTCGACGCGGTGTCGACAGACCTCGAGGACCTGTACAAGGCGACCGACCCGGGGGCCGTCGTAGCCGCCTACACCGGACCATTCCTCCCGGAGGACCTGTACGACGACTGGACCGCTGGAATTCGGGAGGAAGCCAGGGCCCAGTTCGTGAGGGCGGCCCGCCTCATGGCACACGATGCCCTGGACCGTGGCGACACCGTCGCGGCGTCGGGGCTGGCGCGTCGCCTCATTGAGAGCGATCAGTACGACGACGAAGCCCACCGGCTCCTCGTCACCGCGCTCGTTGCCGCCGGCGAAGACCGGCAGGCCCGACGCGCTCATGAGGTGTGGCGAAAGGCCCTCGCCGATATCGATGTTCCCGTGCCCCGGTTCGAACAGGTCACGGGGTCGTAAGGATTTCTGAAGTGGTGTCGGGCACCGTGGGTGCATGGACGACACACACCACTCAGACTCAGCCCTGGTGCTCCCGGCCGACGCGGGAGAGCACTTCCATTTCCTCAACCATCTGGCAACGATCAAAGTGGCCGGAGAGGGGCGACGCGCCCTGAGCGCTGTCGAGTTCCTCGGCCCGCGCGGCTTTGGTCCCCCGCTGCATCGCCACCAGGTCGAGGACGAGCTGTTTGTGATCCTCGACGGCGAGATCCGATTCGAGGCGGGCGACACCGAGACCATCGCCACAACAGGGGCGACGACCTTCCTCCCCCACGGGCTGCCGCACACCTTCCAAGTGGTCTCCGAGACGGCGAGGTTCGTCACGGTGACCGGTTCGGTCAGCGGCGCTCCCCGTTTCGACCTGATGGTCTCTCGCCTCGGTGACCCGACCGCGCACCTGATCCTGCCCGAGCCCGGGTACATCGACGCCAGCAGGGTCGCCGACGTCTGTCGCGAGTTCGGCATCGAGATCCTCGGACCGCCGCCGTCCCCGATTTCTGACACCGAATGAACGACAACCAACAGGGAGAGACAATGACGACACCGACGACCACATCCATCCGGCTTCGCGCCACCATCGCGCTGTCGATGGCCTTCGCCCTCGTCCTCGCGGCCTGCGGTGACGACGGAGCCACCGACACCACCGCGGCACCTGCGACAACGGCTGGACCCGCGACCACGGCCGCCGCTGCGGAGACGATCACCGTGACCGCGGTGGACTACGGCTTCGAGGGGCTTCCGAGCACCATCGTGGCCGGGACCACGCTGACGTTGGCAAATGAGAGCTCGATGGAGCTCCACGAGTTCGTCGCCATCCGGCTGCCCGACGACGAGACCCGCTCCGCAGAAGAGCTGCTCCAGCTCCCGCCAGAAGAGTTGGCAGCGTTCTTCCAGTTCGTGTCCACGGTGATCATCACACCGCCAAGCGCCCCCGAGGGGTTCGCGGTCGAAGGTGACGGCACCCTGACCGAACCGGGTCGGTACCTGGTGATCTGCGCCATCCCGACCGGAGCCGATCCCGACGAGTATCTGGCTGCAGCAGCCGAGTCCGAGGGTGGGCCCCCTCAGGTCGACGGCGGCCCTCCGCACTTCGTCAACGGCATGTTCGCCGAGGTGACGGTCGAAGGCTGATCAAACGCTCGGGTCCGATTCAGGCATTGGTAGTCAGGGGCGCAGTGCCCGCATGGCGGGTCTGTTTCCCCATTCCCCTTTCAATCCGTGCGTGCCGTTTTCCGGCACACGGCTTACCGACGGTCTTCTGGACATGGTTACGCCGCCTC
>Ga0214472_10007973_pt1 | contig 11049 bp, 9 predicted proteins | sample RVTome_6_FD_207662 | JGI IMG/M metagenome (GOLD analysis project Ga0214472, IMG submission 207662) | Soil microbial communities from uranium-contaminated site in the Upper Colorado River Basin, Wyoming, United States - RVT140D175 | ecosystem: Environmental > Terrestrial > Soil > Contaminated >...
CGTATCCGGGGAAAACCAACGCGGCGTTATAGAGCGGCGTGAAGACGTTGCCGGCCAGGTGCGCGGCCGCCCCCATCAGCGTCATCCCCAAGAACGGCCGCCGCACGAGCGCCGCCAACGTGCGGCCCATCCTCGGCAGGCGTTGTTGCATCTTCAGGAATCGCCGGCAGCCATCCAGGGCCGCGGCCAGCTCTCCAGCCGTCGCGAATCTTTCCTCCGGCGCCGGGGCCAGGCAGCGGCGGACCACGTGTTCAACGACTTCCGGTGTCGGCGCCGCCGCGCCGGCAAGCTTGGGCAGCTCTCCGCGGCGCTGCTCCGCCAGCAAGCGCAAAACCTCGCTCTGCTTCTGTTGAGGCAATTCGTCGCAAAACGGCCGTGCCAGTGCGAGCATCTCGAACAGCACGACCCCCAGGGAGTAGATGTCCGACCGCTGGTCGACGGCCTCGGCGCCGGGCGCGTGTCTTGAAGCAAAGGCGTCCAGGTGTTCCGGCGCCATATAGGCAAGCGTTCCGCCGAACACCTCCTCGCCAGGCGCGCCTTTTTCCGTGTCCCGATAGGACAAGTTGAAATCGGCCAGCAGCGGCCTGCCGTACGGGTCGAGCAGGATGTTGGCCGGCTTGATGTCGCGGTGGATGACGCCGCACTGATGAGCGTAGTCCAGCGCCTCGGCCAGCCGAGCGCCGATCCAGCAGGTGGCTTCTATGTAGGAACTCTCGGACAGCATCTGGCGGTCACGCAGCGCCTCGGCATCGAAGAGTGCTGGGACGAGGCTGACCTCGTCAATCACCGCGAGCAAAGTCTCTCCGGAAAGCGCATCGCGGGGCATCTCCCGAAGCCTGTCGAGCACCGCGTCCAGCGCCGTCCCCGGCACGTATTGCATGCACACCAGACGCAGGTTGCCGGCGGGGGCCAGTTGCTCGGAGTAGACGGCAACAATGTGGCGATGTTCCAGGCGCGCCAGGGTGCGGGCCTCTTGGCCGAAATCGGCCGTCGCCTTCAATGCCACCAGACGGCCCAACGACATCTGCCGCGCAAGGAACACAACTCCGCTGGCTCCCCTCCCCAATTCGCCGAGGAGTTCAAAATCGTCAATTCGCTCGCCCACGTTCGGATATCCCGGCAGCGGGGCCTGCTGTGAGGCGGGAAGCTTGCCGACAAAGCTGGGGAGAAAGCTCGCGGCCTCAGATCCCGAAACAGAAGACGCAGGGCCGGTTGTCTCTTCCCAATCCAGACTTCGCCATTCGCCGGGCGCGGCAGCAGTTTCTTTCGCAGGCCGATCAGGGACATCATCGCCAGTCATGGATTAGTTTCGCCTGTGAAATGTCCCGGTCTAACGGTATTGGATTTAGCCGGGTCCATGCCCGTAGATATGCTGGATGGGCGTCTTGTGCCCCCAGGCAATTTCGTCAGTCTTCAGATCGAATACGGCGGCGATGCGTTTGCGTTCGGCCGGGCTGGGCGTCCAGCGCCCCATCACAATCGCCACGACCCGCTGCTCGTCCAATTGGCTCCGCCGGGCGAGTTCTTCTACGGACAGTTTGTGTTCGCGGCACAATGCTTCGAGTTGAACGGCCATGGGGACCTTGATTTCTCTTAGACCGCGCGGAATCGACATGCTGGCGACTGCCTTACATTTTAATGCGACGCCGCGGGGCATCATACCCGGCATTGGCATGAACCCAGGAAAACGTCGGTTGCCGTGCGGCGATTTTCCGTGGCGATCTTGAAACCGCGGTTTGAAGCAGTTGTCGGCGGCCGGTCGAGTCGCGTAGCCGACGACATCGTAAAGCCGTGGGCGCAGTTTGAGCTATGGCTGACCACTCCGTTCCGCGGGCTGACGCCCACGGCTACACGCCATTCGCCCCTGCGGGGATGATCGGGGTGCTCAAATCCATTGCCCGTTTTTTTTGCGCTTAAGACCGCTCGTCCTGAAGATTTCCGGCGGCCAAAAGTCACAGACCTTCATTAATGAAACCAATTCTCGATGCGAGGATTCCTGCCACAGGGCCGATGCCGGGCGTTGCAGCGGCGTTGCGGGCGTGGTAACCTTTTACGAATCGTTGAGCCTACAACCAGCCGTACGAAATACAGACTGATTCGTCCCAATGCGAGGAAACTACCGATGAAGATGCTGCTATTATTTACGGCCGCCGTGTTCGTGGCCGGCGCCCTTTCCAGCGGAAATTCCGCAGCGGCCGAGTTGAAGGCGGGCGACGCGGCGCCCGATTTCTCATTGCCGGGCTCCGACGGCAAAACGTACAAGCTGGCCGATTTCCGCGACAAGCAGGCGGTCGTCATTGCCTGGTACCCGAAGGCGTTCACCGGCGGCTGAACGGCCGAGTGCAAGTCGCTCCGTGAGAGCGGCGACGAGATTCGGGCCTTCGACGTGGCCTTCTTCACCGCCAGTTGCGATTCGCCGGAAGACAACGCGCGGTTCGCCAAGTCGTTGGACTTGGACTATCCCGTCTTGAGCGACCCCGAAAAGGAAGTCGCCCGCGCCTACGGCGTGGTCCACGAAGGCCGCAACGTGCCGGAGCGTTGGACCTTTTTCATCGCTCCCGACGGAAAAATCCTGGAGATTGACAAACAAGTCAAGCCGGCCTCCCACGGTCAGGTCGTCGCCGAGAAGCTGGAGAAGTTGGGCGTGAAGAAGAAGTGAGCGGCGTTCACTCGCCAATCAGCGCTTCGAATTCGTCTTCGGTGATGACGCGCACACCGAGTTGGTTGGCCTTGTCGAGTTTGCTGCCGGCCTTTTCTCCGGCGACCAGATAATCGGTGCTTTTCGAGACGCTGGAGGCCGGGCGGCCGCCGTGGCGGATGATGATTTCGTGGATTTCGTCCCGCGTGCGCCGGGCGAGCGTGCCGGTCACGACGAACGTCTTGCCGGCCAGCTTCCCGCCGTCAGCGGCGACTTTTCGCGGCGCTTGCATGTCCACGCCCAAGCTGCGTAGATCAACGATCGTTTCCGCGCCATAGTCGCTGTGCAGAAACTCAAACACGCTCTCCGCAATCACCGGGCCGATCTCTTCCACCTCGCTGAGCTGCCCTCGCTCGGCCGTCAGCAGTTCGTTCATCGATCCGAAATGTTCGGCCAACACCGTGGCCACGCGGGCGCCGACGTGCCGAATGGACAGCGCGTTAAGCAGCCGCGCCAGGCCGCGGCCCTTGCTGGCCTGAATGCCGGCCAGCACGTTGGCGGCCGACTTGTCGGCCATCCGCTCCAGTCCCGCGAGTTGCTCCCCAGTGAGCCGGTACAGGTCTACATAATCGCCGACCAACCCGGCGGCCACCAGTTGCTCGACCAGCTTGTCGCCCAAACCTTCGATGTCCATCGCGTTGCGGCTGGCGAAATAACGGATGCGTTCTTTCACCTGGGCCGGACAGCGGCGGTTGGGGCAGCGGATATAGACGCCGCCTTCGTCGCGCGCCAGTTGCGAGTTGCACTCGGGACAGGCCGTTGGAAACGCGAATTTGCGCAACGCCTTTTCACGCAGGTGCTTTTCCACGCGGATAATGTGTGGGATGATCTTGCCGGCTTTTTCGACCACTACGACGTCGCCGGGACGCACGTCCTTGCGCTCGATCTCGTCGGCGTTGTGCAAGCTGGCGCGGCTGACGGTGGTGCCGGCCAGTTGGACCGGCTCGAGCATCGCCACCGGCGTGATCGCGCCGGTCTTGCCCACCTGCACGCGAATTTCGTTAAGTCGGGTAGTGGCCTCGTATTTCTCAAATTTGTAGGCGATCATCCAGCGAGGGCTTTTCGACGTCGCGCCCAGCCGCCGACGCTGATCGAAGCGGTTCACCTTCAACACCAGCCCGTCGACCTCGAAGTCCAATTCGTGCAGCCGTTCGATCAACTCCTCGCAATGGGTGATCGCCGCTTCGATTTCCGCGAAACACTCTACGTGCGGAGTGGCCGGCAAACCGTACTCGTTCAACAGCGCGAGGAAGTCCATGTGCGTGTCACAAGGCAGATCTTCATAACCACCCACGCCGTGGCAGAACATTCGCAAACGGCGCTCGGCACAGATCCGCGGATCGAGCAGCCGGATGCTGCCGGCGGTCACGTTGCGGGTGTTGGCGTACGGCTCTTCTCCGGCCGCCTGGCGGATTTCATTCAGGCGCACCAGTTCCGAGTTGGTCATGTACACTTCGCCCCGCACTTCCAACAGCGGGGGAACGCCGGCCGCGTCGAGCTTCAAAGGCACGTCGACCACCGTCCGGATGTTGTGCGTGATGTCGTCGCCGATCCGCCCGTTGCCGCGAGTGGCCGCGCGGGTGAGTACGCCGTTGTCGTACGTCACTCCGACTGCCACTCCGTCGATCTTCAGCTCGACGACCCATTGGATTTGCTCATCAGGCAGCAGCTTGGCGATTCGCCGGCCGTATTTGCGGACCTCCTCGATGCTGTACGTATTGTCGATCGACAGCATCGGCGTGCGGTGTTCCACCGACGTGAGGCCTGCGACCGGTTCGCCCCCGACGCGCTGCGTGGGACTGTCGGGCGTGACCAACTCGGGATGTTCCGCCTCAAGTTGCTTAAGCCGCTCCAGCAGCCGGTCGTACTGGCGGTCGCTGATTTCCGGCGCGGCCAGCACGTAATACAGCCGGTCGTGCCGGCGAATTTCTTCGCGCAACCGGGCAATTTCAGCGGTGGCGGACTGGTTGCGTGCGGCCATGGAACGTGGATCGCGTCAATTGCGGTCAGCAAAAATCGCCGGTTACCGGAAGGGGCGCGGCGACGTTCAAAAAGCTCACGCAGAGGCGCAGAGACGCAGAGGAAGAAGAGGCTTTCATGATTTCCACGCTCTCATGTCCGTCTTGCATTTTAAAAGTGGTTTTGTTCGACACGCCAATAGGACAGCCGCATGGACTCGCGCGTTCAACTATGACCGTGCAGTATACGCCCTCCCAACAACTTACTTCTCTGCGTCTCTGCGTCTCTGCGTGAGCTCTTTCCTTCCGCCCCACGAACGGCCAGTTTGCCACCCCGGCGATTCACCAAATCAGCATGATGTCGCTCACGCCGGGCGGTGGCATTCCGGCGCCAGGGTAACCGGCGTGCCTGCGGGGATGTGGGGCACGACGCAAAGGAAGCGCATCGGGGCGTCGCCCGTATTGCGGAACTGGTGGACGTCGTCCGGCGAAACGTAGATCGCGTCGCCGGCGGTCAGCGGATGCTCGCGGTCGCCCTCCAGCACCACACCGTCGCCTTCCAGCACGAATACTTCGTGTTCGTAGGGATGACTATGCTTAGGCGTGTGGCCGCCCGGTTCGACCGTGAACTGCCGCATGGCGAAGTTAGGCGCGCCGTCTTCCCGGCCGACCAGCCATTGCACGGCGCAGCCCTTGGATCCCTCCATATCGACCGGCACGCGCTTCACGGCTTCTGAATGTTGGACTTTCATGGACGAGTCTCCGGTTTGGTTAACTTTGTGGATGCAGCAGTGACGGCGTGTCGTGGTCACCGTTTGTCAGCGCGGACGCGGCCCGCCCAAAAACGGTCCGTGGAGATCGCCGCCACCGTCGTGACGCCCAAGGCGAGCAATTCCCACAGAATCAGCTTTCCGCCATGCACGTCCATGAAGGCCAATAGCCAGGACTGTCGGGGGGCCAGTTCTGCCGAGCGTGCCATCTGGTCGGCGCTGACAATCATCACGGTGTACGCGCAGGTCGTCAACACGAAGCCGACGCCGACCAATACCAGCAGCACGTAAAACGGATTGAAGCGTCGTCGATTGCCAGCCATGACCGAATTGTCAGCAAGAGTGATTTGTCGTACATCGTCACAACCACGCGTCGCTGTTCCTCACGTCATGCTTCGACCGCGGCACGTGCATTATACACGCAACTCATTTCGGCGGCGACGAGTCTGACCATCGTTTGAATTGATTTCACCCAGTGAGGCGACCAACTGGCGGAACGTCTCCGCCCGGTGTGCGCAGTCGCGGAATTGATCGAAGCTGGCGCAGGCTGGCGAGAGGAGAATCACGTCGCCCGGCCGCGAACGGTCCCAGCACCAATGCAGCGCGCTGGGCAAATCGGCATGGACACCACACTCAAATTCGGGGGCGATGTTGGTCACTTTGCCAAACAGTTTATCGCGGGCAGCCCCGTAAAAGGCGGCCCCCCGGGCCTGGCGGACAACGGCGGCGGCCAGCGGTGCGAAATCGGCGCCCTTGTCGTGGCCGCCGGCCAAAAGCCAGACCGGGCGGTCGAACGGCCGCAAGGCCGCCATTACCGATTCCGCTGTGGTCGCTTGCGAGTCGTCGTAGAAACCGCGGCCCGCCACGTCCGCGACCCACTGCAGCCGGTGCGGCAAGCCGCGGAATGACGACAGCCCGCGAAATATGGCAGCCTCCGAACAACCGATTCCCAGCGCCGCTCCGGCCGCGCACGCCGCGTTGGCAATATTATGAGCGCCGGGCACGTGCAACGCCGGCAGGTCGGATTCGGCCACTGGCTCAAGGAGTTTTCCCTTGACCAGTGCCCGCCATTGGCGGAGCTCTGCATCGGCCATGTTCAACAGTGCCCATGAATCGGCCGATTGGCCTGCCAGGATGCGTTGTTTCGCCGCGATGTAGTCTTGCCACGAGACGTGCCAATCGAGATGGTTTGGCGTGCAGTTGGTGACAATCGCCACATCCACGGCCGGAGCGGAGGCCGAAAGCCAGGCCAACTGAAAACTGCTGATCTCCAACACGACCCAATCGTCGGATCCGATTTGCGGCAACTCATCCAGCAGGCTCCCGCCGATGTTGCCGCCCAGCAAGGTGCTTCGCCCGTCGGCCGTGAGGATGGCCGCCGTCATGGCCGCGGTGGTGGACTTGCCGTTGGCGCCGGTGACGCCGATGGTCCGCGCGGGGCAATGCTTTAAGAAGAGTTCCAATTCTGACGTGATCGTCGCGCCGGCTTGCCGGGCCATCTGCACGAAATGGTCGCCGCGGCGCACCGCGGGATTGACGACGACGATTTCGGCCGCTTGAAAGTCCACGTTGCAATGGCCCCCCAGGGCATACCGCGTGATCGGCACGTCGGACAACGCGGCCAATGAAGAGGCCAACTCGGCCGCCGGGGCCAGATCGGCGACAGTCACCTTGGCCCCTTGAAGGGCAAGATAGCGCGCGGCGCCGACACCGCCGCCGTGCCGCCCCAGTCCCATCACCGTCACACGCTTCCCTGCGAGTTGCATGGCAGATGAAAACACGTCCTTTGGACAACGGCAGGCAAAAAAACCCCGGTAGCCCAAGCTCGCAAGAGTTTGGTTTTCCCGAACCCTGCCAAAGTCTGGCGACTTCGGCCACTGCCAATTTCTCAATTCAACTCCGCCGCCATGCGCCGGGCCGAGCGCAAGTACGGCGCGACGGCTTCCGATTGCTCCGGATCGCCGCAATTATCGACGAATTCGGCCAACAGCGGCACCGCCTGCTGCGCCTGGCCGACACGCAGGTAGATCAATCCCAAATCGCGTTTCTCGCCGCCATCGTCAGGCAGCAGTAACGACAGCCGCTGTTGCACCGGCAAGGCGTCACTCCAACGATCGGCCATCGCCAGCGCGGTTTTCAGATTCCGCAGGACGCGGACCGCGATCTGATGCGTTGTAGCGGGACGAAAGTGTTCGTCGCGGACGATGCCGGGCTGTTGCAGGTAGTGCTCTACCCGGCGACGACACTCGGCGGGCGACAGCACGTCGCCGCCCTTAAACGGATCGACATACAACGTCTCACCGGTCTCACGGTGCGCCACGACGAAATGGCCGGGCGTAGCCACGCCGTACGTCTGTAGACCCGCGCGGCGTGAGACGAGCATGTAAACAATCGCCAACGTGATCGGAATGCCGCGACGCCGCTGGATGACTTCGTTGAGGTAGCTGTTGCGGGGATCGTAATAGCACTGGGTGTCGCCTTGAAAACCCACGTGGTCATACAAGAAGTGGCTGATCGCGGTCAATCGACCGCGTGCGTCGGCGTCGCCGGCCAATATTGCCGCCGCCTTGCGGCCCAGCCGATCGATGGCTGCCAGGGTTTTCTGGGGATCCAAGTCCGGACAGCCGTCGGCGGCCAATTCCAACATCAGCCGGCCCAGGTCGACGTCAGCGGCGCCGGCGCGCAGTTTGTTGAATTCGACGTCGCCGGCAAATGGTGCCGCCATGATGCCCTTTCGCGTGCTCACCCCCGTGCCATGATTCTATGGCTGCCGGGCGATTTCGGCAATGTGAGAGGGCGATACGCTTTTTGTATCCACTCGCGCTAGCGCGTTACTGCCCTCTGCCCTCTGCCCTCTGCCTACTGCCGTCTATTCTCAAAATCGAGCGAGACGATCACGAGCGGTTCCACGACCGCCCACGAATTGTCCTTGGCCACGACGATTACTCGGCGTGACGAAAGCGCCACGAAATCGGGGTGAGGCACGGGCAACGATCGCCCGTCGGCCAGTCGAATGGCGAACGGTTCAAACGGCTGGCGGTGCAGCGCTTCGCGAACGCCGGCTAAGTCCATGGTGATTCTCGCAAAAGAACCTCCACTTCCGAGAAGGAATGTAACCAACAGGACAAATGGCAATATAGGAGGGGCGGAGTCGTATAGCCAGGGGCGCAAGCCCACGGATCCGCGATGTGAGGCCCGTAAGCCCCAACGGGGCGACACGGCGTTGACGCGAGCGCGCCGGATGCCGCCGCTGGCGCGGCTTGCCAATCGTTTCGCAATCAACGTTCCGTGGGCATTTGCCCACGGCTTTACGCTGCCGTCGCTTGCGCGACTGGACCGCACGCCGACATCCGTAGCGCTCCGCCACAGTAAGTCGGCCATAGAATTATCGTGTCACGCCCGGCGACTTGTGGGTCCATTCCAGCAGGTCGCGGTTCGTGTATGATAAAGGTTTAGCCCCGGTCCAGAGAGCTTGTTTCGAGGAGAAAGCGTGTCCGCAGCCGGTCACATTACGCTCCGCGGCGTGGCGGTACACAACTTGCAACACGTCGATCTGGACATCCCGCGCGGGCGGCTAGTGGTCATCTGCGGAGTCAGCGGCAGCGGCAAGAGCAGCCTGGCGCTGGACACGCTGTATGCCGAGGGCCAGCGGCGGTACATCGAGAGTTTTTCAGCCTATACCAGGCAATTCCTGGGTCAGTTGGACAAGCCGGAGGCCGAGCGGATCGAAGGCATTCCGCCGGCCGTGGCGGTCGAGCGACGGAACACCAAGCGTTCGAATCGTTCGACCGTGGCGACGGCGACCGAAACGGCCGATTATCTGCGACTGCTTTACGCCAAGATCGGCCGCGTCTTCTGCGACGGCTGCGGTCGGCAGGTCGAGCGCGAGTCGCCCGAGCGGATCGCCCGGTCTATGTCTGAAGTCGCCGAGGGAACGCGGATCCTGGTGACTTACGCTTTGGAATTCGATCCGGAAGCGGATGCCAAGGCGCTGGTCGGCATGCTGCAAGAAGAAGGCTTCGTTCGCGTCATCGCCGACGATCGCGTGATCAATATCACGTCCGAACCGTTTTCAATACTCAAAACCCAACAACCGCTGTACGTCGTTGTCGACCGCTTGACCGCGGGCGGCCCCTCGCAGCGCCTGCGTGACTCATTGGAAGCGGCGTTTACAAAGGGGGACTCGGCCTGTCAGATCTGGATCGAACGAGTTCTGGACAACGAAACCGGTTCCGGGGATCAACGCGGCGTGACGGCCGCGCTCGACCGCGGCGCCTGGCGCCGCGTCGGGTTCAGCGCCCGGATGCGCTGCGAGGACTGCGGGCGGGAATACCCCGAGCCCGATCCGCGGCTGTTCAGCTTCAACGATCCTTTGGGAGCCTGCCCCGAGTGCGGGGGCTTCGGCAATATCATCGACATCGACATGGACCGGGTCGTGCCCGATCCTGCCAAGTCGATCGCCGACGGCGCGATCGCTCCCTGGAACACGGCGGCCTATGCTCATGAACGCGAAGAACTGCTTGCGCTGGCCGGCGACTACGGCGTGCCGGTCGATCTGCCGTTTTCCGAGCTGAACGACGACCACCGCCGGCTGATCCGCGAGGGCGTGCCGGAGCGTGAATTCGGCGGGCTGAATGGTTTTTTTGCCTGGTTGGAGCGCCGCAAGTACAAGATGCACATTCGCGTGTTCTTAAGCCGTTGGCGCAGTTACATTCCCTGCCCTGCGTGCCACGGGCGGCGTCTGCGTGCCGAAGCCTTGGCCACGCGCGTCGGCGGCCGCCACCTGGCCGACGTTTGCGGGATGAAGGTCCGCGACGCCCAGCGGTTTTTTGCCGACTTGGAACTGACCGAATGGGAGCGAAACGTCGGGCGAGCGATGCTAGAACAGGTCCGCGCCCGGCTCGGTTTCCTGGCGGCGGTCGGACTGGATTACCTGACGCTGGACCGCCGCGTGCGCACGCTCAGTGGTGGCGAAGCGCAACGGGTCACGCTCACCTCGGCCCTGGGATCGAGCCTGGTCAACATGCTGTACGTGCTGGACGAGCCGTCCATCGGGCTGCACCCGCACGATACGGACCGGCTGATCGAGGTGATGAAGAAACTCCGCGACCGCGGCAATTCGGTCATCGTCGTCGAGCACGACGAGGCAGTCATGCGCAGCGCCGATCAACTCATCGAAATCGGCCCCGCGGCCGGACAGCGCGGCGGCAAGGTGGTGTTTCAAGGCCCACCGAAAGATGTCGAGGCCTGTCTGACCAGCAGCACGGGCGACTACCTTTCCGGGCGGCGCGAGATTCGCCTGCCCACGAAACGCCGGCAACCGGACCACGGCTGGATACGCCTGGCCGGAGCGCGGGGAAACAACCTGCAAAACGTGACCGTCGAGTTTCCGCTGGGAGTGTTGTGTGTAGTGACCGGCGTCAGCGGATCGGGCAAGAGCACTTTGGTGCAGGACACGCTCTACCCGGCGCTGTGCCGCCGGCTGCGCAAAGATGCGCCCAAACCGCTGGATTACGACGACGTCTACGGCGACGGCCAATTGGCCGATTGCGTGCTGGTCGATCAGAGTCCCATCGGCCGCTCGCCGCGCTCCAACCCGGTAACCTATATCAAGGCGTTCGAT
>Ga0214472_10007975_pt1 | contig 11048 bp, 11 predicted proteins | sample RVTome_6_FD_207662 | JGI IMG/M metagenome (GOLD analysis project Ga0214472, IMG submission 207662) | Soil microbial communities from uranium-contaminated site in the Upper Colorado River Basin, Wyoming, United States - RVT140D175 | ecosystem: Environmental > Terrestrial > Soil > Contaminated >...
GCCCTGGCCTCCAGGGCGGCCACCGCACGGCGGGCCTCGCCCACGTACCGCCGGCCTCGCGCCGTGAGGCGGACCACCTTGGCCCTGGCGTCCTCGGCATCGGGGACCCGCCGCACGTACCCCCGGGTCTCCAGGTCGTCCACGATCAGCATCATCCCCTGCTTGGTCATCCTGGCCCGGCGGGCCAGCTCGGTGAGGCGGGTCCCCGACCGCCGGTCGATGTGCATGAAGACCGCGGCGTGGGCCGGGCGGGCGTCCGGGTAGCCCCGCTCGTCGAGGCTGGACATCAGCTCCACCGCCAGGGCTCGGTGCCCCTCCAGGAGGAGCCGGACCAGGTCGGGGTCGGCCATGGGCTCATCCTTCCGGTGGTGACCCCAGAGGTCAACCCGGTTGACCGTGCGTCCTCGCGCTAGGCTCGAGGGCATGGCGATCGAGGTGCGACCGGCTTGGCCGGATGAGTTCGAGGAGGCGGGCCGGGTCACGGCCCTTGCCTACCGTGAGTTCGTCCGGCCGGACGACACGGACTGGCAGGACTACCTGGCCCGCATCGGCGACGTCGCCGGCCGGGCCGGTCGGACCATGGTGCTCGTCGCCGTCGAGGAGGGCCGGATCCTGGGATCGGTCACGCTGGAGTTGGATGGCCGGACGGAGCCCGACGACGACGATCCACTCCCGCCCGACGAGGCGCACGTGCGGATGCTCGGCGTGCATCCCGAAGCACGACGGCGGGGGATCGCCCGGATCCTCATGGAGGCCTGCGCGGACGAGGCTCGAAAGGCGGGTAGGCGCCGTATCACCCTCAACACGACGATGCGGATGCGGGCGGCCCAGGCCATGTACGAGTCGCTCGGCTTCGCCCGGATGGAGGATCGGGTGTTCCCCGACGGCTTCGTGCTGCTCGGCTACACCCGGGAGCTCGAAGGCGCCTAGTCGGATCCGCTGGCCGTTCGCACGACCTCACCCGTGGCGAGCACCACCCCGTCCTCGCACTCTGCCTCGATGAGCCCGCCCCGGAACTGCTGCTCGTACAGCTGCGCGTACAGCCCGCCCCGCTCGATCAGCTCCCGGTGGGTGCCTCGCTCCACCACCCCGCCCCGGTCCAGGACGAAGATGACGTCGGCCGACAGGATCGTGGACAGCCGGTGCGCGATGGCGATGGTGGTGCGCCCGTGCATCAGCGGCCGCAGGGCCTCCTGCACCAGCCGCTCCGACGTGGTGTCGAGGCTGGAGGTCGCCTCATCCAGGATCAGGATCCTGGGGTCCTTCAGGATGACGCGGGCGATGGCCAGTCGCTGCTTCTCGCCGCCGGAGAGCTTGTAGCCCCGCTCCCCCACAACGGTGTCGAAGCCGTGGGGCAGCTCCATGATCCGGTCGTAGATGAAGGCCGCCTTCGCCGCGGCCTCCAGCTCCTCGTGGCCGGCGCGGGGCTTGCCGTACAGCAGGTTCCGGCGGACCGTGGTGTGGAACAGGTAGGTCTCCTGCGTGACCATCCCGATGAGGTCGCCCAGGGACTCGAGCTTGATCGTCCTTACGTCGACGCCGTCGATCAGGACCGCGCCTCGCTGCACGTCGTAGAACCGAGGCACCAGGTAGGTCATGGTGGTCTTGCCGGCGCCGCTCGGGCCGACCAGCGCGGCAAGCTGCCCGGGCTCGATTCCAAGGTCCACGCCCTCGAGCGTCCACTCGCGGGGCGCACGCTGCCCGGCAGCCAGGTCCGGCGGGGACACCGGGACGGCCGCCTGTTCCGGCGGGACCTCGTACCGGAACCACACGTCCCGAAACTCCACGCGCGTCTTCACCTCGGTGGGGGCCAGCGCCACCGCGTCGGGCGCGTCCTCGATCTCGTGCTCCATGTCGAGATACTCGAAGATCCGGTCGAACAGGGCCATGGAGGACTGGACCTCGGTGGAGACCTGGAGCATCGAGCCGATGGGGAAGAACAGCCGCGACTGGAGCGTGGTGAAAGCGACGATCGTGCCGGCCGTGATCACCCCCGACGTGGCGCCGTCCGCCAACACCCACCCGGCCACCAGGTACACCAGCGCCGGCGTGATCGAGAAGAACGTGCCGACCACCGCGAAGAACGACCGCCCGATCATGGTCTGGCGGATCTGGAGGCCGGTGAGGCGCTCATTCTCACCCTGGAACCGGTCGATCTCGGTCCGCTGCCGGCCGAAGGCCTTCGACAGCAGGATGCCCGAGACCGAGAGCGTCTCTTCGGTGATCGACGTGAGGTCGGCCAGCGACTGCTGCGTGACGACGGCCACCTTCTGCCTGGCCTTGCCGACCTTGTACGTCAGCCACAGGAAGAAGGGCAGCATGAACAGCGAGAGCGCGGTGAGCTGCCAGGACAGCACGAGCATGGCCACCAACGTGCTGGCGATGACGACGAAGTTCGAGAGGATCGAGGATGCCGTGTCCGTCACGACGGTCTGTACGCCGCCCACGTCGTTCGCCAGGCGGGACTGGATCTCGCCGGTCCGGGTGGTGGTGAAGAATCGGAGCGGCATGAACTGCAGGTGCGAGTACAGGGCGTTCCGGAAGTCCTGCATGACCCTGAGGCCCACCAGGTTGGCCAGGTACGTCTGCCCGATCCCGACGATCCCCGAGATGATGGGAAGCGCGATCATCAGCCCCACGTAGAAGTAAAGGAGGCCGAGCCGGGGGCAGGCCTGCCCGCCGCACGAGCCCGGGGGGTTGCCGAACAGCGCCTTGTCGAAGATCTGCTTGATCAGCAACGGGTTGATCACGCCGAGGGTGGACGTGACCACGATGGCCAGGCCGATCAGCCCTACCGTTCCCCGGTACGGCCGGAACGTGCGGATCACCCGGCGGACCGTCTGCTTTCGGATGGGGCGCTGCTCCCCGCCGGGGACGTGAACGGGGAAACGGCCGTGACCTCGCATGCCTCCCAGGGTAACCGCCTTCCGTCACTCCGTATGCCCCGTGGGCTAGCCTTGTCCCGTGGAGTTCTCCGAGTGGGCGCTGCTCGGCCGGATGGCCCTGGCCGCCCTGTTCGGCTACGCCATCGGGTTCGAGCGGGAGTGGCGGGGCAAGCCCGCCGGGGAGCGAACCTTCGCCCTGATCGCCATTGGCGCGGCCGGGTTCACGGCTCTGGGCGTCGAGGATTTCCCCGGCGAGGCCAGCCGGATCATCCAGGGGGTGGTCACCGGGGTGGGGTTCCTGGGCGCCGGACTCATCTTCCGGGAGGCCACCGGCAGCGTGCTAGGTTTGACCACCGCAGCCGCCGCCTGGGCGGTCGCGGCCGTGGGGGTCCTGGTCGGGGCCGGCGCCTACCTCAGCGGGATCCTGGCAACGGTCCTGGTGTTGTTCATCCTGGAGCTGAACCGGCTGCCCGTCATGCGCCGGTTCGACGCCCGGCGAAAGCGCGAGCAGGACCGCGGCGAGGAGGAATCCGGGGAGGGCTGACCGTCACCGAACGCCGGCGACGGCCGTGGCCCGCCGGAGAACGGCGTCGAGCATCGCCTCCGTGAGCCTCCCGGTGAACGTGTTCTGCTGGCTGGGGTGGAAGCAGCCGATGAGCATGTACGGCCCGACCTCGGCCTCGGCCCCGTGGCCGAACCTCGGCCGCGGCCTGGCCCCGTAGCCGAGCGCCGCGAAAGCCCGAAGCGCTCCGTCCCAGGCGAACGCGCCGAGGCCCACGACTGCCCGCACGTCCGGGAGGGCGCCGAGCTCGCGAACCAGGAACGGGAGGCAGGTGTCCCGCTCCGTTGGCGTCGGCCGGTTCCCCGGCGGCGCGCACCGGTTGACGGCCGCCATGTAGGCCCCACGGAGCTTCAGGTCGTCATCCCGTGACACGGAGCGCGGCCGGTTCGACAGCCCGGCCCGGTGCAGCGCGCCGAACAGGAAGTCGCCCGAGCGGTCGCCGGTGAAGATGCGCCCGGTGCGGTTTCCGCCGTGCGCTGCGGGAGCCAAGCCGAGAAGCAGGATCGTCGCGTTCGGGTCGCCGAACCCGGGGACCGGCTTCCCCCAGTACTCCTGGTCGGCGAAGCGCGGGGCCTTCTCCCGGGCCACCCGCTCGCGCCACGCGACCAGTCGGGGGCAGGCCCGGCACGCAACGACGTCGCGGCGGATGGCCGCCAGGCGCCGATCCCTCAAGGCCTCGCCCATCCCGGGCCGATGGTAGAGCGCGAGCCGGGTGGTTGCCTTCGAGCTCATCCGGCGGTAGAAGGGACGTTCGCTTCCACCAATGGCCGGATCGACATCGCTTCCCCGCCGGGCCCTCCGGGCCGCTCTCGTGCTGGTGGTGACCGGCGCGGCGCTGGGGCTCGTCCCGCTTCGGCCGGGCGCCGCGGCGCCGGAGACCGTCCTTCGAGCCGTCGCCGTCGAGGCCCGTTCCCTGCTTCCCCGGACCGAAGGCCGGGCCGTGGCGCTGGTATCGGACGAGGCGGTCCGCGCCGCCACCGCGGCGCGGACCGCCCGCGTCCCGGTCTGCTCGCCGATCTGGTTCGACGGCGTGGCCCTCACCTGGGACCAGGCGGCGGGGCCGGCCGTGTCGGCCCTCGTGGCGACGAGCCCCGACGGCCGGTCCTACGGCCGAGGCATGCTCGTTGATGCGGAAGGTGGCGCGGATCCAGGAACGCCCGAGTACCGCCCGTCCCGGCAGGGCTCGTCTTACCTGTGGACCGGAGGCTCCCGGTGCGTCCGGTTCTCCATGGCGCTCCCGAAGGGGGCGCGGGTATGGAACGTCCGCGTCCTGTTCATCAACAGCTCGGGCACCGCGGCCGGCCCCGGCACCGGTCCGACGGACGCGGGGCCGGTGGCGGTGGGGGCGCCCGCCGGTCCGTTCGCCCCATCGCCTGCGGAGGCCCTGACCCGCCGGCCCCGGATCATCACCCGCGACCAGTGGGGCGCCGACCCCAGGCTGATGAACTGCACGCCGCTCGTGGCCGACGTCTTGAAGATAGGGTTCGTCCACCACACCGCCGGGACGAACTCGTACACCCGCGACCAGGCCGACGACGTGGTCCGCGGCGTCTACGCCTACCACACCAACGGCCGCGGTTGGTGTGACATCGGCTACAACTTCCTGGTCGACCGGTTCGGCGACGTGTTCGAAGGCCGTTCGGGAGGCGTCACGAGCAACGTGATCGGCGCGGCTCAGATGGGATTCAACACCGGGGCGTTCTCGGTGTCGGTGATGGGGAACTTCGGTGCCGCGCCCCTACCCGAGGCCGCCCTGCGCGTACTGGAGCGCGTGCTGGCCTGGCGCCTCGATGTGGGACACGTGAACCCGGCAGCTCGAGCCGTGATGGTCTCGGCCGGCGGCGACACCACGAAGTACGCGGCCGGCGCGGCAGTGAGGCTCCGCACGATCTCCGGCCACCGCGACACCGGGATCACAGCATGCCCGGGTCGGTACCTCTACTCGCTGTTGCCGCGGATCCGCTCCAGCGTCGCGGCCATGGGCCTGCCGAAGATCTACAAGCCCGGCCTGTCCACGACGTCCGTCGTGATCGGCCAGCCCGCCGACGTCCGGATCAGGGCGACGGGGTCGACGTCGATGAGGTGGACCGTCACCATCCTCGATCCGGCCGGAGGCGTGTTCGCCGCGTTCCCGACGCTCGGCGGGCAAGCCATCGACGTCCTGTGGCCGGCGGGGGATCCGACCGCCCAGCCCACCGTCCTCGGCGACTACCAGGTGGTGATCTCGGCCACGGACGCGGAGGGCGCAGTGGCCCGGCTCGCCTCCCTCACGCTGAGTGTCTTGCCGGTGCCCCCGCCGTCACCCTCCCCCACCCCGAGCGCATCTCCCTCGCCGACCGTCTCTCCCTCGCCGACCACCTCGCCCTCCCCCTGAGCGACCGGCGACGAGGGCGTCGTCAGGAGCCGTCGCGCCTCTCGGCAAGGACCCCTAGCGCGATGGCGGGATCGTTTGAGGCAACCGCGTCCACGTCCCAGTCGAAGAGCATGCGGACGGTGGCCGGGTCGTCCACCGTCCACGTGCCGACGCGCACGCCGGCTTCGTGCGCCCGCGACACGAACCCGGGTCCCGCGGCGATCAGCCCGCGATGGCCCGGGAGGACGAACTCGTGCCGAGCTTTCACCGCGAGCGCGAGGGCGGAGTCGGGATCGACCGCGTCGGTGACCAGGAAGCCCGTGGCGATGCCGGGGGCGATCCGTTTCGACGCGGCGATGGACCTGGGGTTGAACGAGAGCACCAGGACCGGGCCCCGGAAGCCCGTTGTCTCGATCTCGGACAGGGCGGCCTCCGCGACGGCCTCCCGCTCCTCGTCGTAGGCAGGCTCTCCCGGGATGTTCTTGATCTCCAGGGCCAGGCCTCCTCGTCCGCTCACCAGCTCTAGCACCTCCCGCAGCTCGGGGATCCGCTCGGGGCGCTGGTCGGTGCCGGCGTTGAACTTCTGGAGTTGCTCGAGGGTCAACCGGTGGACCAGGCCGGAGCCGTCGGTCGTCCGGGACACGTCTGGGTCGTGGAGCACCACCGGGGCCCCGTCCACGGACAGGCGGACGTCCAGCTCCACGAGGGGCGCCCCGAGGTCCAAGGCGGCCCGGAACGACGCCAGCGTGTTCTCGGGGTGGGTGGAGGAGGCCCCGCGGTGCGCCACCACCAGCGGGAAGGCATCCGGGTCGAGGTCGTGTTCGGCCATTGCGTGTGGAAAACCCGCCGGAGTATAGTCGGCGCCGCTCGGCCCCTCGCCCGCTGGGGCTCGCTGGAACCGCAGGTCAGAGGGGTGGGCGCGTGGACTGGGTGCGGCGGGCCAGGTGCATCGGGGTCGATCCCGACCTGTTCTTCCCCACCGGGACGACGGGGCCGGCCGTTGCCCAAGCCGAGTCGGCCAAGGCCGTCTGCGCCATGTGTCCCGTGCGGATCCAGTGCCTGGAATGGGCGCTCGCCACCGGGCAGGACTCCGGGGTGTGGGGCGGGCTGTCCGAGGACGAGCGCCGCGCCCTGCGGCGGGCCCGCCAGCCCGAGCGGGTCGCCGCCCTGGGTTGACCCGACCCGCGCCCCGGCCGGCCGTTCAGACCCGGCTGGCCGGGCAGAGGTGGCTCACCGGGCAGATCTCGCACTTCGGGTTCCGCGCCACGCAGATGGCCCGCCCATGGTCGATCAGGACGTAGGTGAACGGGAACCACCGCTTCTTCGGGATCAGGCCCATGAGGTCCCGCTCGATCTTGTCCGGATCCTTCTCCTTGCTGAACCCCAAGCGGTCGGCCAGCCGGCGCACGTGCGTGTCAACGGCGATGCCCTCGACCTTTCCGAAGGCGTTGCCGAGCACGATGTTCGCGGTCTTGCGGGCCACCCCCGGCAGCGTGAGCAGATCCTCCATGGTGTCGGGGACCTCGCCCCCGTACACCTCCACGATCCGCCGGCACGCGCCCCGGATCGACTTCGTCTTCTGGTTGAAGAAGCCGGTTGGCTTGATGTCGGCGGCGAGCTCGGACTCCGGGACCCTCAGGTAGTCCTCCGGCGTCCGGTACTTGTCGAACAGGGTCTTCGTGACCCGGTTGACCCGCTCGTCGGTGCACTGGGCCGACAGGATCGTGGCGACCAGCATCTCGAGCGGGTTCGAGAAGTTCAGGGCCACCTTGGCGTCGGGGTATGTCCTCGAGAGGAGCCGGACGATCTCCGAGGTGCGCTCTTCGATGGGGCTGGCGCGATCGAGCCCCTTCGACGCCTTCTTCCGCATGGACCCTCTCCCTCAAGCCAGCGGATGCCAGATCCGCGTCTCCCACTCGAGCCCTTGCGTTCCGGCGTCCGCCTGGAAAGCATCGCCCCGTTTGTCCGAGGACATCATCATCGCGTCGTGGGACTCCCACTCCGCCATCATCGTGATCTCGTTCGGGTCCGACTCACTCCGGTAGAGCCGCTGATCGCCCGCCCCATCCTGCTCGAACGCGTCCCGCCACTTCTCGTACGCCGCCTTGAACTTAGCCACATCGGGCACCGCCACGCGGAACTGCACCAGCACCATCGCCGTTCCCTCCCTTCCCGCCGAGCACCTCGATTCGTTCCTACGCCGGGTCGGAGGCCCTTCGAAGGGGCAGCGCGAACGACGATCCGGCCGGGTGATCCTGCCAGGTGCCGTCGACCAGCGTGTGGGCCGACCCCGTGCCGAGCACCGACCACCGCAAGCCATCCCCCACCGCCGCCGTGTTCTCGTCGAGCGCGAGCACCCGCCATCCGTCCGGCACCCACGAGACGAGGTACTCGCGGGCCCCCGGGACCCAATTGTCGAGCATGTCCCAGTGCGGCCCGAACGCCACCTCCCGGAACAGGCCGAGCCCCGGCTTGAACAGCTTCTCGCTCATCTCGTTCACGTCGCTGTCGTAGGTGATGTCCTGGAGACACGCCATGCCGGCGCTGCACCCCGCGAAGGCCAGCCCGCGATCGAGCCGCTCCACCAAGGCGGACCAGAACGGCGTGTCATTCAGGGTGGCCGAGAGGTACGCGGGGTTCCCCCCGGAGAAGAACACGACCGAGGCTCGGTCCAGGAGCGGGAGAAAGTCCTCGCGGTAAGCGTCCTCCCGGGTCTTGAGCGGCGCCACCTCGGCCGGAACCCCCAGCCGGCCGTAGTGCTCGAGCCCCTTGTCCCCCCATGAGTCGAAGACGTCGTCGCCTTCGGCCGCGCTCGCCGTGGGAACGATCAGGACCCGCCCGTCGCCGGCGCCCGCCCGTGCGAGCAGCCACCGGTCGACCTCTTCCGCCCACGGGTCGAACTCCCCCGCCCCCATGAGCCCGATCGTGAGCCCGCTCACGCGGCCCCCGTCCGCAGCGAATCGGGACGGAGCTCGGCGTCGAGACCGGCCCCCAGCTCGGCCGCCACGTCGAGCATGGCGTCCACGTCCTCGGCCTCCGTCCGGAAGTTCACGATGCAGGCCCGGAGCACGAACCGGCCGGAGAGAACGGCGTTGGAGAAGAACACCCGGCCGTCTTGCTGGACCTCGGTCATCAAGCGCTCGTTCAGGCGGTCGAGGTACTCCTCGCGCCCCTTCCCCTCGGGGAGGTCCGGCGGCACGTACCGGAAGCAGCAGATCGACAGCACCACGGGGCAGGCCGGCTCGAACTCGGGGCGCTCCCGCACCCGGGCCTCCATGTAGCGGGCCAGGGCGACGTCGTGCGAGATCCGCTCGGCGTATGCCCTCCTGCCGTGGGCGAGCAGGGAGACCCACACCTTGAACGCCTGGAACCCCCGGGAGAACTGCGGCCCGAGCTGATGGCCATCGACCCCCCGGCCGGTGCGTTCCTTGTCCTGGTGCACGTAGGTGGTCTCCACCGCGAACGAGTCGGCGAGGTCTTGGAGGTCCCGGAACAGGACGCACCCTCCGGAGTGCGGCGTATACAGCCACTTGTGGGGGTCGAAGGCTATGGAGTCGGCCCGTTCGATGCCGGCGAACATCGGGCGGAGGTCCTCGGCGAAGGCCGCCGGCCCTCCATACGCCGCGTCGACCTGGAACCACAGGTCCTCCCCGTCGCACACGTCGGCCAGGTCGGTCAGGGGGTCGATGGCGCCGGTGGCCACCGTGCCCGCCGACGCCACGACGGCAAAGGGCCGCACGCCGGCGCCCCGGTCCCGCCGGATGGCCTCGCGCAGCAGGTCCACGCGGATCCGGTATCCGTCGTCCACCGGGATCTGTCGTACGGCCTCTGTCCCGAGGCCCAGCATGTCCGCGCCCCGGGAGCTCACCACATGCGTCTCGACGGACATGTACATCGCGAGGGGTGGGCCGGCGGCCACCCCCTTCGTCCGCACGTCCCACCCGGCCTTCCGGTCCCGCGCCACCTTGAGCGCGACGAAGTTGGCCATCGCGCCGCCGGACACGAGGATCCCGCCGGCCGTTGGGGGCAGCCCGAACTGCGAGGCGAACCACCGCATGAGGTGCTGCTCGATCTCGGACGCCGAGGGCGAAAGCATCCATCCGCCGAGGTTCATGTTGAGACCGGCGGCCAGCAGGTCGGCGGCGGCCCCCGGCACCGTCCCGGCGCCCGTGATGTACCCGGCGAACCGCGGATGCCCCGGGTACATCGACCAGTCGAACACCACCTCTCGCAGGTAGTCGAAGAGCCGGTCCTCGGGCATGGGCTCCTCGGGCACGGGGATGGCCACCGCCTCGCGCACGTCCCGCGCGGCGCGCCCGTGGGTGATAGGGAGGTCCCGCAGCCTCCCCAGGAACTCCTCCCACAGGGAGGCCGTCCGGTCGGCGAACGCCCGGGCCCGCGCGGGGCCCCAGTCCAGGTCCGGGAACGGGTCCGGGCGAACGCTCATCCCTTTGCCGCCACCAGCCGGAAGCACTCGACCGCCATGGCCTGCCGCAGGCCGTCTTCGCCGAACACGTGGACCATCCCCTCAACCTGGCTCACGTGCTCCTGGATGGCCCGGAGCTTCAGGTCCAGGATGTCGGGCGGCAGTTCGTAATCGATGCTGAGCCGCTCCCTCGGGGTGACAGGCGGGGTGCCCGGCCGGAAGATGTTGAACGGCTCGAGCTTCGGGAGCCACTCCTCCGCCCACTCCGGCGGGTAGGTCGCGTAGTGGAGCTTCGCGCCGGCTCTCGCCACCTCGTGGAACGCCTCCGTCGTCCACCGGCTGACCGACTTGTGCGCGGCGTGGTCGGTCATGCCGTCCGGGCCGAAGGTCAGCACGGTATCGGGACCCACCTCACCCATGATGGCTCGGACCTTGGCCGCCCCCTCCTCCGGCAGCGAGGCGTCCATGTCGATGTCCGGCAGGTCGAGCCAGTGGTGCTCGGTGACGCCGAGGAAGGCGAACCCTCGCATCAGCTCCTTTTCCCGCACCTGGCCCATGGTCGCGCTCGGCCACCGCTCCTCGTCCAGGGAGCCGCCCTCTCCGCGGGTCGCGGTCACGCAGACCACGCGCGAACCGTTGCGCACGGCGCGAGCCATCAGGCCGGCCGTGAGATACGTCTCGTCGTCGGGATGGGCCCACACCCCGAGGATCGTGCCGAGCTCGTCCACGCTCCACCCCCAACTAGGTGATCGAACGCCCGCGGGCACGCCGAATCCTACAGACGAAGAACGAGCCCCGTGGCGCGGTTTCGCGAAGGCTAGG
>Ga0214472_10007976_pt1 | contig 11048 bp, 8 predicted proteins | sample RVTome_6_FD_207662 | JGI IMG/M metagenome (GOLD analysis project Ga0214472, IMG submission 207662) | Soil microbial communities from uranium-contaminated site in the Upper Colorado River Basin, Wyoming, United States - RVT140D175 | ecosystem: Environmental > Terrestrial > Soil > Contaminated >...
GGCCGAACGGCCGGCGGCGCAGCGGCTGGTGGCGCCGCTCCTCGTCGAGCTCTCGCGCGGCGAAACGATGAAGCTCGCCGAGCTCGCGCCGGCGCTCGGCGAGCTCGGCTTCGAGCTCGACGAGCTCTCGGGCGGCACGCTGGCGCTCACCGCGGCGCCGGCGTCGCTCGCTCCCGAGGAGGCGCGGCGGCTGCTCGCGGTGCTGGCCACCGACGCCGAGGCGACGCCGGAGAACCTGCGGCGCCGGCTGCTCGACGACTTCGCGGCGGCGACGGCCTGCAAGGCGGCGATCAAGATGCACCAGCCGCTCGCGGCGGAGAAGCTCGAGGCGCTCGTCTCCGAGCTCTTCCGCGCCGAGAACCCCTACGCCTGCCCGCACGGCCGGCCGGTGGTGCTGACCCTCACCGACGCCGACCTCGAACGGCGCTTCGGGCGGCGATGAGAGGAGCCGACGAGGCGGCGGCGCTCGCGGCGAGCCTCGGCGCCGCGCTCGGCCATCGCTTCGCCGACCCGGCGCTGGCGCTCCTGGCGCTCACCCACCGCTCCTATGCCAACGAGCGCGGCCTCGCCGCGCACAACGAGCGGCTCGAGTTCCTCGGCGACGCGGTGCTCGGCCTGCTCGCCGCCGAGTGGCTCTTCCGCCGCTACCCGGAGCGCCCCGAGGGGGAGCTCTCGCGCGCCAAGTCGACGCTGGTGAGCGCCGGCGCGCTCGCCGGCTGGGCCGAGCGGATCGAGCTCGGCGCGCTCCTCCGGCTGGGCGTCGGCGAGAGCCGCTCGGGCGGCAGCCGCAAGGCGTCGCTGCTCGCCGACGCCTGCGAAGCGGCGCTCGGCGCGGTCTACCTGGACGGCGGCGTCGACGCCGCGCGCCGCGCCGTCGAGCCGTTCCTCGACTGGGCGGAGAGCGCGCACGAGACCGCGCGCCGCGACGCCAAGACCGAGCTGCAGGAGCGGTTGCAGGCCGCCGGCCGCGCGCTGCCCGCCTACGTGATCGTCGAGGAGTCGGGCCCGGATCACGACAAGTGGTTCGCCTGCGAGGTCGCGCTCGACGGCGAGCCGCTCGGCCGCGGCACCGGGCGCAGCAAGAAGGAGGCGCACCAGCGCGCCGCAGCGGCGGCGCTGGCCCGGCTCGACCCGGCGTCGGCGCCCGAGGCGGCACCGGCGGGCGATCTCGACCGCGGCGAGTGCTAGAGTCTTGGGCGCTCAGTTTTCCCAGTCGCCGCGCATGGCCAACTTCGATTCGTCGTCGCTCCCGACGCCGCGCGTGCGCACGTTCGCGATGCGTTTCGCGACGGCGCCGCTCGGGTGGGCGCCGATCGCGCTCTTCGCGCTCGCCTATCTGCTCGGCGCCGAGCTCGGCCGGCGGCTGTCGTTTCCCGCCATGGGTTTCTCGATCTTCTGGCCGCCGGCGGCGATCTACCTCGCGGCGCTCGTCATCCGTCCGCGGCGGGACTGGCTCGTGCTGGCGCTCGCCGGCGTGCTGCCGGCGACGCTCGTCTTCTACGCGCTGCGCGAGCAGTCGCTCGTCCTCGCGGCCGCCGTCTTCCTCGCCAACACGGCGTCGGCGCTGTTCGGCGCCGAGCTGCTGCTGCGCAGCGGTCGCCTCACCGATCTCTTCCGCAGCGCGCGCACGTGCGTGCGAACCTTCGGGCTGCTGCTCGCGACGACGGTACCGGGCGCGCTCGTCGGCTCTGCGGCGCTCACCGCTTTCGGCCACCCGAGCTCCTTCGGGCGGGCGGCGGCCGTGTGGTGGGCGTCGGGCACGCTGGGCCTCTTCGTCCTCGTGCCGCCGATCGTCGTCGCGCGCGAGGAGCGCGAGCCGCTGACGCGGAGCCAGCTGATCGAGGCCGGGCTGGCCTGCGCGTCGCTGCTCGCGGTCGCCACCCTGATCTTCTGGCGCGAGCCCGGGCTGCGCACCCTGGAGAGATTTCCTTACTGGGTGCTCCCGTTCCTCGTCTGGATCGCGATCCGCTTCGGTCGCCGCGGCACGGGTCTGGCCGCTTTCCTCCTGGCGGTCGTCGCAACGTACGGCACGACGCGCGGGTGGGGACCGTTCGCCGTTGTCGCAAGGGAATCGTCGCGCGCGCTCGTGCTGCAGTCCTACCTCATCATCTTCACCACCGCGGCGGTCGCCATGGCGGCGAGCGTCCGTTCGCGAGAGAGCACCGCCGTTGCGCTCGAGAGCGAGCGCGCCCGCCTGCAGGCGGCGCTCGCCGAGATCCGCACCCTGCGCGGCATGATCCCGATCTGCTCGCGCTGCCGCAAGCTGCAGAGCGACACCGGCACCTGGCAGGTGCTCGAGAAGTACCTTTCCGAGCACACCGACGCGCAGCTCAGCCACGGGCTCTGCCCGGACTGCAGTCAGGAGCTCTTCCCCGAGCTCGAGCACGACGCCTCGGCCTGAGCCCGAATCGCGCCATTGCTAGAATCTCGCGCTCGCATGCGCGACCCCATCTCGATCCGGCATCTCCGCGGCCACGCGGGCGAGCCCGTCACCCTGCGCGGCTGGGTGGTGGGCAAGCGCTCGAGCGGCAAGATCCACTTCGTGCAGTTCCGCGACGGCTCGGGGGTGGTGCAGGCGGTCGCCTCGCGCGCCGACGTCGACGAGCGCGCCTGGAGCGAGCTCGAGCGCGCCACTCAGGAATCGACGGTGACGCTCACCGGCGTCGTGCGCGAAGACCGGCGCGCCCCCTCCGGCGTCGAGATCGGGCTCACCGACTTCCGCGTCGACCACCTGAGCGAAGACTTTCCGATCACGCCCAAGGAGCACGGCACCGCCTTCCTGATGCAGAACCGCCACCTGTGGATCCGCTCGACCCGGCAGCGGGCGGCGCTGCGCATCCGCTCGGAGGTGGAGCAGGGGATCCACGACTTCTTCCACGCGCGCGACTACGTGCGCATCGACTCGCCGATCCTGACTCCGGCGGCGTGCGAGGGGACGTCGACGCTCTTCGAGACCGACTACTTCGGCGACAAGGCGTTCCTCACCCAGTCGGGGCAGCTCTACCTCGAGCCGGCGATCTCGGCCTTCGGCAAGGTTTACTGCTTCGGGCCGACCTTCCGCGCCGAGAAGTCGAAGACGCGGCGCCACCTGATGGAGTTCTGGATGGTCGAGCCCGAGGTGGCGTTCCTCGAGTTCGACGGACTGTGCGAGCTGGCGGAGGAGTTCGTCGTCGCGCTCGTCGCCCGCGTCCTCGACCGCTGCGCCGAGGACCTGAAGGCGCTCGAGCGCGACACCGCGCCGCTCGAGCGCGTGGTTGGCCCCTTCCCGCGCATCACCTACGGCGCGGCGGTCGAGAAGCTCAACGCCAAGGGCAACCCGATCGCCTGGGGCGACGACTTCGGCGCCGGCGAGGAGACGCTGATCTCGCAGGAGTTCGACCGGCCGGTGATGGTGAGCCGCTTCCCGGCCGCGTTTAAGGCGTTCTACATGCAGCCCGATCCGGAGAACCCGAGAGTCGTGCTCGGCCTCGACATGATCGCCCCCGAGGGCTACGGCGAAATCATCGGCGGCTCGCAGCGCATCCACGAACACGACCTGCTGCTCGAACGGCTGCGCGCCCACGACCTGCCGCTCGCGGCCTTCCAGTGGTACCTCGATGTGCGCAAGTACGGCACCTGCCCGCACTCCGGCTTCGGCATGGGCCTCGAGCGCTTCGTCGCCTGGATGGGCAAGCTCGAGCACCTGCGCGAGACGATTCCCTACCCGCGCCTGCTCTACAAGATCTACCCATGAACTGCGGTTGTGCCGCGACGCGGCGTAAAAACTTTGCCATTCTTGCCGCTTTGCGGTAAATTATTGCCGCAGCGCGGAAGAGAGGCCGCGACCGCTCTTCCGTAGACTCGCAGGGCGCCGGCGAGGGGAGGTCGCGATGGCCGAGAACGTCCGCCACGTCAGCGAGGAGGAGGCGCGCAAGGTCGCCGAGGCCTCGCGCGAGAAGGAATGGAAGAGCCCGAGCTTCCTGAAAGAGCTCTTCCTCGGCAACTTCCGCCTCGACCTCGTCCACCCCTACCCGCGGGTGGAGGAGGACCGTCCCGAGTTCGCCGCCTTCTACCGCGCCTTCCGCGAGTTCCTGAAGCACGAGGTCGATCCGGTCGCCATCGACGAGAGCGGCGAGTACCCCGAGCACGTCGTCGACGGCCTGCGCAAGCTCGGCGCCTTCGGGCTCAAGATCCCCAAGCAGTACGGCGGCCTCGGCTTCAACATGCTGGAGTACTCGAAGCTGATGGAGCTCTTGGGCTCGGTCGACGGCAACGTCGAGGCGCTGCTCTCGGCGCACCAGTCGATCGGCGTGCCGACGCCGCTGCTCTACTTCGGCAGCGAGGAGCAGAAGCGCCGCTTCCTACCGCGCTGCGCGGCGGGCGAGATTTCGGGCTTCGCCCTGACCGAGCCCGACGTCGGCTCCGATCCGGCGCGCCTCGCCACCACCGCGGTGCTCGCGGAGGACGGCCGGCACTACGTGCTCAACGGCACCAAGCTCTGGTGCACCAACGGCACCATCGCCAAGCTGCTGGTGGTGATGGCGCGCGACCCGCTGACGAAGAAGATCTCGGCCTTCGTCGTCGAGTGCGACGCGCCGGGCGTCCGGGTCGAGCGCCGCTGCCACTTCATGGGCATGCGGGCGCTGGCCAACGCCGTGCTCTCGTTCACCGACGTGCGCGTGCCGGTCGAGAACCGCATCGGCGACGAGGGCAGAGGCCTGCGTATCGCGCTCACCACCTTGAATACCGGCCGGCTCGCCATCCCCGCCGGCATGGTCGGTGCCAGCAAGCTCTGCCTCGAGATCTGCCGCAAGTGGGCGGGTGAGCGCGTGCAGTGGGGGCGCCCGATCGGCAAGCACGAAGCGATCTCGCACAAGCTGGCGGAGATGGCGTCGACGACCTTCGCCGAGGAGTCGATGACCGAGCTCTCCTGCCAGATGGCCGACCGCGGCGGCTACGACATCCGGCTCGAGGCGGCGGCGGCGAAGCTGTGGAACACCGAGAAGACCTGGCAGATCGTCGACGACACGATGCAGATCCGCGGCGGCCGCGGCTACGAGACGGCGCGCTCGCTGGCGGCGCGCGGCGACGAGCCGATCCCGGTCGAGCTCATCTTCCGCGACTGTCGGATCAACCGCATCTTCGAGGGCTCGAGCGAGATCATGCGCCTCTTCATCGCGCGCGAGGCGGTCGACAAGCACCTCGACGTGGCGGGCGACATCATCGATCGCGAGAAGTCGGCCGGCGCCAGGGCGCGCGCGCTCGCGCGCGCCGCGCTCTTCTACCTCGGGTGGTACCCGACCCGCTGGCTGGGCTGGGGGCGCTGGCCGCGCTACGCCGAGTTCGGCCCGCTCGCCGGGCATCTGCGCTTCGTCGATCGCAAGGCGCGCCAGCTGGCGCGCCAGGTCCTCCACGGCATGCTCGTGCACCGGGCGAAGCTGCAATTCAAGCAGGGCTTTCTCTTCCGCCTGGTGGACATCACCTGCGAGCTCTTCGCGATGAGCGCGGCGATCTCGCGCGCCCACGCGCTGGCGCGCGGCGGCAAGCCGGAAGGCGCGCGTGCCGTCGAGCTCGCCGACCTCTTCTGCCGCGGCTCGCGCCGCGCCGTCGAGCGGCTCTTCGGCAAGCTCTGGCGCAACGACGACGCGCGCAAGTACCGCAGCGGGGTGAGCGTGCTCGACGGCCGCTACGCCTTCCTGCACGAGGGCACGATCGGGCTCGCCGAGCACCGGTCGGCGAGCCTCGCCGGCGCCGCCGAGCGCGCCGAGCCGGCGGGCGTGCCCGCGACGACGGCGTGAGGGCGCTCATCCCCGCGCCGGGCGACGATCCCTCGCCCCGCGTCGGCGCCCGGCCGGAGCCGGTCGCGGCGCGGGGCGAAGTCGTTCTGGCGGTGCGCGCCACGGCGCTCAACCGCGCCGATCTCCTCCAGTTGCGCGGGCTCTATCCGCCGCTGGCGGGGGAGAGCGAGGTGCCGGGGCTGGAGGCGGCGGGAGAGATCGTCGCGCTCGGCGAGGGCGTCGCCGGCTGGCGGGTCGGCGATCGCGCCGCGGCGCTCCTCGCCGGGGGCGGTCACGCCGAGCGCGTGGCGGTGCCGGCGGGGCAGCTGCTGGCGATTCCCGGCGACTGGAGCTGCGAGGAGGCGGCGGCGCTGCCGGAGGCGGCGATCACCTCGTGGGTCAACCTCGTCGACGAGGGCGGACTGCGGGCCGGCGAGAGCGTGCTCGTGGCCGGGGCGACTTCGGGTGTCGGGACGTTCGCGGTGCCGCTCGGCAAGGCGCTCGGCGCGCGCGTGCTCGCCGCCGGCCGCGATCGCGAGCGGCTGGCCGTGGCGCGCGAGCTCGGCGCCGACGCGCTCCTCGAGCTCGGTCCAGCGCTGCCGGAAGCGGCGCGGGCGGCGACCGGCGGGCGCGGCGTCGAGCTCGTCCTCGATCTCGTCGGCGGCGTGCATCTCGCCGAGCATCTCGCGGCGCTCGCGCCGTGCGGGCGGCTGGTGCTCGTCGGGCTCATGGCCGGCGCCACGGCGACGCTCGATCTCGCCGCCGTGCTGCGGCGGCGGCTCGTCATCCGCGGCTCGGTGCTGCGCTCGCGGAGCCGCGACGAGAAGGCGCGGCTCGTCGCCGCCTTCCTCGCCTTCGCCGGGCCGCTCCTCGCGCGGCGAGAGCTCGTGCCGCGGATCGACCGCGTCTTCGCGTTCGACGAGATCGCTGCGGCTTACGACTATCTCGCTCGCGGCCGTCCGCTCGGCAAGGTCGTCGTTCGCGTCGGCTGAGCCGTTACTCCTTCCAGCCGAGAATCTCGTCCACCGCCACGCGGCTCACCGCGTGATACCCCGGCCGCGCCTTGGCATAGAGCGCCTTGCCTCGGGCGAGGCCGGCCGGCGTCTTGGCGAGCTCTTCGTAGAGAGGCTTCAAGAACTTGCGCCGGCCGACGGTGGTGAGGAAGCGCTCGAGCGCCGGATCGGCCGGCTCGTACTGGGCGGCGATGGCGTGCCCGAGCCAGGCGGCGAGGACCTCGGAGTTGCCGCTGCGCGTGAATCCGAAGGTCGCGTCGAGGTCGGCCATGCTGGCGAGCGGCAGCCCGGAGCCGAGGCGCTCGAGGAAGCGCTGCCACTGCTGGGTGACCCAGCCGGCGGTGGCGAGGTCGGCGGCCGGCGTCCCGGTCAGGAAGCGGTTGACCTCGCGGTCGACCTGGTCGAAGGCGGGCGAGACGGCGGCGTGGGCGTTGGGCGGGATCCCCGGACCGTAGACCCAGCCCGTGACGTCCACCCGGCCCGCCGCCTCGGGGCGCTCGTCGAGCAGGTTGGCGCTCACGGAGTCGACGAAGCCGCGCGAGGTCATGGTGCGAAAGGCGTGCTCGTCGAAGTACTGGCGCAGGAAGCGGTCCCAGGTTTGGCGCCCGACCGCGTCCTCGAGCGTGTGCAGGAGCAACGCCCCCTTGTCGTAGACGATCTCCGCGACGTAGCCCTCGGGATCGCGCCCGCCCAGGTCGCCGTAGAGCCATGTCGAGCGCGCGCCGGAGCCCTCCTCGGCGACCGCCTTCTCGATCTCGCGCCGCGAGAGCAGCTGCAGCATTGCCGCGTAGTCGGCGCCGTAGACCGCCTCCATGATGCGGTTCTCGATGTAGCTGGTGAAGCCCTCGTTCAGCCAGAAGTCGTTCCAGGTGGCGTTGGTGACGAGGTTGCCCGACCACGAGTGGGCGAGCTCGTGGGCGACGAGCGCGACGAGCGACTTGTCGCCGGCGAGGATGGTGGGGGTGGCGAAGGTGAGCCGCGGGTTCTCCATGCCGCCGTACGGGAACGACGGCGGCAGGATGAGCAGGTCATAGCGCCCCCAGCGGTACGGTCCGTAGAGCCGCTCGGCGGCGGTGATCATCGCCTCGGTGTCGGCGAGCTCCCACGCCGCCGGCTCGACCACCGAAGGCTCGGCGTAGACGCCGCTCCTCCTGCCGAGCTCGCGGAACTCGAGGTCGCCGACGGCGAGCGCCAGCAAGTAGCTCGGGATCGGCTGCTTCATCTCGAAGCGGTAGACGCCGTCGGGCCGTTTCTGGCGCGGGTTGGTGGCGCTCATCACCGCCACGAGCTCGGGCGAGGTGCGGATCGTCGCGCGGTAGGTCGCCCGCGCGCCGGGGCTGTCCTGGCACGGCACCCAAGTGCGCGCCAGGATCGGCTGCGACTGGGTGAAGAGGAACGGGTGTCGGCCGCCCGCGGTTTGCGCCGGATCGAGCCACTGCAGCGCCGCGGCGTCGGGCCGGGTGCGGTAGTCGACGTGCACGACGCGCGTCTCGGGCCCGAGTGGCACCGAGAGGGCGCAGCCGAGGAGCGGGATCTCGGTGCTCAGCCGGTGGGCCACCGGCTCGGGGGCGCCGTCGAGGCGCACGGCGACGATGTCGAGGCCGTTCGTATCGAGCCAGAGCTGCTCGGCGCCCGGCGCGCGGCGCTCGACGGTGAGGCTGGCGGTGCCGGCGAGCGTCTTGGCGGCGAAGTCGACGGTCAAGTCGAGGTCGAGGTGGGTGACCGCCACCTCGTCGGGGCGCGAGAGCGAATGGGGATCGCTGAATTCCTGCGCGGCGCCCGAGAGGGCGACCAAGGCGAGTGCGACGGCGACGGTCAGCGGACGACGGTTCATGCGGGCGATCCTTTCTCCAACGTTCACTCCGCCGACAGCGGCTGGCACGGGGCTAGCCTTGAGTCACCTGCAGGATTAAGCTGACGCCTCCATGCCCAGGCGGATCATACCGGTGGCCTCCGGCAAGGGGGGCGTCGGCAAGACGACGTTCGCCGTCAATTTCGCGCTCGCCCTCTCCCGCCGCGCGCCCACCGTCCTGGTCGACCTCGACACCGCCACCTCTTCGGTGCGCGGCTCGCTGGCGGTGCCGGTCGCCAAGGACCTCTATCACTTCCACCGTCACGGCGAGAAGCTCGCCGATTGCGTCACCCGGCTCGACGCGAGTGTCGATCCCGACGGGCGCTACGGCCAGTTCGGCTTCGTCGCCGCGCCGCGCCACTACCTCGAGGAGCTGGCCAACCCCGACGCCGCGCTGCGCCGGCGCCTCGCCGCCGAGATCAACGCGATGCCGGCGGACTACGTCGTCCTCGACCTGCGCGCCGGGATCGACCCGGCGGTGGCGGATTTCCTCCCCTACACGAACAGCGGCGTGCTCGTCTTCACCCCCGAGCTGCCGCAGGCGACGGCCGCCGCCGCCGACATCGTCAAGGCGATCGTCTTCCGCACGCTGCGCGCCATCTTCGCGCCGGAGTCGCAGGTCTGGGCGCTCCCCGGCGTCGGGGCGGCGCGCGATCTGGTGCCCGATCTCCTCGCCCGCGCCGAGGACTGTTACGACGACTCGGTGCCGAATCTCGACGCCTTCCTCGCCGCGCTCGGCGCGCTGCTCGACGACGGCGCGCTGGTCGACGCGTTGCGCTCGCTCTTCGCCGATTTCCGCGTCCACTACGTGCTCAATCAGTTCGACGGGGTGGAGAAGGCGCACGAGCGGGCGGTCGCCCCCTTCGTGCGCAACCTCGCCGAGCAGGTCTCGACGCTTCTCGACCTGACGCAGCTCGGCTGGATCGTGCAGGACGCGGAGCTGCACCGCGCGAACTGCTCGGGCCGGCCGTACCTGCTCGGCCCCGAGGCGCGGCCGCCGGCAGCCGAGCGCCCCGCCAAGCCGGCGCGCGACGTCTTCGCCGAGCTCGACTCGCTGCGCTCGGCCGCCCTCGGCCTCGACCGCCGAGTGGGTCAGCGCACGGCTGCGGTGCGCGCCGCGACGGCGGGCGCGGAGGCGGGAGTGGACGCGCTCCTGGGAGAACAACTCGCCAGCCTGCGTACGATGTTCTCGGACCGCCGAAAGGACAGCGTGCGCGAGAACTTCAACTACTGCGTCTACCGGGCGCTCAATCTGATGCAGCCGCCGCGGCTGCCGACGGAGCTCGGCATGACGCAGATCGCCCCGCCGGAGCAGCTCGTCAGGTGGCTGCTGCGGCGCATGCCGGGGCTGCAGCCGGCGACGGCGTGAGCGCGCTGCTGCCTGCCGGCGCCGAGATCGAGCGCGCCGCCGAGCTCGTCTACGCGGTGATGCCGCCGACGCCGCAGTACGCCTGGTCTTTGCTCGGCGAGCGACTCGCCGCCGAGGTCTGGGTCAAGCACGAGAATCACACGCCGGTGGGCTCGTTCAAGCTGCGCGGCGGGCTGGTCTATCTCGCCGCCCTCGCCGCCGGCGCGAATCGACTGCGCGGCGTCATCGCCGCGACGCGCGGCAATCACGGCCAGTCGATCGCTCTCGCCGCCCGCCGCCACGGCCTGCCGGCGACGATCGTGGTGCCGCACGGCAACAGCCGCGAGAAGAATGCCGCAATGCGCGGCTTCGGCGCGACGCTCGTCGAGCACGGCGACGATTTCCAGGCCGCCTTCGAGCACGCGGAGCGACTCGCCGCGGCCGAGTCGCTGCATCTGGTGCCATCGTACGACCGCGGCTTGGTCGTCGGCATCGCCACGGCCGGCCGCGAGCTCTTCCGCGCCGTCCCCGCCCTCGACCGCGTCTACGTTCCGATCGGCCTCGGCTCCGGCATCTGCGGCATGCTCGCCGCCCACGAGGCCCTCGGTCTCGCGACGGAGGTCGTCGGCGTCGTCTCCGCCCACGCCCGCGCCTACGCCGCCTCCCTCGCCGAGAACCGTCTCGTCGAGCTGCCGTCGACCACCCACCTCGCCGACGGAATGGCCGTCCGCACCCCGCACCCGGAATCCCTGGCGATCCTCGAGCAGTACCGGATCCGCATCCTCGAAGTCACCGACCGCGAGGTCGCCGCCGCCATGCGCACCCTCTACGAATGCACCCACAACGTCGCCGAAGGCGCCGGCGCCGCCGCCCTCGCCGCCGCCGAAAAGGAGCGCGAGAAAAACGCCGGTCGCAGAATCGCTGTCGTCCTCACCGGCGGCAACGTCGACCGCGACCTCTTCGCCAGCGTGCTCGACCAGACCGTCGACCTCCCGCGCGGCGACCCTGCGTAGGCGCGGAGCGAGGAACGGGTCCGACTTTGGAAAACGTGGAAAACGGGGACAGGCACCGATTTCCGA
>Ga0214472_10007977_pt1 | contig 11047 bp, 6 predicted proteins | sample RVTome_6_FD_207662 | JGI IMG/M metagenome (GOLD analysis project Ga0214472, IMG submission 207662) | Soil microbial communities from uranium-contaminated site in the Upper Colorado River Basin, Wyoming, United States - RVT140D175 | ecosystem: Environmental > Terrestrial > Soil > Contaminated >...
GATGGCGAGATCGCCCTCGAACCGGTCGACGACCCACACCTCGGCGTTAGTAGACATGCCGCGCGACCACCTGGCCGGCTCGGTCGTAGAGCGTCGCCGTGTCCCCGTCGTTGTTCCACACCGCCGAGCCGCTCCCCATGAAGAACGCGGAGCCGCCGCTCACGCCGCGGCCCGTGTAGAGCACCACCATGCCGCCCGCGGGGAGGGCTGCGGCAGCGGAGAACGTGTAGCAGTGCCGCGCCGCATCGCAGAGCGTCCAGCCGGAGATGTCGACCGCACGACCCGATCCGTTGGAGAGAACAGCGTACTCGCCGTTCGTGTTCTGGTGGTCGTTGCCGGGCGCGTCGGCGAAGACGCTGATCGAGATCGACGTCGCCCGGGTCTCCGGTAGTGGGGCCGAGCTCGTACCAGGCGGAGGCGTCACCGGCTCCGCTAACAGGGCTCGTCCCTGAGCGATCACGGTTTGCCCGAGGCTCACCTCGTACGACCCGTCCCCATACCCCGCGACCGTCACCTGGCCGTGGAGGTCTGTACGGTAGACCTCCTTGGCGTACCTCGGATACGTGGAGAGCGCCGCGACGCTCGGGTGTCCGTAGCGGTTCCCGTATCCCACGGAGATCACCACGACCTCGGGACGCGCCGTGCTCAGGAACGGCTCCGAGACCGCATCGTCGCTCCCGTGGTGCGGCGCCTTGAGCAAGGTGACGTCCGGCACGGCGCCGGCTCGAAGGAAGTGGTCCAGCTCGGGCCGCTCGGAATCCCCCGAGAGGAACGCCCGGAACTCCCCGTGCTCGACCACGAGGCCGACGGAGTGGTTGTTCGGGTTCGAGCTCGCGTGGGCGGGCAGGGGGAGGACGCGAATGCTCACCGACCCGAGCGAGAGCGTCCGGGGGACGCTCTCGAGGTAGCTGATGTCGGGACGGCTTCGTAGCGTCCGCATCACGCTCAGGTACGTCGCGGTCGTGTGCGGCTGGCCATTGTCCATGTAGAAGCGGACGGGGACCGACTCGAGCACCTGCCACATCCCGCCGATGTGGTCCGCGTGCGGGTGGGACGCCACGACCAGGTCGAGCCGCTCCACGCCGAGGCGCTCGAGCGCGGCCGAGAGGTCCACGCCGGGCCCGGCATCGATGAGCGCCGTCTGGCCCTCGGGCGCGCGGACGACGATCGCGTCGCCCTGACCGACATCGAGGAAGACGACCTCGACGGGCTTGCCCTGCGCCCACACCCCCAGGGGGCTCAGCAGCGCCATCCAGCAGAGGACGCCGAGTGACCGCAGTACCTGCCCCATGGATGCTCGTGGGTCGATCAACTTCGCATCCCTTCCTGGCTTGCGAGGAAGCTACGATTTCAAAGTTGCCGTCCTGGGGTGCTGCGTGCTAGCTGCCTGGTCAGCGGCACCCTCACGTCCGCGGCCATGATACTTGCACGAGGCGCCGCCGCTTATTTAGACTTCCCTACGTAAATATTACTAACGTTTCCTCCTATTCACGATCGCTTCACGGCACGACCGGGGGCCCATGCGGCGCCAAGAGACAGGCCGGTACGAGGTCACGAGCGTCGGAGGCGAGAGCGTACGGGCCTTCGTTCCCGCGCCCCTGCCGCCCTCCCCACCCCTCGCGCTCGACGGCTCCTTGCAGCGCGCCCTCGAAGACGCGGTCCTCGCCGTGGGTCGGCTCGACGGCGTCTCCTACCTGCTGCCGGACAAGGCGCTCTTCCTGTACGCCTATGTGAGGAAGGAGGCGGTCCTGTCGTCGCAGATCGAGGGCACGCAGTCATCCCTGTCGGACCTCCTCCTGTTCGAGCTCGACGAGTCGCCCGGCGTTCCGCCCGACGACGTGGTGGAGGTGTCGAACTACGTCGCGGCGTTGGACCATGGACTCGGACGCCTGCGCGAGGGCTTCCCGCTCTCGAATCGGCTGATCCGCGAGATCCACAGTGTCCTCCTTTCCCGAGGTCGGGGGAGCGGCAAGAACCCCGGCGACTTTCGGCGCTCACAGAACTGGATCGGGGGCACGCGGCCGGGGAACGCCGCGTTCGTTCCCCCGCCGCACACCGCGGTCGCCGACTGCATGGGCGCGCTCGAGAAGTTCTTGCACGCGGAGGAGGATGGCCTGCCGGCGCTGGTCCGTGCGGCCCTCGCTCATGTCCAGTTCGAGACGATTCACCCGTTCCTGGACGGTAACGGACGGGTCGGCCGGCTCCTCATCACGTTTCAGCTCTGTCATGCCGACCTCCTCCGGGAGCCGCTGCTCTATCTGAGCCTCTACTTCAAGCAGAATCGGGTGGCCTATTACGAGCTCCTCGATCGCGTACGTAGGGAGGGGGATTGGGAGGCCTGGCTCGAGTTCTTCCTGGACGGCGTGCGCGAGACGGCCGAGGGCGCCGTGAGCACGGCCCGCCGCCTGGCTGACCTGTTCCACGACGACAGGGCGCGGATCGAGCCCACCGGGCGTCGCGCAGGCTCGGCACTGCGGGTGCACGAAGCGCTCAAGGCGCGACCGATCATGCCACTCCGAGGCATCCGCGAGGCCACGGGCCTTTCGTTTCCCGCGGCCTCGTCGGCGATGGCGCTCCTGGTGGAGCTCGGGATCGCCAGAGAGTTGACCGGGAAGCGCCGCAACCGCCTCTTCGTCTACGACGGCTACCTCTCTACGCTCAGCGAAGGGACGGAGCCGCTATGAGCTTCCGCCGCCGAGCCTCGGCGGCATCACCTCATCCCCCGCATCCGCACCCTGGCGGATCTCGCGCTCCTGAGGAGGCTTCGAGCGGAGCGAGGCCGGTTACGACGCCAGAGCTAATACTCAGTTGATGACGTAAGTCTCCCGCAAAATCTCAATTGTTTGCAGAACACCGTCCCAGGAGATTACCTTAACTTACAGTTCTCTCCACACGCGTATGTTATTTGGGAAAAAATCTCCATTCGCGTCCACTAATATGTAGTACATCGCAGATCACCTCTGATCCGGACGCGTAATCTCGGTGTTCGACCGATTCTTCCGCAGCACGACCGAAACGTCCAGCGAAGTCAGCCGGGCCCTTTCCAGGGGTGAGGTTCGCCAGATCCGCCGCGGACTCTACACCACGGACGTCGTCACGCCTCTGCCCGATCTGGTCCGGCGGCATCTCTGGGAGGTCGTACGCCTTCTCGTCCCGGGGCATGTGATCGGCTACCGGACGGCCATCGAGCTCGAGCCGTCGCCGGAAGGCGCGGTCCACCTGGTGGGCGCGACCGAGCGCCGTCTCGAGGTTCACGGCTTGAAGATCTGGTGTCACGAAGGTCCCGGGCCCATCGAGGGGGATCGTCCATACATGGGATCCCTGTACCTCGCCTCACGAGGCCGGGCATACCTCGAAGCCATGGCCCCGAGCAGGTCGGGTCGTGAGTTCGGCAATAAGGGACTCGCCCGCGACGCCGTCGAGGAGCGACTCGATCAGCTCCTGAGGCTGCGTGGGGAGGATGAGCTGAATCGGCTCCGTGACGAGGCTCGCCGCCTCCAGGACATTCTCGGCGCACAGAATGAGTTCGAGCAGCTCGATGCCATCATCGGGGGTCTGCTCCGAACCAAGGACACCGAGCTGCGTTCGCCGACCGCTCGGGCGAGAGCGCAGGGGCGGCCCTACGATCCCGACCGCCTGGTGCTCTTTCAGGACCTTCATCGAGCGCTGGTCGGCAGTCCGCCACCAGGCATCGCGGACGAGCACGCCCCGGGCAGCACCGGATTCGCCAATACCGCGTTCTTCGATGCCTACTTTTCGAACTGGATCGAGGGAACGGAGTTCGAATTGGATGAGGCTCGTGACATCGTCGTGCACGGGCGTGTGCCGGACACTCGACCCGCGGACGGGCATGATGTCCTAGGAACGTTCGAGCTCGTGAGCGATCCGACGTTCATGACTGGAGCGCTGGGACGCATCCTGAAGAGCCCCGACTCGTTCATCCACGTCTTGAAGGAAGCACACCGCCGCATCATGGGGGGACGGCCAGAGACCGACCCCGGCATGTTCAAGGTCCGCCCGAACCGGGCGGGGGCCACGATCTTCGTTGACCCCTCGCTCGTGGAGGGCACCCTCCGCGAGGCGCATGGTCTCCTGCCCAGCCTGCCCGAGGCCATGAGTCAGGCCGCCTACCTGACGTTCGTCGTCGCCGAGGTGCATCCCTTCTCCGATGGAAATGGCCGGGTGGCCAGAGCGGTCATGAACGCAGCTCTGGTGCCGGCGAGGCAGACCCGCGTGATCATCATGACCGGCTATCGGGACGACTACCTGCGCGCCCTCAAGGCGTTGTCGCACCAGCGAAACACGGGACCGTATGTTGAGATGCTTTGCCGAGCTCAGCGCTTCGTGTCGGAGCTTCCGATGAGCGACTACGGTCGGACGGTCGCGCTCCTGTCCGAGACCGGCGCTCTCGACGCCTCGGGTGATCGCCGCCTTCGGCTGCCGAGTGAGCTGGTCGCACCCCCATGATCGTCTACCAATCCTCCAAGCTCGGCTTCTGCGACGACGTCGCCTCCGGCTCGATCGACCAGATCATCCTCGAGCGCATGCGCGGGAAGCTCGGCATGGGCGCCGCAGCCACGCAGATCCGCGCCTGGCACCAGTCGCTCACGCACATGCACCTCGTGCTCACGGACGACGAGATCCCCGACGACGCGGGCGTCGGCATCGAGTACCAGATCCCCCAGACCGCGAAGCGGATCGACGTGCTCCTCTCGGGCCGGAGCGACGAGGAGCACGACCAGGCCGTCATCATCGAGCTCAAGCAGTGGGAGACGGCCGAACCCACGCCGATGGACGGGATCGTCCGCACGGTGATCGGCGGCGGGCCGCGCGACACGCCGCACCCCTCCTATCAGGCGTGGTCCTACGCCGAGCTGCTCCGCGGCTTCAATGAGTCATCCACTGGCCCGACGTGGACGAAGACATCAGCACGATCATGCTGATGGAGGGCCTACCGTCCGTGGAGTACACGAGGGCGAAGACGGGCTGAGAAGTCGGTACGGAGACGCTTGCCGGTTGGGCAGGCTGCTCCGCGACCACATCACGCTGTATGAGCAAGCGCCGCAACCACAGCGGCCCCGGGCCGGACGCTCGCGGCTTTGCCGAATGTGCAGCATCTTGCCTGAATGTCGTATCAAGGTGCCGGCCTCCGCCGAGCTGCAGCGCTGGAGGGCCGTTTTGCGGGCTTCCTGCGGGATCTGCGCTACGGAGCTCGCGCGATTCGCGGCTCACCCGGGTTCACGCTCACGGCGCTTTCGATCCTCGGGATCGGGATCGGCATGGCCACGGCGATCTTCGCCGTCTTCGACGCTGTGCTCCTTCGGCCGCTACCGGTTCGCTCGCCCGACGAGGTCGTAGTTCTGCGTGTGTTCGAAGCAGGGGACGTGGCCGTCGCTTCCAACCCCGAGGAGGTTCGTCAACTTCGGGGAGCGCTACGAACGGCGTCGGAGGTAGCGGGCGTAAGCCACTGGGGAACCGTCGGGAACCCATTCATGGACGGCGAGCGCAGGCTCACGCTGCGGGCTGCCTACGTGACGGGCAACTTCTTCGACCTCTTGGACGTGCGGCCGGCGCTGGGTCGACTTCTCCGGCCCGAAGACGAGGTGGCGAACGCGTCGCCCACCAGTGCCATGGTGCTGAGCTACGACACGTGGCAACGGGAGTTTGGTGGAGACAGCACCGTGATCGGACGGCACCTGACGGGGCCCTACGGATTTGCGGAAGGTGACATCATCGGGGTGGCGCCACCGGGAGTAGGCTACCCGGCCGGGACGCAGTACTGGGCCCCGATGGTCCCCGGGCTGAGCCGCGTCGTGGTGCGCCTGTCGTCAGGCGCGACTGCCGAAACGGCTCGGGCCGAGTTTCTCAACACGATGCGACAAATTCGCGGCCCGTCCCTTACCCTGATGCGGGCCGAGGCCGAAACCCTCACCGATGCAGTCCTGGGTAACGCGCGGCCACAGCTTTGGGTGCTCATCGCCGCCGTCGCGCTTCTCCTTCTGATCGCCTGCGTGAACGTGGGGAACCTCGTCCTGTTGCGTGTAACCGGGCGTTACATGGAGATCGCGGTGCGGAGGTCTCTCGGGGCGGCACGATCGGACATCCTTCGGCCGCTCTTCTGGGAGACCGCTCTCTTGACGGTCATGGGAGGCCTGCTGGGCTTGCTTTTCGCTCACGGACTCCTGTCCCTGCTCACGCGCCTTGCGCCGCCCGAGTTACCACGCGTGGATGTGGTCAGTCTCTCAGCGGCGCCAATCGCCTTGGCCGCCGCCATAACCGTCGTGCCCATCTTGGTCGCTGCTCTGCTTCCTGCGGTAGCCGCCACTGCAGGAGACCACGCGTCCCCCCTCCGGGCCACGTCGCGCTCCGGGTTGAGCACTCGGGGGCGCCGACGGACTCGCCAGGGGCTTGTGGCGTTTCAGGTGGGGCTAGCTGTGGTCATCGTCGCGAGCGCCGGGCTGCTCGTCCGTAGCCTGGACCGCCTGACACGAGTGCCGCTCGGCTTCCGGGCCGAGAACCTCTCGGTGGTGCTGATCGCGAGGCCGGCCGACCCCAGCAATTTCATGGGGGAGATGGTCGATCTCTATGACCGCGTCGCACCGGCGCTCGAAGCTGTTCCAGGTGTCCAGTCTATCTCGCCGGTGAACTCCGTCCCGTTCCTGGGTACGCACACGTTCAACGCCAGTTGGACCACGGTTGGACCATCTGATGCTGATGCTGCCCTGAGACCATTCGTGCCCTTCGAGGTCGGTGGCCCAGACTACTTCCGAACACTCGACATCCCGGTGCTGCGGGGCCGTGGAATATTGGACACCGACGTCGAGGGCGCTCCGGCGGTCGCGGTCGTCAGTCGCGCCTTCGCCGAGCGGTACTGGCCGGGTGAGAACCCGGTCGGCCAGCAGGTACGGCTCCTGGGCCAGAGGGACTGGGTCACGGTGGTCGGTGAGGCGGGCGACATCCGTTATCGGGTCCTTCGCGAAGCGACGCCGACGGTGTATGTGCCGTTTCGTCAGTGGCTTTTCCAAGGACGCGTGGCGATCCGAACCAGCGTCCCGATCTCCGAGGTGCTCCCCGCGTTGGAAAGCGCGGTGCGGGAGGCCGATCCCGAGGCGAGTATCGCCCGTCCCCAGGAAGTCGAAGAGCTTGTTGGTGAGCAGCTTGCCCTCGCGAGCCTATCCGCGCTGTTGGTTTCAGCGTTCGCCCTGACCGCGTTGGCCTTGGTCGCGATTGGACTGTACGGCGTCCTGGCTGCCGAGGTACGAGAGCGAATCCGTGAGTTGGGCGTGCGCGCAGCCCTCGGAGCGACACCGGGCCGCTTGCGGAGGATGGTGCTCGCGCGAGCTGGGGTGATCGCCCTGGCCGGTGCGGCAGCCGGACTGGGTGCCGCGATGGTGGGGGCACGCTTCCTTGGGACCGTGCTCTTCGAAGTCCCCCCGAGTGATCCCCTCTCCTTCTTTGGCTCGTTCGTGCTCTTACTCATTGTGGCGGGCATGGGCGCCTACGTGCCAGCGTCGTATGCCACCCGTGCCGACCCGGTCGTGGCGTTGCGAGCCGAGTAGCCCAATGCCAGCGGCATGGCGGGCGTGTGTGAGTCGCCTCCACGCCGTTCATCGCGTCGATGCGTGGACGCTGGCGTCGTTCAAGCTGGCAGCGCTTCGGACTCAGTTCACATCGCGATGGCTCGTGTCCTTTCGCTCTCGGGTCAAGTTGGAGAGTCTGTAGCGCCACGCACGTGGTATCCGCGGCCGCCATGGACTGCTCCTCCCACTCATGATCGTCTACCAATCCTCCAAGCTCGGCTTTTGCGACGACGTCGCCGCCGGCGACATCGACCAGCTCATCCTCGAGCGCATGCGCGGAACGCTCGGCCGGGGCGTGGGCGTGTCCGAGGTCCGCTCCTGGCACCAGTCGCTCACGCACATGCACCTCGTGCTCACGGACGCCGAGATCCCCGACGACGTGGGCGTCGGCATCGAGTACCAGATCCCCCAGACCGCGAAGCGCATCGACGTGCTCCTCTCGGGCCAGAGCGACGAAGAGCACGACCAGGCCGTCATCATCGAGCTCAAGCAGTGGGAGACGGCCGAGCCCACGCCGATGGACGGGATCGTCCGCGACAACCAGATCAAGGAGCTCATCCACGCGGCCGACGTCACGGTGTTCTTCCTCGACGAGGATCAGCGCGTGACGCTCCAGGACATCGGCACGCGGGACGAGATCCTCGAGTGGGCCGCGCACTTCGACGCGGACGTCGAGGAGATGGAGCTCCTCAGCCAGTTCCGCTGCAACGGATCCATCGGCTGCATCCACACGTGCCAGGGCCTCGAGCTCGACTACATCGGCGTCATCATCGGCGAGGACCTCGTGGTCCGCGACGGCCGGCTCGTCACGCAGCCCGACGAGCGCTCGCGCCACGACCAGTCGATCCGCGGCTACAAGACGTGGCGGCGGCGGGACCGGGAGGCGGCCGACGCGGCGGCGCGGATGATCATCCTGAACACGTATCGGGCGCTCATGACGCGCGGGCTGAAGGGGTGCTACGTGTGGGTGGTGGACGAGGGTGTGAGGGAGTGGCTGAGGAGGTCGGGCGTCCCACTGTGATGTTGGCCTGGAGACCGAGGCACGTGGCTCCCGCCCCTGGCTCGCCGCTCGGCTTCCGACTGCCTAGAATGGGCCCATTGCGCCGCCGCGCGTTGCCGCCCCTGTCGCCGGGCATCCGATGAACGAAGTGATGATCGCGCTGCGCCGCCTCGCCAGGCGGCCGAGCTTCACGCTGCCGGCCGTGGGCACACTGGCGGTCGGTGTCGGAGCCACCACGGCCATCTTCAGCACGGTGAACGCCGCGCTCCTTCGACCGCTGCCTTACTCGCACGCCGAGGAGATCTACACACTCGGCACGGCTCGTGTCGACGGTGGCTGGTCGAACGGGAGAGCCTCCCAGGCGGAGATGACGGCCGTCGCTTCAGCCGCACCTTCCGTGATCGGCGTCGCCGGGGCCTCGGGCGAGAGCAGGGACGTGATCCTCGCCGACGACGGCCGCAACCGGCAGGTCTCACTCCGGAGCGTCACCGCCGGCTTCTTCGACCTCGCCGGCGTACCCATGGCGGTGGGTCGTGGCTCGGCGATCGAGGCACGCGAGGGTGCTTTCGGCGCGGCCGTGCTTTCGTATCGAATTTGGGACCAGGTGTTCGCCCAGGATGCCGAGATCGCGGGCGGAACCCTGCGCCTCGCCACGGGCACTGCCACCATCGTGGGCGTGACGCCACCGGACTTCGACCTCCCCGAGGACACCGACGTGTGGTTCGTGGAGACGTACAGTCCGACTTCGTCGGTCCTCCTCGACGGCTTCCTCCGCGTCCGGCCAGGCACCACGCCGGAGACGCTCCGGAGCGAGCTGGCCGGGGTCATGAACGGTCGCATGCAGGATGGGCTCGCTCCCGGCGGAGGCACATTCGTCGTGACACCGCTGGTGGATTCGATCGTCGGGGACCTAGGCCCGATCCTCTGGATCGTTCTGGCCGCCGCGACCGTTGTTCTGGCCCTCGGGTGCGCGAACGTGGCGGCTCTGATCCTCGCTCGGGGGGGAGCACAGACGCGCGAGCTCGCCATCCGGAAGGCACTCGGCGCCAGTCGCGCCGGCGTCATCCGGCAGCTGCTGACCGAGTCGCTCCTGCTGTCCGCGCTGGGCACGGCGATCGGCCTCGCATTGGCATACGGCGGCGTGCGCGCTCTTTCGACGCTCGGCGTGGAAGGGCTGCCTCGCCTGGATCGGGTCACGTTCGACCTTAACGTGCTCCTCGTTGCGGTCGCTACGCTGGTCGCGACCGCGGCGCTCGTCGGACTGCTGCCAGCGATGCGCCTGACGAAGCTGGGTGTGCGGAGCCTCCTGGGAGAGGGCGGCCAGGCAGTTGGGGGTGGGCGCGGCTCCCGACGTCTCCTGTCTGGCATCGTCGTCGCCGAGATCGCCATGGCGATCGTGCTGGTCACCGCCGCAGGCTGGTTGCTGCGGAGCTACTCGAACCTGACCGAGACCGACCCCGGCTTCGTTCCGGAATCACGACTCGTATTCCGGACCGCGTTACTCGGGTCCTCGTACATGCCCATCGAGACGATCGGTCACGGCGGGAGCGGCCTTTACATGGTTCCGGACCGGAGTGGCAAGACGCCCGAGATGTGGTTGCGGGATCTCACTTCCCGGCTCGAGGAGCTCGAAGGGGTCGAGGCCGTCGGGCTCGGTTCGACCGTGCCGTTTCGCTCGGATCCCTCCATGTACGTATCGGTGCCGGGCGCACTGTACGATCCGAGCGCGTCGGGCATCACGCGATATCGGTACATGAGCCCCGATTTCCTCGAGGCCATGGGCATCCGGCTCGTCGCGGGCAGGGCGCTCGCCGTGGACGACCCGGAATCCGCGGTCGTCGTCAACGAGGCGTTCGTCCGCGCGTACCTCGCGGACAGGGATCCGCTGGGCCTGTCCTTCTCCGTCGGCTTCCAGCCGGGCGAGTTCACCAGCGAGCGAACGATCGTTGGGGTCGCAGGAGACGTCCGATACCAGTCGCTTCGCGAGCCGGAGCCTCCGGCCCTCTATAGTCTCGGGTATTCGACCAGGGGGTTCGTGGTCGTCTCGACCTCGCTGGCCGATCCGACCACCCTCGTCCCCGCGGTTCGAGCGGCCGTGAATGCGGTCGACCCAGGAGTTCCCGTGACGATCGAGCCGCTCGAGCAGGTGATGTCGACGGAGCTGGCACGGCATCGGCTGGGCCTGGTGCTCATGAGCCTGTTCGCCGCGGTATCGCTCCTGCTCGCCGGAATGGGAATCCATGGAGTGGTCGGACACGACACCTCGCTCAGATCCACCGAGTTCGCCGTACGGGTCGCCGTCGGCGCCCGGCCCGGCACCATCGCCCGCTCCGTCATGCGGCGGGGAGGCATCCTCTGGGTGCTCGGGATCTCGATCGGCGTGGGTCTCGCCTACGTGGCGGGACGTTTCGGCTCCAGCCATCTGTACCAGGTGCAGGCCTTGGACCCCGTGATTCTCGCTGTCGCG
>Ga0214472_10007978_pt1 | contig 11047 bp, 9 predicted proteins | sample RVTome_6_FD_207662 | JGI IMG/M metagenome (GOLD analysis project Ga0214472, IMG submission 207662) | Soil microbial communities from uranium-contaminated site in the Upper Colorado River Basin, Wyoming, United States - RVT140D175 | ecosystem: Environmental > Terrestrial > Soil > Contaminated >...
CGTTGACCATGCGCGGCGGCGACACGCATGGCGCGGGTGCGTCGAGGTGATGCCGGGCTGTCAGACTCGCGCGTCTCGCCGCCGGATGACGCGGCCACCGCACGGATCCGGTCTCGCACGCCGAGCGCGCAGCCTCGCCCTTGCCACTGCCGGGCTGAGCCGGCCGCTCGCTGTATCCGTGGATGGGCGGGGAGCCGCTGCCGGCTGCGCGTCGACTGGATACGGCGATGAGACCGCGCGATCAAGCATTGCTCGAACCGACCACGCCCGGCCTGACCCGGTGCGCCGCGAGAAAGGTCGCGACCGCGTGCGCGACCGCGGCGTCGAGCGCGGCGTCGCCGGGGTGCACGCACACACCGAACAGCGCGCGCAGTTGGATATGGCCGGTGAGCATGCCGAGGAACTGCTCGGCGGCCAGCGCCGGCTGCGCCACCGCGAGGCGCCCGTGCGCGTGCTGCGCGCGCAGCCAGCCGGCCAGCGCCTGCACCGCCCGCACCGGGCCGGCCTCGAACACCGCGTGCGCCAGTTCCGGGAAGCGGTTCGTCTCGGCGACCAGCAGGCGGTGCAACGCGAGGCTGCTCGGGCGCAGCATCAGACCCAGGAAGCGGCGCCCGAAGGCCTCGAGCACGCGCTCGGGCGCGCCGCCCGCGGCCGCATGCGCGAGCGGACCGACCAGTTCGCGCACCAGATCCTCGACAATGGCGCGAAACAGCGCCTCCTTGCTGCCGAACTGGTTGTACAGCGTCTGCTTCGCGACGCCCGCGGCGGCCGCGACCTGCTCCATGCTGGTCGCGCCGTAGCCGGCTTCGAGGAACAGGCGCGTCGCGGCGTCGAGCACCGCGGCGCGCTTGCGCGCCGACGCGCTGGCGGTGCGCGCCGCGGCGCGGCTCAATCCGCCGTCCCCGGCAGCGGTGCCGGCGCTTCGACCTGCACGCCGCGCGCGCCGCGCTTGGCGAGCAGGGTGTACGCGGCGGGGATCACGAACAGCGTGAAGAAGGTGCCGACCAGCAGCCCGCCGACGATCACGACGCCGATCTGACGCCGTCCTTCGGCGCCGGCACCGACCGCGATCGCGAGCGGCAGCGCACCGAGCACCATCGCGCCGGTGGTCATCAGAATCGGGCGCAGGCGCAGCGCGCTGGCCTCCTCCACCGCCTCGTACAAGCCCTTGCCGGTGCCCTGCAGCTTGTTCGCGAAATCGACGATGAGGATGCCGTGCTTGGTGATGAGGCCGATCAGCGTGACCAGCCCGACCTGCGAGTAGATGTTCAAGGTGTTGCCGGTCCAGTACAGCGCGGCCAGCGCGCCGGCGATCGACAGCGGCACGGTGAGCATGATCGTCAACGGATCGCGGAAGCTCTCGAACTGCGCCGAGAGCACCAGGTAGATGAAGGCCAGCGCAAGGCCGAAGGTCAGGAACAGGCTCGCGCTCGAGATCTTGAACTCGCGCGACTGCCCGGTGTAGTCCAGATTGGTGCCCGCGGGCAGCGTCTCGCGCGCGAGATCCTCGATCCAGTCCAGCGCCTCGCCCAGTGCGTAGCCGGGCACCAGCGTTGCGCTGATGGTTGCCGAGCGGCGCTGGTTGAAGTGGTTCAGTTCGCGCGGCGCCGTCGTCTCCTCGATCGTCACAAAGTTCGCCAGCGGCACCATCTGCCCGCTCGCGGTGCGCACGTGGATGCGCTTGAGATCGTCGGGGTTGCGCCGGTCCACGTCGGCCACCTGCACGATCACGTCATACTGCTTGCCGGCGCGCTTGAAGCGCGTGACCTGGCGCCCGCCCAGCATCGTTTCCAGCGTGCGCCCGATCACCTCCACCGACACGCCCAGATCGGCCGCCTTGTCGCGGTCCAGCGTGATCTTGAGCTGCGGCGTGGTGAGCTTCAGATCCGAGTCCAGGTTCAGCAGGCGCGGGTTCTCGCTGGCGCGCACGATCACCTGATCGACCATCTGCGCCAGTTCCTCGTACGGGCGGTTGGTCTGGATCACCAGCTCGATCGGTGACGCGCGCACGCTCTGGCCGAGCGGCGGCGGGTTCACCGGAAACGCGCGCACTCCCGGAATGCCGCTGATCTTGGGCATCAGCTCCGCGACCACGTCTTGCTGGCGGCGCTCGCGCGCGTCCCAGTCGGTGAGCCGGTTGAAGGAGATGATGCGGTTCACGGTCGGGAAGCCGATGATCATCAGCGAGCGCTCGATCTCCGGCGTCTCGGTCTGCAGGATCTTCTCGATGCGCCGCGCATAGACGTCGGAGTACTCGATGGTCGCGCCCTCGGGCGCGGAGCCCACGACCACCACCGTGCCTTGATCCTCGAACGGCGCCAGTTCCTGCTTGAGCAGGCCGAAGCTCCAGTAGCAGCTCGCGCCCACCGCGACGCCGATGAGCAGCACCAGCCAGCGTGCGTGCAGTGCACCGCGCAGCAGCCAGCGGTAGCCGGTGGTCAGACCGCGCAGCACGGCCTCGCCGAAGCGATAGAACGGGCCGTGGTGCTCGTGTGTGCGCAGCAGCTTCGAGCACATCATCGGCGACAGCGACAGCGCGACGAAGCCCGAGATCAGCACCGCGCCGGCCAAGGTGAGCGCGAACTCGCTGAACAGCTTGCCGGTGGAGCCGCCCATGAACGCGATCGGGGCGTACACCGCCGTCAGCGTGAGCGTCATGCCGACCACTGCGAACGCGATCTCACGCGAGCCGATCAGCGCAGCCTGGACCGGCGGCACGCCGTTCTCGACGTGGCGGTGGATGTTCTCCAGCATCACGATCGCATCGTCTACCACCAGCCCGATGGCCAGCACCATCGCGAGCAGCGTCAGCGTGTTGATCGAGAAGCCGAATGCGTACACCAGCGTGCACGCGCCCACCAGCGACACCGGGATCGTGACCAGCGGCACCAGCACCGCGCGCCACGAGCGCAGGAACAGGAAAATGATCAGGATCACCAGCGCGCCGGCTTCGAGGATCGTCGCGTAGACGTTCTCGATCGACTTGCCGATGAAGATGGAGCGGTCGTACGCGACCACGAGGTCCACGCCTTCGGGCAGTATCTCGAGGATACGCGGCATCGCGGCGCGCACCGCCTGCGAGACGTCCAGCGGGTTCGCGGTAGCCTGCTTGACCACGCCGGCGGTGACGGAAGTGTTGCCGTTGAAGCGGTTCACGCGTCGTTCGTCGCGCGCGCCCACCTCCGCGTGACCGACGTCGCGCAGCCGCACCAGGTAGCCGCCGGCATCGCGCACGATCAGCTCCGCGAACTCCTGCGCGGTGCGCAGGTCGGTCTCCGAGAGCACCGTGAACTCGCGCTGCTGGCTCTCGATGCGACCGGCCGGCACCTCCACGTTCTGCGCGCGCAGCGCATCCTCGACATCGCGCGGCGTGAGCTGGTATGCGGCCAGGCGCTCGGGGTCCAGCCACAGCCGCATCGCGTAGCGCCGCTCGCCGAAGATCCTCACCTCGGCCACGCCCGGCAGCGTCTGCAACTGCTCCTTGAGCACGCGGTCGGCCAGATCGCTGACCTCGAGCTGCGAGTGCCGATCCGAGAGCAGCGAGAGGTAGAACACGGCCTGCGCGTCGGCTTCCACCTTCTGGATGATCGGCTCGTCGATCTCGTCCGGCAGCCGGCCGCGCACGCGGCTGACGCGGTCGCGCACGTCGCTGGCGGCGCCGTCGGGTTCGCGCTCGAGCACGAAGCGCACCGTGATCTGGCTCTGCTCGGGCCGGCTGATCGAGGTCATGAAGTCGATGCCCTCGATGCCGGCCAGCGATTCCTCGAGCACCTGCGTGACCTGGGTCTCGATGATCGCCGCGCTCGCGCCCTTGTAGTCGGTGGTCACGGTGACCACCGGCGGATCGATCTTGGGGTACTCGCGCACCGTCAGTCCCTGGAAGGACACGAGTCCGACGAGCACGAGCAGCAGGCTGATCACGGTGGCGAACACCGGACGCTGGATGCAGATCTCGGGCAGGCGCACCGTCAGTTGCTCGCCGCGCCGGCGCCGTCGACCTTGACCGGTGTGCCGTCGCGCAGCTTGAGCTGGCCGGCGGTCACGATCATGTCCGCGGGGCTGAGCCCTTCGAGCACTTCCACTCGCGCCGCGCGGCGCTGGCCGAGCGTGACCATGGTCAGCGCGGCCTTGCCGTCCACGACGCGGAACACCGCCTGGCCCTCGGCCTGCGGCACGATCGCTTGTTCCGGGATCACCAATGCGCCCTCGCGCCGCTCGACCACGACCTCGACGCGCGCGAACAGGCCGGGCTTGAGCAGGCCTTGCGGGTTCGGCACCAGCGCGCGCAGCGACACCGTGCGCCCGTCCACGTCGATGCGCGGCGCGATGGCGTAGATCTCACCTTCGAAATGCTGTTCCGGGAACGCGTCCAGGCGCATCTCGATGCGCTGCCCGGTGCGCACCAGCGGCAACGCCGGCTCCGGCACGCGGAAGTCCACCTTGATCGGATCGATGTCGTCCAGCGTGACCAGCGGATCGCCGGGGTTCAGGTACGCGCCCACGCTGATCCGGCGCAGCCCGAGCACACCCTCGAACGGTGCCGCGATGCGGGTCTTTGCGAGCTGCACGCGCGCGAAGTTCAGCGCGGCCTGGGCGACCTCCTGCGCGGCGATCGACTCGTCGCGTTCGCTCGCGCTGCCCATGCGCCGGGTGAACAGCTCATGCGTGCGCTCGGCGCTGCGCCGGCTCAGGCCCAGCCTCGCCTCGGCCTCGGCGACCTGCGCGCGGTAGGCCGAGGCGTCCAGTTCCACGACCGGATCGCCCTTCGCGACGCGCTCGCCCTCGCGGAAATGGATCACCGCCAGGCGGCCCGCGATCTCCGGGCGCAAGGTCACCGACTCGTTCGATTCCAGCGTGCCGATCGCGGTCAGGCGCCGCTCCATGGTGTCCACCGTGACCGCTGCCGCCTCGACCGCGACCGGCCGCGGCGCGGCCTTCGCAGGCGCTGCGTCGGTATTGGCCACGGCGTCGGCCGGGCGCAGCACCTGGTGCCAGTAATACCAGCCCGCGCCGCTCGCGAGCGCGAGCAGCAGCAGGAACAAGGGGAATGCGCGACCGGCCATGGCAGCGCATGTTAACCAGGAAATGGACCGGGCGGTCTAGTGTGCCGCGGCATCGCAACGTGAACGCCGGCCCGAGTGCACGAGCGCGCCCGGACCTCGTGGCAGGGAGCCGGTTGGTGGATCGGGCGACGTCGCGAATTGACAGCCTCGAGCCGGCTGCGTAGAACGAAACACACCCGCTTCCGCACGCCCGCACATGAGCGTCAGTCGCAGAACGCTGCTGCTGCACATCCCGGTGGTGCTCGCTGGCCCGCTGACGGTGCGCGGCGCGAATGCTGCGCAGCTCCTGCCCGTGCCTGCCGCCGGGCCCGAGCTGGCGGTGTGTGCGCCGACGCTGATCGCCTTCATCGACACGCTGCTGCCTGCGCACGGCGCGAGCCCCGCGGCCAGCGAGCTCGGGGTCGCACCGCACATGCTGGCGGCGGCCTCGCGGCAGGAGTCCTATGCGCGCCTGATGCAGGCCGGCTGCGACTGGCTGGATGCGGCCGCGCGCGCGACCGGCGGCGCGCGCTTTGCGGCGCTGGACGAGGCGGCCCGCGAGGCCATCGTGCTCGCGGCCGAGCAGGATCGCGGCGGCGGTGCGATCACGCAGTTCTTCTTCAACGCGCACCGTCACGCGCTGGAGCTGTTCTATTCGCATCCCAAGGCATGGCCGGCGCTGGACTATCCGGGGCCGCCGCAGCCGGTCGGCTTCCTCGATCACGATCGCCCGCCGCGCCCGCCAGGAGCGTGAACGGCGCATGAGTACCGAAACCTACGACGCCGTGATCGACGCCGTGATCATCGGTGCGGGCGCTGGCGGCGCCGCGGCGGCCTGGGCGCTGTCCGACGCAGGCGTACAGGTGCTGGTGCTCGAGGCCGGTCCCGAGTACACCATCGACGACTACCGCCTGCACCGCAACGAGTGGGAGCGCGTACGCTTTCCGCACAAGCGCGGCGGGTTGGGGCGGCGCAGCGCGGCGCCGCTGCAGGCGCTGGACAAGCGCTTCGAGGATCTGCGCTCGTACAACCGGCTCACCGGCGCGATGGTGCGCGGCGAGCGGCGCGCCTATTCCGGATACGCGCACGCGCGCGGCGTGGGCGGCAGCACGCTGGTGTTCACCGGCGAGGCGCAGCGCCTGAACCCCGCCGCGATGCAGCTCGCGACGCGCTTCGGTGTCGGCGCCGACTGGCTGATCGATTATGCGGCGCTGGAGCCCTTCTACGAGGAGGTCGAATCGATCATCGGCGTTGCCGGTACTGCGGCCGACACCAGCCGTCCACGGCGCGGCGGCTTTCCGCTACCCGCGCACCCGCTGAGTTACGCCTCGCAGCAACTGGGCCGCGGCTGCAAGGCGTTGGGTCTGAGCTGGACCGTGAACCCGCTGGCTGCGCTGTCGCAGCCCTACGACGGCCGTCCCGGATGCAACTACTGCGCCAACTGCGCGCGCGGCTGCCCGCGGCGCGAGTGGACATGCTGTTGCCACTCGCCCGCCGCCTGCAGTCGGGTGGCCACGACGTGGTGTTCGCGATCAAGGATGTCACGCGGGCGGGTGCGCGTCTGGAAGTGGAGAATTTTCGCTACGTGCAGGCGCCGTTGTGGCTGGGGCCGCCGCTGCGCCGCCCGCCCGCGGCCAGCTTCGGCGAGCTGCTCGCCCGCTTCGGCTATCACGACACGCCCGGGCTGGTCTCGGTCGTGCGCGCCTGGCGCCACACGATCGACCTGGTGGCACCGGATGCCATCCTCGCGAACCACGCCCCCACGGCCTTGCTCGCCGCACGCGGCCTGAGTGTGCCGCGAATGGCGCTGGGGACGGGCTTCGAGTGCCCGCCACCGGGCGTGCCGTCGCTCGCGCTGCTGGCGTCCGGCCAGTACCCCGCGGAGCGGCCGCGACAGGCGGATCGCGACGTTGTTGCTGCGGTCAATGCCGCGCTGACGCGCCTGGGGCTCGCGCGGATACGCCATGTCACGGATGTGTTCGAAGCCGATGCGCAGTGCTTGTGCACGGTCGCGGAGCTGGATGTGTTCCACCCGGCGCGGGATGGAGCCGGCTACCTGGGGCCGATCATGAACCTTGACCAGCGGGTACGGGCGAACTGGCCGGCAGCGGGCGACGGGCGGGTGTTCGCGTACCTGAACCCCGCCGCGCCCGCTGCCGGCCTGTTCGCCCCGAACGCGCGTCATCGCCGCCTCGTCGTGCCCTCGCCGACGCCTGCCCCGGCGCGCAATGGCGCCGAGCCGCAGGCGACGCCCACGCGCGCCCAGATGACGCGGGCGCAGCGTCTACGCCGCGTCTTCGAAGCTTCCGCGTCCTGCTCACGCCCCTGGCCTACGTCCATGTAGGCCACTTCGACATCAGCCGCTGCTCGCGCTGCGGCGCAGCGCTGCGGGTACTCGTGTGTGCTGCACAGGGATGTACGAATGTCGCGGGAGGCAGGCAGGGATTGCTCCTGCAATCCTTCTGCATTTCCGCCATCCATGGCGGTCAGATGCCGGGATCGACCAGACCCTGCGGTCGCTGCGACAGAGCGCCGCGACGGCTTCGGGCACCTTGGCGTAGGGCGCGGTCGTGCCGAACGAAGTGCTCGACTTTCGCGATGCCGCGTTGCACGGGCGAACCGGGCGGCTCGGCTCTCCTAATTGGAGATCGAGTCGCGTCGAGAGCGCCGTCGACCCGACCAGGTCGCAGAGCAGCACCGTCAGCTGCCGGCGCTCGGCGTCGACCGCGGGCGTCTCGGGCGGCGCAGCGTTCGGCTCACGACTGGAATCGACCAATGCCGCCTGGAGAAGGCGGCGGTGGCCGAGCGGGAGGCCGAGCTCCTTGAGGTCGCCGTCGCTCAGGTGCGGAAGCTATCGGTGGTCGATGGCGTTGTCGGCGAACTCAACCGATTCCGCCAGCTCCCCGCGGGTGCCGTGCAGCATCATCAGGTGCAAGCAGGACATGGCCTCCTGGCTCCTGTTGCCCGTGTCCCGGGCCCCGCGCAGCGCGTCGCCCCCGACGCGTCGGCGTCCTCGACCGCGCGCTCGAGGGCCCGGACGTACGTTGGGGTGCCCGACCAGAAGGCCCGGGCTCGCGCAGGGGGTACAGCGTGAGCAATCGCTGGGCGGTGGCGAGCGCGTCGTGAACGTCAAGGTGCTCGTAGCCCCCGCTACCAGCCCTCATCAGGATCCGGCACATCGCCGAGGAGCAGCTCGATGTCTGCTTCGTCGCGGAGTCGCTTGCTCTTGCGCCGGGCGGGATCGTCCGCTGCCCGCCGTTTCATCGTGATCAGATCTTCCTGGCGCACGATGGCGACACTCGTGCCGGCAACATCGAAGCTTTCCGCCCGATCGATCATTGCGTCGAAGTCCGGATCGAAGGCGAGCTGAACCGGCTCGCTGCTGGCATGGCGAAAATTCACGCTGTGCTCAAACTCGCCAGTCTTCTTCAGGCCTGCACGCTCCAGGGCCTGCACAGCGACCTCACGTCCCTTGCCCAGGTGCACAGCCAGATCGACGTCCACCGTGGCACGTGGCACGGCTGCGTGAACGCCCACGGCGAGACCGCCAATGAGCGCGTAAGGAATGCCCGCGGCCTCGAGCGCACGCACCGTGTCGATCAGGGCAGCCAACTTGTCAGGCTCCGGGTGCATACCTGCATCCCCGCTGCGATGGAACGAGATCAACCGTCGCTCGCGCGCACTGAGGTTCGCGACCTCCGCGATGATTGTCGTTCGTGTTGCCATGTCGGCGAGCGTATCAGGAACGGAGCCCGGTGACAGGTCGCCGACCGGCTCGCCGAATCGCGTGCAGGTAAGCGCGGTCGCGTCGACGAAATGTCAGTGCGGTCGCCGGCACGAGTAGCATCAACGGCACCGCTGTCGTCGACCTCAGCGACGCGGAACATCGTGGCTTCGGCGGGCGGTGTCCAGATCGCACGGCCGACGTAGTCGCCTGAACGGTAGGCATTGACCCAGCGCACAAGGCCCAGCTCGGCAGCGGGCGGCAGGGCGTCGGCGAGTCAGCCGGGCGCGGCGATCGCGAGCACGGCGATGGTCGCGCCGGTCAGCGCGCCGCCCAGACCGAGCAGGAACTGGTACTGCGCGGGCGGGACGAGGGCTGCGGTGCCGAATGCCACCAGCAGCAGTGTCGTCAATTGCAGCAGCGCGCCCGCTCCCTTGAGCAGCCAGGCGGACCAGGCGTGCAGCCATTGCAGCGCGCATAGGGTTCAGCCGCGGCCGGTGGCCATCGCCACCTGATCGACGATATCGCGGGCCAGCGTGCTCAGGTGAAGAAGCAACTGGTACGAGGCCGACAGGATGCGGATTCCGCCCGGCTGCAAGCGCGAGAAGTCTGCCCAGTACAGCTCGTACAGATCCACCGGCGTGTCGCCCGCCTGGCCGCACGGGTGCCCGCAGATCGTAATTTCAAAGGCCCATTTTGTCAGTCGGGGCCGATACGGGGCCGGACTGGCGAAGTGGGCGTTTCTTCTTACTATCCTCCGGCGCCACCTCTGCGCCCACACTTCGCGCGTGGGCGTCAACCGCCATGGCGCCTTCGCCGAGTACATCTCGCTGCCGATGTCGAACGTGTGGGAACACAGGCCCGGCATCGACCTCGACATCGTGGCCATCTTCGACCCCTTCGGCAACGCCGTGCACACGGCCCTGCAGTTCGACCTGCTCGACAGCGAGGGCTTCGACGCCATGGAGAGCGGTCAGGTGGGCAAGGTGGTTTTGAGCCGGGACAGTTGATCAGAATCAATTGCCTGCCGAAATCATGCCCTACCATTCATCAATAGCCGCACCGACCGCCATGGGAGGGCCGCCCGGATGCCTGGAACCGACCCGACCAGGCTGCACACGATCCCGCCGCCAGCGGGCGGCTACTGCTCGTCCGGCATCGGGATCGCGCGCCGGGAGGACTTCTCGGACGTAACCTACCTGCTCGAGCTCGAGCACCCGCGGATGGCCCGGGCCGCCCGGCCCGGGCAGTTCGTCATCGTCATGTCGCACGCCGACGGCGAACGCATCCCGCTGACCATCGCGGATTTCGACCGCGACAAGGGCACCATCACCCTGGTCATCCAGGCCGTCGGCAAAACCACCCGGCAGATGCAGCGCGATTGCCTGGCCGGCACGCGGCTGATCAGCGTGACCGGGCCGATGGGCGAACCCAGCCATATCGAGAATGTGGGCAAGGTGGTCTGCGTCGGCGGCGGACTGGGCGTGGCGCCGGTCTATCCGCAGGCCCGCGCCTTCAAGCAGGCCGGCGCCTGCGTGATCGGCGTGGTCGGTTTTCGCGACCGCGATCTGGTGTTCTGGGACGACAAGTTTCGCGAGGTCTGCGACGAGTTCATCGTCTGCACCGACGACGGCTCCGCCGGCATCAAGGGCCTGGTCACGGACGGGCTGAAGCTGGCCATCGACAAGCACCCCGATATCCGGGAAGTCGTCGCCATCGGCCCCCCGGTGATGATGAAGGCTTGCGCCGAGACCACCCGGCCGCACGGCATCAAGACCACCGTCAGCCTCAATCCGGTGATGGTGGACGGCACCGGCATGTGCGGCGGCTGCCGGGTCAAGCTGCACGACGGCATGAAGTTCGCCTGCGTGGACGGGCCGGACTTCGACGGCCACCAGGTCGATTTCGACGACCTCATCAATCGCCTCCACCGCTTCCGGAACGAAGAGACACTCGCCGTCGAGAAGTGGACCGAAAGCTGCCGCGCCCGATTGGACCCGGCGCTGGACCCCGCGCGCGAAACCGCGCCGTAGGCCGGGAAGGAACGGTGGCCAAGAAAACCATTCGCACGATTCCGCAGGCGCGCACGCCGATCCCCGTGCAAGAGCCCGCCGACCGGGTACGCAACTTCGCGGAAGTGGCCCTGGGTTACGGTGAGAACCAGGCCCTGCTCGAGTCCGAACGCTGCCTGATGTGCCCGCAACCCGCCTGCGTGAAGGGCTGCCCGGTGCACATCGACATTCCCGGCTTCATCGCGAAGATCATCGAGCAAGACTACCGC
>Ga0214472_10007979_pt1 | contig 11046 bp, 8 predicted proteins | sample RVTome_6_FD_207662 | JGI IMG/M metagenome (GOLD analysis project Ga0214472, IMG submission 207662) | Soil microbial communities from uranium-contaminated site in the Upper Colorado River Basin, Wyoming, United States - RVT140D175 | ecosystem: Environmental > Terrestrial > Soil > Contaminated >...
CAACATCACGGCAACCGTCGACGTTCCGGATGGCCTCCCCGGACTCGATATCGATCCCCAGCAGATGGAACAGGTACTGATCAACCTGATCAACAACGGGGTTCAGGCGATGTCGGCCGGGGGTTCCCTGTACCTCGGCGCAAGAAAGGCACAAAAAAGGGAAACACCTCTCGATTCTCAGGCATCGATCTCCGGAGCCGAGGGAAATTTCCTGGAAATCTCCGTCGGCGACACCGGCGAGGGAATTCTTCCCGGCAACATGCGGAAGCTCTTCCAGCCCCTCTTCACCACCAAGCCGCGGGGAATCGGCCTGGGGCTCGTGGTCTGCAAGAATCTGGTGGAGTCCAATGGCGGCCGGATCGAGGTGGAGAGCGAGGCTGGAAAGGGAACGACCTTCAGGATGATAATGCCGGCCACCAAGGACAACTCATGAAAGCACCGCAAGTGGATTCGAATAAAGGAAAGGGCGTTCCGCCGATGCAAAGCAAAACCATTCTGATTATCGATGACGATCCCGGACTGCGCAAAACCCTGGCCGACATTCTGAAGGTCAAGGGCTACCAGACCCTGACCGCCCAAAAGGGCAGCGAAGGTATTGCCCTGGTGCGACAACAGGTCGTCCATCTGGCACTTGTCGATCTGGGGCTGCCGGACCTGCCCGGCCTCGAAGTGCTGGAAAAGATCAAAGCCGGCAACCCCGCCACGGAGGTCATCATTCTTACCGGACAGGCCTCCCTCGACGCGGCCCTCGAGGCCGCCAACCGGGGCGCCTATTCCTTCCTGCCCAAGCCTTACGACATGGGTCAGCTATTGAACCTGATCAAGCGGGCCCTCGAGAAACAAACCACCACGGAGGCTTTGCGCCTCAATCAACGGGCCATCGAATCGACCAGCAACGGCATCATGATCACCGATTCGGCTCTCCCGGACGACCCGATCGTCTATGTCAATCCGGCCTTCGAACGGATCACCGGGTATGCCGCCCAAGAAGTGCTCGGTCACAACCCCCGGTTCCTGAACGAGGCCGCCCGGGACCAGCCTGAACTGGAGGAGATCCAAACAGCCCTGCGCGAAAAACGGGAAGGCATGATCCAGGTGCGTAATTTCCGCAAGGATGGGACCCAGTTCTGGAATGAGTTTTCCATCGCACCGGTCCGGGACGAAAGGGCCAGGGTCACCCATTTCATCGGCATCGTCAACGACATCACCGAACGCAAGCACTATGAAGAGCAGTTGGAATACCAGAGCAACCACGACGAGCTTACCGGTCTGCCTAACCGCAACCTGCTGATGGACCGCCTTTGTCAGGGGTTTTTCCACGCCCAACGGCACCAGACCAAGGCGGCGGTACTGTTCATCGACCTGGATAACTTCAAATTCATCAACGACAGCCTCGGCCACCACATGGGCGACCGGCTGCTGAAAATCATCGCCGGCCGGATTACGGAATGCGTCCGTTCCATCGATACGGTTGCGCGCCAGGGCGGCGATGAATTTGTCGTGGTCCTGTCCGATCTGAATCAGAGCGAGGATGCGGCCCTCGTGGCGCAAAATATCAAAAATTCGATTTCCCGGCCTCTCATGATCGAAGAACATGAACTGGAAATTTCCTGCAGTATCGGCATCAGCATTTATCCCAAGGACGGGGAAGATGGCCAGACCCTGTTGAAAAATGCCGACGTGGCCATGTACCGGGCCAAGGAACAGGGACGCAACAATTTTCAGTTCTTCACCGACGAACTGAATAAAAAGGTCGTTGCCCGCATGACCATGGAAAAGCACCTGCGCCGGGCGTTGGAAAGGGAAGAGTTCCTGCTCCATTACCAGCCGCAGGTGGATCTGAAAACCGGCCGGATAACCGGCGTGGAGGCCCTGATACGCTGGCAGAGCCCCGATCTGGGGTTCATCTCTCCCGGCGATTTCATCCCCCTTGCCGAAGAAACCGGTCTCATCGTCCCTATCGGCGAATGGGTGTTGGATACCGCCTGCCGGCAGAACAAGGCCTGGCAGGATACAGGCCTGCCGGGCCTCACCATGTCGATCAACCTTTCGCCGCGGCAGTTCCGGCAGGAGAATCTGGCCGAGATAGTGGCCCGGACCCTGGTGAAGACCGGCATGGATCCCCGGTATCTGGAGCTCGAAATCGTCGAAAGCCTGCTCATGCACGACGTGCAGAGCGCCAGTCGCCTGATTGCAAAGCTGAAGGAACTGGGCGGGCTGCTGACCATGGATGATTTCGGCACCGGCTATTCCAACCTGAGATTCCTGAAGCTGTTTCCCTTCGACAAGATAAAGATCGATCAGTCCTTCGTGCGCAACATCACCAGCGACCCTGACACCGCGGCGATCGCCATGGCGATGATCACTCTGGGGCACAGCCTGAAACTCCGGGTTATTGCCGAGGGGATCGAAACGGCAGGACAATTGAATTATTTCCAGTCCCATGGCTGCGATGAAATGCAGGGCTTTTATTTCAGCCGCCCCGTCCCGCCCGATCAGATCAAGCAGATGCTGCGGGAAAAGCGGCAGTTGCCACCCCGGGCGGAAACAACGGGCGATCCGCAACGCACCCTGCTGCTGGTGGATGACGAAGCCAACGTCATCGAGGCCCTGAAGCGGGCTTTTTGGGAAGAAGGCTATCGGATACTCACGGCTGCAAACGCGGCCGAAGGATTTGATATACTGGCTCTTAATTCCGTCGGGGTCATCGTTGCCGACCAGCGCATGCCCGGGATGAGCGGCACCGAATTTCTCTGTCGGGTCAAGGACCTTTATCCCGATACCGTCAGGGTGGCCCTGACCGGCTTCGCCGATCTCGCCACCGTCACCGCGGCGGTCAACCAGGGGGCCATCTTCAAATTCCTCACCAAACCCTGGGGAGAGGAGCTCCTGCGGGACAGCATCCGGCAAGCATTCAGGTACCACCAACTGATGCCAGTGGGCGAAACTGTCTGTTGATGCTTTCGCAAAAACTCTTAGGAGAGAGCCATGGAGGAAAAGCTGAAGATCCTCGTAGTGGACGACGACCGGCGGATGGTCAAGACCATTTGCGATATCCTGAAGATAAAGGGATATGAAACGATAGAGGCCTACAGCGGCGAAGAAGCGGTGGCGAAGGTCGCGGAGGTGACTCCGGACTGCGTCCTGATGGATCTGAAGATGCCGGGAATCGACGGCGTTGAGGCTCTCCGTCTGATCAAGGCCGGCTCCCCCGATCTTCCCGTGGTATTGATGAGCGCCTATGCCTCTCCGGAGCAGGTCTCGGAAGCGAGCAGCCAGGGCGCCTACACCGTGCTCACCAAGCCGATCAATATTCAGCTCCTCCTTTCATTTCTGACGCTTCTGAAAAAGGAGGAGAGTATACTGGTCGTTGACGACGACCCCGCCTTCTGTCGTACGATCAAGGATATCCTGGAAAGAAAGGGCTACCGGGTGGAAACCGAGATGGAAGCCGCCAACGTGCTCGGGCACATGGAACAAAACTATAAACTGGCGGTAGTTCTCGATCTCAAGCTCGGCGCCGCGGACGGGCTTGTGGTCCTCCGCGAAATTCGCGCCCGATACCCGTCCAAGCCGGTGATTCTGGTGACCGGCTATGGCAAGGAGATGGCAGGCACCATCCATAAGGGGGAAGAGATCGGGGCCTACGCCTGTCTTTACAAGCCTCTGGAGATCGATGGCTTGATCGGCATCATCGAAGAGATCAGTCGAAAGAAGATGCAGGCCCTCCTCGGCGAACCCTTCGAAGTATGATGGCGTCGCAAAAAGTTCAGCCTTGTAGGACGAAATTTTTGCTTAGCCATCGTAACGCCGCCATCCTGTATATTTTTGCGACGCCATCAAGGATAGCCCATGGAAAAACCCCGTATCCTCATTGTCGATGACGATGCAGGTCTTAGAAAGACCCTGTCCGACATCCTCAAGGTAAAAGGGTATGACAGCCTCGCCGCCGGCAATGGGGCCGATGGCCTGACCCTGCTGAAGGAGCAGCCCGTCAACCTGATGCTGATTGATCTCGGCCTGCCGGACATATCGGGACTCGACCTGCTCGACAGGGTCAAGGCCGATCACCCGGGTGTCGAAGCCATCGTCCTCACCGGCAATGCCACCCTCGACTCGGCCATTGAAGCGACAAACCGGGGGGCCTTTTCCTACGTCCTCAAGCCTTTCGACGTCGACAATCTGCTCCTGCTGTCCAGGCGGGCTATCGAAAAACAGCAGACCGAGGCGAAGATCCTTCGGCATAATCAGAAATTGGAGAGAATCAACGCCGAGCTGAAGGTACTCTACGAAATATCCCGCGCAATCAGCCAGACTCTCGACCTGAAGGAACTGGTAGCAGAGGTCTTGAAAGCCCTGATTAAAACAGAAATCTTTCCCTTCGAAATCAAAGGAGCCATTTATCTCGTCGAAGATGGAAGGATGGATCTGGCCTCCTTTATAGGCATTCCCGAAGCTGCCCTGGATTCCTGCGAGGAAGTTCACATCGGAAGATGCCTTTGCGGGCAGGCCGTGGCCACCGGCGAAACCGTCGTTTCGAGCGACTCGAGGCAGGATGTACAACATGTCCTGCATCACCGGGGCGGGGAACCTCACGGCCACATTATCGTCCCTCTGAAAGCCGTGGACAAGGTAGTGGGCCTCATCAACCTCTATATCGCGCCGGGAACAGAGGTCAGTGACCGGCACCGCAAACTCTTCGCCTCCCTCGGCAATCAGATCGGCATCGCCATCAATAACGCCAGGCTCTATGAAGAGACCAAAACCTTTTCCCTCCACGACCCCCTGACCGGACTCGGCAACCGCCGCCTCATGGAGACCCAGCTGGAAAAGTGTTTCGATATGGCCCGCCGATACGACGAAGCGCTGTCCCTGGTCATGATCGATATCGACCATTTCAAACACTACAATGATACCCAGGGTCACCTCGCAGGCGACAAATTGCTGACCCTGCTGGCGAAAATCCTGCTCCGCGAGGTACGCAGGGCCGATTACGTCTTTCGTTACGGCGGCGAGGAGTTCCTGGTCCTGCTTCCGGAAACCGGACCGGAACGGGCCCTGGAGGCAGCCGAGCGGTTGCGCAAGACGGTGGAGGCGGAGGCCGGAGTTACCATCAGCCTGGGCGTTGCCTACCTGGAGGAGTCTCCATCTCAACCAGAACAGTTGATTGCTCATGCCGACAGCGCTCTCTACCGGGCCAAGCAGAACGGCAGAAACCGGGTGGAGACAGGTTCCTGAAGGTGCGGGGTGTTCATTTAATATTTTCAGGTACAATTTTTTCTGCTCGCGTACACCGCAACAGATAAGCAGGTGATAGTTGCCGAATTTGCACCAGCAGCCCCTCTATATGGGCCAGCCATGAAAAAGGTTTTTGTAACCGGAGCCACCGGTTTTATCGGCGCAAGTCTCGTCCGGGAACTTCTGGCGGAAGGCTGCCACGTCACAACCCTTGTCAGGCGCGGGTCGGACCGGAAAAACCTCGCGGGACTCGATATCGCTATTTGCGAGGGAGACCTTCTGGACAGAAGCTCGCTGGAAAAAGGGCTGGTCGGCTGCGACACGCTCTTTCATGCCGCGGCGGATTACCGTCTCTGGACCCGGGACCCCGGAGCCATGTATGCCGTCAATGTTGACGGGACCCGATCCATACTGGAAGCAGCCCTGAAAAAGGGGGTTTCTCGGGTCGTCTATACCAGCAGCGTCGGCACCCTCGGAAACCCCGGCAACGGTCAACCGGGAAGCGAACAAACCCCTGTCACTTTCTTCGACATGGTCGGTCACTACAAGAAGAGCAAGTTCCTCGCCGAACGTGCAGCCGAATGCTTTCTGGAGCGCGGCCTGCCACTGGTCATCGTGAATCCCTCGACCCCGGTGGGAAGACTCGATATCAAACCCACCCCCACGGGGAAAGTCATTGTCGATTTCCTCAATCGCAAAATGCCCGCCTACCTCGATACCGGCCTGAACCTGATCGATGTGGAAGATTGCGCCAGGGGCCACATCCTGGCGGCCAGACATGGGCGGATCGGCGAAAAATACATCCTCGGCAACCAAAACCTGACTCTTCGGGAGATCTTTTCTCACCTGGAGGGCATTTCCGGGCTGTCCGCCCCCCGGATAAAACTCCCCTACACTCCGGTTCTCCTCGCGGCCCACATCAACGAGGCGATCTCCCGCTTCACCGGAAAACCGCCGTTGATTCCCCTGGCGGGAGTTCAGATGGCGGGCAAACGGATGTTCTTCGATTCCTCCAAGGCTCAACAGGAACTCGGGCTCCCCCAGCAATCGATAGGAAATGCTTTGAGCAAGGCGGTGGACTGGTTCCGTAGTGAAGGGTACGTCAGCCGCCGGGCTTAGCAGCCCCTTTCGAAAATCCCCTGCTGACGAATGTGATCGAGGGCCGGATCGAGGCCACCTACAAAAAGGGCGTGCTGAAAATCAGCCTGCCCAAATCGTCCGAAGCGCGGAAAGTTCGCAAAAAATAACCGTCCATTGATGGATGGAAGTTCTATTTTTTCCGGCCGCTGGGATACGGACTATCTTCAGCGGCCGTCCTTGTACCGGAAACCGTCATTTTTCTCGGACAGAGGAGAGTCGGGCTTTTTCCATCCCGATCAGTTACACACACCGAATCCGCCTGACCACGTCGAGGAAAAACTCTCGTGACCAGACGGCCAGCGCTTCCGGGTTCCTGACGAACGGCAGAACCTCGCTGCGGGCCTGATCGACATCGAGCCGGCCGATGCTCTCGGTAAGGATCTCCCGCAGGGCCCGGGTGGTGTCTTCCACCCGCTGGCAGTCATACTTGGAGAGCATCTGGGCAACGGCTTCGCGCATGGACTATCCTTTGCAGGTCATGATCGCCATGCTCAAAGAGATAATCCTCAGACGATCATCGAAGAAGTTCGAGGTAGTGCCCGCCTGGCGTTTTCTGCTGAACCTGCCGGCGAACGCCTGATCTCAAAGGTTGAAGAGGGATGAACTCAATCGAAGACCAGGGTTACGATCACCACCGCTGACAGATAGAATAGGGGATAGATCCCGAGCATGTACTGGTCGACCTTTCGCACCCAGCCGATCATCCCGGTCAGCTCCAGTCGCCGGATGATGACGTTGAAGATCAGCACCAGGCTGGTCACGAGAAAGCCGGCGACGATGATCGAGTCCATAAAGGTGAGATAGCCGAGACGGGGCAGGTCGCCGGAAATGGTGAAGTTGAAGGCGACGAAAATCAGCAGGTTGGTGCCGGCCACGTCGATCCGCTTGGAGTAATCCTTGGAAAAGAAGATGATCCAGGAGACGGCGACGATGACCAACAGGGGCAGAAAGATGCGAAAGATATAGTAGGTGAGATGCCGCCTGGCCTCGAACTGGAAATTGAACCGGGAAACGGGCCGCAGGGAACTGGAGAGGTCGCTGGTGATCTCGGTGGCGGAGTTGACGATCACCCATTCTTCTTCGCCCAGTGCCTTTCCCACCTGGTTGAATTCCTCCAGGGACTGGAATTGGAAAAATTCTTCGGGATAAAGATTGTCGATGCGGATGAAGAACTGCTGGCGGTCGAAGGGGAAACGGCGGAAATTGAAATCGGGGGCCTGCAGGGTGGTGGAGAATCGCTCCAGGTAAACGGCGTCGCCTTCCGGAAAGACGACCACGTAGCGGTTCTGGACCCAGCGATTGCCCTGCTGGTTGAAAAGGGTGAATTCGGGCCAGGGGATGTTCCGGGCCTTGGCGAACTCGCTGAATTCATCGTTGTTGAACACCTTGAAGGGACACTGGCAGCTGTCGGGGCTGAAGGCCAGGGCCGGGTCATGCCAGCGCATCTGCAGGGTGGACACCACACCGAAATTCTCCGCCCTCTGATCGACGTTGGTGATCTGCTGCAGGCGGAGACCGATCCGGACGGGTATCGGCTGCTTCAGAACCGGCCGTCCCCCCGGCCAGGCCTGGCCGGTGAGGATGGACGGCTCGTCGATTCCGGCCAGGAGCCGGAACATTCCGGCCCTGACCGTACCGTCGGCCGATAGTCCCTTGAAGCGCAGCAGGTAGTTCTCTCCGTCGGCGGGAAAGGTGTAACGGAGCAGGGCGGTGCCGGGTTCGGCACCGGCGCGACTGTTTCGGATCGGTTTGTCGCCGAAATCGTGCAGGGTGAAGGCCGGCAGAGGCTGACCAGGCGGGCCCTGGAGATACAGATAGAAGGTTTCGCCCGCCTTGACGGGATTGAGAAAGAAATAGGTGTCCGGTCGTTTATCACTGATGACCAGTTCCACTTCCTGAACCGTGGCGTCGTCGCTCCCGGCGGCCCGATTCAGGGCGGCGATACGGGCTCCGGTGGGCCGGGCCGTGCCGGTGAGCACCGCCGGGGCATTGAGCCCGAGGAGCAGGCGGAAATTGCCGAAGGTCTTCCGGGCAAAGGAACTGCGGAGCTGAAGGAAATAGGTTCCACTTTTCGGAATCGGGAAGCTTAGCGCCGCACCATAGCCCGGTCCGCCGTCATCGTCCCAGGACAGATGGTGGCGCTCGGCGAATTCGGGGACCATGACCAGTGGATCTCCGCCCGCGGCGATGGTCTTTTCCAGTTCGGTGAGGAAGGACTGGCGCAAGGCCGACAGATCGGTACCGGGTCGGATCAGAACCAGGAGAGGGTCGAGGTTGCCCGAGGTGCCCAGGGCTTGGACGTAGAGCGTCTGGCCCTTTTTGAGATTGGGCAGGCTGTAGACGAGGCGATCGTCCGGTTCCAGGCGGCCGGTGATTTCCTGGACGGAACCGGCGGCAATTCCCTTCGCCGGCCTCAGCAGCGGAACCAGCAGGAAGAGGCACAGACAGAACCACAGCAAGGGTCGAGAAGCCTCCTTTGCCCACCCGGGCGAAATCCTGCCAGAAAATACTTCCGTCCCCGAAAGATCCCTCATTGCAACCTCTCGGAAGTTTCGGATTGCGCTTCCCGCGGGGATTGGGCCTTCACTTTCACGGCGATCCGCCGGCTAAGTTCGCCGAGTGCCCGGCTCATGGCCTCGACCTGATCCTCGGCTTCCCTGCCGCTCACCGCTTCGACCAGAACCATGGTGCCCGCCTCCAGCAGCTCCCCCTTTTCCCTGCCATGCAGCATCCAATGGGACCGGAGCATAACGCTCCCATTCTCCATCAACTCAAACCGGTTCACCGAAAGGCCAAGGCGCCGGTCATGGCGGGCCGTCTCCTCCCAGGGGACGACCACCATCCCGTCCGGGACGAGAAGCAGCGTGAGGTTGTCGACCAGTACCCGTGTCACGTCGCCGCGCAACGAGCCGGCCCAGCGATCGAACTCCAGGGGCGAAAGGACCGTCGGCCCGCTGCGCCGAACGATCTGCGGCCGGTCGAGATAATCGGCAATCTCGACCGGACCGACGGCAAGGATCCCCTGGCGGTCGGGCATCTCGACCATGGATGAGGCCGCCTCGCCAGGAAGAGAGGTCAGGGTATAGAATCGGGCCGTCGGGCTGCTGCCGCAGGCGGGGAGGCCGAGAAAGGAAGAGGCACAGAGGACGGTCAGAAGCAGACGCGATCGGCGCAGCATGGTTTACTCTCCTTTGGAGGCGCCCTTGCCCCGCAGCAGGGCTTCAGGATGACGGTCCAGGTAGTCGGCCAATGTATTGATCGAGCGGGCGGCCTCTGCCAGTTCCCGCAGCGCCACCTGCAACTGGTAGGTTGACCGCTCGTCCGCAGCGGTCTGGCGAATCGCTTCCAGGGATGCCTGCGCCTCGACCAGGGTCCGGTTGATATTCCGGGCCATCTCACCGGACGGCCCATCTTTCATGGCCATAAGTTTCTCTGCCTCGTTGAAAGCCCGGATTGCGGCCTCGGACGTCCTGCGGCTGTCCTGCCCCAGGGACGCGATCTCCCTGCGGACGGACGGGATCATCTCCTTCAGATCCCCGGCCACGGTGTCCAGCGAGCCGATCGCTTCGTGCAGTTCGGGGGAATTGACCAGGCGATCGATGCCGTCCATGGCCGAGTGCATCTTTGCCACCAGGTCTTCCAGGGGGAGCTCGTGGAAGGTCTTCTGCAATTCCTCCCCCGCCGACAGGATGGAGGGGATCTCGGGAAATTTCGGGTCGGTTCCGCGCAGCACCACCGGTGTGCGCGGGAAGAAGTCGAAGTAGATGGCGAGCTGGCCGGTAACCAGACTCTGCGTCTGAAGCTGGGCCCGCAACCCTTTGTCGATCAGTTCTTTGATGTACACCTGCCCTTTTTCCGTGCCGCGAAACTTTTCCCGCTCGACCTCGATGATGACCGGGATTGTCGCCTCCATCGCCCGGGGATCGAACTGGATATGAATTTCGGTAACCGTACCGACCTTCACCCCCCGAAAAATGATTGGCGAACCGACGTTAAGGCCTTTGACCGAACCTTCAAAGTAGACCACAAACTTTTGGGTGTCGGTCAGGAACTTCCCCGAGCCGAAGACCAGAACAGCTGTCACCAGCAGCGCAAGCGCTCCCAGGACAAAAGCTCCGATGACTGCCTTGTTCGTTTTTCCGCCCATGTTCTCCGTCCTGTCTCCCATAACCCGGGCTGATAAGAGGATTTCCCAGCGGGCTATCCAGTTCGAGCCGCAGCTTCTCCGCGGGTCAAAAAACGGATCACCCGCGGGTCGTCCGACTCCTGGAGGAGTATTTTCGGGTCGCCCGCGGCGATCATCGTCTTCGTCTCCGGGTCGAGAAAAACCGAGTTGTTGCCGATGGCGAAGATGCTCGCCAGCTCGTGAGTGACAACCACCACCGTCGCCCTCAGGCTCTCCCGCAGTTCCAGGATGAGATCGTCGAGCAGGCGGGAACTGATCGGGTCGAGACCGGCGGAGGGCTCATCGAAAAAGAGAATGTCGGGATCAAGGGCCATCGCCCGGGCCAGCCCCGCCCGCTTCTTCATGCCGCCGCTGATCTCGCTGGGATAGTAGCCCTCGAATCCCGCCAGCCCGACCAGGGCCAACTTCAGCGAAACCCGCTCGCGGATCTCCCCCGGGGGAAGCAAGGCATACTCCTCCAGCGGCAGGGCCACGTTCTCGGC
>Ga0214472_10007980_pt1 | contig 11045 bp, 7 predicted proteins | sample RVTome_6_FD_207662 | JGI IMG/M metagenome (GOLD analysis project Ga0214472, IMG submission 207662) | Soil microbial communities from uranium-contaminated site in the Upper Colorado River Basin, Wyoming, United States - RVT140D175 | ecosystem: Environmental > Terrestrial > Soil > Contaminated >...
GAAGGGCTCGTGGCGCCCGGGCCCGATCCCGAGCCGCAGGGAGCCGCTCGCTTCTCCCCCCCAAGCATGGGACGCGGCCGCGGGCACGGTGAGCGCCGAGTCGCCGAGCTCCAGACGTGCTGTCACGCCTTCCAACAGGTGCCGACGGAAGACGAGCGTGTCCAATGTCAACTCGACCGTTCCAATCGCCGGCAGTCGCTCGGGCCGTGAGAGCCGACGGCCTGCGGCCACCACGGCCGCGGTGCGCTCACCGAGCACGCGTCCGCCGAGGTGTGCCAGCGCGAGCTGCGCGTAGGTCGCGTCCGAGAGTGTGTCTCGTGCGGGCAGCGCGGCGCTCAGGTCGAGATGCGGAGCCGCGATGGAGACCTCGACCCGAGGAGCCTCGTGCGCCCCCGGCCAGAGGTCGAAGAGGTCGAGGATGCTCCCGGAGGAGGTGATCCGGTCCTGTCCGACCAGCACGGCGAGCTCGGACCAGTGGGCCTCGCGGCCGACCAGCGAGACTTCGCCGGACGGTACGTAGACGGGCACGCCCAGGCGGGCGTGCCCCAGCTGTAGACCGGTCAGCTCGGCCGCTCCGACGACCCCCACGCTGTCGAGCGAGCTCGTGGGTCCGACAACCGAGAGGTAGAGCTTCACGTCGCCGGAGAGCGTCGTGCCGTCAGGCAGCAGCCCCAAGCGGTCGAACGCGTCCAGGTCGGGCTGGCCGCGGACCACGAACGCCGCGACCCCCGCCCCGCGCGGGAAGGTGCCCGACAGCTCGAAGGGCCCGCCGGCGAATCGTCCTGCGAGCGCGTCGACCGTGATCGTGTCCGGGGTGAGCGCCAGGAGGCCGCTCACCTCATCGACCAGCGGCTCTCCACGGAAACGCACCGCCACCTCCTCCAAGCGCACCGAGCCCCGGACGGAGGGCGCCTCACCGGCGCCACCCTCGAGCCGCACGATGACGCCGAGTCGCCCCTCCACGCGCGGCAGGAGATCCAAGCGTGCTTCGGACGGAAAGAGAGCGGTGAGGAAGCCCGCCGAGACGTTCTCGTTCGTGAGGAGCAGGTCGAACATCGGTCCGCTGCCCCCGAGGGAGAGCGCACCGTAGACCGCGAGGGTGTCCTCCGCGAACGCCAGATGGCCCTCGTCGATCTCGATCGTCCCCCCTCCCGTTCCGCCGCGGGCCCTCAGCACCGCGGAGGGGCCCGGTCCGCGCAGGATCTCGTCTCCGACGCCCGCGAGGCGAACCAGGAGGGAGTCGGACCGGGCAGCAACGGTCGAGTGCCAGCCTCCTTCCTCGGTTCGGGTGAGCGCGGCCTCCGCCTCGAGGCCCGACACGACCATCGATCGGCCGCCAGGAGCGTCGAAGTAGGTGAACGTGCCGCCGGAGAGGGAGACCGCGCGGATGCGGAGCGTGACGGGCGCGGGCAGCGCCTTTGGCGCCGTCCCCGTGCTACGCGGCACGAGATCTCCGAAGTTGGACAATGCGCCTTCGTCGATCGCCATGTTCAGCCTGGCGCCGTGCAGCACGAGGCGGTGGACATGCACGCGTCCCACCACCAGCGGGAGCCACGCGATGTCGAGACGCACCGTCTCGATGTGTGCGAGCACCGGGCCGTCGAAGCCGGGCAGGTTGCCGACGCGAACGTCGCGTGCGCGCACCGACGGGCGAGGCCAGAGCGAAACGCCAGCCTCCCCGAGCGTCACGGGACGATTGAGCGCTCGCTCGGCGCGCGGCGCCACCCAGTCGCGCACGTCCTCCGAGTCGAGCGTGATATGGAGGTTCACGACAGCTAGCCCTACGACGCCGAGGCTGACGAAGGCACCGGCGGTGATGGCGTTCCTGAGCGCGGGTCTCATGCTGTCTGCCTCCCGGTGGGAACGGCCTACGCTTTCCCCGCTCCTGAGCCACGCAAGGCCGGTGCCACGCGTGTCGAGGCGTGGCTTCTGGGGGGGCGCCACATGTTTTCTCGCGGTGCGTCGGGGGCGGACGGTTACATTTTCGCCTACCTCATCGGCTGACCTCATCCGACGCCGCCACATGAAGACGCGCATCACCGAGCTGTTCGGCATCGAGCACCCGATCATCCAGGGGGGGATGCACTACGTCGGCTACGCCGAGCTCGTCTCGGCCGTCTCGAACACCGGCGCGCTCGGCATCATCACGGCCCTCACGCAGCCGACGCCCGAGGATCTCGCGAAGGAGATCGCGCGGTGTCGCGAGATGACTGACCGGCCCTTCGGCGTGAACATCACGATCCTGCCGGCGTTCCGTGACATCCCCTACGACGAGTATCTGGGTGTGATCGTCGCGAGCGGGGTGAAGATCGTCGAGACCGCGGGGCGCAACCCCGAGCCGTATCTGCCTGCCCTCAAGGCCGCGGGCATCAGGGTGATCCATAAGTGCACCTCTGTGCGCCACGCGCTGAAGGCCGAGCGCATCGGTTGCGACGCGGCGAGCGTCGATGGCTTCGAGTGCGGTGGCCACCCGGGCGAGGACGACGTTCCCAACATGATCCTCCTCCCCCGCGCAGCCGAGGAGCTCTCGATTCCGTTCGTCTCCTCGGGGGGGATGGCGGATGGCCGCAGCCTGGTCGCATCGCTTGCGCTCGGAGCCGACGGCATGAACATGGGCACGCGCTTCATCGCCACTCGGGAGGCGCCGGTCCATGAGAACGTGAAGCGCGCGCTCGTCGAGGCGGACGAGCTGCAGACCCGGCTCGTTATGCGGCCGCTGCGTAACACCGAGCGCGTCATGAGCAACGCGGCGGTCGAGGAAGTGCTCGAGATCGAGCGCGACAAGGGCGAGGGTCTCACTATCGAGGACATCCGCCACCTCGTCGCGGGCACGAAAGGGCGCGAGGTGCTCCACGAAGGGAACATGGACGCCGGCGTCTGGAGCTGTGGGATGGTCGCCGGGCTCATCCACGACATCCCGAGCTGCAGGGAGCTCGTCGACCGGATCATGGCGGAGGCGGAGGCGATCATCCGCGGCCGCCTGGAGGGGTTCCTTGCCGCCTTCTAGGTACGGGACCGTGGCACGGGGAGGGCGCTCGTGAAGGTCACGTTCTGGGGAACGCGTGGGTCGCTCGCCAAGCCCGGGCCGGCGACCGTGAGGTACGGCGGAAACACGTCGTGCGTTCAGGTGGAGACCGATGCCGACACGCTCGTCGTTCTCGACTGCGGAACGGGCGCGCACGCGTTGGGACAGGAGCTCATGCAGCGGGAGCAGCCGGTCAACGGCCACATCCTCATCAGCCATACCCACTGGGACCACATTCAGGGGCTGCCGTTCTTCATGCCGCTCTTCGTGCCAGGCAACCACTGGGACATCTATGGGCCGCGCGGCCTCGGCGACTCACTCGAGGGGACGCTCGCCGGGCAGATGCAGTACGACTACTTCCCAGTCACGCTGGACGCTCTACGCGCCGACGTGTGCTACCACGATCTGGTCGAGGGGGCGCTCGAAATCGCCGAGGTCGAGGTGCGCACGCGCTACCTGAACCATCCGGCGCTCACGCTGGGCTTTCGGCTGGAAGTGGATCGGGCAACGCTCGCTTATATCTGCGACCACGAGCCCCACGCGCGATACTTGGCCACCCACGCCGGAGAGCTCGCCGGAGAGGACCTCGCGCATGCGGACTTCCTGCGTGGCGCGGACCTGGTGATCCACGACGCGCAGTACACGCAGGGTGAGTATCCCGCCAAGGCGGGGTGGGGGCACAGCACCGCGGACTACGCTGTGCGGATCTGCCGCGCGGCCGGCGTGCGACGGCTCGCGCTCACGCACCACGATCCGCTGCACGACGACGACGCGCTGGATCGCATGATGGACGCGCTCGTGGCGAACCTCGACCGGGAGGGCTCGGAGCTCGACGTGTTCGCGGCCCGCGAGGGCCATGTGCTCGAGTTGGTGGGCCCGCCAGAGCGCAACACCCGGGCGGCGCGGCCTGGCCCGTCGGCGGTCAGGACCGCCGCGCGCGGACCCCACCGTGTGCTCGTCGCTCTGCGCGCGACGCCCGAGGCGGATGCGATCGTCGCGGCGCTGGCCGCGGACGAGGTCGAGTTGGTGTCGTGTCCCGATGCCTCCGCGACGCTCGACTGCTACCGGGCCGAGGACCCCCATCTCGTCATTCTCGACGGGGATGCGGACGGCCTCGCCACGTGCCGTGCAATTCGTGCGCTCGGGGAGGACGGCGAGGTGCCGATCATTGTGTCTGGGCCGACGACGGGATCCGATCCCGCGGTGAGCGAGTGGCTCGCGACGCCATTCTCGGCGGAGTACGCGCGCAGCCGCATCCGCGCCTGGCTCCTGCGCGTCGAGTCGCGGTGGGTCCGGGCGCCGAGACCCCACGACGAAGACCGAAGGCTTGCGGCGCTTCGACAGCTCGCGCTGCTCGATAGCGAGCCCGAAGAGCGCTTCGATCGGCTCGCGCGCTTGGCCGCCGGACTGCTCCAGGCGCCCGTATCACTGGTCACGCTCGTGGACCACGACCGTCAGTGGTTCAAGTCGCGCGTCGGCACCCTGATCGAGGAGACGTCTCGGGACGCGTCCTTCTGCGCGCACGCGATCCTCGGCGACGAAGCGATGATCGTGCCGGACGCGCTCGAGGACGAGCGCTTCGCCGACAACCCGATCGTGGCCGGGCCGCCGCACGTGCGGTTCTACGCCGGTTGTCCGCTCACGCTGCCGGACGGTCACGCGCTCGGCACTCTCTGCGTGCTCGACACGCGGCCGCGACAGCTCTCCGCCGAGCAGCGTGCGCTGCTGCGCGACCTCGCCGATCTGGTCGAGGAGGAGTTGGGTCGCGCATGAGACCACCCGTCGCGCTTACCGCTCCGGCGCATCCCCCGCGTATCCCGTGAGCTCGACGTAGCCGCGACCCGAGACCGTCGCGCCGCCCTCGCCGGCTCCCCGCACGGAGACCGCGCCCTCCCAGTAGCGGAATGTCACGTCGAGCTCCTGGTTCGGGATGCGCGGCTCGACGCGGAGGTCCCAGCCGCGCTCCGGCACCGCGATGCGCCATCCCGAGGGGTAGACGGCGCCGTCGACGGGTGACGCCCACGTGTCCGTGCTCTCCATGAGCACGTCCTGCCCCCACGTGAGCGGCACCTTGGCGCCCGCCGGATCGACAAGCACGCCCGCGCTCTCGGGCGCTGCGCTCCCGTCCTCGCGACGGAGACGGTAGATCATCAGGTCCCATCCGTCGGAGAGCCGGAGCGCGAACCAGTCCCACCCAACCTGCCCCTCGGCGAGCGCGGACGTGCTCCACTCCCGGTCGAGCCAGGCCGCGCCGCGTACCGGGATCGTGTCGGTGTCGACGACCAAGGTGCCCGCGGCCGGGAGGCGCGTGAACGAGTAGTAGTAGGAGGCGTTTCCAGGCTCCGGTCCCTTCTGGCTGAGGCCCTGATCCCCCTGGAGGACGACCGGCTTGCCCGCGGCGAGCTCGAGGCTGAGCGCGACGTCCTCGCCTGTGGCGCGGAGGCGCATGGGGAACGCCGCCGCGGAGTCGGACTCCATCACCCAATCCTCGAGCCAGACGCGGAGCGGATCGGCGTTCGCCCCGGCGAGGCCCGCGGCGCCGCGCGCGAAGCGCTCGTGCACGTGGAAGCGCTGCTCGGCCACGTCGGTCACCGTGAAGTGCGCCATGTAGGCCTGGTTGGTTGCCCACGCCGACTCCGTCTCGGCGGCGCGCGGCGAGAGCGCGCTGCGGAAGATCGTGAGCTGGAAGCCGAAGTCACGGCCGTCTTCCGACGTGAGGTTGCCCGTGACGTACCACCACTCCGACCGAAAGTCCGGGTGCGGCCCGTGGTCCGTCGGGAAGTCGAACCGTCGAGATTCGATGGCGCGCGCATAGCCTGCCGTATCTGCGCCTGCGAGCGTTTCTGCGAGCGAGAGCGTCGCGCCCGGGGCGTCGTCGTCTCCTTCGGCGCAGGCTACGAGCAGCGCCGCCGTGACGGCGAGGAAGGGCAAGTGCCTCATTCGCCCCTCAGCGCCAGCGCGGGCGACGTTCGGGACATCCGCCACGCGGGGTAGAGGCCGGCCAGGAGCGCTCCCACGAGGGCGAGTCCGACTGCCTGCGCGAGCACCTCGGGGCCGACCTGCATGTCGAGCGTCCAGCCGAACGAGCGCTTGTTGACGACGAAGATCATCACGATCGAGAGCACGAGGCCCATCGGCACGGCGAGGATCCCCGAGACGAGCCCCATGAGCCCGGTCTGCGTCACGACCAGCTTCCAGAGCTCGCCGGGGGTGAGCCCCCAGGCGCGCATCACGCCGAGCTCGCGAGATCGCTCGAGCTCGAGCGCCATCAGCGCGCTCAGGACGCCCACGAAGGCCACGATGAACGCGAGCATGCGCAGCACTGCCGTGACCTCGAACGTCCTGTCGAAGACCTCGAGCGACGCGGATCGGAGCGTGTCGTTCGTGCGCGCGATCACGGTGCGGCCATCCGGCACGAGCGTGAGGAGGTCGGAGACGACATCCTCCGAGTCGGCGCCCGCGGCGAGGAACAGCGCGAGCGAGGTGACGCCCTCGTCGTCGAAGAGCCGGTCATAGAGGCTACGGCTCATCATGACCGCGCCCTGGTCCGAGCCGTAGTCCCGAAAGACGCCGAGGATGGGCAGCGGCCGATCGCCCCGAGGAGCCGGGAGCGCGACCGCGTCGCCCACCTCCAGTGCGCGTCGGAACGCGAACGGCTCGGACACGATCACCCCTTGGTCGGCCTGGAAGGCCCGCATGATCGCCTCGGCGTCGCCGCTCAGGAAGTCGAAGGCGCCCTCTCCACGAGGGTGGAGCTCGAGCGCCACCAGTCGGTAGCCGCCGCGGTCCTCCAGGAGGTCGAGCGCCCTGTACTTGCTGTGCGCGACCACGTCGGGGTGCGCCACGAACGCCTCGACGAGTCCGGGCCAGAGCGTGCCTGTCGCGCGCGATGCGGTGGGGCCGGGCAGCGACACGTAGATGTCGGCGCGGAGCGTCCGGTCGAGCCAGCGCTCGAGCGAGCCGCGAAAGCTCTGGATCATCACGCCTAGGCCGACGGTGACGGAGACCGCGACCACGAGCGCCGCGACGGCGGGCGCGGTGCGCGAGAGCGACGCGACGACGCCGCGCGACGCGATGAGCCCCACGGTCCCGCCGACGCGGCCGAGCAGCGGGCGCACGAGGCGGAGAAGGAGCACGGCGCCCGCGGGCGTGAGGAGCGCGAGACCCGACACGACGAGAGCGAGCGCCCCGAAGCTGACCGCGAGGCTCCGCGTCGAGAGCTCGAGCATCGCCCAACCAAAGGCGCCGAGTGCGAGGCCGGCCGCGGCCGCACGAGGCACCATGCGGCGCGCCTGCTCCTCCGAAACCGAGCGGAGCATGGTGAGCCGCGGCTGCGCCGCTGCCGCCTCGAGCGCCGGCGGGAGGGCGGCGAGCAGCGTCGCGCCGAGGCCGAGCGCGGCAGCCTTCGCCACGACCATGGGGTCGAGCGCGACGCCCTCGACGGACACGGTGAAGTAGAGGTCGTTGATCGTGCGCGTGACGAGGCGCACCAGCCCGCGCGCGAGCACGACCCCCACGCCGAGCCCGATCGCCGCGCCCGCGAGGCCGATCCACGCCGCTTCGCGGAGGATCAGGCGCAGGATCTCCGCGCGTGTGACACCGATCGTGCGCAGCCGTCCGAGGAGGTCGCGCCTCTGCACCACCGAGAAGGCGACCGCGTTGTAGATCAGGAACATCCCGAAGATCAGCGCGAGCAGGCTGAGCGCCGTCAGGTTCACGTCGAACGCGTCGATCATCCCGGCCATCGCGTCGGTGCGCGTTCCGGCCGCCCCCACAGAAACGCCGGCCGGGAGGATCGCCGCGATGCGCCGGAGTAGGCCGTCGGCCTCGGCCGTCTCGGGGAGCGCCAGATCGATGTGTGTGAGCCCGCCGACCGCGTCGAGCACCTCCTGCGCGCCCGAGATGTCCATGAGCAGCACGTCGGAGAGGCCCGAGCGGGCGAGCCGGTCGGCGGGCTCCAGCGTGCCGACGACGGGAAGACTCCACGCCACACCGCCCACGAGCACCGGGAGCGAGTCCCCCGGGGCGACGCCCGCGCGTGCGGCGGTCGGGGACGAAAGCACGACGCCGCCTCGCGTGGTGACGAAGCCGCCGACGTCGACCCCGGCCGCTCCATCGGATGCGAACCCGGCGGTGCCGCCGGCGACGAACGGCCGGAACGGCCCCTCCGAGAACGGATCGACGCCCAGGATGCGGAGTGCCTGGCCCGGGAGCAGGGGGGACGACGCGTATCCCTCGAGGACGGGAGCCGACGCCCGCACGCCGAGCTCCGTGCGCAGCCGCGAGAGGAGCGACTCGTCGATGAGCGCGGTCTCGCTCGTGATGCGGTGCGTGGCGCGGCCGGACACCGTTTCCGCGGAGACGCGGAAGCCCGCGCGGGCGCTCTGTGTCGCGAGGTCGATCGCGAGCACGACCGCCACCCCGAGCGCGACCCCCACCACCGAGAGGACGAGCTGCGCCCGGTGATGTCCGAGATACCGGGCGCTCGCGCGCGTGAGCAGTCTCACGCCGAGCTCTCCACCAGGCGGCCGTGATCGATGCGCAGCACCCGGTCCATGCGCCGGGCGAGGTCGAGCGAGTGCGTGACCACGACGAGCGTGCTCCCCTGTGTCGTGACCAGCTCGTCCAGGAGGCCCGCGACGGCGGCGCCCATGTCCTCGTCGAGGTTGCCGGTCGGTTCGTCCGCCAGCAGCAGCTCGGGTTCGTGCGCGAGCGCTCGCGCGATGGCCACACGCTGCTGCTCGCCGCCCGAGAGGCGGTCCGGGAAGGTCGCGGCCCGGTTCGCGAGCCCCACCCGCTCGAGCAGGTGACGTGCACGCTCCTCGCCCGAAGCGCCGACGCCCCCGGCGAGCTCCACAGGAAGCAGCAGGTTCTCGAGCACGGTGAGCGTTGGCAGTAGGTTGAAGAACTGGAAGACGAAGCCGACGCGCTCGCGGCGGAAGAGCGTGCGTTCGCGCTCGGTCAACGCCGTCAGGGCGATGCCGCCTACGTGCACGCTCCCGGAGTCCGGGAGGTCGATGCCGCTGATCAGGTTCAGGAGCGTCGACTTGCCGGACCCCGAAGGACCCAGGATGGCGACACGCTCGCCCGCCGCGATGCGCGCGCTCGCGCCGTCGAGCACCGTGTGGAGCTGATCGCCTTCGCGGTAGCGCTTCGAGAGGCCCATGAGCTCAATGCCGGAGCCGCGCTCGGGGGGAGCGTCCGTCGCGTCGCGGTCATCTCTGAGGCGGGGCACGGTGCGTCGGGGTTCGAAGGCGTGCGTCGTGGGGCGAGCGTATCGTAATACGATGCGGTCGAGGGCGAGCAGGACTATGGTGCCGACGCGGAGCGCCGAACCCAGTAGGCAGCACAACAGCCTACCCGCCACGACAGCATAACGGGAAAGGAAGCGAGCCCCGTCGAGCGTTGCTCGCGGACCCGAGACGGTCGGAAACCAATCCCGCTGGGCGACCCGCGCAGCAGCAATTCCTTGATACTCATGCAGGCCCCCTCCTGGACGTCCCAAGTAACGGGAGGAACGATGAGAGCGCGAAGCGCGGCGAGCTCTTCGCCCACATCCGCAACACGTTCCACCAGTACAACCTGCCCCGGCCCGCGGATCAGCTCCTGTACAAGAAGAACCGCGAGGGGCTCGTCGAGGCGTTCAGTGATCCTATGATCCGGAGCACCCTGGAGGCCGATCTCGCGCTCGCCGACCGCTTATGACACCGTCATCCGCTGGATCGGAGCCGAGGTCCTGCACATCTTGAACCGTAGTAGGACGGCATGAGGGAACCGAGAAGGCACTGGACGTCATTGCCATTGAGACCTCCGAATTCGGCCGGCGATGCCGCTCAAGTGGCAGCCGCGGCGGCCTCATCCATCAAGGGACGCGGAGCTCTGCCGTCGCGAATCAGCATGATGCTGGTCGCCACGAGCCAGACAGGGAGCAGCAGGCCAAACATAGAGAGTACCGCCCCGGCAAGTAGCTCACGGCTCACGAGCGCGTTCACTCCAATACCACAAAAGACTCCCACAGCGCCGATAAGAAGGCCGAGCGCCGACAGCCATCGCGGCATGCGCCCCGATCGCCATCCGGCGACACTAAAGCTCCCAACACCGATCCCCCACGACATTACAGCTCCGAAGAACCAAACCACGTTCATGCTCCAGAGCATCGTCAGCAACTGGGGCTGCTCTTCCAACACGGGCAATCGCCACAACGCGATGGTCGCCGCAGAATTGGCCGGGAAGCCGACTGCGAGAACGAGCGCGAGGCCGAACAATCCTACCAAGCGCCAGGCGTCAGCTTTGGGTCCGAGCCAGACATATATGCCCACCGCGATGAAGGGCAGGAGAGGTAGTAAGGCGAACCGCAGGATGCTACTGGCGGATAGCATCCCCGACGCATCACGTAGAAACGTCAGCACTTCGGGCAATGGCGCATTGAACGGGGGGGCACCCGCCTCCAGGAATCCAATCACCAAGCCCACTGCGGCACACGCGAGCCCGGCAACTCCGGCTACTGGTAGAAAATGAGCGCCAGGAGCGGATACTTCGCGCGGCGATTCTTGATAGCTCATTGCGTAACTCTCTCGGCTCAGGTCAGGCTCAGGTCGGCAGAATTCGGTCCGGAGTGTCCGCGTGGACGTGGCTTCCCAGCGACCCACCGGACCCGGAATTCTGCTGGCAGGACTCGCGCGGTGACAAGGCCGTGTGCAGATAGGGTCACGAACCACAACTGTCTAGCCGGTACAAGAGCGAGCCCCGACGAGCGCTGCTGACCTATCCCAAGAAGCTCGGACACGACCCCGTAGCGTCTACCCTGCAGTAGCAATTCCCTGATACTCATGCAGGCCCCCTCCTGGACCTCCCAAGCAACGGGAGGAACGATGAGAGCGCGAACAACTCATCCAACCCAGGAGGGGAACCATGCGATTCTACACCGGCCAACATGAATACTACTGCGGTGTCGACCTTCATGTGCGCACGCTGTATCTGTGCGTCCTCGACGCGCACGGCAAGAAGCGGGTACACAAGC
>Ga0214472_10007982_pt1 | contig 11044 bp, 11 predicted proteins | sample RVTome_6_FD_207662 | JGI IMG/M metagenome (GOLD analysis project Ga0214472, IMG submission 207662) | Soil microbial communities from uranium-contaminated site in the Upper Colorado River Basin, Wyoming, United States - RVT140D175 | ecosystem: Environmental > Terrestrial > Soil > Contaminated >...
ATCCGCCCCAGCCGGTGCCGATCTCGAGCACATGGTCATCCGGGCGAAGTTGCAGGCTCCGGCAATGGGACTCGTTCTTGGCCGCCTGCGCCTCCTCCAGCGGGGTGCCGGCCGTCGCGTAGCGACCCGATGAATACATCATGGAGGGGTCGAGGAAGAGGCCGAAGAACTCGTTGGAAAGATCGCACGGCGTCCGCTTCAGGTAGAGATCTCGTAGTTCCAACTGGCCCAGGCCAGCCGGGTGCGCGGCATCACCCGCGTGTCGGTATGGAGGGTGGCGATGTTGTCCAGGTATTTGACGGCCCGAAGCAGGCGCCTCTCGTCGCGATTCGTTTGATCAAGCAGCCGGAGCGCCTGGTCCGCGTGCGTGGCGATGATCACGCGGTCGAACCGTTGCGTGTGGCCGCCCCGGGTGACGAGCCTGACTTCCCGGCCCTCGCGCCGAACGGACACGACAGGATCGCCGATGCGGATGCGTGCGTGCTCTGATCGGAAGCCGGATTCTCGGGAAGCACCGGAATGTCGCGATGCATCGGCGGACCTTCCTTCTTCGGAGCGGCGTCGCAATTCGCAGCTTGCACCGTGGCAACGACGATCGCGGCGGCCGCGGGCACCACGCGCGAGAGCGGCGAAGTTCCAACCGGTGTGAACCTTGCGCGCCGCTCGGCCGCGGCGACAGACTTTGCGTGCTCGGCCCGCGCACCCTCGTCGAGAACGGATTGCGGAACTGCTTTGAAACCCCAGATCAGGCCGGTGCAAGCGAGCAGCTTCAAACCGTAGCAGGTCGGATCGATCTCCCACCAGTAAAACCCGTTGCGAGTCGCGCTCATGTAGCGGTGGTGGTTGTTGTGCCAGCCTTCCCCCAGGGTGACAAACGCCAGGATGAGGCTGTTGCGGGAGTCGTCCGTCGTCTTGTAGCGGCGCTCGCCCATGAGATGCGCACGGGAATTGATGCACGAGGTCCCGTGAAAGAGCGCGGTCGTGCTCACGAAGAACGCCCAGACGAGCATCTGCCAGCCATTGGTCCCAAGTTGCGGCGCCCGCGCGGCGAGCAACTCGCCGACTCCGAACATTACGGCCGCGAAGGCAAAAGGCACCACCATGTCGAAACGATTCAACCACGCCAGTTCGGGAAACTTGGCGAGGTCGCGGACCTTGGAATAGTCGGTGGGAAAGTTGCGACGACTGGTGATCCAGCCGATGTGCGACCACCAGAAACCATGGACGTGCGGCGAGTGCGCATCCTCCTGCAATCGTCTGACAGGCAGGGCGCAAGAACCGTTCCCGCAAAAACCCTGCCCGACTTTACGCCATTTTTACGCTGCGCCGGCGAGCGAACACGGTCGTCTGTTAAATACTGATGAAGCGTTCCCGGTCGCTGACGACGATCTTGTCAGCCGAGGCCTCTTACATCACTCGATTCAAGTGTATTACAAGCCTCTCTCCGTCTCTTGGTTTTTCGTCGCGTCCATGATTCTGACCGCAGATTTCCGCTTCCAAAGGTTGCCGCGCGGTGTTCGTCCAGAGAGCCTCCTTCCGGAGGAAAGTGAAGAAAACGACGACAAACGGGCGGCCAGCGAGACATTTGAGCGATACTTCATGCCTGGCCCGCAAGAAACGCCCGTCGATGCCCTGGTGACCGCCAGCGTCGCCGCCATGGGAATGCAACAATGATTCTAGAACACGGACAAAGGCCTCCGCCTCCGCCGGATTCCACCAGCGCCGGACAGACGATGGAAGGTGTGCGCTTCCATGCGATGGGCACGCAGTGTGAAATTCAGTACCGCGCGCACGATGTGGCGGCGGGAAAGGCTTTCGTCAGTGAAGCCACCGCGTGGGTCGCTGCTTTCGAAGCGAAATACTCCCGCTTCCGGGCCGACAGCCTGATCAGTCGCGTCAATGCCGCAGCCGGCCGCGACTGGGTCGAAATCGACGCGGATGCCGGGCGCATGTTTGCGCTTGCGGACCAAATTCATGTCCTCTCGCGCGGGATCATTGATATCACCACGCTGCCTTTGCTGCGCCTGTGGAACTGCAAGGCGGCGACCCCGCGCGTCCCGACCTCCGACGAAGTGCGCGCGACAACGGCCAAGGTGGGATGGGCGCGAGTGCGCCGCGAGCCCGGGCGTATTTACCTCCCGGAGACAGGCATGGGACTCGACCTCGGCGGCTTTGGCAAGGAGTTCGCGGTCGATCGCGTCGCGGAGATCGCGCGCAGCCATGGCATCGCCAACGCACTGGTCGACTTCGGACACGATGTGCGCGTGCGCGGGGCACCGGCAGATGCTCCCTGTTGGACGATCGGGGTCGAGGATGCCGGGCGCCTGGGAGGGATCCGTTGCCGCCTCAGCATGAACGTTGGAGCCGTGGCCACGTCAGGCAACTACCTCCACTTCTTCGAGGCGGAAGGCCAGAGATGCGGGCACGTCATCGATCCCCGGACGGGCTATCCCGTTTCGGGCGAATGCCATTCGGTGACCGCAATCGCAGGTTCGTGCCTCGAGGCGGGATTGCTTGCGACCACGGCATTCGTGCTCGGGCCCGAGGAAGGGCGTGCCCTGATCGAGGAATACTTCGGCGCGGAAGGGATCATCCACTGTGACAAACGCGAGCTCAAAACCACGGGATTCCATCGCTACGTGGCCTCGCCGCGCGCTGATCCACTCTTGTCGGGTGCGAAGGAGTGAGGTTTTAGGTTGGTTTTGCCGGGGCTGATGCTGCTTACTCGCCGCGTCAACTCATGGATGAATCGCTGGCACATTCCGCTGCTGACAGACTTCCCTTTCCACCGCCCCGCGCAGGTCCGCCTGATGTCCTGATCATCGCTGGCGAGCATTCCGGCGATGAGCAGGCGGCCCGCATGGTTTCGGCGCTCTTGTCGCGACATCCCTCGATGAGCGTCGCGGCCATCGGCGGCCCGACGGTTCAGACAGTGGGTGCGCAGCTCCTCTTCGACCTCACGGCGTCCTCCGTGGTTGGCCTGGTCGAGGTCATCGCGCACTTTGACTTTTTCAAGCGCATCTTTGCCGAAACCATGCAATGGATACGCGAGTACCGGCCCAAGGTCGTGTGTTTCGTCGATTATCCGGGCTTCAACCTGCGCATGGCGGCGGCACTGCGCAAGGCCGGGCTCTCGGTGAAGGGCGGAGGCAGGGCGCGGGCGGTTTACTACATCAGTCCACAGATCTGGGCATGGAAACCGCGCCGGCGCTTCGCGATGGCTAAGAATCTCGATGCGCTCGCCACCATATTCCCCTTCGAGCTCGATTGGTACAAGGACACCTCGCTTCCCGTGCGCTTTGTTGGCCATCCGTTTGTGAGCGAGGGTTACATTTCCCCGGTTGCCTACAGTCCCAACGGTCCGGTGCTCCTGCTTCCCGGAAGCCGGGTGGCCGCCGTCAAGCGCATCGCGCCAATCATCCTGAATGGATACGAGGCCTTCCTGAAGCTGCGGCCCCAGACCGAGGCCGTGATGATTCATCCCAGCTCACAGATCAAGAAACTGCTCGAGGGGGAACTGGCGCGGCGTCCGACGACCCTGCGGGAAATGGTGCGACTGCAGCGAAAGGATGATGCGACGGCGGCCGCCGCGGTGCTCACGAGTTCGGGAACCATCTCGCTCGTCTGTGCGCTCTCGGCCATCCCGGGCGCGATCGCGTATCGTGCCAATCCGATGACCTACCTGTTGGGACGCATGCTGATGCAGGTTCCTTACATCGGGATCGCCAACCTCCTGCTGCCGGAGCCGATGTATCCCGAATTCATTCAGCGCGCGGCGGTGCCAGCGGCGCTTTCCGCCGAACTCATGGACTGCCTGACCAGCCGGTCGCGCGTCGAACGCACACGGCGGCTGTCCGAGGACCTGCGGAACACCCTCACCAGACCTCCAGACGGAGACGCGGGCGATTGGCTGGCGGACCAGGTGCTGGCGGGGCGTTAAACCACCTGTCTTCGCGTTTGCAGCTCGCGGCTCGTCTCGAGGGGTGCCTGGTGCCCGAGGCGCGGCTCGATGCCCTCCCAGATGCGGGCCGCCTTTTCGTCGACCAGGCGGCGACACCTGTCGACGGCCGCGCGGCGTGCGGCCAGGTTTTGGTCGGCAATGCGGGCAAGGTCGTCGAGGTCGTAGAGGAAAACCGAGACCACATGGGCGAGCGAAGCATCGAAATTTCTCGGGATTCCGAGATCGATGAAGAAGAGCGGCCGGAGCTTTCGCGAACGCATCAAGCGCCGCACCATCGTGCCGGTTACCAGCGGCGTGGTGGTGCTGGTGGATCCGACGATGATGTCGTGCTCGGCGAGGGCTTCCGGCAGACGCTCGAGGAGTCCCGCGCTGGCTTTGATCGCACCGCCGAGGACCTTCGCGCGATCCAGCGAGCGGCTCAGCACGGTGATCGTTCCGGCGCCACGGCTGTGCATCGCCTTTGCAGTCTTCTCGCCGACATCGCCGGTTCCGAGCACCAGCACGCGACATCCGGCGAGCGGACCGAAGATCTTCTCCGTCAGGTCGACCGAGACGCTTGCCACGCTGATCTGTCCCTCGCCGATCGGGGTGCTGCTGCGGATGTGTTTTGCGGCCTGAAAGCACTTCTGCACCATCCGGTTGAGCACGGGGCCGACGGTGCCATGCGTGATCGCATGTGAATACGCCGACTTCACCTGGCCGAAGATCTCCGTTTCGCCCACGATCTGCGAATCAATCCCCGACGCCACGGCAAGCAGATGCCCCACGGCGGCGCCATCGCGCAACACGAAGCGATGGCGTGCGAACTCCGAGGGTTCGACCTTCTGGAAATCGCACAGGGACGACTCCAGCAAAGCGTCAGAATCGTGACCCTCGAGCACCGTGTAGATTTCGAACCGGTTGCAGGTGTTCAGGACGAGCGCTTCACGCACTCCCGGTGTCGCCCGCAACTGCTCGTAAAGGGAAGGCAATTTCTCCGGCGCCACGGCAAACCTCTCGCGTATTTCCAGCGGCGTAAGGTGATGCGAGGCACCGAGTGCGAACAAACGTACGGGAGGACCCACGCTCATGGCCTGACCCCCGTCGCGTTGCTGTCCTGCGGTGCCGCGGTCGTCGATGCCTCGCGGTGGCGGCTGATCGGGCCGAGCGAGATGAGCGCAAACCCGAAGAGGACGAGGCAGGTCCACGCCAGCGTGGCAGACACCAGGATGCGCCGCAGGCGCAGAGCGAGCGCAGCCATGTAGGCGAACCAGACAGCCGTGGCGACCACCAGTTTCGTTCCGCTGATGGACTCCGGGTCCTGCCGGTAATAGTGCCCGCCCACCGCGATCGATATCGTGAGGACGACCAGGCCGGTGAGCAGCAGTCGGAAATTGATGCCCTCGAGCGCGACGATCGGCGGAAGAAATGCGAAGAGGCCGCGAAGATGCTTCTGCTTCAGGCTGAATGTCTGCAAGAGAAACATCAGTGATGTGATCGCAAGCGTGCCAAATGCCCCGTAGGCGATCAGGCCGAAGGAGGCGTGGACCTCTATCCAGGGCACACCTCCGAACACGGGCGGGCGTGCCTGCGCGTCCCAGCTGTGAATCGACAGCGAAACGATACTCATCGCGACGGCGAGGCCTGAAGTGAAGTAGCCGAGCAGACTCACCCGAAACGCCGTGCCGACCACCACATAGAAGAGGGTGACGGACCAGACCACAAACTGAACGACTTCGAAGGTGTTTCGGACCGGGCAACCGCCTCCCTCCATTCCGCGGAGGTAAAGCCCGACCGTCTGCGACATGACGCCGAAGATCACCAGGCCCAGCAGAAGGCCGTGAGACCTTCCCTTCGAACGCAGCATCGACGTCGTCGAGGTTATGAACGCGACCGCGTAGAGCGCGGCGGCCATCCAGAGCCAGGTGCGATCACTAGGAAAATTCATGGCGCGGAGAAAGCCAGGAAGGTGCGCGCCCCGCTGGCGCAATCAATTCTGCTGCGCGTCGATTCGATCAAGCCCGGTCATTGCGCTACCGCGAGATCGCGAAACAACGCTCCCTCGGGCGCCTCGACACCCGCCAGGAGATCATATCCGCTCGCCGCGGTGATTGTCACGTCGGCGAATTCGCCGCGGGGAAGGTCCGCCGGGACATAGACGCGGCCATCGATATCAGGCGCGTCCGCCTCGCCGCGTGCCATCCCGGGAGATTCCACGAGCACGCGCAGCTGCCGGCCAACCATCGAGGCGCTCACCGACTCGGCGACCTCGCGCTGCAGGCGCATGGCCTCATGCCACCGCCGCTTCTTGACCCTGCCGGAGAGCTGTTCCTCCAGCCTCGCGGCGCGAGTGCCTTCCTCCTGGGAATACTCGAACACGCCCAGGCGCTCGAAGCGCGTTTCGCGGATGAACTCCAGCAATTCGCGCTGGTCTTCCGCGGTCTCGCCCGGGAATCCGACGATGAAAGTGGTTCGCAAGGCGATGTCCGGGATGCCCGCGCGGATGCCGCGCACGAGGTCGCGGATGTATTGCGACGAGGTTTCCCGGTGCATCGCGCCGAGCATGTGATCCGAAATGTGCTGCAGCGGCATATCCACGTAGCGGGCCACCTTCCGGCATGTCGCGATGGTTTTGATCAGCTCGGGGCTCCAGTGCGCGGGATGCGTGTAGAGGATTCGAATCCAGAAGTCACCCTCGATGGCATTGAGCTCGCGCAGCAGGGTGATGAGGGAATCGCCGCGGCTGGAATCCACCGGCGTGCGCGGGTTCGGCCGCTTCTCCCATCTGTCCATGCCGAAGTAGGTCGTGTCCTGCGAGATGAGATTGATCTCGCGCACACCCTCGGCGACGAGCTGACGGGCCTCGCGGACCACTGAGTCGATCGTCCTGCTTCTGTGCTGGCCGCGGATCTTCGGGATGATGCAGAAACTGCACGGATGATTGCAGCCTTCCGCGATCTTGATGTAGGCGAAGTGCCGCGGGGTGAGCCGGAAGCGGGGAGTGTCGTAGTCGGGAATGAAGGTCGACCGGGCGTTGACGATATTCGGAGCCGGCTCCCTGGCGCCGCGTTCGCGAGCGTAGAGTTCGTCGATCACCGTCGCGACGGTCGTCACCTGGTCGAGACCGATGAAGGCATCGACTTCGGGCAGCGCACCGGGCAGGTCCTTGGAAAACCGCTGCGCCATGCAGCCCGCGACGATCAGCTTCTGCTCTTGCCGGCGCTTGCGCATCCCGCGTTCCTCATGCGCTTCGAGGATCGTCTGAATGCTCTCCTCTTTGGCGGAATTGAGGAAGGAACAGGTGTTTACGATGACCACGTCCGCCGACGCCGTGTCGGCGGTCAATTGCATGCCGGCCTTTTGAAGGTGGCCGACCATGATCTCGGAATCCACGAGGTTTTTCGCGCATCCAAGCGAGATGAGACCGACTTTGATCATGAACGGGGAGCCCGAACGACCGGGTGAAAGATCTGCGGCTGGGCAGGCACCAGCGCGTTATTTCTTGGCCTTGAAGGCGTGAGCGGCTGCTTTTTGACGGCGGAGGTAGCGCTTGCGGCGGGCGCGTTTGACGTACTTGCGATGCTGTTGGCTCATGGAGGATTGGGTTCGAGACGGAAAAAGCGATGACAGTGACGCGATCCTCGACCGGTCGTCAAGCGCGGCGTGGCGCCAGCGCAGCCGGCTTGTTGAATGGCGATCCGCAGGTGCCGGCCGCCAGTTTTTGTCCGCTTGGATGAAATTGGATGGACTGCACCAACACGTGTTTGTTAGTGTGTTTCCCAGTGTCCCGAATGCGATCCAGTCCATCGATCGGCCCGACCTCGGCTCTGGCCAGGCAGCTTGGCCTTTCGCGCTGGACGATATCCCGGGTGCTCAATGGCCATCCTGAGGTGAAGCCGGAAACCTCGCGCCGGGTGTGGGAGGCGATCGAAAGCTTCGGGTTAGTCCCGAGCCCGCTCGGGCGCGCGCTCCGCGGCTCGAGGACGGGGATGATCGGCGTCGTCTTTCAATCGATTGGCCTTCCGATCATCTCCAAGAAAATCGCCACGTTGCAGCGCGTCCTTCGCGAAGCGGGCTTCCGTGCGCTCCAGGAGTTGACGGACGGGAATCCGCACCTCGAATTGAAGGTGATCCGCCACTTCCTCGCTTTGCGCGTGGACGGATTGGTTCTCGTCGGCGGAATAGGTGCTCGGAATGCCCAGACGATCATCTCCCTTCTGCAGGAACGCCGGACGCCGGTGGTGATGATCGATCCGCTGGAACCGTCTCCGCTCCCCACGGTCGAGCTCGACCGGAAAGCGGCGATCCGAATCGTTTTCGAGCATCTTCACTGCCTGAATCACCGGCGATTTGCCATGCTGGGAATCGATTCCGGAGTTCCGTGGGGGAGCATCCGCGTTGAAACTCTCCAGGGCCTTTTCCGCGAGCATGGGCTGGACTGGGATGGGGACATGTGCGCGCTCTCGAATCCCGGGGCGAAGGAACTGGGCTTTGCGTACGGAAATGAGCTTGCGGATCGTTTTCTCCTCGTCGCCCCGCGCCCGACCGCGATTATTGCGATCAACGATCAGGTGGCGGTCGGTGCCATGCTTCGTCTCCAGGAAAAAGGTGTTTCCGTGCCCCAAGAGGTCTCCATCGTCGGTTTCGACAATTTGGATGTCTCCGCTCACATCCGTCCCCCGCTCACTTCCGTGGATCAGCACATCGAAGAAATCATGCAGTCAGCGGTCGCGTTGCTCGTGCGTCAGCCCGGTGACCACTCGCCCGCGGAGCCGGCATTCTGCCAGGTCCACCCGGTGCTGATCAAACGCGACTCCACCGGCGCGGCCGCCGCGTGAACAACCGCGCACCGACTTCGTTTCCCCAAGTTTTCCCTAAATCCATGATACGCATACTCCTGACCACCACGTCATTTCAGGACACTCCTGGCGAGCACCACAAGCTTCTCCAGGAGTCCGGTTACGAAGTCGTCTGCGAACGCGGTCCGTTGAGCGAGGCCCGCATGCTCGAGCTGGCCGGCTCGTTTGATGCCTTTCTTTGCGGCGACGACGCCATCACCCGCGCCGTCCTCGAAAAGTCGCTTCCGCGCCTGAAGGTGATCAGCAAGTACGGCATCGGCGTTGACAAGATCGATGTGAAATCCGCCACCGGATTCGGACTTCCCGTGCTCTTCACTCCGGGCGTGAACCACACGACGGTGGCCGAGCACACTTTTCTTCTGCTCCTGGCACTGCAGAAGAACTTCCTCTTTGCCGTCGATGGCACCCGCAAGGGTGAGTGGAAACGCAAGACCGGATACGAGCTCCTCGGAAAAACCATCGGCATTGCCGGGCTTGGCCGGATCGGGAAGGAAGTCGCGATACGCGCCAAGGCGTTCGAAATGGAGCCTTTGGGGTACGATCTTTATTGGGATGAGGCTTTCGCCAAGCAGCATGGCGTGCGGCGCGCATCGACGCTCGATGAGATCTTCGCAGCCTCCGACTATATTTCGCTCCACACCAACCTCACACCCGAGACGCGCGACATGATCTGCACCGCGTCCATCGCGAAAATGAAGAAGGGTGTCGTCATCCTCAACTGTGCCCGTGGTGAGATCGTGAACACGGCGGACATCGCCGCCGCCCTGGCCTCCGGTGCCGTCGGAGGATACGGCGCGGACGTGCTCGATGAGGAGCCGCCCAAGCCCGACCATCCGCTGTTGCGCGCGCCGAATTGCGTGATCACGCCGCATGTCGGCTCGCGGACCTACGAAAGCGTTGTCAGGCAGGCCACCGCGGCGGTCCGGAATCTCCTTCTCGCGATGAACGGCGAAAAGCCGCTTGCCCAGGTCAATCCCGAGGTGCCCGTCAAGAAGATGGGCTGAACCACGCGCGATCCGTGTCCCTTCAACCCCGTCATCTTCATGTCTGAGAACTACTTTGTCGTAGCGGAATCCGATCACAATGCGCTCGTCTCCGCGGCCTACCAGCACCGCGGGTATCTTGCGGACGAGTCCGCCGAGGGAGCGCGGTTCTGCGCGGAGGCCTCGCGCCACGGCATCCGCACTCACAACGCGCTCAAGGCCCTTCACCTGGACCATCTGTTCGGCAGCGGCGCCGGCGGGTGCAAGCCGGGAGCCGAAATCGAGGAGCGTCCCTCGCGCTTCAAGGCGGCGCGCATCTGGAACGCCAACCGCAAGCTCGGCCAGTCGGTCGCGTACCGCGCAATGGACGCGGCGATGAAGCTGGCGGATGAATATGGTTCCGGCACGGTCTCGGTCGACAATGCCTTCCACTACCTGTGGGGTGGGGGCTACGTCCTCGACGCCGCCCGCAAGGGTTACATCGCCTACACCAACTGCACGGCAGCACTGGCCGAGGTGGTTCCCTTCGGCGGGAAGTTCGCCACCCTCGGCACCAATCCCCACAGCTGGGGATTCCCGACGGCGGATGCGGTCGGCTTTCCCATTGTCGTCGACTGGGCGACCTCGGTCGTGGCCATGGGCCGCGTGCAGCAGTTCAGGCGGGAGGGCAAGCAACTGCCGCCAAACGCTGCCGTCGACAAGGATGGCAAGCCGACCACAAACGCCGAGGCCGCCGTCGCGCTGCTCCCGTTCGGCGCGCACAAGGGCTACGGACTCAGCCTGATCAATGAGATCGTCGGTGCCTTCATCGGCGGCTCGCTGCCGACGGCGCGCAGTCGCTGGGCGGACGACGATGAGAAGCACACGCCCTGTTTCTTTTTCCAGGTCATCCATCCGGATGCACTCAGTTCCGGCCTGTTTGCGAAGGGAAGGAATCAACAGACCAACGTGAAGGCCGTGATCGCCGACATCCTCGGTCATGGAAACGAATCCTGCCTGCTTCCCGGTCAGCCCGAAGCAGAGTTCGCCGCGAAGTCGGAAAAGGCGGGAGGCCTGCTCTTTACGAAGGCGGAACTCGATGCGTTTGACGAACTCGCGACCGAATGCGGCCTGAAGCTCTGGGATCGCTCCACCGTGGCCACCGTGCCGGTCTGATCACGAGACTTCGAAACTCCACCAGCATGAATTCTTCCGAGTATCTTCAGTCACTCTTCGGTCTCTCCGGCAAAGTGGCCGTCGTCATCGGCGGCACCGGCGAGCTT
>Ga0214472_10007984_pt1 | contig 11044 bp, 11 predicted proteins | sample RVTome_6_FD_207662 | JGI IMG/M metagenome (GOLD analysis project Ga0214472, IMG submission 207662) | Soil microbial communities from uranium-contaminated site in the Upper Colorado River Basin, Wyoming, United States - RVT140D175 | ecosystem: Environmental > Terrestrial > Soil > Contaminated >...
TCCCCGAGGTTGTCTTTGTCGAGTGCTTCTTCGGCTCTCGGAGACTGTCGGACTAGACGATAATGCAGGAAGCGCGAGCATGCAATCCTTTTGCATTGTTCGCTCAGATGGTATGATGAAAAGCAGTAAAAGAGTCGTCTTTTATCGGCAGGCCGAATGGTTTCTGTCTCTGTGTGCCATGAGATAATCCGGCTCGTAATTGTGCGGGAAGCTTATCCCGGAATGACCGGTTTCAGAAGGAGCGTAAAAGATGATCCTTGGTCTTACAGGAAGCATTGCGTCGGGGAAAAGTTCCGTTGCGGGCTGTTTTGTCGACTGTGGTGCCGTTCTGGTCAGTGCTGACCTGCTTGCCAGGGAGGTTGTCAATCCCGGAAGCCCGACGTTGGCAAAGCTGGTTGACGCCTTTGGTGCGGATATCCTGACGCCGGGGGGCAGTTTGAACCGAGAAATGATGGCACAAAAGGTTTTCATCGACCCGGCCGCCCGGCGACGGCTAGAGGCAATCACGCATCCGGCAATTGCCCATCTGGCTGAATGCCGACTGGCTGAACTGAAACAAGCGCCACATGATTTGATTGTTTATGAGGCGCCCCTGCTGTTTGAGGCCGGTGCCGAGGGCAGGGTCGATCAGGTGCTGGTGATTGTGGTCGATCCCGACATCCAGCTGGCGCGGCTCATGCAGCGCGATAATCTCGGCGATCTGGAGGCGCGCCGGCGCATTGACTCCCAGTGGCCTCAGGCGGACAAGGTGCAAAAGGCTGATTTTGTGATTGATAATTCCGGGCCTTTGCAGCAGACCCGTGTCATGGTTACCGCGCTCTACTCTTATCTCACCCGTGCGGCTGCTGTACCCGGATTCTCAAGCTCCTGAGCAAACCGGACCGCCTGGATAAACATTGACCAGCGACAAGGGTTCTCTTCGCGGGTCAGAACGTGTGAGACGTCGAGACCGTATCGCTCATGAATCTTGACGGAGCTGCCCAGCAAGTCCACCAGTTCGCGGCCACTGTCGATGTCCACGGTTTGATCACCCTCACCATTAAAGGCCAGAACCGGGCAGACGATCTGCGGCAGTTGGCGGCGAACTGTTTGCAGTAGTCGGTTGATCTGGTGGATGCCGGCAAGCGGTCTGCGCTTGTAATAACGCTCGTCTAAGCCCTCTACAGCAGGTTTTACATGGTATGGCCGCAGCCAACGCAGCCAACCTGCATACGGTGCAAGTCTGTGCAGAACCCGCAGGTAGGGAGAAAAAAGCACCAGTCCGTTGAACGCATTTGCCTGGGCCATCGTCAGCAATATCAGGCAACCAGTGCTCATCCCCATCCCGTAGATGACTTGAAATTTTTTGCTGAGGATCTCGTAACCATCGACACTCGCGTCTAACCAATCCTCCCAGCGGCGGGTCGCGAGATCTTCAGGCGAAGTGCCATGGCCAGGCAAACATACCGCCAGACTGGCAATGCCGGCCTCGGCAAGAAACTCTGCGAGCGGGCGCATCTCCCAGGGTGTTGCAGTAAAACCATGGACCAGCAATACGGCCGTTGTTGCTTCGTGCGGGCAGAGCATAAAGGGCAGGTTGTCCGGATCGGATACCCCCTGGCTGCGTGAGTCACGACGGAGAGCCAAGCAGTCAGGATGTGTCTCCGAGCAATCGTTCCAGCTGTTTGTAAGCATCATGGCTGTTCTTTTAAACCCGTTTATTTATTCGGGAATTCCCTCGCGGAAGCATAACATTCCAAGGTTGTGTGTCAATCCGATTGGTGGCTGCCGGTCGCGCTGCAATGTTGGCTTTAATATAAGCGTTGGTGGCGTCAACCACAAAAAAACCCCTGCGCAAGGCAGGGGTTTTTTGTCAATTGTGGAGAGCTGTTTGCTTTTTGTTTGGTCATCTCCCGGCTTCTTGCGATCGCAGCTTACTTGTGATAGCCAAGTCGGGTTGAAAGCTCTTCGGAGGCATTCAAGACCAGGGGAACGAGCTCTTTAACGATGCGCTCTTCTCCGAGGCGCATGCTCGGTCCGGAGATGCTGATCGAACCGACGATCCGGCGAGTATAGTCGCGAATCGGCGCGGCAACGCAATGAACGCCAGGATCCAGCTCTTCATTATCAATGGCATAGCCCTGCTGGGCAACTTTCTCCAGCTCTTCCTTGAGTACTTTGCGCGTTGCAATGGTTGTGGCAGTGTGTGCTTTAAATGTCTCTTCCGGCAGTATCTCGTTGATTTCATCTTCAGACATATAGGCCAAATATACTTTTCCCGCGGCCGTGCAGTAGGCCGGCAGACGCGAGCCGACCCGGGAGACGACGCGGACCGTCATATCGGTTTCCACCATGTCGAGATAGACGACATGGCCTTCTTTGAAGATGGCGACATAACAGGTTTCGTTGCACTCGGAAACCATTTTTTCGAGGATCGGCTTCGCCTGGCGCAACAGACCCATCTGTTTGATGAAGGTTTGGCCGAGCTCAAGAGCTTTGAGACCGAGTCGGTAGTTCTCGGTGGCCTTGTTCTGCTCAATGTAACCGCGTGACTCGAGGGTAGCCAAGAGACGGAAAACATTGTTTTTGTGCAGCTTCAATCGCTTGCTGAGCTCGGTCACGCCAAGTTCATCCACATCGTCATGGAATTGCTCGAGCAGGTCAAGTGCGTGGGAAACTGCCTGGATAATATATTCGGACTTTTCTTTCCTTGCCATTGTCTGAAAATCCTTAATTTATAATTAATAAGATACTTCTTATTACAACGAAGTGTATTTTCTAACGAAACTGTCGGAAACTGTCAAGACAGAATGGATAAATTTGTGATAAATGGTTGAGCAAGAGACCTGTCTCTGTATTTCCATTATGCCTGTTTTATGAATTCTAAAATAGTGTTTTATAGAAGTCAAACACATTAGTTTCTTTTCTTGTGCATGCGGTGGTTGACACACCCTTGGCCGGCAGGTAAATTCAGGCTAATGAATTGTGCGGGGGATCGATATGCTGACGCTCAGTAAAAAAATTATGGTTGCTATTGATGGTTCCCCTCAATCCGATAAGGCTGCGGAAGAAGCTGTGCGGCTTGCCCTGGTGTCCGGACCCAGATTCAAAAGCCAACTTTATGCGGTTCTGGTTCTGCCCAGCATGAAAACACCCTCCTTTACCGATTTTTTCCCTGATAAGCCTGCTACGGAAATGCCTGGTTGGCAGGAAAAACGCGATCGTCTTTTTTATGTGGTCGAGAAAGTTGCCGCGGAAGCCAATGTCCAGCTGGAGTCGCTGGTTGTGTATGGAGATCCCGCCGAAGAACTGATGGCGATGGCCGAAGAAAAGCACTGTGATGTGATTGTCGTTGGTTCTTCTGGAAAAGGTCGTATGAAGCGTACCCTTTTAGGAAGCGTTTCCACCAAGATTTCGTTGCACGCTCACTGCTCTGTTTATATCGTTCGTTAATTCCTAACGATTCAGTTCCCTTACTCAACGGCACAGCATGTGGTCTGCAGCCATTGCCTGCGTCCAACGTTGTCACTTAACTTCCCGCAAGCAACAGCTGCAGACCACATGCACTCGCTTATGTGCTGAACAGTAACTTTAATTTCAAGGTTTGTTGACCTTAAATGATGCCAGCTTAGCTTCAACTCGCCGCTTCCCCTTGTCTGGGTGAATGCCTGGTCTCCTTGCATAAATATTCAAAGATCTCAATCAAGGTTTCTTTGATCATTTCCGGCTCTTTGGGAAATTCATAAGGAGAAAGTTCCAGCACGAGTGCGTGGTCGTAACGGGTTTCCCGCAGATGATTGAGAAAACGGGTCAGTGGCAGGGCGCCATGGCCGGGCAAGAGGTGCTCCTGACCGTTGCCATAATCAGAAAAATGGATATTGCGCATCCGAGTCGAGTCATAGAATCGATGAAAGTCACCCAGAAAATCCGTGTGCATCGAACCGCAGTGCGCCGTGTCAAACGTCAGGTAGAGGTTTTTCCCTTCAATGAAACGCAGCATGTTGTCGATTTTTGACAGCAGGTAAGGATTTATCTTGAACTGTGGCAGGCAGGGCATGTTCTCAATCGTGACCAGGACGCCATCCTGGCCGATTTCTGACTGAAAATCCTTGATTCCTGTAAACCATCTCCAGAATTTGAATTCGAAATTGAGCCAGCTTGGCGGGTGAAAATTGATCAGGGGAACCCCGGCCTTCAATGCCAGCTCGGCACATCGCTTCAACTGATCAGCTTTATTCCCCCAACCGTCGATTTCGAAAAATGGAGCATGCAGCGAGTACACCGGGAAGATGCTTTGCAACTCCTGCAGGTGGCCGAGGTGTTGTGAACCGGCAAAGTCATGGTTAATAATGACTTCCATACCATCGAAACCGACATCCCTGGCCATTTCAAAAACCTGGGCCGAAGGTAATGTGTAAAGACTTCCTGCGGATAAGATCAACTTCATTTTATATAATCGTCAGCATTGGAGTAAAACGACATTTTGTTTTTCATCACTTAACACCAGGGTCGACACAGAGGGCAATGCCGATCTTGCACCCGATTTCGTTTGCCTCAAGGGCTGTGAACCTTCTCGACCAGGAAGCGTCTCAGGTGCTCTGGCGGCGGTGGAGTCAGACGGGACACGATAATCATCGTCAGGATAACAACCGGCGCGCCGATGAGGGCCGAAGACGTCGGCGGCAGTATCGCCCGCAGGACTGGAATAAGATGTCCGAACAGGATTGGCGCAAAAGTGATCATGGTTCCGACCAGCATGCCGGCAATCGCACCGTATTTGTTGGCCCGATCCCACCAGATGCCCAGCAGGAAGACTGGAAAGAGTGTGTTGCCGGCCAGCGCAAAGGCGACGGCTGTGATCTGGGCAATCAATCCTGGTGGGTTGACGGCAATCACCAGCACCACAAGCGCAAGGACCAGGGTTGCTCCCTTGGCAACCATCCGCAGGTGGCGCTCGTTGGCATTGGGATTAATCAGGCGATAATAGATGTCGTAGGAGATCGTTCCGGCACCCGTAACCAGCAGGCCGGTAATCGTACTGATGGCCGCGAGGATGCCGCCGATCGCCAGAACGCTGACAAGAATCTCGTTAAGACCCACCCATTCAGCGGTTTTGATGACGATGATGTCCGCTAAAGCCGCTGCCTCGACCGGGTCGAGAACGGTGCCCGAAGTTGTCAGCCAGGATCGGGCGAAGGCACCAAAGGCCGGCGCGCTCCAGTAGAGCAGGCCGATAAAGAAGAGACCCCAGACAACCCCCCAGCGGGCGTCGCGGTTATTCGGTGCCGTATAGAAACGTGAGAGCACATGAGGCAGCCCGGCGGTGCCAACCATCAGGGTGAAACAGAGCGCAATCCATTCGTAAGGTGTGCCGAAGGTCCAGGGATAAAGATAAGGCGTTGAGACCTGAACCGGAAGATCGCGCAAAGCGCTGCCGTAGCTGAATTGCGGTACGAGCCAGTTATACCCCAGTTTTTTTGCGATCATCATCAGCGGAATAATGAAAGAGAGGATCAGAATCAGGTAGTGCATCTGCTGATTGCGCGATGCCTTCAAAGCGTCTGCGACCATCAGGAAGGCAAAGGTTACCAGGATGCCGAAGAGCAGGGCCTGAGTGTACTCGATGCCGAACATCCAGGCAAAGACCAGACCGATTCCCTTGTACTGTGCGACACAGTAGATCAGGGAGATGACAACCGCTATCACGGCGGAAAAGACCCGGGCTACCGAGGAGTCGTAACGTGCTTCGACAAAATCCGGGGCCGTATATTTGCCGAAGCGCCGGATTTGGCTGCCCATCAGCACCAACAGGAGAACGTAGCCGCCTGTCCAGCCCAGAATGTAGGCGAAAGCAAAATAGCCGTGCAGGAAAAAGACTCCGGCTATGCCGAGGAAGGACGCGGCGCTCATCCAGTTTGAAGCGATCGCGGCACCGATTTTGGCATGGCCGATCGAGTGGACCTGGATGCCGTAGCCGCCCTTGTCGTGGCGCCTGGTCAGCAGGCCTATCAGCAAAGAGACAATCAGAACACAGCCAAGCAGGAAAAACGGCGTGTATTTAACTGTAGACTCCATCATCGCCGCCTCCCTAGCGTCGCCTGCGATAGCTGGAGCTCAGCCAGTCGATCAGGATATTGAAGAAGAAACAGAGAAAGATAAACCAGAGAATCAGGAACTGGCCACTGAACCAGAAATAAGCAGGAATGCCGAAGATATACGGAACTTCCGCCAGAGTACGGGCCGGGTCGCTGTGAGTAATTGCCATATGAATCGGCATTCCGAAAGTCATAATCGCCCAGGCGGCAAGCGTAACCCAGATGATCGTCACCTCTTTGCGCATGAAGCCGGGGCGGGGACGAAAGAAGTTGATGCGCAGATCCTCCCTGCTAACAGGATCCTGTCCATTGGCTTGCGACATAATCTTGAGCTCCTCTAGCAGCCGGCTCGTGGATAGTCCGACAAGCTGCAATACAAGCGGCAAAATGACCGCAACAAAGAGTGTAGGTTAATGCCGGGGCATTGACAATTTTAATCGAAATCCCTGGTTTTCATGACCTCGTCAAGCACAATGGTTGCGAAGCTGCCTTTCGGCAAAGAAAATGAAATCAGTAAATCCTCGCCGTCCATGACGACTTCAGGCGACTCAATCGGCACTCGCAAAGGCCGCCGCTCACCCTCCATGGCCAATCCCGCAGAGAGTTGAAACGCTTGCAAAGAAAGAGCCTCCTGGTCGAGCAGGCTGTGTTCGAGCAGGCCGGCCCGGCCCTCGGCAAGTTTTGTCTTGTAGCCAAACAGTGGTGCGGTCGGACTGATTTCGAAACGGTCGGCACGGGGTTGCTCGGCCACGGCATCGGTCACCAGAAAACAAGCGCCGTTGATATGCTTGTATGCCAGATCGCCTGGCCAGAGCTGACCAAGGGTGCCCAGGCGCAAGTCGATCAGGCGATCAAACAGGTTTGACTGGTACGCCGAGAGATAGAGTCTCAGCAATTTGCGCGGCATGGCAAGCACCGCCTTCTCTGGATGCTTGCCGTCTCTGATCATTTCCAGCAGGCGGCGTTCCGGCCTGCAGTGGCGTGGCAGTTTCTCGATCGCTGTGTGCAGATCTCCACCGTGAAACGCTTCGACAGCCTGTTGCCAGCCGGGATGGTTGATTTCCGTGGGGTCTCCAATGATCTCGTTAACGGCCGCGTTGTAATCCTTGCGAAGAAGTGAGCGGCCGATGCGGTGTGAGTTACCCAGGGCACCGTAACGCTGTTCACCAAAGCGATTTGGGACACCGATAGTTTTTAATACGTCGAGAATCGCCGTGGCGCGCTGCAACGACCCCACTTGCGGTTGACAGATGCGAATTCGAAAGCGATTTCCCGCCAGGTGGCCGGGACGCAGTTTATTACGATGCAATGAGGACGAAAGGATGGTCACGCCGGGAATGTCCAATCCTTTGACGTCTTCCGGCTTGCGTAATGGCACGGAGACAGTTTGCCGGGTCATTGCCCGGGCATCCTTAAGCCCGGCATAGCCAAGATCGCGTTCATGACATTTGAGTGCGCCGGCCAGCTCCCGGAGCAGGTCATAGGTCGTCAATCCGCATTTTTCAACCCTCAGATACAGATGGTCCCCTTCGCCGCAAGGTTCGTACAGGGGAATCTCGTCAACCTGGAAGTCTTCCGGTTGCTGGCGAATGGTCCCCCCCGTTCCGGGGAGCTGTGAGGTAAGGAATTCAGTCATTTTCCGCCTTTAACCAGTCGGTACGAAAACCGCGCTGCAACGCGGAGGAGGGAAGTTTAGCAAGAGGGATCTCCGCGTCGCGCTGGTGATGAATAAAATAGATGTGCTGGCCCTTGTCGAGGAAACGCTGCATGTACTTGGAGATCGGATAGCCGGGTAGCTCATGTACCCAGTCCGATGGCAGCCTGTTGCGATAACCGGACAAACCGCGGATCTGTTCCGCGACTTCAGCGGCATAATTATCGAAGTCGGTGCTAAAGAAAAAATCACCGCCCGGCAACAAATAGTGAACCAGGGCTTCGAGAAACTCCCGGTTGACCAGACGTCTGCGCCGATGGCGTTTCTTTGGCCATGGATCCGGGCAATTGATGTAGACCGCAGCGAGGCTCTCCGGCCGCAGCCCTTTTTCCATCAGCCAGCGGGCCTCTACGCGCATGACGCGAACGTTTTGCAAGCCCGCTTCGTCGATTTTCGCACAGGTTTTCAGGCAGCCCTTATTGTAGATGTCGATGGCCAGAAAATTCATGTCCGGCTGCTTGCGCGCCTGTTCGATGACGAAGTGACCAGTACCGCAACCGATTTCCAGGGCCAGCGAGCGGTTGTTGCCGAAGACGGTCGTCCAGTCCATGGGGCCGTCCAGAATCGTTTCGGCGATAAAATTGGGTGAAACAATCGGGATAATGCGTTGTGTCATCTGCTGTTCCAGTTGTACCAGGAGAGTTTAAAAAAACGTAACGATGATGCATTCGCAAAAACTCATGGGATGGCTAAGCAAAACCTATAAAACCAACAGGCAAAATTCTTTTATAGATGCTCTTATGGCTCTGGCTGTATGAAGTTTACCAAGGCTTCAACCTCTGCATTCGACAGATGACTGAAATCCGGGATCCTGCCGTTGCCGTGTTTCCTGTCGGGGTTAATCAGTTGCCGCTGGATCTCCTCTCTGGAGCTCTTCGCGCGGATTTCTTCAAAGCTTGTGGCCACATTCCCACCGTCACCTCCCAGGGCATGACAGGCTTTGCAACCCTGGGAGTTGATCAGCTTGCGTGCCGGCCCATCATCCTGACCTGCGCTGGCGGCCGGTAATATCGTCAAGCCAAGCAATGCAATGGCTGCGATCAACAAGGTTCGGCACATGGTGTTCGTTTCTCCACAAATGGTAACTTTTCAGCGCTCCATGCAGGAGCGGCCTGAGCCGCTAATAATCGGCCTAAAGACAACTCCCGCGCCGTCATTCCAGCATGGTTTAGGCCGGAATCCAGCTTTTTCCCTTCCCTGGATCCCCGACAAAACCACTCGGGGATGACGACTTGTTGACTGCATGCTGAATCGTTACAATAAATGTAGCATAACGAAAATTATGCTGTACGCCAAGCACGGAAAGGGGGAAAGAGCTTGAAATCATCGCTTTGCCCAAGTAATCTGACGCGATTGTATCAATGCGTTTCATTTCTGTTCAGCATCCATCCGGAAACTCCGGATGACATCACAAAGGAGTTGTCTCCATGTTGATCGTCATGCACCATTCGGCCACTGATAAACAAGTCCAAGCTGTTACCGATGCAGTAGAGGCCATGGGCCTGATCGCTGAGCCGATTCCGGGCAGCTTGAGGACCGCTATCGGTGTCCTTGGCAACCAGGGCTATGTTGATGACACGGCGATTCGTGAACTCCCCGGCGTTCGTGAGGTTATCCATGTCAGTAAGCCCTATAAGCTGGTTTCCCGTGATTTTCACCCCGAATCCTCGATTGTCGAAGCTGGTGGCGTCAAGTTTGGTGATGGTCAGCCGCCGGTGATTATCGCCGGACCGTGTTCGGTGGAGAGTGAGGAGCAGATGCTGACCGCAGCACGGCTGGTTAAACAGCATGGTGCACACATGCTGCGTGGTGGAGCTTTCAAACCACGCACTGGTCCACACAGCTTCCAGGGATTAGGTGTTGAGGGTTTGAAATATCTGCGTCAGGCGGGTGATGCGGAAGGACTTCCGGTGGTTACAGAAGTCATGCGTATTGAGCAGCTCGAAACAATCTGTCGTTATGCGGATGTTCTTCAGGTCGGTGCCCGTAATATGCAGAACTTCGATCTTCTCAAGGAAGTGGGCAAGACAGGACATCCGGTTCTGCTCAAGCGTGGTATGAGCGCAACCATTGAGGAATTTCTCTCTGCCGCCGAGTATATCCTCGCCGAAGGCAACGCGCGTGTCATCCTCTGTGAAAGAGGAATCCGGACTTTCGAAAGGGCCACCCGCAATACTCTTGACTTGAGCGTTGTGCCGCTGATTCGTGAAATGAGTCACCTGCCGATCGTGGTTGACCCCAGCCATGCGACCGGAAAGCGCAGTCTGGTCGGACCGATGGCCAAGGCCGCGATCGTGGTCGGAGCCCACGGGGTTATGATTGAGGTTCATCCGGATCCGGACCGGGCTCTCTGCGATGGTGCCCAGAGTCTCAATGGTGACGATTTCAGCAAACTGGTTACTGAGCTTAATCGTTTGCAGAGCCTGCTGATGTCGGTTTAGGTTTTTGGGTGATTGGTTCATTGCCCAGTTCAAACAGGCTGATCTCCGGGCGACAGAAAAATCTCAAGGGCAGAACACTTGTGCCGACGCCGCGGCTGACATAAAGCGGAATCCTGTGCTGACTGACCTGATAGAGTCCGGCCACGAAACGGCCGGCATAGCGCGGCAGGTAGAGGGGCGGCAGAAACGGCAGGCGAACCTGGCCACCGTGGGTGTGTCCGCTCAGAATCAGGTTGATGTGTTGATTGAGCTGTTCATGGGCAAACGCCGGAACGTGGGATAAAAGCAGATTGAAGCGCTGCGGGTCGACTTCTTTTTGCAGCAGGTGCAAATAATCCGTTGTTGATGGATAGTCCAGCCCGAAAATAGACAGAGCGCGACCATCGATCTCCAGATCTGCTCGCTCATTGATGAGCAGCTTGACCCCGACTCCGGCAAAATGTCTGCGCAGGTTCTCTCCCTCCAGTCGTGACCAGTATTCCCAGTTGCCCTGTACCGCATAAATACCGTGCGTCGCCTTCAACTGTTTCAGGAAATCCAGCACGCCCCGGATGTTGCGCTCTTCCTCGAGATAATCGCCGGTCAAAACGATCAGGTCGGGCTGCAGCTCGGCAACCTGCCTGGCAACCCTGGTAAAATAACGATTGAAGCTGCTCAGGTGCAGGTCGCTGATCTGCAGCAGGCGCAGCCGTCTTCCCGGCGAGCTTGAGGGGAGGGTGATTGTCTCGACCTGCAGGGCCTGTGGTTCATACCATGCAGCGTCAACCACAACGGCACCGGCTATTCCGGCCATGGAAAGGGACAAAAACCGACGT
>Ga0214472_10007986_pt1 | contig 11042 bp, 7 predicted proteins | sample RVTome_6_FD_207662 | JGI IMG/M metagenome (GOLD analysis project Ga0214472, IMG submission 207662) | Soil microbial communities from uranium-contaminated site in the Upper Colorado River Basin, Wyoming, United States - RVT140D175 | ecosystem: Environmental > Terrestrial > Soil > Contaminated >...
TACGGCCTGCGCGACGAAGAGTACCTCCGCCTCAAGATCCTCACCTGCATGCTCAAGGCGCTCTGATCCGTGACCCCTTGTATGGCTTCTTATACCCCTGCTCACCCACACGACTTCACGAAGAGCCCAAGAAGAGAATGGAGAGTTCCACGTCGATCGTCCGGCCGAGTGCCAACGAGAGCACTTGCGGAACGACGGATCGTGCTCGAAGTTGACCTCGACGAGATCCCTTCCCGCTCGCGCCGCCAGGTCTCGCACGAGCCACGTCTTGCCGACTTGCGGGGCGCCGCGAAGAACCAACGGTTTCCGAGCGCTACCCACTAGCCAGTCATCGAAGAACAAGGAGTCGCGACGTTTCAAGACCTAGAGTTCGATAGCAACAACGCGTTGTTTCTCGAAGCTCTGGCCATGAAACTGATTCCTGCGCGTTTCCCAACCTCCCTCGAAAGATGTCGTTGCGTTCACTTCTGGTCGACAACCCGCACTCCCGCGGCACAAAACGTTCGCATTGATGCATAATCTTGCTGCCATGATCCCCGATCCTTCCGACGAGTCGACCCGCGACCGGCGGCCGCTTCGGGTCTTCTTCAGTTACGCGGCCGAGGACGATGCGTATCGCATTCAGCTCGAGAAGCACCTGCGCATGCTTCAGCGCGACGGGTTGATCGAGACATGGCACGACCGCAAGATCCTTCCAGGCACGGCGTGGGGAAGCGCGATCGATGCTCAGCTCGAAGCGGCCGACATCGTTCTGCTCCTGGTGAGCGCCGACTTCCTGAACTCCGATTATTGCGTCGACATCGAGATGACGCGTGCCCTGGAACGCCACGACGCCCAGCAGGCGCAGGTCGTTCCGGTAATCGTCCGCCACTGCGACTGGAGCACGGCGCGCTTCGCAAAGCTGCAGGCACTGCCAGACCGCGCCCGCCCGGTCGAAGCGTGGACGAGTTCCGATGCGGCGTGGACCAACGTCGCGAAGGGTACATACCAGCTTCTTCCCAGTGCTCGTAGTTGCCGTACCCGTGCACCGGGGTGCGGTGCCCGTCGTAGAGTGGCAGCCGGATGCTCACCTCGACAGTGGCACGCAGGTGAACCGAATGGACGCTCGAGTACGACTGTTGCAGAGCACGCAGGAACTCGGCGTTCGGCTGCGCCGCGGTTGCGGTGGATAGGGCGAGGGTCGAGAGCAGTGCGATCGTCGCGCACCTCGTCGATGAGCGGGAGCAATACCGCGAGATCGAAGGGGCTTCTGTTAACATTCTGGACCATCCCTATTCACAGGAACCTATGCAGTCTTGTACTCCCAGCGGGTTTCCGCAAGCACAACGGAGAGCGCATGGTCGGAGCTGGCGAGTTGGGCGGCCCACTCCGGCCGGGTCGGCGCCGCGGTCTTCCGGCCCGCAGGGTGAACCCCCGCTCCGCCGCCGCCCGTGAGACCTCGACGCCTGGGCTGAGTCCCGCTGGGGGACGCCGCAGCACCCGACGGGGTCCGGTGGCTACCTGGAACCGCCTGAGCGAAGCGTATCGGAGCGGCTGAGCCCAGTGCCCGACCACAACTACTTCGCGAACCTGATCTGGCAGATCGCCGACCTGCTGCGCGGCCCGTACCGCCCGCCCCAGTACGAGCGTGTGATGCTGCCGATGACCGTCCTGCGGCGCTTCGATTGCGTGCTGGCACCGACCAAGGCCAAGGTGCTGGCGAGCCACGAGAAGCGCAAGGGCGGCAGGCTCTCCGGCGATGCCCTCGACCGCGCGCTCGACCGGGTCGCCGGGCAGCGTTTCCACAACCACTCCCCGCTGGACTTCGAGAAGCTCAAGGGCGACCCGGACGAGATCGCCCAGCACCTGGTCAGCTACGTGCAGGGGTTCTCGAAGAACGTGCGCGACATCTTCGAGTACTTCGAGTTCGAGTCCGAGATCGAGAAGATGCGCGAGGCGAACATCCTCTACCTGGTGGTCTCGAAGTTCTGCGACGTGGACCTGCACCCGGACCGGGTCCCGAATGAGCAGATGGGGCTCCTATTCGAGAACCTGATCCGGCGCTTCAACGAGCTGGCCAACGAGACGGCGGGCGACCACTTCACCCCGCGCGAGGTGATCCGGCTCATGGTGAGCCTTCTCTTCATCGAGGACGACAGCCTGCTCGCCACGCCCGGCACCGTCCGCAAGCTCCTCGACCCGGCCTGCGGCACGGGCGGCATGCTGGCCGAGGCGCAGAACTATCTTCGCGAGCATCACGCCGCCGCGCGACTCTACGTCTTCGGCCAGGACTACAACAAGCGCGCCTTTGCCACCGCGGCCTCGGACAGCCGAACCCGGCCGACCGCCGCGAGTACAGCTCATCTCACTCCTCCTCGCTGGGCAGACCTCTCTTGCGCCTGCTCAGCGATGACCCGAACTTCCCAGGCGCGCGACGGCGCCCGCTCGCCCGTCTACAACTGGCCACCCAGCTCTTCCTGTGTCGGTAGCACGTCGTCGATTGAGGCGCCGAGCGCCTCGAGCTGGTCGCGGAAAAGGGTAGCCGAAGCTGCGGGTCGGTGCCATGACCTGAGTGTGTTCGCTCCATCAGCCCCGGGAACCCCAACCATTTCCTGACGTAGGCGATCTGCCCGTGCTGGTAGCCCTCGTGATAGAAGAGCGGCGTCGCGAGGCTCGAGTGGCAGCGCCGTCTTCCTTCCGATTCAGCCCTCGTGCGCCGCGATGCTCAACTGGAAGACTGCGAACAACAGGATCGCGGCCCCAGGCAGAGGCGCATCGCCGGCTCGAAGCGGGGCCGGGCGCGGACGAGGACCACCAGCTAGAGCGTTAGGATCGCGATCGAACCCAGCGCACCGAAGTGGTCACGCCGAAGGGGACCAAGGGCGCTGGGCTGCTCGAGGAGCCACTATGCCAGCGGAATCGCTACGTGACCCTGAGCGAGGGGGCACCGAGGTGGAGATCACACCAATGGAGACGACAACCGCGGAAACGACGACACGAACCCTCGCGAAGACACGAGCGACCATCTGCCTTCTCGCCCTCCTCACGGCGCTGGTCGTCGAAGGATCACCTGGGGCGAGGGAACCCGAGTGGCAAGACCCGCAAGTGGTCGGCGTGAACAAGCTGCCGGGGCGGGCGACCTCGATCTCGTTTCCCGACGAAGAGGCGGCGCGCGCTGTGAATATCCGATCCTCCCCGCGCTACGCCAGCCTGAACGGACGTTGGCGCTTTCACTACTCTCCGAATCCGGGCGCCGCCCCCGAGATCGCCAATCCCGAACTCGACGACCGGGACACCGACGCTGGCTGGGGCGAGATTACAGTCCCCGGCAATTGGGAGCTCCAGGGTCACGGCACGGCCATCTACACGAACGTACGCTACCCCTTCGAGCCCGTCGACCCGCCGCGTGTCCCCCTCGACGACAATCCCGTCGGCAGCTACCGCACGCACTTCAGCGTCCCCGCAGGTTGGGACGGCATGCGTATCACGCTGCACTTTGGCGGGGTGTCGTCGGCCTTCTACTGCTGGCTCAACGGCGAGTTCGTCGGTTTCAGCCAGGACAGCCGCCTCCCCGCGGAGTTCGACATCACCCAGCTCGTGCAGCCCGGCGAGAACACGCTCGCCGTGCGTGTGTACCGTTGGAGCGACGGGAGCTACCTCGAGGATCAGGATCACTGGCGGCTGAGCGGTATCCACCGCGATGTCTTCATCACGGCCGAGCCGCAACTGCGTGTGCGGGATTTCGCCGTGCGCACGCGATTCGACGACTCCTACGAGGACTCGCGCCTCCAGATCCGCGTGGAGATCGATCCCGGCGCAGTGTCCCCCGAAGGCTGGAGCGTGAGGGCGCGTCTCTACGATGCGGCCGGGGTGCTCGTCGACGGGTTCCCCGCCGAGGTGCCCGTCGCGCGTACGCTGCGACGGCCGTGGAACATCCGTGGCCGCCCGCCTTTCGCCGACATCGAGGTCGACGTCGCGAAACCCGCGCAGTGGACGGCGGAGACGCCTCACCTCTATACCCTGACCCTCGCTCTGGAGGACTCACGGGGCCGCGTCGCCGAGGCGCGCAGCGCCAAGGTCGGTTTTCGGGAGGTGGAGATCCGGGATGGGGAGCTACTCGTCAACGGTCGATCGATCCTGCTCTACGGCGTGAATCGCCACGACCACCACCATCGTTTCGGCAAGACCGTGCCGGAGTCGACGATGCGTCGCGACGCGGAGCTGATAAAGCGCTTCAACTTCAACGCCGTGCGCACATCGCACTACCCCAACGATCCCCGCTGGCTCGACCTCTGCGACGAGTACGGCCTGTACGTGATCGACGAGGCGAACCTCGAGACCCATGCTATCGGGGGCCGGCTGTCCGAGGACCCCGAGTGGACCACGGCCTACGTCGAGCGGGCGAAGCGCATGGTCCAGCGGGACAAGAACCATCCGTCCATCCTCTTCTGGTCCTTGGGCAACGAGAGCGGGAGCGGACCAAATCACGCGGCGATGGCGGCCTGGGTCAAGGAGTACGACCCGTCGCGCTATGTGCACTACGAGGGCGGCCAGGACAACGACGATGGCCGTGGGCTGAATCGGATCCCCGACGTCCCCTTCGTGGACGTCGTCAGCCGCATGTACCAGGACGTCGACACGATGGTGGGATGGGCGACCGATCCCAGGGAGACGCGTCCCGTGATGTGGTGTGAGTACGCCCACGCCATGGGGAACTCGCTAGGGCACTTCGACAAGTACTGGGACGCCATTCGGAAACACCGCCGCTTGATCGGTGCCTTCATCTGGGACTGGACGGATCAGGGTTTGCTGCGCGAAGGCAGCGACGGGCGCGCGTCCTGGCTCTACGGAGGCGACTTCGGGGACCGCATCAACTCCGGCAACTTCTGCATCAACGGCGTGATCGCCCCTGACCAGACGCCGAAGCCGGCGGCATGGGAGGCCAAGAAGATCCAGCAGCCGATCGAGGTCAGCCCGCTGCCAGGGAGCCTGAAGCGTTTCAGTGTGCGCAACTGGCACGACTTCATCGACCTGTCGCGATACCAACCACTCTGGGAGCTGAGCGAAGATGGGGTCGTCATCCAGGAGGGCGCGACGCCACCGCTCGTCATCGGTCCGCGTTCCACGGGCGAGATCGATGTGCCCTTCGACCGGCCCGTCCTGCGTCCCGGAGCCGAGTACCATCTGAAGCTCCGCTTCGAGCTCGCCCAGGCGGCCTCCTGGGCGCCGGCCGGACACGTCGTCGCCTGGGAGCAGTTCCCACTCGCCTTTCCGGTACCGGCGGCGCCGCTGTCGGCGGCACACGGTCTACCCCCGCTCGAGCTCGCGGAGGACGACACCGGGATTCGGATCGTCGGCGAGGGCCTCACGCTGGGCTTCGACCGTCAGAGAGGCGTGCTCACCTCGTATCGTCTCGGAGACCGTGAGCTCCTGGCCTCGCCACTGCTGCCCAACTTCTGGCGTCCACCCGTAGACAACGACGTCGGGGGCGGCCTCGTGCAGCGGATCGAGGTCTGGCGCGATGCCCTCGAGGGGGCGACGCACCGCATCACCGCTCACCAACTCGCCCCGGGTCTGGTGCGCGTCGTCATCGTGCACGAGCTGCCGGAGCTGCGAGCTTCGCTGCGGTCCATCTACACTGTTGCCGGCGACGGTCAGAGCCTGGTCGAGGTGGTGCTCGACGTGCCCGATGATCTGCCCATGCTGCCCCGGGTGGGCATGCAGACGAGCATCGACGCGAGCCTCGACGACCTGGAGTGGTTCGGGCTCGGCCCACAGGAGACGTACTGGGATCGCCATCGCGGGGCGGCGGTTGGTCTCTACCGCGCATCGGTCGCCAGAGACTTCTTCCACTACGTCCGTCCCCAGGAGAGCAACAATCGTTGGCAAACGCGCTGGGCCAGGCTGACCGACGCCAGCGGCGACGGGTTGCTGATCCGCGGTGTCGAGCCCTTGAGCTTCAGCGCGTGGCCCTATTCGAGTGACGAGATCGAGGCCGCGGGGCACATCCACGAGCTTCCCGCGATCGGCGGAAGCGATCGCACGATCACCCTCAACATCGACCATCTGCAGATGGGGGTGGGCGGCGACGACAGTTGGACGCCCAATGCCTGGCCCGACGAGGAATTCCGGATCGAGCCAGGTCGCCATGCCTACGCCTTTCGGATTCTGCCGGTCAGGGCGGGCCAGGCTCCCACGCCCCTGGATCTGCATGCGTCGGGTGGGGACTGACCGTCGGTAGCCTGGCGGGCGTGCGGCGCGGCCGCCCCGACCCTGCGGGATGCCCGCTTGTCGACTGAGCTGGCACCTCACAGAGATTTCCCCTACCATCTCCGAACCGAGCATGCTCAACGGCGGCATTGAACTGCGAGAACTGAAATGAATCGACTACTACTGATCGCCACGTTGGTACTGGCAGCCGCACCGGCCAGTCGCACACACGCGGAAACGAATGGCTCCAATGCCTGGCTGTTTACCTCCTTCCGCGGCGATGGCGACGGACTCCACCTCGCCTGGAGCAGGGACGGGCATCACTGGACAGATCTGGGGCAGACTTTTCTGAAGCCAGAGGTCGGCGGCAAGTTGATGCGCGATCCGCACATCGTGCGCGGGCCGGACGGCCTCTTTCACATGGTCTGGACAACCGGCTGGAGGGACAACGGCATCGGCTACGCCTCGTCCACCAACCTGCTGGACTGGTCGGAGCAGAGGTTTCTGCCGCTCATGGCAGAGGTTCCAGGCACGAGAAACTGCTGGGCGCCGGAAGCGGTCTACGACGAAGCTGGCGGGCAGTTCATCGTCACCTGGTCGTCGGACGTGGAAGGCCGGTTCCCGGAAACCGTGTCCACGGACCGTATGAACAACCGGACGTACTCCGTCACCACCAAAGACTTCATCAGTTTCAGCGAGCCGAGAGTCTTTCTCGATCCCGGGTTCGATCATATCGATACCACGATCCTCGAGGCAGATGACGAGTTCATCGCTGTGTTCAAAGAGGGCGACATGCAGGCTCTCGGCAGAGAGGGGCCGATTCATTTCGCGACCAGCGACCGGATGCTGGGGCCCTACACTGTGAATCCGACTCCGCTCATCACCGAGCGTGCCGAAGGACCGGCGTTGCTGACCATTGGCGACAAGACGCTGCTCTACGCGGACTTCTATTCGGCGGGTCACTACGGCGCCTACGAAACGACCGACTGGTCAGCTTGGAAGGATGTTTCTGCTCGAACATCGGTGGCTCAGGGCCAGCGACACGGCAGCGTTCTTCGCGTCAGCGAAACAGAGCTTCGCGCTCTCGTGCCGAGTCCTGATCGGGCACCGCCACCGCCGGTGCTGCCCGGCGCCAACGCCGATCCGCACATCGCGGTGTTTGACGGCACGTTCTACATCTATCCCACCACTGATGGCACCGAAGGCTGGCGTTCCACCTCATTCAGCACCTGGTCCTCCCGCGACCTGGTGAGCTGGAAGAACGAAGGCGTGATCCTCGATCTGCCACGCGATTTGGCGTGGGCGGACATTCATGCATGGGCGCCGGCCATCGCGGCGAAGAACGGCAAGTACTACTACTACTACAGCGCCGACAAAAACATCGGCGTCGCTGTCGCCGACAAGCCGGAAGGCCCGTTCACGGATCCGTTGGGCAAACCGCTCGTGCCGAGAAGCCTGTTCCCCACGATGCAGGCAATTGACCCGATGGTGTTCGTGGACGAGGATGGTTCCGCATACCTCTATTGGGGACAGGGTCGCTGCAAGGCGGTGAGGTTGAGCGACGACATGATCTCGTTCGACCCGGCCGAGGTGCGCGACCTCACGCCGCCCGGCTACAACGAGGGCCCGTTTGTCCACAAGCGCAACGGCAAGTACTACTTGAGCTGGTCTGAATTCGACACGCGCGACCCGCGATACTCGGTGGCCTACGGGACGGGTGATTCGCCATTGGGCCCGTTCACCAAGGCGGAAGTGAATCCCATCTTGCGCCAGAGCGGTGCGGTCAAGGGTGCGGGCCATCATTCCATCGTCAAGATGCCGGGGCGCGAGGATTGGGTGATCGCCTATCACCGGTTCCAGGTTCCGGACGGCAATGGCTACAACCGCGAAACCTGTCTCTCGCCGTTGCGCCATGCCGAGGACGGCAGTCTTCTACCGGTAGATGTGTTCGAGTCCGCGGACCTGAGCGGTCCGGCCTCAGCCGAATCGCAAGCACCCTGAATCAGACTCAGCCTGACGAGTGCGCAGCTCGGGGAGTTCGATCGCCTCGATCCGCCGTGGCTGGATCAGGTTCTGCGCATCGCGGGTTCGAGACCCCCTGGCCGGTGATCGGGTCGGCGAGCGCCCCGGCCGCTGGGCGGGATGTACGCCGAGGTCTTCGGGCCGGACGGACGACAGGGCTTCCTGGTGGGGGCCTTCATGGTGCTGTTCCCGACCGTCTTCGTGTCGACGGCGTCCAACGCCCGGCTTCTGGCCGACGGCTCCGGTTTCTTCCGGCTGCTCCCGAACCCGTCCCCGGAGCGGCGGCGACGCCTGATGCGCCACGCCTGCCTGGGGCTCCCGGCGCTGTCGGCGCTGCTCTACCTGCTGGTGGCGGAGCCCGTGGTGCTGGTCCTGGCCGGCGCCGTGGCCCAGGCGTTGATGCTGCCGTTCCTGGGGCTCGCGGCGCTGCACCTGCGCCACCGGCGCACCGCCGACGAGCTGCGCCCCGGCGCGCCGTGGACGCTCGCCCTGTGGACCTCGGTCGCGTCGATGACGCTGCTGGGCGCCTGGCAGATCGCTGCCCGGCTCGGGTGGGTCGGCTAGCCGGGGCGCAGCGGGTGACACTGGACCTGACGATGGCCCCTGCGAAGACCGCCCGAGTCCGAGCCTACGGGGACGTCGGGGGTGGCGCGCTGGAGGCGTCGCTGTCCGCGGCCAGGGTGCAGCCCTCCGACGATGCCCGGCGGCAAGCCTCCGCCGCGTCCTCGCGGGACCGCCGGGAGTCGCCGCGCTCGGCGTGCCCGCGCGCCCGGCCCAGGTAGGACTCCGCGGTGGCGGCGCGCTCGATCGCCGCGTTCCAGCAGGCGATGCTCTCCTCCCAGCGGCGCCCCTCCAGGAAGTGCTGGGCGGCGATCCGATACGGCTCCGGTGCGCGCGGCAACCGGTCGGCGGACGCCTTGAGGTCCGACACAGCCCGGTGCTCGTCTCCGCGCGCCAGCCAGGCGCGTCCCCGCAGGAGGTAGGCCGCGTCATCGTCGGGCCTCAGCGCGAGCGCCGCGTCGAGCAGCTCGACGGCTCGCCCCGGGTTCTCTCCGTCGAGGGCACGCCGCCCGTCGTCGAGCAGCGCACGCCCGCGGCGCGCCTGATCCGCCTCCAGCCCGCTGATGAACGCTTCCGGGCTCTGCAGCATCGCCGCACCGTCAGGGCCCATCGTGTAGGCGGAGAGCCTGGTCCTCGATGTGCCCGCGACGAGGTAGAGCGTGGGATAGCCGCCCACCCCGAAGCTCTTCGCCAGCGCGTCGTCGCGCGAGGAGAGCTCCGGGTTGACGCGCGACTTGACGACGTTGCTTCGCAGGTAGCGCTCGACCTCGCGGTCGGCGAGGAGGTCGCGCTCCAGCGTCCGGCAGTAGCCGCACCAGTCCGTGTAGAAGTAGACGAGCAGCGACGCCTGACTGCGCTCCTGCTCCGCCAGCGCCCGCTGCCAGCCGCTGGCGCCGCGGTGCCACGAGGACGAGACCGGCCAGCGGCCGGGTGCGACCGAGGCTCGCGCGGCGTCGACCGCGCAAGCGACCGTCACGGGCGGCGCCGGCGTCGGTGTCGGCGGCGGTGTCGGGACCAGCTCCTGAGGCGCCGGGGGGGGCGCCAGAGCTGGCCTCATCCGCGGCACCGCGGGCGCCGGCTGCGGCGGCCGGGAGGTGGGGGGTACGGGCGGCGGTGGCACGACCGGGGTGGGACGCAGCGCCCAGCCCGCAGCGAGCGCGGCCAGCAGCAGCAGAGCGACCGGGCCAGCGGCGGACACCGCGCGGGCCGGTGGAGGAGCGACGGGCGGGCCCTGTCCGTGGAGGTGGCAGGTGACTCGAGGCCCCAACGCGTAGCGGAGCGCGTCCACCGGCTCCACACGGCCGGCGCCGCCGCCGGCCTCGACGACCCCGCCCTCGTGGTGGGGCTGACCGACGCGGAGCTCCCTGGGAGGCCGGGCGGTATGCGGCCGACGACCGCGAGGTGATCGAGAGCGGCCGGCCCCGGCTGCACATCGAGGAGCCCTTCACCCTCCCCGGCAAGGGCACGCGCTGGCTGCGCACCGGCGTCCACGCACGCCGCCCAGTCGCGCAGGTACCACCTCGGCTCCTTGCGCAGCGCCTTGCCGACGCTGCGCCACCAGGGCCGGACGAGGAAGCCCCAGTGCAGCGCGCCCAGGATCCCGACCCAGCGCCGGGCGGTGTCGACGGAGACCCGAAGCCGCGTCGCGCGTCGCCGGGGAGATCCGCGCCCTGGCGGCGCGGTCGGCGAGGGACCGCACCCCGGCAGCGGCCTTCTCAGCTATCCCTTGAGCCCCTCCTCCAGCCTGCCGGCACGCGCGCAGGCCACGCGAGCCTGCGCGGGCCGCTCACTCGCTCCGCAGCGCCACCACGGGATCCACCCGGGTCGCCTGGCGCGCCGGGAGCAGGCTGGCGCCGAACGCCGTCAGGAAGAGCAGCAGCGCCGCGCCTCCCAGCACCAGGGGGTCGCCTGCCGTGACGCCGAAGAGCAGGCTGTCCATCAGGCGGAGCAGCGCGACGCTCCCGAGGAGCCCGAGGCCCGACCCGAGCGCGGCGTAGGTCAGCCCGCTGCCGACCACGAGGCGCCGGATGTCCCCCGGGCGGGCGCCGAGGGAGACGCGGACACCGATCTCCCGGCTGCGCTGGGACACGGAGTAGCCGATCACCCCGGCCACGCCGACGGCGGCGAGCACCAGCGCCACGGCAGCGAAAGCGCTCAGGGCGATCAGCGGAAGGGATAGGGCAATCGTTTTCCGATCAGCTTGCGGGGGCGCCATATGCGCGATCCTCGTGAGCTGGTGAAGGTGAAGTTGGGGCCGTTCGAGGGCGTTT
>Ga0214472_10007987_pt1 | contig 11042 bp, 13 predicted proteins | sample RVTome_6_FD_207662 | JGI IMG/M metagenome (GOLD analysis project Ga0214472, IMG submission 207662) | Soil microbial communities from uranium-contaminated site in the Upper Colorado River Basin, Wyoming, United States - RVT140D175 | ecosystem: Environmental > Terrestrial > Soil > Contaminated >...
CCGCGTGCCCCTGACGCACGTCGTCAACCTCTTCGACATGGACTCCAAGTACGGCGACGTGATGGACGTGGACGACGTCCTCGCGGCGCTCGAGCGCATTCCCGCGCAGGGGAGAGGCCGATGACGCGCCGCCGACCGACCGTTTGGATGATCACTCTCGCTGTCGCCTGTGTCGTGGCGGTGCTGACCGGTGTGGCGCCGGTGCTCGCGCAAGAGAAGGTGCTCCGCGTCCGGATCGGCTCCGATATGACCGGCCTCGATCCCGCAAAGCTGTTCAACATCGAGAACCAGACGATCAGCAACCACGTCTACAACGGCCTCGTGCGCTACGAGTACGAGAAGAGCGGCGGCATCGTACCGGACCTCGCCGAGAAGTGGGAGCTGTCGGGCGACGGCAAGACGTACACCTTCCACCTTCGCAAAGGCGTGAAGTGGCACAGGGGCTACGGTGAGCTCACCGCGGACGACGTGAAGTTCTCGTACGATCGCGTGCTGGACCCGCAGACGGCGTCGCGCTACAAGGGCGAGTTCAAGCTGGTCGAGAGCATCGAGGCCGTCGACCCGCACACCGTACGCATCCGGCTGAAGTCGAAGTATCCGGGTTTCCTCAACAAGGTCGCGGCCTACAACCAGGGCTTCGTGGTGAGCCGCAAGGCGATGGAGAAGCTCAGGGACCAGTACGCGACCAACCCGATCGGCACCGGGCCCTTCGTCTTCGACAGCTGGTCGCCGAAGAACCAGGTCATCCTGGTCGCGAACAAGGAGTACTTCCAGGGCGCGCCCAAGCTGGACCGGATCGTCTTCCGGCTGATCCAGGAGGAGACGACCGCCGAGATCGCCCTCCAGCGCGGGGAGATCGATGTCTTCTACGCGCTGCAGAACGCCGAGGTGATCGGCCGGCTCGCCAAGGCGCAGGGTATCACCGTGCACCGGCGCACCGCGAACCACACGATCAACATGGTGCTCAACGCGACCTACGAGCCGCTCGGCAAGCCACTCGTCCGTCGCGCGATCGCCCATGCCGTGAATCTGAAAGCGATGCGGGAGGTCTTCTTCAACGGTCTGAAGGGGCAGCCGAACTGGGTGCTGACCTCGAGCTTCGAGGAGGCGGCCAAGGACCTGACGGAGTGGCCGTACGACCCCGAGAAGGCCAAGGCCCTGCTGCGCGAGGCCGGCTATCCGAGCGGCTTCAAGCTCACCGTCACGTCCTTCACGCTGCAGCCCTACGACAAGATCGCGGTCCTGCTCGCCGACGACCTGCGCAAGGGCGGCATCGACACGAGCGTCCAGATCCTCGAGCGCGCGGCCTACCTCGCCGCCCGCGGCGCCGGCACGCCACACGTGGTCCTCACGGGCGTGACGGGTCCGGCCGATCCGGACCAGCCGCTCTGGAACCTGCTGCATTCCTCCAGCTTCCCCCCCGGGCTCAACACGGCCCGGTACAAGGGCATCGACGAGCTCCTGGAGGCGGCGCAGATCGAGCTAGACCGTGGCAAGCGGCTCGCGCTCTACCGGCAAATCCAGCAGAAGCTGCGCGACGACGTGCCGGTCGTGCCGCTCTACAACGACGTGCTCTTTGCGGCCTCGCGGACCGGCGTCAAGAACTTCGCGCCCGACCCGCAGTTCACGATGAACGCCTACGGGGTGACCATCGAGAAGTAAGGCGAGGGGCGAGCGTGAAGCGCTTCCTGCTGCAGCGGCTGTCGTTCCTGGCGCTGAGCGTGCTAGGCGCCTTCACGATCGCCTTCCTCGTCATGCGGCTGATCCCGGGAGATCCGGCCCAGGTCATGCTCGGCGATTACGCCACCAAGGAGTCGATCGCGCGGCTCCGCGAGACACTCGGGCTCGAGCGTCCCGTGTGGATGCAGTACGTGAGTTTCGTGGGACGAGCACTGCGGGGCGACTTCGGACAGTCGCTCGTCACGCAGCGTCCAGCCTTCCACGAGGTGTTCGCGGTCTTCGCCCCGACCATGCAGCTCGCCGCCGCGGGCGCCGTCGTGTCCATGCTCTTCGGCATCCCGGCGGGAATCCTCGCAGCCACGCGGCGCAACCGCCCCCTCGACTACATCACCATGACGCTCGCCCTTGGCGGGATGTCGATGCCCGTCTTCTGGCTCGGGATGCTTCTCCTGCTCCTCTTTTCCTTCACGCTCGGCTGGACGCCGACGATCGGCGCCGGCGCGGAAGGCGGGTGGGTCAGCACACTGCATCACATGCTCCTGCCCGCGCTCGCCCTCGGCCTGTCGCTTGGCGCGATGGTCACGCGCATGACGCGCTCGGCCATGCTCGAGGTGATCCGGCAGGACTATATCCGCACCGCGCGCGCCAAGGGATTGCGGGAGACTCTCATCATCGCCAAGCACGCGCTTCGTAACGCGGCCCTGCCCATCCTCACGATCGTGGGCCTCAACTTCGGCATCCAGCTCGGCGGCACCATCCTGGTCGAGACCGTCTTCGCCCGCCCGGGCATGGGGAGCCTGCTGATCTCGTCGATCTATCAGCGCGATTACCCGCAGGTGCAGGCCCTGGTCGTCGTGTTCGCCACGAGCATCGTGCTGGTCAACATCCTCGTCGACGTGCTCTATGCCGCCTTCGACCCGCGGGTGCGGGCATGACCGCGCGTGCCGCCGAGCGCCACGCGTGCGTCGGCGACGTGGTCGGGGACGTCCCACGGACTGCCTCCGCGCCCAGCCGGGCCGGGCGCGTGCGCGCGCGGCTCCGCCGCAGCGTCGCCATCTCGGTGGGCGGCGTCGTGCTCGCGGCCGTGGTCTTTGTCGCGTTGCTGGCGCCCGTTCTCGCCACGCACGACCCGATCGCCAATAGTCTCGTGGAGCGCATCCAGCCGCCGAGCCGCGCGCACTTCTTCGGCACCGACGACTTCGGCCGCGACGTGTGGAGTCGCGTCGTGTGGGGCGCGCGCGTCTCCCTCGTCGTCGCCCTGATCGTCGTCGGCGTCGCCGCCCTCGGTGGCGCGGGCGTGGGCGTCCTCTCCGGATACTTCGGCGGTCGCCTCGACCTCCTCACCATGCGCGTGGTCGACATGATGCTGGCCTTCCCGGCGCTGTTGCTCGCCCTCGCCGTCATGGCGGGGCTGGGCTCGAGCCTGCTCAACGTCATCGTGGCGGTCGCCGTGGCGTTTCTTCCGCGGTTCGCCCGCTTGCAGCGCGCGGTCACGCTGGCGGTGCGCGAGCGCGAGTTCGTCGTGGCCGCGGTCGCGCTCGGGAGTACGCACTGGCGCGCCCTGACTCGCCACGTCATTCCCAACTGTCTGGCGCCCGTCCTCGTCATGATCACCGTCAGCGCGGCCGACGCCATCCTCGTCGAGTCGTCGCTGAGCTTCCTCGGCCTCGGCGTGCAGCCGCCCGCGCCGACCTGGGGCGCCGTGATCAGCGATGGCCGCTCGTTCCTCCAGAACGCACCGTGGATCTCCGGGCTGTCCGGTGCCGCGATCATGGTGACGGTCCTCGGCCTGAACCTCCTCGGCGACGGGCTGCGCGATCTGCTCGACCCGACGCTGCGCGGGGAAGGCGTCGAGACCCGAAAGGAGCAATCATGACGCCACGTGTGTACTACCGACCAGGGTGAAGCTCGTGCGCCAAGACGAAAGAGTTGCTTTCGTCATGGGGAGTGACGTTCGAAGGGGTCGACGTCGAGGCCCGCCCGGAAGGCCTGAAGGATCTCGAGCGACTCGGCATCCCGCTCGTGCCGGCGACCGTGCTCGGCGAACGCTGGGTGCATGGCTGGAACCCGACGGCGCTGGCCGCGCTGGTCGATGTCACGTACGCCGAGGGTCCGCGGCTCTCGCCGGAGGCCCTCGCCCAGCGGCTCGACCTGATCCTCGCTGCGGCCCAGCGCGCCCTCCGCCAGGTGCCGCCCGAGCACCTCGAGATGCGCGCCCCCGACCGCGACCGCTCGGTTCGTCAGCTCGGCTTCCACATCTTCCGGCTCAGCGCTGCGTTCCGCGACACCCGCGAGCAGGGGCACTTCCCGGAGGAGTGGCTGCTCGAAGATCCGCCGGCCGCGATGAACGACGGCGCCGCGATCGCGGCGTACGGCGAGACCGTCCGCGACCGTCTCGCGCACTGGTTCCGACGCCCCGGCTGGTGCGACGGCACCGTCAGCACGTACTACGGCGGGCAGTCGGCGCACGAGCTGATGGAGCGCACGACGTGGCACGCCGCCCAGCACCTGCGCCAGCTCTACTGGTTCATCGGGAAGATGGGCGTGACGCCGGAGGCGCCGCTGACCGACGACGATCTCAAGGGACTGCCGTTTCCCTCCGCGGTGTGGTCCTGAAGGAGGAGCCATGACTCGACTGCGAGTGTTGACCGCGCAGGAGATTGAGGATCCGGAGCTCCGGGCGACGATGGAGAAGGTGGGCGACGACGTCGCGCTCGGAATCTACGGGTACTGCCCGGACCTCTTCAAGCCTTTCTGGCAGTTCCTCGGCCGCGCGAAGTACGGCGGCCGCCTGCCGTTCGCCCTGAAGGAGCTGGTCCGGCTGAGGATCGCCGACCTCAATGAGTGCGAGCGCTGACGGAGCGTGCGCGAGCCCTCGGAGAGGGCGGACGGACTCTACGACAAGCTGCTCCCCAAGCTGGCGGGAACCATGGAGCTGACGCCTCGCGAGCGGGCCGCGCTGGACTTCGCCGACGCGCTGGCGACCGCCCGGCCGTCGGTCGACGACGCCCTCATGGCGCGTCTGCGCGCGCTGTTCACCGACGCCGAGATCGTCGAGCTGGGCTTCGCCGCCGGCGGCTTCCTCATGTGGGGCCGCCTCCACCGCGCCTTCGACGTCCCTGCCTCTGGCCCCGGCTACCACGCGATGCTGGCGAACGAGAGCGGACTGACCGAAAGGACCACCTGATGCCCCGCCCGCCCGCCCCTGCTGCGCAGGACTATGTGGAGATCCAGAATCTCTATGCCTACTACAATCTGGTGAGCGACGCCGGCGACGCGGAGGCGTATGCGGGCTGCTTCACCGATGACGGCGTGCTCAACATCAATCACCTGAAGTTCACCGTCAAGGGGCGGGCCGACCTGATCGGGTTCAAGGAAAAGGACAAGGCAGGTCGGGGGGGACGATACCGGCGCCACTGGAACGGAAGCATCGTCCTCGAAGCGATCGACGCCAAGACCGTCCGCGGGCGCTGCTATCTGCACGGTTTCAACGGCCTGCCCGGCGCGCTGCCGGAGCTGGCGGATGTGGGTGTCTACGAGGACCGGATCGTCAAGGTCGCGAGCGAGTGGCGGTTCGCGAGCCGCACCATCCTGATGGATGGGAGCCGGTGGACCCCCCCGGCGACGGAGTCCGCTCGATGAGCGCGGAGCTCGTCGGGCGGAGCGCGAGCGAGTTCGCCGGAGACCTGGTGGCCCGCCGGCTTCGCGCCACCGAGGTGGTGGCGGCCTGCCTCGCGCGGATCGACGAGGTCAACCCCGGGCTGAACGCGATCTGCACGCTCGATGGCGAGGCCGCCCTCGCGGCGGCGGCGGACTGCGACCGTCGACTCGAGTCCGGTGTGCCCCCGCGACCGCTGGAGGGCGTCCCCTTCCTGGCGAAGGACAACCTGGCCACGAAGGGTCTACGCACGACCTTTGGCGCGGTGCCCTTTGCAAACAATGTCCCGGCGGAGGATGCCATCTGCGTGGAGCGGCTCAAGGCAAGCGGTGCCATCCTCCTCGGCAAGACGAACACCCCCGAGTTCGCCCACGACGTCAACACGACCAACCGACTGTTCGGGACCACACGGAACCCGTGGAACCCGAACGTCACAGCGGGCGGGTCCAGTGGGGGAACGGGCTCCGCCGTGGCCGCCGGCATGGCCCCGCTTGGGCTGGGCACCGACCTAGGCGGCTCGATTCGCATTCCGGCCTCGTTCTGCGGGCTCGTCGGGCTGCGGACGGTACCCGGTCGCGTCCCCGTCTACCCTGCCGACTTCGCCTGGGACACCCTGGTCGAGCACGTGCACGGTCCGATCACGCGTACGGTGGCGGACGCTGCGCTGATGCTCAGTGTGATGGCCGGCGTGGACGACCGGGCGCCGAACTCGCTGCCGGATCAGGCAGTCGATTACGTGCGTGCCGGCAGCGGCCAGGTGCCGATCAAGGGCCGGCGCATCGCGTACACTCCCGATCTGGGCGGCGTGGCGCCTGTCGCCCCCGAGGTGGTGGCACTCACGCGGGCCGCGGCTCATCAGTTCGAGTCGCTGGGCTGCCACGTGGACGAGGACTGCCCCGACATGTCCGATCTCCGCACGATCATCGCGGGGACGCGCGCCTTCGGCATGATCGGTCGGTACGCCGATTACCTGGAGTCCTCCCGGGACCAGATGACGGAGCAGCTGGTGCGGCAGGTCACGGATTCCCTGCAGGTGGATGTGCGGACCATCACCCAGGCGGAACGGCGTCGCTCGGCCTACTATCACCGCGTGCGGCTCTTCCTTGAGAGGTACGACTGCATCCTGTGCCCCTCGGTGGGTGCCCCGGCGTTTCGGCTTGACCGCCCGCTCCCGACCGAGCTCGGGGGCACGCCCGTGGAGCGGTTCTACGACGTGTTCCTGTTCACCTATGCGTTTAGCGTCGCGGGATTGCCGGCGATCTCGGTGCCGTGCGGGTTCACGCGCGACGGGCTCCCGGTCGGGCTGCAGATTGTGGCGCGTCGGCTGCGGGAGGATGCGGTGCTCGAGGCGGCGGCCGCGTATCTGCAGGCCTGCCCTCAACATCTCCGGCGACCGCAGGTCGATGCCGGTTCCCTCCGCCATCTTGCCGACGTGCAGACGTCAGTCACCGGGGGGTCCGACTGGATCGGGCGCGGGGGAGCCAGCCGGTAGCAGTGAGAGGTCGAGGGCTCCCGACCTCAGGCGAGCACCCAGCCTCCATCGACGATGATCGTCTGACCGGTGATGTAGCCGGCCGCGTCGGAGGCGAGAAACACCGTCATGTGCGCTACGTCCTCGGGCTCTCCGTAGCGTCCTAGGGGGATCCGCTCGAGTCCCCTCGCGTGCTCGACCGGGTCGCTCAGGAGTGCCTCGGTGGCTCGCGTGCGCATGCGCCCGGGCGCGATGCAGTTGACGCGCACCCCGGCCCGCCCCCACTCGACGGCTGCCGTCCGTGTGAACTGCGAGATCCCGGCTTTGGCGGCCGCGTAGACCCCCCTCCCGTCGGCGCCGCCGAAGGCCATCTGGGACCCTATGTTAATGATGGTCCCGCCACCGCGGGCCACCATGCGCCGGGCGATGCCCGTGGCCAAGGCGATGGCGCCGAGCAGGTCGACCTCGATGACGTGGCGGAGGGCTCCGTCATCGGTCTGCAGCAGCGGGCGCATCAGGACGACCCCGGCGTTGTTGGCGAGCACGTCGACATCACCCACCGAGCTGATCAGCCGCGTGATGGAGCCGGGATCGGCCTGATCGTAGTCGCGAAGGTCGATGCCCGCCCCGGCCACAGCGCGGAGCTCCTCCGCCCGGTCGCGTAGGGCCGGGGCGTCACGGTCGGCAAGGACCAGGGCCGCCTGATGCTGGGCAAAAGCCCGGGCGATGGCGGCGCCGAGCCCGTGAGCCGCGCCGGTGACGAGGACCCGCCGGCCGGACAGATCGAGGAGATCGCGCAGGGCCCCGGCCACGGCTCAGCGCCCCAGGTAGGATCGGAGGACGTCCGGGTTGTGCAGGAGCTCCGCCGCAGGGCCGGAGAAGGCCACAGCCCCATTCAGGAGCACATGCGCGCGGTCCGCGAGGGCGGCCGCGACCCCCACGTTTTGCTCGACGAGGAGGATGGTGAGCCCTCGCTCGTGCAGTCGGCGGATGGCGGCCACCATGTCTTCGACGACCCGCGGCGAGAGGCCTGCGGACGGCTCGTCCATCAGCAGCAGCCGCGGGCGCGCCATGAGCGCGCGTCCGATGGCCAGCATTTGCTGCTCGCCCCCGCTGAGGGTCCCGGCCTTTCGCTGCTGACGCTCCCGGAGCACTGGAAAGAGGGCGAACACGTCCTCCCGGTCTCGGGCGATGGCCTCGCGCTCGCGTCGCGTGATGGCCCCGAGGTCCAGGTTGTCGCGCACGGTCATGCCGCCCCAGACGTCCCGGCCTTGTGGCACCTGGACGAGGCCGAGCGCGACGGTCCGGTACGTCGGCAGCCCCTGGATCTCCTCTCCCTCGAACAGGACGGTGCCAGAGCGGGGCACGAGAAGTCCGCTCAGTGTGTTCAGGGTTGTCGTCTTGCCCGACCCGTTCCCTCCCAGCAGCGCGACGACTGCGCCGGCAGGAACCTGGAACGACACGTCACGGAGGACCTCCGTTGGCCCATACCACACGCGCAGGTTACGGACGTCGAGCATCGGGATGCCGCTCGAGCGAGCGGCCGAGATACGCTTCGATCACCTCGGGATTCTCCGCCACCTCCGCCGGCCGCCCCTCGGCGATCTTGCGGCCGTAGTTCAGGACCGTGACGCGGTCGGAGATCTCCATCACGAGCCGGATCACGTGCTCGACGAGCAGGATGGTGATGCCGCGCTCATCCCGGATGCGCCGCAGGAGCGCATCGACCTCCGCCACCCGCACCACGCTCAGGCCGACGGCCGGCTCGTCGAGGAGGAGGACCTTGGGCTGGCTCACGAGGGCGCGGGCGATCTCGACCAGGCGCTGCTGGCCGAAAGAGAGCTCGGTCCCGAGCCGGTCGGCAAAGGTCTGCATCCCGACGAAGCCGAGCGACTCGCGGGCCTTGGCGGCGGCCTCCGCCTCCTCGTCGCGCATGCGGCCCAGGTTGAAGGCGGCCCCGAACACCCCGGTACGCAGGTGACTGTGTAGCCCCGTCATGACATTCTCGAGCACGGTCATGTTCCGGAAGAGCTGACTCGCCTGGAAGGTGCGCCCGAGGCCCCGCGCCGCGATCTGGCTCAAGCGGAGGCCGACGAGCGGCTCCCCGTCGAGGGTGATGTGCCCGGCGTCCGGTCGGTGGATCCCGCAGACTACGTTCAACAGCGTCGTCTTGCCCGCCCCGTTCGGTCCGATCACGCCGCGAATCTCGGCCGGGCTCACCTCGAGATCCATGCCGTCTAGCGCCCGGACGCCGCCGAACGATAGCGTGAGGCCCTGGACCGACAGGCGGGGCCCGGCGGACGTCGTCATCGGGGCGCGTTGGGGGGAGCGTCGGAGCGCGCGTCGGGACGCCGGAGCGGCTCACTCCATCCGGGCATGTGACGCTTCAGAAAGGAGATCAGACCCTCGGGGAGGAAGATGATGCAGAGCATCAGCAGCAGGCCGAAGGCGATCTCCTGGGCGCCCTTGAAGGCCCGTAGCCCCTCTTGCATGGCCAAGAGCAGTCCCGCTCCCAGGACGGATCCCCAGACCGAGCCGAGCCCGCCCACGACGACCATGCTGAACTGGACGACCATCTGGAACAGGTCGAACCCTTCGGGAGCAACGAAGTTGAGCGTCGCCGAGTAGAGGGCGCCGGCGATGCCCGCGTAGAAGGCGCTCAGCACGAAGGCGATGGTCTTGTAGCGGGCGAGATCGATGGCCAGGGCCTCGGCGGCGAGCTCACTGTCGCGAATGGCGACGAGGGCACGCCCCACCCGCGACCGCACGATGTTCCACGCGAGGACGGCGAGTAGCGCCGCCACGAGCAGGCTCAGGTAGTAGATGCCCTGGGCACTGGTCAGGGGCAGCGGATCGAAGCGCGGGGGCGGGATCTTGAAGCCGCCCGCCCCAAAGGTGACTTTCTCCCAGTTCAGGAGCACCCACTGAGTGAACTGGGCGAAGGCGAGCGTGGCCATCGCCAGGTAGAGCCCACTCAGGCGCAACGCCGGCAGCGCGACGAGCAGGCCGATCCCCGTCGTGAACACGGCGCCGGCCGCGACCGCGAGCAGATACGGCCACTGGAGCCGGACCTGCAGGAGACCTGTCGCGTAGGCCCCGATCCCGAACAGGGCCGCGTTCGCGAACGCGAACTGCCCGCCGAATCCGAGCAGGAGATTGAGTCCCACGGCGAGCACGACATAGATCAGGCCGAGATTGACGACGTAGAGCAGGTACGGGTTCGCCACGAGCGGGAAGAGCGCTAAGGCCACGAACGCCGCGCCCATGACCTGGGCCCGCGTCCCGATCGACGGCATGAGCTAGACGCGCCGGAGGCCGCGGGCCCCGAGGAATCCGGTCGGGCGCACGATCAGGACGGCCATGATGATGACGAACGCGGAGATTTCCATCAGACTGGTGTGCAGGTAGCCGCCGGCGAGCTGCTCGATGACCCCGACGCTCAGCCCCCCGAGAATGGCTCCGGGGAGGCTGCCGAAGCCGCCGAGCACGGCGGCGGCGAAAGCCTTCACCAGGAGGCTCATCCCGATGTCCGGATAGACGAAGGTCAGCGGCGCCATCAAGACAGCGGCCGCGGCGGCCGCGGCGGCTCCCAGCCCCCAGGTAAGGGCATAGACGCGCTCTACACGGATGCCGACCAGGCGGGCCGCCTTGGCATTCTCCGCGGTGGCTTGCATGGTCTTGCCGGTGCGTGTCCATCGGAAGAACGCCGCGAAGAGCAACATGCAGAGGACGGTGCCTCCGACGACGACGAGCTGCTGCGGCACGAGCACGATCTCCCCGAAGATGATGGGATCACTGCCCAGGAGCGGGGGGAAGGGGATGTAGTCCCCCTGCCCTCCCCAGAGCTGGCGGGCCAGCCCTTTGAGGACGAAGGAGAAGCCGACCGCGGCCAGCACCAGACTGATGGTCGGCGCGTGCATCAAGGGACGATAGGCGAGCCGCTCGGTGAGCATCCCGAGCGCGAATGACGCCAGCACCGCGAGCAGGAGCGCGAGGAGGTACGGCACGCGCAGGAGCACGTGGAGCGTATAGGCGAAGAATCCGGCGATCATGAAGAGCTCACCGTGGGCGAAGTTCACCACCGTGGTCGACTTGTACACGACGACGAGGCCCACCGCCACCAGCGCATAGAGGCACCCCGACGCCAAGCCGCTGACGAGCAGGTACGCGAGCACGAGCGGGGCCGGGGCTCAGCGCTCGACGGGCGTCACTGCCATCGTCTTCACCTTGTCT
>Ga0214472_10007989_pt1 | contig 11038 bp, 5 predicted proteins | sample RVTome_6_FD_207662 | JGI IMG/M metagenome (GOLD analysis project Ga0214472, IMG submission 207662) | Soil microbial communities from uranium-contaminated site in the Upper Colorado River Basin, Wyoming, United States - RVT140D175 | ecosystem: Environmental > Terrestrial > Soil > Contaminated >...
GTTTCCCCGGCGTGGACACCGGTCAGTCCATAGGCCGACGGTAGGGCGTTATAGGCTTTGCGTCGCAACGGACCGGGCAGGGTCTTGAGACCGATTCGGCTTCCGTGGAAAGCCAAATGATCGCTGAAATTCCATGCGCTTTCGCGTTTCTGGAGAAAACCCAGCATGTTGTGAAACGTATCGCCGTTGAGCGTGGTTTCGATGGTGAAGATCTTGACGTGCTTTGAGACCACGGCGCCCATGCGCTCACAGGATCGATGGAACGCGCTGTTGGGGGGATCCATATAGCTCGAATCGTGAAGCATCGTCTTGGCGTTGTGGTGGTGTCTGACGGATCGATAGGTCGACAATCCGACGGGCACCGATTTATGCCCACCGTCCATCGTGGCAAGATTTATATTGACATAGATGAGCAGGTCCGACTCGACGGCGCGGCGGTTGATCTCGACCTCTTCGCCGGTTTCCGTCTCGCCGAGGAGGGTGTTTCCACCCGGAGCTTCGGCGTCGTGGTTATAGAGTCGGTGGGGCCAGAAGCGCTTGAACACCTCGGTGCCGACGAAGTGACGCAATTCCTTCGGCGTACAGCGTCGATGCAAACAGATCGCACAGATGAGCTCAATGTCGGTGACGCCCGCTTTTTCCAACCGCTCCAAGACGATTTCAATGACCGTCTGACGAATGTCCGGTTTGGGCATGCGCGGAAGGGGTAACGAAACATCGTCAAACGCAATGGTGACTTTCATGCCGGGTTTGAGGTGGGCGTCGAGCGGTTCAGTACCTTCGGGGTGATCAATCGCGTGGATGATGGCCCCGCGGCGATCCGGGATCGGACTAAGCGGATCATTGGGATAGATCACATCCGTTCCTGCCGGGAGCCGATGGCGCAAGTACCCCTCGCCGCAATGAAACAGAAAGGGGGGGTCGTCACATGTTACTCGGTGAATGTTACTTGATCCGTTGGTTTTACTCATACGCTTGGCCGCTTCGCAATCGGCGTCCCTTCGTCAATGGCAAATACTGTTTTGACAATTCCGCTGCGCCCTGTGTTAATGGCCGCCGATAGCGCTGCTCGAAAATCCGCCAAGGCGAACGGCGGTCCAACCAGCGGAGCAAATCGCTGTCCCCAAGTCTTCATCAGATCAAGGGCCAAGTCGAACGTATCAACCGTTTCCGTGCCCTGCTGCTCGGGTCCATAAGCGTAGGCGGCCCGAATGTTTAGTTCCTTGTACCACATGGGCGTCCAATCAACGCCCTTGGGAACACCCGGCATGCCCACCAGCACGTAGGTTCCGCCCGATTTCGTAAACCGCAGGCCGTCGTTTATCGTCCGCGACGAGGCCACGCAGTCAAAGGTCACGTCAGCACCACCGATCACCGTTGGGTGGCCTATCGGAGCATGATGCACTTTGGCGTCGAGCGCGGTGGTCCAGGCGTTATAGCGAAATCGCATGGATCCGCCGCCGCTAAGAAACTCGTCCGCACCGAAGTTCGCCGCATATTGCCTCTGATGATCGTGTTTGGCAACAGCGTAGATGGTGGATTGGCAGCCCGTCGCGCGAAGTGCCGCGATGGTCAACAGTCCGATCGTGCCGCATCCGATGACCAAGACGTGGTCGTCCCTTGACGGAGTGGCCCGTAATGCCCCGTGCAGCGCGCAAGAAAACGGTTCGATGAGAACGGCCGCTTCGTCCTCGATTTCGCCGGGCACACGGTATACCTGTGATTGATGAGCAACGAGACTTTCACTAAACCCACCGCCGGTGTCGCGGCAGAAACCGGTCTGGATGCCGGCGGAGACGTCCCCTTGTGTTACGTTTCGGCATAGGGCATCGCGATGGTCGAAGCAAGAATCGCATGGCGGCTCTATACCGCGAGCGCGACACCCCAACGCCGGATGCAGCACGACCCGATCGCCGACGGTCAGGTCGGTTACTTGCGCTCCGATTTCCGTGACGGTGCCCACGGTTTCATGCCCCATGACAAACGGCATCGACGTAAGGGGGGCGAGGTACGGACTGCCTTTGGCGCCAAGCGTAGCCAGATCGGAGCCGCAAATGCCGGAGAGCCGAGGGCGGATACGCACCCATTGCGGCGTGGGGAGTTGGGGTTTGGAGATTTCCACGAGTGTCAGCGGTGAGACACGAATCGAAAGCGGACCGCCCCATCTTCGGCTCATCGCTTTCAGCAGCGCGTAACGCGGTATGCTTTTGCGAAACTGCAGCGCCTTCATGGTCGAGTTCGTCCGGATTCGGCAGCGGTCGTCCATTTGTGTATCGGCCAACCGCGCCGCTTGGCAATCGCTGCCAAGGCGCGGTCGGGGTTGACGACCTGGGGGTGCCCGACGAGCTCCAGCATGGGAAGATCGGCGATGCTGTCCCCGTATGCGTAGGAGCGAGCGAGATCGATGCCGTGCTCGGATGAATAGATCATGACGCGGCGCGCCTTTTCCTGCTGACCAACGGGCGCGCCATCAAGCTCACCCGAGAAACGACCCTCGCATTCCAACAGTGCGGGCGCTACGACGCTCTTTACGCCCAACCGTTTCGCGAGAGGGGCAATCGTAAAGTCGATCGAGCCCGTAACGAATACGACCTCACGCTGTGCCATGTGATGCGCTTGGACACATGCGGCGGCTTGTTCGTACTGTCGCGGCATGACCAAGTCGCGATCGCAATCCTCGGCCTGCGCCTTGATCTCCGCTGCCGGGAGACCGGCGTAGCTGCGGTAAAAGATCACGTTCAGCAAACTGCGGTCGAATCTGTCGAGTATCAGAAAGTACACACACTTCACCATATAGATCGCATTCCATACGATTCCCCATAATCGAGACATGCGCCGGCGTCTGAAGTAAACGTAATAATGGACGATGGTCGTGTTCGTGAGCGTACCATCCACGTCGAAGAAGGCGGCGGCGCGGTCGTCCGCCGTGCCACCACTAGACATTATAGATTGGCTCCATTGGTCAGCGAGGCAACCTGCGATTCCACGTGCTTGGTTAGCTTGGTCAGTTCAGCGTGGCGGTCAAGGGCGCTGTCGATCTGCGGTGGTTTGATGGGCGTTCCAAACGTGACCGTGAGCGTGCCCGGTCGCGCGAGACGCTGCCCCTTGGGCCAAAGCGCATAGGCTTGATCAATGAATACCGGGATGATGGGAACCTCGTACTGTACGGCCAGCACCGCCACGCCGACCTTAAAGGGTTGAAGCGATCCGGTTGTCGATCTTGTCCCTTCCGGAAAAATCAACAAGCCGTCACCACGCCGTAACGCTTCGCCACATCGAAGCAACCCCTCGATTCCGTCGCCGTGACGATCGAATGGAATCGTGTCCAGCAATCGGCCAAAAATAAGCCGTTTGAGGGGTGTGTCGAAGAAATAGTCCTCGGCGCCGGCCACCCAAACACGCCGTTTACCAGCGATGGCTGTGATGATGGATGGAGAATCGAGATGCGACGAATGGTTCGGTGCTAGGATAAATGCCCCCGAGCTGGGAACATGCTCTCGTCCTCGGGTGCGAACGCGAACATAGGAATTCATCAGTGCGGCCACTCCGCCGCGCACCAGCCAGCGCATCGGCACCAGGGGGGCGGGCAGCGAGCCATTGGATAACGCGGTGGCCGCCTTATCTCGGCTTGTACGCTCTGCGAAAGTCGGCGTCTTTCGAACGACACCGTCCTTCGGTTCCCGATCTCCGATCACCGTGAGCAGGTCTGACACGCGAGCGATTTTAGCTGCCAGCTCTCCGGTGATCTGAACGCCGAATTGGGACTCGATCGACGCCAGGACATCCATTTTCCCAATGCTGTCAATGCCCAAGTCGAGATGAAGGTGCATGGACGGTGCAATGCCGTCGGCGGACTTTGTAGACGCTTGGGATAAGATCTGGCACACTTTTGGAAAGCCGGGCGGGGTCGTTTTGTCGATATGATCGTCAGGCTCGGGCTCGTTTGCCGTGGATTTGGTGAGCCCCAAGGGACCGCGCGATCCGGGTCGCTCCGAAAGCACGATCTCGCGTATCACGCTTCGCTTGGCCTTGAGCGTCGAGGTCTTCGGCAGCTCGCGATCCCAAAAATGCAGCTTCGCGATGCGCTGGTGGGAAGGGATGGCTGCGCTCGTCGCTTCAACCGCGGCGCGTATCTGACGCTCGCGGGATGAGCGATCTTGATCAGTTGTCGCGCCTTCCTTGTAGACCACCACCGCGTGAACGGTGTCGCCGAGACCGTCCTCGGCGGGAAGGCCGAACACGCAGAGTTCCTTGACGAAAGGGAGATCGCGATATTGGGCTTCCACATCATCAGGATACACGTTCTTACCGGCGCCCGACACGATCAGATCCGTCGTGCGGCCGGTGATGAGCAGATAACCATTTTCCTCGAGGCGACCCAAATCGCCCGTGCGAAACCAGCCGTCCACCAGCACGTCTGCGGTGGCTTGAGGATTCTTCAAGTATCCCGTCATGACAGTGGCACCTTGTGCCCAGACTTCGCCGACCCCATCCAGGTTGCGGTGGCGAATTTCAATCTTAATGCCGGGAAGCGGCGGTCCGACCGAACCGGGGCGAGCGGCAGACGCAGGGTTGACGGTTAAGACGGGTGAAGTTTCCGTGAGTCCGTATCCTTCATAGATGGAAAACCCCATCTTCGTAAATGCCGTATACAGGCGCGGGTCGAGGCGCGATCCGCCCGAAACGAACATCCGAAGCCGGCCGCCGAAACGGCGATGTACCTTGGCGAATAAGGTGCGGCCGAGCTTGCCGCTGGTGAGTCTCGACAGGGCGCCGAACAAGCGAAATACGGCGCGCGTGAAGAGACTTGATGACGCTACGGTCGCAGTGATCGAATTATGGAACGACCGAAGCAATCGCGGGACAACAAGCATTACCGTTGTTCCCGTCGCCTGCATCGCGGCGAGTATTTCCGGTCCCTTGAGCTGCTCCACATAAGTAATGGTGGCGCCGCAGCCCAGTGGCACCAGAAACCCGCCGGTGAATTCGAACGCGTGGTACATCGGCAATACGGAGAGCAGTTCGTCCGCCGGTGTTAGCGGATGCACTTGAACAAGTGCCTTAGCATTGGCAATCAAGTTTCCGTGCGTCAGTTGGACGGCCTTGGGCGAAACGGTCGTGCCCGACGTAAACAAAATGGAAGCGACCGTGTCGGCGCCAACGGGATACGGTTCCGCCATCTCATCACGCGAAGCGGCGGGCTTGGGGACGAATGGGTCACGCATGTTGACCAACTCGACGTCATCCGCCTGACGTGCTTCGGACAAACCGGGGATCGTTCCCGGCGCACCGCAAAACAGTTTGATCTCAGCGAATCGCGCCGATGCCCAGGCGTCGCGCGGCATTAGTTGTGGATCAAGAGGGACCGCAGTCATGCCCGATCGCATGATTGCAAGGTACGTCAGTCCCCATTCGGGACTATTCTCACCGCAAATCGCAACGCGATCGCCCGGCTTCAGACCGCGTTCCGCAAAACGCCGAGCAATCAGACCCGTCGCACGCAGGGCATCCGCGTAGGTGTATCGTATCCAACGACCCCCTTTGCGCCGCACTTGCAGCGCCGGTTTTGAGCCGAAACGCTCCGCCACACGCTGGAAGACATCAAACAAGTTAGTGCCATCGAGTGTCTGATCGGTTGTTGGGGCCGGTGTGCTCTCCCGATCACCCATACCCAGGATGCGAGGTGTGGGTTCCCCTTGGGCACCAAGTACATAGGAGCGAATGCCAGGAATGTGGCGGTTGACCAGATAATCGCGCCAATCGACTCGCGACGCATCGAATGGAAACATCGTCCGATCATCGGGGTGTAGTCGCTCGCCCGCGGCACGCATAGCGTCGTCGGAAAACCGGCAATCCAAATGCGTGTACGGAGCGTAGATCTTGGCGAAATAGATTAATTGCTCTATTTGGCGAATGGTGGCTGACAGGCGGCGGTAGGGTTTGCCGCGAATCCCCACCGCGTGAAAAAACTTCTGTATGAGCAGAACGCGCCGCTTCTTGCCCTGCCATCCATCGACAAACGCTTGTTTTTCCGCAAGACCCAGTCGCTTCGGATGGATGGGGCGCCCCTTATCGTCACTCATCGGCAGCCGGCGAAAGGCCGCCACAAGCGCTGCGCGCATTTCTTCCAGCAGCAGTGGGTTCCGATCGCTCGACGCACAATGATAAACCGGCGTGGCATCACCGTTCGGCTTATCTTCGGGGAGGGTGGCGATCATCGCATTGGCCACGAAATCCACAGGGATTAAGTCAAGCGCGACGTCGCCGAGCGCGGGAAACTCGTCGATCTTCCCTCGGCCATAGGCGATGATGATGGGGTCGGCCATCCGCAAACCGTCGATCCAACCTGGCGCAGGTTCCTCGAAACTACTTTCGATGATGGCGGGGCGGAAAATAACCAGCGAAACGTTGCCGCGATCGCGCAAGAGAAGCTGTTCGCCGATCCATTTGGTAAATGTATAGGTATCATTCCAGCCCAGGCTTCGGGCTCGGTCCATGCCCGCGTCGATAAGTTGCCGTCGACAGGCGTCCGTATCCGCACCGAAACGATGGCGAAGCTCGTTCGCCTCGCCCTGCATGGTTTCAATCAGACCGTCGAGGTCATACGCTCCGCCCTCGCTAACGCGGGGCAACGATTCAGGTGCCGGCTCGGGGGCGCTGTAGTCCTCGATCACCGTTCCTTTACGTACCCCGCTCACATAGCATGTTGAGACGTGCATGAAGGGAATGTCGCCGGCGTCCTTGGCAAATTGAAGCAAGCGACTCGGCCCCAACGCGTTGAGGTCGACGGCTAGGTCGATGCGCTCGTCGAAGGTAACGGTGGCCGCACTGTTGACCACCATCGTGATTTCGCCGGCAAGATGGCGATATTGATCCGGGTCCAGCCCCAGGCGCTCCCGAGTCAGATCGCCCGTGACGACATGGATTTTTTCCTTGCACAACGCGGAAAACCGTTCACCCAGCGAGGCGCGCAAGCGGTCGAAAGCGTGGGAACCGAATACTTCACGTTCCACGCGACGCCGAGCGGACGTACCGTCCGATCGGCAGCGCACCAGAAGATGAATGCCTCCAATGGTGTCCACGGAGCGCAGCAGCTTCTCGACGAATGCCTTGGCCAGAAACCCGGTAGAACCGGTAACCAGGATGTGTTGCCCGGCCAGGCGGTCACGTATTTTTGGTTGTGATGTCTTGTGGTCGTTCACCCGTCGTTCTCTTCCGCGCCGACTCGTGCGATCCGCATCCCAGTCGGGGACATATCATCATCGCAGATTGGAGATTAGGCAAATCCCAGCCATGTGCATCGCAGCGTTCGATTCCCTTGACACCCCTGCGTTATTCGCCGAGAAAAGGCCTCAAACAATCAAGAGCCATGGAAAAGGGACCGCATGCTCGACATTAAATTCATACGAGAAAACGCAGATACCGTAGCACGGGCGGCGCTGGACAAGCACATCGCCTGCGACGTCAATCGCCTGATCGAAGTCGACAAACGCCGCCGCGAGTTGCAGGTAGAGCTCGACGCTTACCGGGCGCAGGTACGTGAAAGTGGGCAACGCTTGGGGCTGCTTCGCAACCCTAACTCCCAGTGGTACAAGAAAGCCATTGCCGATGGCAAGACCGAGGCGGACATCAAGGCCGAGGGTGAAAAAGTGCAGGCCGAGCTTGCCCTAATCAAGCCCAAAATCAAAGAACTCGAGGACCAAGAGGGACCGATACTCGATGAATTCGAACAACTCATGCTCACCATCCCCCAACCAGCCGATTCCGGTGTTCCCAAGGGCAAGGACGATGCTGAGAACGTGGAGCTGCGCAGATTCGGCGAGCCGCGCAAGTTCGAGTTCGAGCCTCAAGACCATGTCCAGCTCGGTATAAAACTGGGCATCATCGACATTGAGGGTGGTGTGAAGTTGGCCGGTTCTCGCAACTACATTCTAAGAGGCGACGGTGCGCTGCTCCATCAAGCCGTGCTCCGATTCGCCCAAGATCTTATGGTCCAGCGCGGTTTCACGCCGATGGTCGTCCCGGTGTTGGTCAAGGAAGAGGTAATGTACGGCACGGGTTACTTCCCCACCGGTCGCGACCAAGCCTATTTGTGCGAGCGCGACGAACTGTCGTTGGTAGGTACGGCCGAGGTTCCGCTTACGGCCTATCACTTTGGCGAAATGCTCAAGGAAACCGATCTGCCGATCAAGCTCTGCGCAACGAGCACCTGCTTTCGGCGTGAAGCCGGCGCCGCCGGTAAAGATACCTACGGCCTGTACCGCATTCATCTTTTCGACAAGGTCGAGCAAGTGATTATTTGCCGGAACGATGTCGAAGAAAGCAAACGCTTCCACGCCGAGATTCTTCAGAACTCCGAAGACGTCATGCAAGCGTTGGGCTTGCCCTATCGCGTGGTCAACGTCTGTACCGGCGATCTGGGCATGGGGCAGGTCCAAAAGTTCGACATCGAGACGTGGATGCCTTCGCGCGATGGCTACGGCGAAACCCATTCCGCGTCGCGGTTCCATGAATTTCAGGCCCGACGCTTAAAAATGCGCTATAAAGACGGCGCCAAGAAAACACATTTCTGTCACACTCTGAATAACACGGTAATCGCGTCGCCGAGGGTGTTGATCCCCATATTGGAGGTCTACCAAAACGAAGACGGCAGCGTGACGATCCCCGACGCCCTCCGCCCCTACATGTCAGGCAAGCAACGCATCGAAAAGCAATAACCTCGATCCAGAGCCGCAGGCAGAATGGAATCCGCCATTCGGTAGAGCCTGCGAGATCGTTCACCCTTCGTGGATCGATCCAAAGCCGCCGGCGCGAGCCTGCCGGCTCTGTGTGTCAGTATGCCACCGAACTTACATTGGTGGGTCCGTGACAGAAACGGCGGTCTGTTTACGTACCGTGGTGGGGCGGGAGGGCGAGGCTGCTGCGGAGCCGCGCGATCACAATCGACACTTCTTACGGCTCGCCCTCCCGAAGACGCCGCCGATACTGTCACGCACCTTACATTGGTGCTCTGAAAACGGCGCCGCCGATTCAGTAAGCCATCCACATTGGATGGGCGCGTCGAGCCGGTCACTTGTGGTCAGCAACTGAATGTTGTGCTGCATTCCGGGCCGATAAGCGGCTCACGACGAGAGCGATAAAGCGAGTTTCCATGCGTATCGTCGGCCGTCCGCAAAGATACCTTCGGCTTGCCATGTCCACTGCGGATTATCTGCCCTCACTAAGAAAGTAACCCCGCCGCTCACCTCTACCGATAGAGCAGCGGAAACGAAACGAGCATAGGCCAAGTAGGTGGAAGAAATGCAGAATACGAAAGCAGCATACCGGACCGATGGCTCTGAATTGTTGGACACGCTGAGGCGCCGATACGTAGCCCGTGACCACGTGCGTCGTGGGGTGTGTTTACTCAATGCAGGGCAATTCGTCGAAGCGGAAGCCTGCTTCAACCAAGCGTTGAGTTTGGGTTACAAGGGGGAGTCGCTGCCAACGCTCCTTGCTGCGTGCTTGATGGGAAGGAACAAACCACAAGAGGCGGCGGCCAAGCTCGGTGAGTCAGTAGAGCACGACGCAACGCCGCGAGCTCGGATCCGCCATGCGTTGGCGCTGTGGTCATCCGGTCGCCAGGACGATGCCATCGCATCGCTGCGCGAGGGCTTGCGCCAAGATCCCGAGAATCCCGAGTTTCATTTTCAGATTGGCGTGCTCCTCGCCACGCAAGAGAACTACGAAGAAGCAGAATTGCGTTTCACACAGGCGTTGAATATCGATCGCGATCACAAGGACGCCTTACTCAATCTCGCGTTGTGCTGCGGCATCCGTAGCGCTCCCAATGAAGCCCTCGCTCATCTGCAAAGAGCGCAAGCACGCCATCCAGAGGATCCGCGATTGGGCGCATTGCTCGCACAAGCAGCGAAGGCAGCTCAACAACAGGGGCAGGCGGTTCGCGTTCGCGCTGACATGCCGGACCACGAATCCGATGCGGACAACCGAGGCATTGGCCAGCTATCCAAAATCATCGGCGCGGAACCGGACTTCGTTGACGCGTTCCTTTCCATTCACGCCGAGGTAGTTGATTCGCGGGTCTTTTCCGTCTTGATCAAAGCCCTTACCTTGGCCATTCGAATCCACCCTGACCATCCCGAATTGCATCACCAACGCGGTCGCGTACTCGCCCGGCTCGGACGCAGCAGCGAAGCGATCGACGAGAATGAGCGAGCCGTCGCGCTCGACCCATCATTCACCAAGGCTCTGATCGAACTGGGTAAACTTTTTCGGGATACCGATCGAAACTCAGACGCCGCAGCACGATTGGAGCAGGCGGTTGCGGCCGGGGCCGATTATGCCGATGTTCACTTTCTGTTGGGAAACCTATATCACCGGCAAGGACTGGTTACGCGGGCTCGAACGGCGTACAAACGAGCCTTGGTACTCAACAGCAACTACCAGGCTGCCGTTTCGGCCTTGGATTCACTGCCGGTTGCCTGACATACCGTAGAGGGGTCAATGTCGTACTTATTGGAGATCTTGGGACGGGGTTTGCTTGCTGAGCTTGCCGCCGCATTTCGCGACCTGCTACGCGACGACGGACATTATTCCACCCAAGAAATCGAGCATCATATCCAGCGCCAACCGGACCACGCGGGACATCGTCGCGCGCTGGCCGTTCGCTTTTTGGCCGAGGGAAGGTTTGGGCACGCCTGTTCAGCATTCACGCAGGCAATGAAACTCGATTCCACGGACCAAACCAGCCGGATTGGTCTGGCGTGTGCGTTGGACGAACTCGGTCAAACGCGCGAGGCCGTCGAACATCTGCGCACGGCCGCGCAGTCAATTCCGCTGGACGGAGCGACCCTGTTCGCCCTAGGATTCTGCCAGGAAAAGTTGGGCGAATGGGAAGCCGCCACCATCTCTTACGAAACTGCGCTCGATGCTGCACCTCAGCTACGAAACGCCCACGAACGATTGGCCGCCATTTTTCTAAGCCAAGGGCAACCAGAGTCGGCCATCGTGCATTACGAACATCTGTGTTGGTGTGAAC
>Ga0214472_10007990_pt1 | contig 11038 bp, 8 predicted proteins | sample RVTome_6_FD_207662 | JGI IMG/M metagenome (GOLD analysis project Ga0214472, IMG submission 207662) | Soil microbial communities from uranium-contaminated site in the Upper Colorado River Basin, Wyoming, United States - RVT140D175 | ecosystem: Environmental > Terrestrial > Soil > Contaminated >...
CGCGAGCCGAGCACGACCGTGTAGGTGTCCGTCCCCCCTCCTTCGGCAACGTCGGTGGACCCGCCGGTCTCCACGACCAGAACCGACCCGGGGTCGTCGTCCAGGACGAACACGAGCAGCGTGCGACCGAGGCCGCCGTAGGCAGCATCGTCACTCACGGCGGTGTGCGTGATGGCCTGCAGGTGCGTGCCTTCCGGGATGGTGTCCTGCTCCCCCACGACGGTGATCGTTCGGGGCGTCGCCCAATCTTCCGGCGTGAAGGTCACCGAAGACGGGCTCGCGGTCGCATCCGCGCCGCTTCCCCCCGCGCCGTCCCCGGCGGCGCCCACGCTGACGGTCACGGGCGCTGCGGGTCGAAGGGTCAGGGCAATCGTGTAGGTGTCGACGCCGCCGGCTTCGGCAACGGTAGTGTCCCCGTTCGTCTCGACGATCGCGATGCCGGCCGGCGCGCATTCGCCGTTTGAGGCGAGCAGCGACCCGCCCGGGAAGTTGCTGCTCGCCGCGGCCCAGGCCGTCGTCTCGTTCGGATCGTCGGGAATGCCGTCGAGGTCGTTGCCGCACAACACCGCGGTCGCGACGGCTCGGGGCAACGCGGCGGCCGGGCCGCGGATCTCGGGGCCGATGGATAGTGCGGCGTCGGATGAGAACACGATCGTGTTCTCGCTCGCCTCGACCCAGGTGGCGCCGGCGACGACGATGCCGCGCTGCGCGCCGATGCCGCCCTGACCCGGCGTGCCGACGACGTTGCCGGTGAGCGTGACTCGCGTAGTCGCGGGCGGTTCGGCGCCGCCGCCGAACGCGACGGCGAGGTCATCGACGATTCCGAGTGCGCCCAGATCGGCCGGCTCGGTTCCGTTCGCGGCGAGCACGATGACGGCGTTGTCGCGTACGGCGGTGTCGGCGACGTCGGCGACGACGATGCCGCCGCCCGGGATGTCGGCTCCCGGCGTCGCGCTGATCTTCGCCCGAACCCGGTTCGCTTCGACGATCGCATCGGTCGCGCGGTGAACGAGAATCCCCACACGCCCCCCGGCGGCGATCGCCGGCGCGGCCTGGCCGATCTCCTCCGGGCGGCCGATCGAGTTGCCGCGAATCCGCACGCGAGTCGCCGGCGCGGCAACGCTTCCCTGCACGCGCACGCCGTTCATGTCGAACGAGCGAAACTCGTTCGTGGCAAACCAGATCGCGTTCGACGCGATCTCGATGCCGTCGGCGACGCCACCGGCGGAACGAACGTCCACCGCGATCAAGTTCTTGGATGCGTCGGGGACACCGGCCGTCTCGTATGCGATCCGATTCCCGGCGATGAGCAGATCCTCCAGCCGATCCGCACCGGCCGGATAGGTGACGGACTTACCGCCGCCGAATCCGTAGCGCACCGTGACGGGTCCGGCCGTCGCGACGGCGAGGACGGCGCTGTTCATAGTGATCCCGCCGGCGATGCTATTGGCTGCCGGATTCGGGAGCGACGGGCCGGCGGCGCCCACCGTCACGCGCACCGCGGAGGCAACCACGATCGGCCGCGCCAGGTTCGTGAAACGCAGTCCGCGAATGGTGATGTCGCGGGCGCCCGGCGGAACGAAGAACGCGGTCTGCGTCCCGGACCCCACGATCGCGGCCGAGCCGGGCGCGCCGTCGGATTCGATGGTCAGTCCGGCGCCGGGCGCGACGCTGCCGACGACGACGGCGGCGGCATCCACGCTTCCGGCTCCTCCTCCGTGCGCCTCCGCTTGCGTGAAATCGCACGAGCCCCGCAGCCGGATCGCAAAACCCGGCGGTGCCGAATCGATCGCCGACTGCACCACCGCGAGATCGTCGGATGCGGCCGCGCAATCGGCGATGCGGACCTGCGACTCGATGTCGTAGTCGGCGCCCCCCGCCGCGATCGCGTCGATGAACCCTTCGAATCCTTCCCACGCCGGCGCGCCGCCGGCACTCACGCGAAGTGCCGGGACGTCGGCGGCAATGCGCGCCGCCGGGTAGAGCGTCTGATATCCGCCGAGCGTCACCAGCGGCGGGCCGTAGGTCGCGGCCCGCAACGACCACCATCCGCCGGCGAGCGCATCCCACCGCTGCCATTGTCCCACGGCGACGCACCCCGATACGCCGGCACATTGGTTCGGGACCGGCGCGCCCGGCGCGCCGCCATGCTGGTGCACCGGCTCGAAGGTAAGGACGTCGTCCTCGGCCAGGCGGAATCTGCCGTCGCCGTTGAGGTCGATCAGCAACTGCATCGCGGTCGCAACTCCGGCCCGTCCCTGGCGCACGAACGTCGAGTACCCCAGCGAACCTGTGTCCGCGACGCGCGTGCCGCCGAGCAGAAAGGACTCCAGCCGCGCCGAGTCGTCGGCTGCGCCCAGGACGTGCCGCAGGGATCCCAAGCCCTTCGGCGCCGGCGCCGGGCCGTCCGCGAACTCGGTTCGTGTCCCGCGCGAGGTTGGATCGGCCGTTTCGGATCCGGTAGGTGCATCGCGGTTGACAATCGTCCAGCCCGCAGTGGATCCGGGCCGGACGGTGATCGTCGCCGCGGCGGGCGCGGGAGCCGGCGTCGCAACCGGCAACGCGAGCAACGCGACCGCGAGCGCGCAACGAAGCACGCGAACGCGCGCGCGCTTCGACAAAGCGTCCCTCATGCCCGCTCTCACCTTCGGGCAGGTTCGGCGCCCGACCGCCCGCTTCCTTGCCGGTTCGCGCGCGAGCGACGGCTCTGCCGCATTGCCCCGCGTGCCCGGTTCGCATTGATTCAGGTTTCGAATTGCCCCCCGCGCAAACCGGACCTTCGCACCCACGCCCGAATCGGCGGCAGGAGCGCGGCGGAACCCGCCGAAATGCCTCGACAGGAGACTGTTTCTTTGCACGGGAGGGGAAACGACATGCGAAGGGGATTGCTCGTCGCCACGCTAGGGATCGCGCTGCTGCAGGCGCTGCCGTCCCACGCGAACACGCTCGCATCCTGCCGGCAGACTGCCGGACCGAACGGCATCCCGGACAACGCCTCCGTCGGCGGCGTCTGCATCGCCGCGATCGACATCGCGGCCACGACCGACGTCGTGGTCCGGCTGACACCCTCCGCGGCCTTTACCGGCGTTCTCACCGCGAAGGTGACCTCGACGGAATACGGGGTGGCGGTGCGCGGCGTCTACGTCGCCGGGCAGCTCGTCAATGGGATGGACGAAGAGACGATCACCCTGACGGCCGCGCCGGACGCCGAATGGCGTTTGACCGTCACCGCCGGCGAGGCGAGTCCGACCTCGACCTACCTGTTCCCGCCGCTGCCGCAGCAAGTGACGGTGCCCGCGATCGCGTTCGGCGAGTTCGGGGCGGAGGTCGTCGCCGCCGCCGAAGGCCCGGCGGAGGCGTAACCCGGGCGAACGCAGGCTCCCGTTCGGGGCCCCATCCATCGCCCGTCCCGTCTCGTAGCCCCGAGCAGATCGACGATGATGGGGGCTCGATGCGCTCACGTTCCCGGATCGCGGCCGCGGTGATGGCGGCCGGGCTGCTGCCCTGCTCCGCGCTGCTCGCCGCGCCGGCGGCGGAGCCGGCGCCGGCGCCGTGCGCGCCGCCGGCCGCCGCGGATCCGATGCCGGAGGGCCTCGGCCACGACCACGACGACCCGACCCAGCACCGGTTCGAATGCCGCCTGCGCGCCGCCGCGACGCTGGATCTTCGCGACGCCGTCCCCGAGCCGCAGATGTTCGGCGAGCTGGATATCGCCGGCGATATCGTCGTGATGGCCACGACCTTCCCCGACGCGGGCTTCGTGGTCTTCGACATCTCGGACCCGCTCGCCCCGCAGCTGCTCTCGCGATTCCGCGGCCCGCATTGCGAGACGGCCTCGGATCTGGACTGCGGCGCCGACGTCAAGGTGACGCCCGACGCGCGCTACGCGTTTCTCGCGGTCCAGCGATCCGGCCGCGGAGGCGACGAATCCACGCGGCTGCAGCCCGGCATCGTCACCGTCGATATCGCCGACCCGCGCGCGCCGCGGCAGATCTCGTTCACGCGAGTTCCACCGGTCGGCGTGCACATGCTCGCGTTCCACAAGATCGGCGACAGCGGGTGGGTCTTCGCGCGGGCCCGCGGGCTGGGACCCGCACAAGCACAACCCGGCGTCGCGATCTATCGCGTCGAACCGGGCGGGCGTTTGACCAAGTCGAGCGAGATCGTCGCCGACGGCGCACACGATGTCTCGCTCTACGACGACCCGGTTGATCAGACCACCTATCTGTATCTGTCGGGCGCCCAGGCCGGCACGCTGTCCGTCTACGACGTGGGCGACCCGCTCGCGCCCCGCGCGGCCGGCGAGTGGCAGCCGCAACCAGAGGTCGCGGGAAACCAGTGGTACATGCACAACGCGTCCACGTTCCGCGAGGGCGATCGCCGCTACACCTTCGCGGGCCCCGAGCTCTACGAGAAGTTCGATCCGCTTCCGGCCGGCCATGGAAGCGTCGCCGGGCCGCTTTGGCTGCTCGACACGACCGACCACGCCGACATCCGCATGATCGGCGAGTGGCGAAACCCCGGCGGACACGCGGCCGGCAATCTCACGTTCAGCCCGCACAACACCTGGTACGCGGGCGATGCGATTACATGGACGGCGCACTACCACGGCGGCGTGTGGGTGCTCGACTGGCGCGAGGTGCTGTCCGGCGACGCACGACGGCCGCGTGAGGTCGGCTCCCACGTGCCACACGTCGCGCGCCGCGACTTCGTCACGTCGGATGCGCGCGACAAGTTCATCACCGCCGATGCGATGATGGTCCGGCCCCTGATCTGGGACGTGGTCGTGTCGGCCGGCGGCTACGGCTTCGCCAGCGACATCAACGGCGGGCTCATCGTGTTGGAGCGCCCGGCCGCACCCGCGGGGGATCCGCCGGTTCACGCGCCCGGTGAGCCGAAACCCGCGAGCCGCTCGTTGCCACCGGCGGCGATGGTCGCGGTCATCGCGGCTGTGGCTGCAGGGATTGTCTACGCGATCCTGCGCCGGGTCAGCCGAGCGCGCCGCGCAGCGCCGTGACCAGATTCGACACGGCTTTCACCGGATCGGCGCCGCCTTCGTCAATCGCGCGTACGATCGCGCTGCCGACGATGACCCCATCGGCATAGGATGCGACTTCGCGCGCATGTTCGGGTGTGGACACGCCGATCCCGACCGCAACCGGCTTGCCCCCCGCGTCACGCAGCGCGCCGACCAGTGTGCGCGCGCGATCCGACAGCTCGTCCCGAACGCCGGTGACGCCCAGCGTCGAGGCCGCGTAGACGAATCCTTCGGAGGTGTGGGCAATCTGACGGAGCCGCTCCGGCGATGACGTGACCGAGGCCATGAAGATCGCCGCGATCCCCGCCTGCTCGCAGGCGACACCCCACTGGAGAGACTCTTCCACGGCGAGATCGGGAACGATCACTCCCGCGACGCCGGCGGCCGCGCAGTCGTGCGCGAACCGCTTCAATCCCCGATGAAAGATCAGGTTGTAGTAGGTCATCACCACGATCGGGCGACCGAACGCGATCGATGCCCGCGCGAGCAATGCGAAGGCGTCGTCGACGGACTGCCCGCGCGCGAGCATCGCCGTCGATGCGGCGGCGATCAGCGGCCCGTCCATGATCGGGTCCGAGAACGGAATCCCGATCTCGAGCACGTCGGCGCCGGCGGTGCCCGCCGCCGTGACGCATCCCAGGAACGAGTCCGCATCGGGATAGCCGCAGACCAGGAACGGCATCAGCAGCGCGCGGCCCTCTCGCTTGCCGGCTTCGAATGCGGCCGACAGCGTCCGGCGGGGCGAGCCGTCGCCCGCGGTCGTGACGACCGTGTGCTCGGGCAGCCGCTCGTCGCGCTTGAACATGCCCATCCGTCAGCCCTTCCGCTTCTGGATCAGGGCGCGAACGGTGTCGACGTCTTTGTCCCCGCGGCCGGAGACGTTGACGACCACGACTTTGCCGGCAAGGTTCTTCGCTTCGCGCACGACCCACGCGAGCGCGTGCGAGGATTCCAGCGCGGGAATGATTCCCTCGGTGCGGCTGAGCAACTCGAACGCGGCGAGCGCCTCATCGTCGGTCGCCGTGGTGTAGGTGGCAAGGCCCTCGTCGCGGAAGTAGGCGTGCTCGGGGCCGATACCCGGATAGTCCAAGCCGGCGGAAATGCTGTGCGTCGGGAGCACCTGCCCGTCCGAATCTTGAATCAGGATGCTCATCGCGCCGTGCAGGACGCCGGGCTCACCGGCGCCCAGCGTCGCCGAGTGCCGCCCGGTTTCGACGCCTTCGCCGGCGGCTTCGACGCCGACAAGCGTCACGTCGCTCTCGCCGACGAAACCGTGGAAGATGCCCATTGCGTTCGATCCGCCGCCGACGCACGCGACGACGAGATCGGGCAAACGTCCTTCAGCCGCGGTGATCTGCTGCCTCGCCTCTTGGCCGATGATCCGTTGGTATTCGCGGACCAGCAGCGGAAACGGATGCGGACCGACGACCGAGCCGATGACGTAATGCGTGGTTTCGACGTTGGTGACCCAGTCGCGCAACGCTTCATTGATGGCGTCCTTGAGCGTACGGCTTCCCGCGGTGACGGGGACGACGGTCGCGCCGAGCAACTCCATTCGGAAGACATTCAGCGCCTGACGGCGCATGTCTTCCTCGCCCATGTAGACGACGCATTCCTGCCCGAACAGCGCGGCGGCCGTCGCGGTCGCGACCCCGTGCTGTCCGGCGCCGGTCTCGGCGATGACGCGCGGTTTGCCCATCCGTTTGGCGAGCAGCGACTGGCCGAGCACGTTGTTGATCTTGTGGGCACCGGTGTGGTTGAGATCTTCGCGCTTCAGATAGATGGTGGGCCCGCCCAGATGGTCGCCGAGCCGGCGCGCCCGCCACAACGGCGTCGGACGGCCGGCGTAGTCGCGCCGCAGGCGATCCAGCTCTGCGGTGAACGACTCGTCTTTCCGCGCGGCCTCGAAGGCCTGCTCGAGCTCGTCGAGCGCGCCCATGAGCGCTTCGGGCACGAACTTTCCGCCGAACGGGCCGTAATGACCGGTCGGATCGGGATCGGTGCGGATGCGAGCCATCGCGGCGGCGAGTCTATCAGCCGAGCATCGCGCGGATTGCCGCCGCCGGGTCCGCGGCGCGCATCAGTGTCTCGCCGACATGGACGGCGTCGACTCCTGCGTCACGCATGCGGCGGACGTCATCCCGGGTCTCGATGCCGCTTTCGGCGACGGTGACGATTCCGGCGGGGATCAGCGGCCGCACCGTCTCGATCGTGGCCAGATCGACGTCGAGCGTCGCAAGGTTACGCGCGTTGATTGCCACGATCCGCGCGCCGGCATCGAGCGCTCGCCGCACGTCGCCCGCATCGTGCACTTCGACGTCGGCGGCCATGCCGCAGACGGCGGTCGCGTCGATCAGGGAGACCAGCTCGGACTGTGTCAACGCCGCGACGATCAACAGGACGGCGTCGGCGCCGGCAGCGCGGGCCTCGTAGACATGCAAATCGTCGCAGACGAAGTCCTTGCGAAGGACCGGCACGGACACGGCGCTTCGGACGTTGCGGAGGTCTTGGAGCGTGCCGCGGAAATGATTCGGTTCGGTCAGGACGCTGACGGCGGCCGCGCCGCCGGTCTCGTAGGCGCGGGCGATCGCCACTTCGTCGGCGTCCGGGGCGATCGGACCTTTCGACGGCGAGGCGCGCTTGATCTCGGCGATCAGCGCCAGGCCGGGCGCGACGAGCGCACCGGTGAAGTCCTGCACGGCAGGTGCGGCGAGCGCCGCCGCTTTCGCGGTCTCGAGCGCGCCGTCGCCGCGGCGATGCTTCGCGTCGGCGCGGCGTTCGTCGGTGATGCGCTGCAAGAAAGACATCGTCGCCAGTATAAGGATCGCACCGCTACAACGAGACCGTGCGCAGCGTGTCCCACGCGATCGCGCCGACCCGCCGGAGCGCATCCCGATCGACGATCGCGATCGTGTCGCGCGGCGTGTGAATCTGGCCGAACGGGCCGGTGTAGAGCCAGCCGACGACGAAGCCGGCCCGCTCGAACGGTCGATGGTCGCTGAGCAGATTCGTCAGGGCACGAACGCGCGCCGCGATTCCGAGCCGGTCCGCGGACGCCTTGAGCGCATCCCGGATCGGCGGCGGCGTCGTTCCCGCGGAGGCGATCAGCACCTCGGATCCTCGTCCGACGACGTCCAGAATGAGCACCCCGCGAAGCGCGTCGTACTCGGCGCGCGGCAGCGCGTCCAGGTAGGCGCGCGAGCCGTACAGGATTCCGCCGTCTCCGGGAACGCGCCGCTCCTCGGCACCGAACGCGACCCACACGACCGGCATCCCCGTCGGCTCCAACCGCGCCAGCCGGGCCAGCTCCATCATCACGGCGACGCCACTCGCATTGTCGTTGGCTCCGGGTGCAGCGGGGACCGTATCGAGGTGCGCGCCCACCAGCAGATGCGGCGCTGCCGGATCGTATCCCGGCGGAGTTGCGATCACGTTCTGGGTCTCGCCGTCGGGAACGTCGCGGCCGGAACTGGAACCGGCGGGGACACCGATGATCTGGCGCCGGACGGCGTATCCGTGCGCGGCAAACGAGTCCGCGACCAGATCGGCGGCGCGCCGGTAGGACGCGCTCGTCGCTTCGCGAGGGCCGATCCCGATCGAGAGCGCTTCGATCGTGCGGAAGGCTCGAGCCGCGTCGAAGACGACCGGTGCCGGAGGCGCCGACGGCGACGGGGACGCCGACGGCGACGCGGATGGGGATGGCCGGGCCGCGGGAGGCGACGACGTCGTGCATGCCGTCGCGAGCAGCAGCGCGAGCACCGCACCCCACGACCGGCCGGCGCGCCTCATCCGATCGGCAGCTGCAGGCGGAACGTCGTCCCGCGGCCGGGCTCGCTCGCGACATCGATTCGTCCGCCCAGCGCGGCGGCAAGTTCGCGCACGATTGCCAGTCCGAGTCCGGTTCCCACGCGTCGCTCGCCCTGATAGGCGTTCCACAGGTAACCGCGCTCGAACACATGCGGCAAGTCGGTCGCGGCGATGCCGGGACCGGTGTCGGCGACCTCGATCACGATGCGTGATCCGTCGACCCGCCCGGCGATGCGCACCAGGCCGCCCGACGGCGTGACGCGCAGCGCATTCTCAACCAGGTTCGACACGACTTGACGCACGCGCGTCGCGTCGGTGGTGGTGCCAAGCGGCTCCGCGACGGCCGTCTCGAGGCGGACGCCGCCATCTGCGGCCTGCGCCGCGTGTGCGCGCGCCGCCTCGTCGAGCGTTCCGGCAAGGTCCACGGCGCCGCGCTCCAGCCGGAATTGGTCTGATCCCAATCGCGCGAGATCGACCACATCCTGCACCAGCCGTTCGAGCCGCTCGGCCTCGACCTCGATCACACCGAGCGCTTCCGTCTGCTCGGCCGGCGAGGCGGCCGTTCCGTCGGCGATGGCGCCGGCGTATCCGCGGATCGCCGTGACCGGCGTGCGAAGCTCATGCGAGACGCCGGCGAGAAACTCGCGTTCGCGTCGCCGCGCTTCCGCCAGCGAGGCGGCCATCGCGTTAAACCGGCGCGCGAGCTCGGCGATCTCGTCGCCGCCCTCGATCGGAACGCGATGGTCCAGATCCCCGGCGGCGATCGAGCCGGCCGCTTCGGCGAGGCGGTGCACGCGTCCCGACAGCCGGCGCGCGATCGCGTAGGAGATCGCGAGGGCGACCAGCACCGCGACGATCCCGCCGGCCGCGACGCGTGCGAGGATGGGCCGGAGCAGATCGCCGGCGAGCGATGCGGGGCGCGCCAGCAGAACGACACCCGCCGTGCGCCGCCCGTCCGCGACGGGGACGAGCACATACGCGTACCGGCGGCCTTCGGCGTCGACGGTCCCGTTCGCGCGGTCCAGGCCGTCTCGCTCGCGAACAACCGCGGCGGCGATCGATGCCGCGACCGGATCCTCGGTAACGACGCGGCCGCCCGGCCCGATCCGCGCGAAATGATCGCCGGACGCCTCGAGTAGTTGCACCGCAAGGCGAAGCTGCGCCGGAATGCGCAGCCGGACGGGATCGTCTCCGTCGAGCGGCTGCCGCGACAAGACCCCGGCGTCGCGGCGAAGCTGGCGGAGCGCCTCGTCCTGCGCGAATCGCCGAACCAGCCCGTAGGCGATGACGGCGGTGATCACGACCGAAATGGCCGCCACGGCCGCCAGCGCCCTCGCGAGCCGGCCGCGCAGCGTCCCGTTCACGCTTCGGCCTTGTAGCCGACACCGCGCAACGTCTTGACGATCTGCGCCTCCTCGCCGAGCTTGGCGCGAAGCGACCGAACATGGGAGTCGACCGTGCGCGTGTCGACCGCGCGTTCGTATCCCCAGACGCGCTCGAGCAGCCGGTCGCGGCCGAAGACGATTCCGCGATTGCGGATTAAGAAAGTCAGCAAATCGAATTCCTTCGGGGTGAGCTCGACGGCTCGCTCGGCGACGCGCGCGATCCGCCGGGACACGTCCACCCGAACCGGCCCGAGCGTGAGCGTGTCGTCGTCCTCGTCCGGCCGCGGTTCCGCTCGACGCAGCACCGCTTTGACGCGCGCGACGAGCTCGCGCGGGTTGAACGGTTTGGTCACGTAATCGTCGGCGCCGAGTTCCAGCCCGATGATGCGATCGAGGTGCGTGTCGCGTGCGGTGAGCATGATGATCGGCACAGCGCCGCGCGCCCGCAACCGGCGGCAGATCTCGAGCCCGTCGAGGCCGGGGAGCATCACGTCCAGGACGACGAGCGCCGGCATGATCGCCTCAGCCGACTCGACCGCTCGCGCGCCGTCGGCCACGCAGACCACGTCGAAGCCCTCTTTCCGAAGATACATCTCGACGAGCGACGAGATCGATCGCTCGTCCTCGACGACGAGAATCGTGCCGGTCGCCATGGTTGCCTCGAATCGTAGCCGGGATATCGGTGCGGGGCCCCGAAGGACCCCGCACGCTGGTGGACAAAGCAGATCAGGCGGCGAAGAACGATGCGTCTTCGCCAGCGGGAGCATCGGCGGGCGCATCGGCGGGCGCACCGGGACGAGGGCCGCGG
>Ga0214472_10007991_pt1 | contig 11037 bp, 9 predicted proteins | sample RVTome_6_FD_207662 | JGI IMG/M metagenome (GOLD analysis project Ga0214472, IMG submission 207662) | Soil microbial communities from uranium-contaminated site in the Upper Colorado River Basin, Wyoming, United States - RVT140D175 | ecosystem: Environmental > Terrestrial > Soil > Contaminated >...
AGCGCCGCGGCGAGCCACCTCGCCGACCGCGTCGAGTTCGTCGCCGGCGATCTGCTGTCGCCGCCGGCGCTGCGGCCGGCGGGCTTCGATCACGTCATGGCCAACCCGCCCTATACGCCGGCCGGCCACGGCAACACGCCCGTCGAGGCGGGCAAGCGCGTCGCCACCGTCGAGGGCTGGGCGACGCTCGCCGACTGGCTCGCGTTCGCCGTCGCCATGGTACGACCGGGCGGCACCGTCACCGTCATCCACCGCTTCGACCGCCGGGGCGAGGTGACGGCGGGCCTCGCCGACGGCGCCGGCGGCACGGTGGTGTTCCCGTTGTGGCCGAAGCGGCAAGGGCAGGGCGCCAAGCGGGTGATCGTTCAAGCGACCAAGGGCACCGCTGGCGCAACGCGGACGGCCGCCGGGCTGGTGCTGCACCGCTCAGACGGCGGCTACACCGCCGAGGCCGAGGCGGTGCTGCGCGGCGCCCAGGCGCTCAAGCTGTAGGCGCCGGCGCTCCGCCGGTTTGCCGTCGCCCGCACCGTTGTCTATGATTCACCCGAGAATTCACGCGGGCCGTCGCTCCGGGACGCCGGGAGGATGCAATGAAACTGGAAGACCTGGGAAAGATCGTCACGCTCGAGCATTTCCGCGATCCGCCGCCGGTGGTGGCGGTGATTCCGCTCGCCGGCATCATCGGCCGGCCGGGACCAATCCGCCGCGGGCTGACGCTCGCCGGCCTCGCCGAAGTGATCGAGCGGGCATTCAAGTTCCGCCGCCTCAAGGCGGTCGCCTTGGCCGTCAACTCGCCGGGCGGCTCGCCGGTGCAGTCCTCCCTGATCGCCAAGCGCATCCGCGACCTGGCCTCCGAAAACGACGTCCCCGTCTACGCCTTCGCCGAGGACGTGGCGGCGTCGGGCGGCTACTGGCTGGCGCTGGCGGCGGACGAGATCTACGCCGACGCCAGTTCGGTGATCGGCTCGATCGGCGTCGTCTCCGGCAGCTTCGGGTTCACCCAGGCGATCAAGCGCCTCGGCATCGAGCGCCGGCTGCACACCGCCGGCGACAGGAAGGCGATGCTGGACCCATTCCGGCCGGAAAAGGCGTCCGACGTCAGGCACCTGGAAAGCCTGCAGGGCGACATCCACGAAAGCTTCAAGGCGATGGTGCTGGAGCGCCGCGGCGCGCGCCTGAAGGCTAGACGTAAGGAGCTGTTCAGCGGCGCCTTCTGGACCGGCAGGCGCGCGCTCGAAATGGGCCTAATCGACGGCCTCGGGGATATCAGGGGCGTCATGCGCGGCAAGTTCGGCGAGCGGGTGAAGTTGCGGCGCGTCACACAGGCGGCGCCGCTGTGGCGACGGTTCGGACTCTCGGTTGCCTTCGGCGTCCGGCCGGCGCCCGCCGACTGGGCCGGGGCCACCATCGCCGCCATCGAGGAACGGCTGCTCTGGAACCGCTTCGGGCTGTAATCCCGCTCCGCCGCGCTGGCCCGCGACAACGCTTCCTTGACCCCCGTACTCAGACACCTATAGAAAGGCCGCCATGTTCGGCTTCAGCCTCACCAAGCTGCTATTCACGGCCGCCGTTATCGTGCTGATCTGGTACGGGTTCAAGTGGCTCCGCCGCGTCCAGGACGAACGCGATCGCCAGGACCGCGAGCGGCTGAAGGGCGGCTCAACGGGGCGCCGCGGCGACCCGGATGCCGAGACCATGATCAAATGCCCGACCTGCGGCACCTATCTGGCGGCCGGCGCGCCGAAGTCGTGCGGTCAGCCCGATTGTCCCTACCCGGGGTGACGGACCGGGCGGGGATTCTCCCGCTCCGGCCTTCTCACCCTTCTGCTGCTGATCGACAAGTCCCCGGCCGACGCGGGCGCCTTCATTAGGGAAATATCTCCGATTGCCCTTGACAAATATCCTATGTTGTTCTATATACGTTCTTTACCCGCTGACCTGTCTGGCGTAACGCCGGCGAAGGCGGAAGACGAGGCGAAGGCCGGCCGGAGACACGCAGGGACGATTACAAATGTTTACGGATGATGACGAATGTTTACATTTCGTGCCGGAATCCGGGCCGAATTCAGGCCGATTAAGCGCGTTGAATCAATGGCTTGAAGGAGTTTTGCCGGGTCGGGGGCGTCGCATTTCCCTTGCGGGCCCGGTGCCGGCCGCGGTTCGCCGCCGAAAATGACGACATATGACGACAAATGACGATAATTTAAAAAATTTCCGGGGCGTGAATCGTGACGGTTCGGCAACGGTGCGGCGACCGTCCCAATTCGACGGACGCACATCGGGTGGGCGGCCGCGGCGATGATCACACCCGCGGGCGCAAGGTCGAAACGACAGTCGATCGGCGGGCGCAGCGTACGCGCCATCGATTCGGCGGATCCAAGTTATTCGCGACGAGACCAAGCCGAGACGGCGCAGGCGGTGGCGGTCCGCTTGACCGGCTCCCGGGTGGTTTGTAACTTCGCCCGACGTCGAGTTCGAACCGCGCGCCAGCGCACAACCGTCTGAAAGCCCCGCCGTAATGGCGTCAGCGTCGAAATCCAGGCTTCGATCCGACTTCCAGTCGCTGATCCTGAAGCTGCAGGCCTATTGGGCCGGCCACGGATGCGTCATCCTGCAGCCCTACGACATGGAGGTCGGCGCCGGCACTTTCCACCCGGCGACGGCGTTGCGGGCGCTCGGGCCGGAGACCTGGAACGCCGCCTACGTGCAGCCGTCGCGGCGGCCGACCGACGGCCGCTACGGCGAAAACCCGAACCGGCTGCAGCACTACTACCAGTTCCAGGTGATCCTGAAGCCGTCCCCCGACGACGTGCAGAAGGTCTACTTGAAAAGCCTCACCGAGCTCGGGATCGATCCGAAGCTGCACGACATCCGCTTCGTCGAGGACGACTGGGAGAGCCCGACGCTGGGCGCCTCCGGCCTCGGCTGGGAGGTGTGGTGCGACGGCATGGAGATCACCCAGTTCACCTATTTCCAGCAGGTCGGCGGTATCGAGTGCGATCCGGTGTCGGTGGAGCTGACCTACGGCCTCGAGCGGCTGGCCATGTACATCCAGGGGGTCGAGAACGTCTACGACCTCGACTGGGACGGAGTGGACAAAAAGAAAGGCGGCAAGACCTACGGCGACGTCTTCCTGCGCGCCGAGAAGGAGCATTCCGCCTACAATTTCGAGGTCGCCGACACCGACATGCTGAAGCGTCACTTCGCCGACGCCGAGAAGGAGTGCCAGCGCGCGCTCGCCGCCGGCCTGGCGCTGCCGGCCTACGACCAGTGCCTGAAGGCGAGCCACCTGTTCAACCTTTTGGACGCCCGCGGCGCCGTCTCGGTCACCGAGCGCGCCCAATACATCGGCCGCGTCCGCGCGCTGGCCAAGGGCTCGGCGGAGGCGTGGTTGAACTCCGGGAAGGGCTCTTAAGCGATGCCCGAACTGCTGCTGGAACTGTTGAGTGAGGAAATCCCGGCCCGCATGCAGGCGCGCGCCGCCGAGGATTTGAAGCGGCTCGTTTGCGACGGCCTGCAGGCGGCGGGTTTGTCGTTCACCAAGGCCGATGCGTTCGCGACGCCGCGCCGGCTGGCCTTGGTCGTCGACGGCATTCCCGCCAAACAACCGGACGTCGACGAGGAGCGCCGCGGCCCGCGCGCCGACGCGCCGGCGCAGGCCATCGACGGCTTCAAGCGGTCGCTGCCGAAGGGTGCCACGGTTGAGCTGCGCGACACCGACAAGGGCCGTTTCCACTTCGCTGTCATTAAACGAAAAGGGCGGCCGGTTGACGAAATTTTACATGAAATTGTTTATCGAACCCTGTGGAATTTCACATGGCCCAAATCCATGAAGTGGGGCACAACGGACTTAAAGTGGATTCGGCCAATTCAGAATCTATTGTTAATTATTGGTGGCCGTGTGCCACATGCGCCAATTCCGATGTTGCATCCATCCAGGGCGGGCGGCGAATTCCTCACCGGTGATGCGTCGATCGAACCATCGAACCAAACACGTGGCCACCCGTTCCTGGCGCCGAAGATTTTCAAGGTCAAAAGTTTCGCCGACTACAAGAAGAAACTAAGGGCCGCTAAGGTCATCCTCGATGCGGCCGAGCGGCGGGAAAAAATCCAGGCCGACGCCGAGAAGCTGGCCAAAAAAGAGGCCGGCCTGAAGCTGAAGCGCGATCCGGCGCTGCTGGACGAGGTGGCCGGGTTGGTCGAATGGCCGGTTGCCAGGCTCGGCACCATCGACCAGGCGTTCATGGAGCTGCCGCCGGAGCTCCTCACGACCGTGATGCGCCATCACCAGAAGTATTTCGCCCTCACCGACGGCAAGGGCCGTCTGGCGCCGCGCTTTGTCGTGGTCCTCAACACCGAGACCCGCGACGGCGGCAAGGCGGCGGTCGCCGGCAACGAGCGGGTGCTGAGAGCGCGCCTCGCCGACGCGCGGTTCTTCTGGGACCAGGACCGCAAGCGCACGCTGGAGAGCCGCGTTGGCGATCTTGGTGGCCGGGTGTTCCACGCCAGGCTCGGCACCGTGTGGGACAAGGTCGAGCGCATTGCGACGCTTGCCGAGCGTCTCGCCAAACATTGCAACGCCGATCCGGCGGACGCCCGCCGCGCTGCCACTCTCGCCAAGGCCGACCTGTCGACCGGCATGGTCGGCGAGTTCCCGGAGCTGCAGGGGGTGATCGGGCGCTATTACGCCCTCCACGATGGCGAGAAGCCGGCGGTCGCCGACGCCATCGGCGAGCACTATTCGCCGCAGGGCCCCAACGACGACTGTCCGTCAAAGCCGGTCAGCGTCACCGTCGCGTTGGCCGACAAGATCGACACACTTGTCGGGTTCTGGTCAGTTGGCGAGAAGCCGACCGGCTCGCGCGACCCGTTCGCGCTGCGCCGCGCCGCGCTCGGCGTCATCAGGCTGGTCGTCGAGAACAAATTGCGGCTGCCGCTCGGCCAGGCGTTCGCCGCCGCCAAGGCCGGCCTCGCTGGCGTCGAGGATGGCTTCGACGCCGCCGACCTGCTCGCCTTCATCGCCGATCGGCTGAAAGTGCATTTGCGCGAGAAGAACGTCCGCCACGACCTGATCGACGCGGTGTTCGCAGTGGAAAAACCCGGCGGCGGCAGGGAGGACGACCTGGTGCGCCTGCTCGCCCGCGTCGATGCTCTCGGCAAGTTCATGAAGTCGAGCGACGGCGCCAACCTGCATGTCGCCTACAAGCGCGCCGCCAACATCGTCCGCATCGAGGAGAAGAAAGACAAGAAACGCTACGATGGCGCCTACGATCTCGCGCTGCTGGCCGAGGACGAGGAGCGCACCCTCGCCACCTTCCTCGCTGCCGCCACCGAGGGCGCCGCTGCGGCGCTGAAGAACGAGGACTTCACCGCCGCCATGGCGGTGCTTGCCCGCCTGCGGCGGCCGGTGGACGATTTCTTCGACCATGTGACGGTCAACTGCGACGACGCGAAGCTGAGGGAGAACCGGTTGCGGCTCCTGAGCGGCATCGGCTCCACCCTCGACCGGGTGGCCGATTTCTCGAAACTCGAAGGCGGAGAGCGATGAAAAGGACCAAGCCCAAGAACAAGATCAACAAGAATAAAACCACGGCGCGCCGCAAGCCGGCAAGGAAGGCGGCCGTCCGTAAGGCCGCCCCGAAACAGCGGAAACGCGGCAAGTGGATCTACGAATTCGGCGCCGGCACCGCCGAGGGCCGGGCCACCATGCGCAACCTTCTTGGCGGCAAGGGCGCCGGGCTGGCCGAGATGAGCCGCCTCGGCGTGCCAGTGCCGCCCGGCTTCACCATCACCACCGAGGTGTGCACGCACTTCACCCGCACCGGCGGCGACTATCCGGCCTCGCTCAAGGCCGGCGTCGAGAAGGCGCTCGGCCGCGTCGAGAAAGGGCTGGGGCGCACGTTCGGCGGTTCGGAACGACCGCTGCTCGTTTCCGTGCGCTCTGGCGCGCGCGCCTCGATGCCCGGCATGATGGACACCGTCCTCAACCTCGGGCTCAACGACCGCACGGTGAGGGGGCTGGCCAAGGACAGCGGCGACGAGCGCTTCGCCTACGACAGCTACCGCCGCTTCATCCAGATGTACGGCGACGTGGTGCTGGGGGTTGAGCACCACAACTTCGAGGATATCCTCGAGGACGTGAAGGCCGACCGCGGCGTCGACCTCGACACCGGGCTTTCCGCCGACGACCTGAAGCGCGTGGTCGCCGACTATCTGACGATGGTCGAGAAGTCCCTGGGCAAGCCGTTCCCCCAGGACCCGGCGAAGCAGCTGTGGGGCGCCATCGGCGCGGTGTTCGGCTCGTGGATGAACGAGCGCGCCCAAATCTACCGCCGCCTGCACGGCATTCCGGGCGACTGGGGCACCGCCGTCAACGTGCAGGCGATGGTGTTCGGCAACATGGGCGACGACTGCGCCACCGGCGTCTGCTTCAGCCGCAACCCGTCCACCGGCGACAACCGCTTCTACGGCGAATTCCTGATCAATGCGCAAGGCGAGGACGTGGTCGCCGGCATCCGCACCCCGCAGCCGCTGACCAACGCCGAGAAGAAGGCGACCGGCTCGCGCTTGCAGTCGATGGAGGAGGCGATGCCCAAGGTCTACGCCGACCTCGTCGCCGTGCGCGACAAGCTGGAGCGCCATTACAGCGACATGCAGGACATGGAATTCACCGTCGAGCGCGGCCGGTTGTGGATGTTGCAGACGCGGACCGGCAAGCGCACCGCCAAGGCGGCACTCAGGATCGCCGTCGACATGGTGGCGGACAGGTTGATCACCCGGAATCAGGCGATCCGGCGCATCGACCCGGCGCAGCTCGACCAACTGCTGCACCCGACCCTCGATCCCGACGCCGACAGGCATCTGCTCGGCCGCGGCCTGCCGGCTAGCCCCGGCGCGGCTACCGGGCGCATCGTGTTCAACGCCGCCGACGCCGAGGCCTGGGCCGGGCGCGGCGAGAACGTAGTGCTGGTGCGCACCGAGACCAGCCCCGAGGATATCGGCGGCATGCACGTCAGCGAGGGCATCCTTACCACCCGCGGCGGCATGACGTCGCACGCCGCGGTGGTCGCCCGCGGCATGGGCATCCCGTGCGTGTCGGGGGCCGGTGAGCTGCGCGTCGATTACCGCACCAAGAAGCTGATCGCCATGGGCGAGGAGATCATGGAGGGAGAGGTCATCACCATCGACGGCTCGACCGGTGAGGTGATGAAGGGCACGGTGCCGATGATCCAGCCGGAGCTGACCGGCGACTTCGCGACCCTGATGGAATGGGTGGACAAGGTGCGAACCATGGGTGTGCGCGCCAACGCGGAGACGCCGCTCGACGCCGAGACGGCGCTGCGCTTCGGGGCCGAGGGGATAGGCTTGAGCCGCACCGAGCACATGTTCTTCGACCCCGAGCGCATCGTGCACATGCGCGAGATGATCCTGGCCTCCAACGAAAAGGAGCGCCGCCACGCCCTCGACCGGCTGCTGCCTTACCAGCGCGACGACTTCGTCAAGCTGTTCGAAATCATGGACGGGCTGCCGATCACCATCAGGCTGCTCGACCCGCCGCTCAACGAGTTCCTGCCGCACACCGACGAAGACATGGCCGAGGTCGCCGCGGCCGCCGGCACCAGCCTGGATGCGGTCCGCAACCGCAAGGCGGAGCTCGACGAATCGAACCCGATGCTCGGCCACCGCGGTTGCCGGCTCGGCATCACGTATCCGGAGATCTACGAGATGCAGGCGCGCGCCATCTTCGAGGCCGCCGCCCGGACGATCAAGGCCGGCAAAAAGGTGAAGCCGGAGATCATGATCCCGCTGGTCTGCATCCGCGCCGAGTTCGACATGCTGAAGGAGGTCGTCGACCGCGTCGGCCGCGAGGTGTCGAAGGCGGCAAAGGTGAAGATTCCCTACATGGTCGGCACCATGATCGAGCTGCCGCGCGCCGCGCTGCTGGCCGGCGAGATCGCCGAGGCGGCCGAATTCTTCAGCTTTGGCACCAACGACCTGACCCAGACCGCCTACGGCTTCTCGCGCGACGACGCCGGCATCTTCCTCGAGACCTATCACAAGAAGGGCATCCTGCCCGAGGATCCGTTCATCACGCTGGATCGGGAAGGCGTCGGCGAGCTGGTGCGCATCGGCACCCGCCGCGGCCGCGCCGTCAGACCGAACCTGAAGTTGGGCATCTGCGGCGAGCACGGCGGCGATCCGGCGTCGGTGCGCTTCTGCCAGGAGGTCGGGCTTGATTACGTGTCGTGCTCACCCTACCGGGTGCCGATCGCGCGGCTGGCGGCGGCGCAGGCGGCGCTCGGCAAGGGCGGCGAGCGCGACGTCTAGGGCGGCGCTTCGGCGCGGCCCCAGCGGGCGTCACCGGTGCCCGGACAAGGAAACGGCGGCAGATTCTCGAGAATCCGCCGCCGCCTTAGGTCGAATGGACGGTCCGGCTAGCTAACCACGATCCCGACGGTAATCAGGATCGCGAACGCGCCGACCAGAAGCGCCCATGGCGGTATCTTGAAGCCTTTCGGCTCCCGGGTCTCCTCAGGCATGTATCAATCCCCGTGTCTGTTTCCCGGCCCGCGTGACCGTGTGGGGCGGTCCGAACCAGCCGGAAAAGTTGCGTTACGCCGGCTCAGGGAACTCTAATTCTCCTGGTATGTCAACTATATAAGCCTCGCGGATCGTGGATTGCCGCAGCGTCCTGGGGATGGCGGCGGTGCAGACGTACAAACGGCGGCGATCCCGGTGGGACGCCGCCGCCATTTTTGCGGCGCGCCGACGCAACGCACGATGTTGCGTCTAGCTGGTGGCGATGCCGACGAAAATCAGGATGGTGAGGGCGGCAACCAGGTAAACCCAGCTTTGATCCTTCAGCGCGGCGATCTTCTTCGTCATGGTCCGAAACTCCCCTTGTCTGCACTTCCGGACGCCCGGTGTGGGACGGGCATCTCCTGCCGCAATAGCGATATTGCAATGCAATAAAGTCCAATATATCGCCATTAATATCCCTGTCAACAGTCTAGATTCATTACCTTCCAACCGCCTTTGCAGCGCAGCGAAAAAGTCGGGATTCCCGGCCCGTTGCAAGGCCGGAGGCGTTTCCTTGACAGCCGCGGCCGTCGCCGGCCAGCCTGGGGCGTGCCGCAAAAACCAAGCCTTTCTTAGGAGTCGCCGGCCATGGCCAAGCACCCGCATCTCGACCCCGACTGCATCTTCTGCCGCATCGTCCGTGGCGAGATTCCCTGCTTCAAACTGCACGAGGACTCGGACACCCTGGCCTTCATGGACATCAACCCGGTGCAGCCAGGCCACGCGCTGGTGGTGCCGAAGTTCCACTCCAAGGACTTGATCGCCACCCCGCCGCAGTGGGTGGCCAAGAGCTTCGCCGCCGCCCGGCGAATCGCCGAAGCGGTCGAGAAGACCCTGGCGCCGGCCGGTATCAACATCCTGCAGGCCAACGGCCCCGGCGCCGCGCAGTCAGTGTTCCATCTGCATGTCCACGTCATCCCGCGGGCGATGGACGACGGCCTAACCATGAACTGGCAGCTCAAGCCCGGCGACATGGACGCCATCGGCAAGCTCGCCGAGCGCATCCGCACTAACGTCGAGTAGCGATGATTCAGCGCGTCAGGGGCGGAGGACGAAAATCGTCCAGTCGGGCAGCGGCCGGTCGTCGGACAGGCTGACATCCGGGCTCAAATTGCCGATGCAGAAATCCATGAACTCGCCGGCCTCGGCGTAATAGAGCCCCGGGAACTGCTGCGCCGCGCCAGCGCTCAGCATGTTGAAGCCGAGCCCCTTGCGGGTCCGGCTCCACAGTTGCGCCAGGCTGGCCTTGACGTAGTCGGCCCACTCGCCGCGGTCGGCGCCCATGTTCATGTTGTAAGTGCCGCAGGCAAAGGTGTAATCGGTATCCTCGGTCAGGATCATGTGGCGCTGGAAGGTGGCGCGCGAATCCCTAATGCGATGCCGTGCCTCATCGATCATCCTCACCGACAGATCGACACCGATGTAGCGGCTATCCGCCATCACCGGCTGGTCCTTGAGGAAGTCGAAGAAGGCGCCGTAGCCGCAGCCGAAATCGGTGACGGTGATGCCACCCCGGCGGTCCTCCTCGGCGAACAAGCTGCTGAGAATCTGGAAGCGGCGGGTCTGCCGCTCGCCGTCCTTCCAGAACAAGGCTCGCGGGTCAGCGCCGTAGAGCGCCAGCTGGCGGTCATAGCCGGACAGCACTGGCTCCAGCATGTCCTGGGCGCGAACCAAGACCTCCAGCGCATGCGCGAGCTCGCGGGTCATGCGGTCATTGTAGGATGCCCGCTCTAAAATGCCATCCACGGCGCCTTTGCTGGCGTCACCCCGACGCCAGCAGCCTGTAGCCCGCCCTCGGCCTGGGCGGCCTCGGCGAGCGAATCGAGGCGCAGCAGCGCCAACCCGATGCCGCCTTTTTCAGTGGCGGCCGCCGAGCGCATCTCGCCCGCCTCGCGGCCGGCCAGCATCACCGGCGTCCCCGGCTGCGGCGGCGGCCCGTCGAGCACCACCGGCACCAAGCGCTTCTTGACCAAGCCGCGGTATTTTGTGCGCGCTGTCAGCTCCTGGCCCATGTAGCAGCCCTTCTTCCAATCGACGCCATTGAGCTCGTCGAAGCCGCTTTCGAGCAGGATCGACTTGTCGACGACGAGATCGCGGCTGCCGTCGGGAAGCCCGAGGCTTAGCCGCAGCCGGTCGTACTCCGCCGCCGTCGCCTTCTCGAGTCCGACCTTGCGCAGCACCGCCTCGGCCGTGCCGCGGGGCAGCACGGCGCGGCCGCCGGCGTCGGCCAGCCTGGGATCGACGCAGACGACGCCGCCCGCGAACGTTGCCGCCGCGCCGGTCGCATCGCCGAGCCCGAAGCCGTCGCGCCAGTTGTCGCCGAACAGCGCCGCGACGGCGAAATTGTCCGAAACGTCATCCAGCGTCACCCGTGAGCGCAGCTTGTAGATCGCGAGCCGCTTCTTCAAATCCTCGAGCCGCGCCCGCTCGCAATCCAGCAGCAGCGCGCCGTTATGG
>Ga0214472_10007992_pt1 | contig 11037 bp, 10 predicted proteins | sample RVTome_6_FD_207662 | JGI IMG/M metagenome (GOLD analysis project Ga0214472, IMG submission 207662) | Soil microbial communities from uranium-contaminated site in the Upper Colorado River Basin, Wyoming, United States - RVT140D175 | ecosystem: Environmental > Terrestrial > Soil > Contaminated >...
CTTTTTAAATTTTTACTTTAAATTTGGGGGGGGGGGGGGGGCTCGCCCCGCCGCGCACCCCAATTTTTCATATGCCATGGAGGCCCCATGACCGACTTCGTCTCCCAGATCACCGCCGATCTCCAGAAACAGATCGACTCCTTCGCCCCCACCCTCGACGTCTCCGAAGTCGGGACCGTCGTCTCGGCAGGCGACGGGATCGCCCGCGCCAGCGGCCTGGCCGATGTGCGCGCCCAGGAGCTGGTCCAGTTCCAGAACGGGATCGTGGGGATCGCCTTCAACCTCGAGCACGATAACGTCGGGATCATCATCATGGGGGAATACTCCGGGATCGAGGAAGGCATGATGGTCCGGGCGACCGGCCGGATCGCCAGCGTTCCGGTTGGGAACGCCCTGGTCGGCCGGGTGGTGGACGCCCTCGGCCAGCCGATCGATGGCAAAGGGCCGATCAACACCAGCGGCTTCCGCCCGGTCGAGCGAATCGCCCCCGGCGTGATCCAGCGCAAGGATGTCGACACCCCGGTCCAGACCGGGATCAAGGCCATCGACGCCATGACCCCGGTCGGCCGCGGCCAGCGCCAGCTGATCATCGGCGACCGCCAGACCGGGAAGACGGCCCTGGCGATCGACACGATCCTCAACCAGAAGGGCAAGGACCTGATCTGCATTTACGTCGCCATCGGCCTCAAGAAAGCCGCCGTGGCCCGCACCGTGGCGATCTTCGAAGAAGCCGGCGCGATGGACCATACCGTCGTCGTCCTCGCCTCGGCCGACGATCCGGCCGCCCTGCAGTATATCGCCCCCTACGCCGGCTGCGCGATCGGCGAGGAATTTATGGAGACGGGCCGGGACGCCCTCGTCATCTACGACGACCTCTCCAAGCACGCCTGGGCTTACCGCCAGGTCTCCCTGCTCCTGCGCCGCCCGCCCGGGCGCGAAGCCTACCCGGGCGACCTGTTCTACCTGCACTCCCGCCTGCTGGAACGCGCCGCCCGCCTGGCTGACGATTTCGTGATCGTCGGAAAGGATTTTGAAGGCGAAAGCGCGACAGAGGAAGATGCCGTGGACAGCCAGGCCTACCGAGGCCCCGTGGCCGAGCATCTGGCCAACGAAGCCCGGGCGAAGATGGAGTACCCGGACGATTACAAGGCCGTCCAGCTCGCCGGCTCAGGCGGCTCCCTGACTGCCCTGCCGATCATCGAGACCCTGCTCGGCGACGTCTCCGCCTACGTGCCCACCAACGTGATCTCGATCACCGACGGGCAGATCTACCTGGAGGGCAGCCTGTTCAACGCCGGGATCCGGCCGGCCGTGAACGCCGGCACCTCCGTCTCCCGGGTCGGCGGTGACGCCCAGACGGCCAACATGAAGCAGGTCGCCGGCAGCCTGCGGCTCGACATGGCCGCTTTCCGCGAGCTGGCCGCCTTCGCCCAGTTCGGCTCCGGCCTGGACAAGGCCACCCGCGACCAACTCAACCGCGGCCAGCGGCTCCAGGAGATCCTCAAGCAGCCCCAGTACCAGCCCGCCGACCTGGACGAGATGGTCCTGGCGATCTACGCCGGCACGAAAGGCTTCGCCGACAAGGTCGAGATCTCCCGGATGAGCGAGTGGGAAGCCGCCCTGGTCCGTTTCATGCAGGCCTCACATCCCGAGGTCATGAGCGACCTGGCGACCGGGAAGAAGATCGGCGGCGAGTTCGAGGAGAAGCTGCGCGCGGCAATCACCACTTTCAACTCGACCTGGTCTTAAAAGGCAAAAAATGAAGGTGTGCGGCGGCTTTGCCGCCGCACACCTTCATTTTTTGAAATTTATTTATGGCGAACGCGAGAGAAGTCAAGCTAAGAATCCGCAGCGTCAAGAACATCTCCCAGGTGACGCGCGCGCTGCAGGCGGTGAGCGCCAGCCGGGTGCGGAAGGCGATGGAGGCCGTGCTGGGGACGCGGCCGTACGCCGAGAAGGCCTGGCAGGTGCTTACGCACGTGGCCGCCCAGCCCGGGCGCAACGCCCTGCACCCGCTCCTGACCGCCCGCAGCGACGTCAAGAGCGTCGTCGTCTTGATGATCAGCGGCGACCGGGGGCTGGCCGGGCCGTACAACACCAACATCCTGCGGTTCACACAGAAACAGTTCGGGACCTACCCGGTCCCAGTCCGCTTTATTTCGATCGGGCGCAAGGGTGCGGAGCTGCTCTACCGGCTCCGCAAGGACGTCCTGGCGACCTTCAGCGATCTCCCGGCCGAGCCCAGCTTCCAGGACGTCTCCGCCATCGGCCGGCTGGCCGTCGACGAGTTCCTCAAGGGCGCGGCGGACGAGGTCTACCTGGTCTACACCGACTTCGTCAGCATGGCCCGGCAGGACCCGACGATGAAGAAGCTGCTCCCGCTCGAGTTCGACACCACCGCCGGCCTGGTCCAGGCCGATTATGGCGGGGGGGACGGCCCCGCACCGGCTTATTTCTACGAACCTGGGCAGGAAGAGATCCTGGACCAGATCATCCCGCGCTTCACCGCGCTCCAGGTCTACCAGGCTGTGCTCGAATCGAACGCCAGCGAACATGCCGCCCGGATGGTCGCCATGAAAAACGCCACCGACAACGCCTCCGAGCTGGCGGGATTGCTCCAACTCGAATACAACAAGGTCCGGCAGCTGGCGATCACGAGTGATATTCTGGATATCGTGGGTGGGGCAGAGGCGCTGGCGAAGGGTTGATTTTTTGTCATTGCGAGCCCCGCCGCAGGCGGGGCGTGGCAATCTCCGTCGCGGACTTGGAGATTGCTTCGCCCCTTCAGGGCTCGCAATGACAAATAATGGAGAAAACACATGGCAGAAGCAACAGGACGCGTCGTACAGGTCACCGGGGGAGTGGTGGACGTCGATTTTTCGGGGCACGATCTTCCCGAGGTCTTCCACGCGATCGAGATCGTGCGCCCGGGGCAGGACCCCGTCGTGCTCGAGGTGCAGAACCACCTGGGGCAGGGTTGGGTCCGGACAGTGGCGATGGACACGACCGACGGGCTGCAGCGGGGTATGCCGGTCGTCGACACCGGTGCGCCGATCCAGGTCCCGGTCGGCGAAGCTACGCTTGGGCGGGTCTTCAATGTGCTCGGGCAGCCGGTGGACGGCGGCGCGCCGATCGAGGCCGACGAGTATTATTCGATCCACCGGCCCGCGCCGGATTTCGAGGACCAGGCCACCAGCGTCGAGGTTTTCGAAACCGGGATCAAGGTCATCGACCTGATCGCCCCGTTCACCAAGGGCGGCAAGACGGGCATCTTCGGCGGCGCCGGGGTCGGCAAGACGATCATCATCCAGGAGCTGATCAGCTCGATCGCCAGCGTGCACCAGGGCAACTCGGTCTTCGCCGGGGTGGGGGAGCGCACCCGGGAAGGCACCCAGATGTACCGCGAGATGCTCGAGTCGGGCGTGCTCAAGGATACGGCGCTGGTCTACGGCCAGATGAACGAGCCCGCCGGCGTCCGCCTGCGGGTCGGGCTGACGGCGCTGACCATGGCTGAATATTTCCGCGACCAGGGCCGCGATGTCCTGCTCTTCATCGACAACATTTTCCGGTTCTCGATGAGCGGCTCCGAGGTCTCGGCGCTGCTCGGCCGGATGCCGTCCGCCGTCGGCTACCAGCCGACCCTGGGTACCGAGATGGGCCAGCTCCAGGAGCGGATCACTTCGACCCGCACCGGGTCGATCACGTCGATGCAGGCGGTCTACGTCCCCGCCGACGACTACTCCGACCCGGCCCCGGTGGCGACCTTCACCCACCTGGACGCCACGATCGCCCTCGAGCGCTCGATCTCGGACAAGGGCATCTACCCGGCCGTGGACCCGCTGGCCTCGACTTCCCGGATCCTTGACGCCAATATCGTCGGAGAGGAGCACTACCACACCGCCCGCGAGGTCCAGCAGGTGCTCCAGCGCTACAAGGACCTGCAGGACATCATCGCCATCCTCGGGATCGACGAGCTCAGCGAGGACGACAAGCTGATCGTCTCGCGGGCACGCAAAATCGAGCGCTTCTTCTCTCAGCCCATGGTCGTGGCCGAGCAGTTCACCGGCACCCCGGGGGTCTACGTGCCGCTCAAGGAAACGGTGCGGGGCTTCCGCGAGATCCTGGACGGCGTCCACGACGACCTGCCCGAGCAGGCCTTCATGTTCGTCGGGACGATCGACGAGGTGGTTGCCAAGGCGGAGCGTCTGCAGGGAGACGAATAGCTATGCCGATCCGGTGCGAGATCGTCTCCCAGGACCGCCTGGTCTGGGAAGGCGACGCCGACATCATCAACATCCCGGGCACGGACGGGGACATGGGCATCCTGCCCAACCACGCCCCGCTGCTTTCGACGATGCGCTTCGGGATCATCAACGTCCGCTCCGGCGGTGTCGACCGCTATTTCACCGTTGCGGGCGGCGTGGTCGAAGTCCAGCCCCAGATCGTGACGATCCTGGCGGATGCGGCGGAGAACGTCGAGGAGATCGACATCGCCCGCGCCGAGGCTGCCAGGGAGCAGGCGGAAGAATACCTGCGCTCCGGACCGCCGGCGGGCGAGGTCGACATCATGCGGTTGGAAAACAGCCTGCGTAAGTCGAACCTGAGGCTGGATGCGGTGCGGCGTTATCGCCGCGGCCGGCGGGATTTCCCGAGACAAGAGGAATAGAGGTGGCGAATGGGCGAATGGGCGAGATAATGCCTTCTCGCCCATTCGCTTTTCGCCCATTCGCTTTTCGTCCATTCGCTTTTCGTCCATTCGCCCATTCGTTTTTCGCCCATTCGCCCATTCGCTTTCTGTTGTATACTCGCACTCATGGCATTATTCTCTAAAGAACTCGGCATTGACCTTGGGACTTCCCGCGTCCGGTTAGCCGAGGGGGGGGAGATCCTGTTCGATGAGCCCACCGTCGTCGCCGTCGCCGTTGAAGAGCAGAAGATCGTCGAGATCGGGCAGCAGGCGCAGAACATGCTGGGCCGCGTCCCGGACACGATCGAGGTCATCCACCCGCTGCAGAACGGGGTGGTGGCCTATTACGAGATCACGTCGAAGCTGCTTGGGGCGGTCATCCAGCGGGTCAGCGGGCAGATGCGGTTTTTCCGGCCAACGGTGATGATCACGGTTCCTTACGGGATCACGAGCGTCGAGACGCGGGCGGTGCACGAGGCCGTTCTGGAGGCGGGCAGCCGCGAGGCGCACCTGATCCAGCAGCCCCTGGCGGCCGCCATCGGGGCGGACCTGCCGATCAGCACGCCGTCCGGGAACATGGTCGTCTCGCTGGGCGGGGGCTGCAGCCAGGCGGCCGTAATCGCCATGAACAGCATTGTGGCGGCGGACACCATCCGCATGGGCGGCGCCGAGCTGGACGAGGCGATCGTGGCCTATATCCGCAAGAAATACGGCCTGATCATCGGGATGCCGACCGCAGAGCAGGTCAAGCTGCGCATCGGCGCCGCCGTCCCGCAGGACCACGAAGAGACGATGGAGGTCCAGGGGCAGGACCAGGTCACCGGTCTGCCGCGCCCGCTGGCGATCTCGACCGCCGAGGTAGTCGATGCAATTAACGACCGGCTCAAGATGATCATTGAGAGCGTGCGCAAAGTCCTCGAGAAGACCCCCCCGGAGCTCGTTTCGGACACCATCGACCGCGGCATCGCCCTCTGCGGCGGCGGCGCGCTGCTGCCCGGGATCGACAAGCTGATGACGAAGGAGCTCGGGATTCCGACCTATCTCGTCGACAACCCTACGACCGTGACCGCCGAGGGGGCTTCCCGGGCGATCGAAATTCTTCCCTCATTGCGGCGCAGTCTGCCGAACGTTTAATCTAAAGATAATACGTCATATGCTGCAAATGCGTCACCGGGTCGATGTGCTGCACGCGCACCTCCGGCGGCACGTTGAGGCTGATCGGGGCGTAATTCAGGATCGCCGACACGCCGGCCTTCACGCACTCGTCGGCCACCACCTGGGCGGCCGCAGCCGGGACCGAGATGATGACGATCTTGATCTTCGCCGCCCTGAGCTCTTCCACCAGCCCCCCCGCATCTCGAATCGTAAATTCGCCCAGCTGGTTCCCGACCTTTTCCGGATCACTGTCGAAGACCATCCGCACCCGGAAGCCGCGGTCGCTGAGCCCGTTGTAGCGTGCCAGGGCGCTCCCGATGTCCCCGGCGCCGATCACGGCCACGTCCCAGACCCGGTCGACCTTTAAAATGGTCTGGAGCTGGTCCGAAAGGTACTCGATGTTGTATCCCGTGCCCTGCTTCCCGAACTCGCCGAACTGCGACAGGTCCTTCCGGATCTGGGCGGCCGAGATCCCGAGCCGCTCGCCGATCTCCTGCGACGACGTGACGCGGCGTCCCTCCTGGGCCATGCGCTGGAGCGCTCGCAGGTAGATGGGAAGTCGCCCGACGACGATATTGGGGATGGACTTGGATGGCATAAGTACAATTTACCACAAAGGAACTGATTGTGCAATCGGGTACGAATAGCACACAAATAGATGCAAAAAAGAGACCCCCGGTGGGCATCGCCCACCGGGGGTCTCTTTTTGTTCAAAGGTATAATCCGGATCATGTCCACCTTTATCGACGAAGCCGTCATCACGGTCCAATCCGGGAGCGGTGGGAACGGGATGGTCCATTTCCGGCGGGAGGCTCACGTCCCGCGCGGCGGCCCCGACGGGGGAGACGGCGGGCGCGGCGGGTCGGTCGTCCTGGAGGTCAACCCGCATTTGAACACCCTGTTCCATTTCCGGCACCAGCGCCGGCACGCGGCCGGAAACGGGGGCAACGGCGGGACGAGCAACAAGACCGGGCGCTCAGCGCAGAACCTCGTCGTCCCGGTGCCGCCCGGCACCCTGGTCTTCGACGACGCCAATGGCGACCTCGTCGGCGACCTGACCGAGCCGGGCCAGCAGCTGGAGATCGCCCCCGGCGGGCGGGGCGGGCGCGGGAACGCGCGCTTCAAGAATTCCCGCAACCAGGTGCCGATGATCGCCGAGAAAGGCGAGCCGGGGGTCGAGCGGGTCCTGCGGCTCGAACTCAAGCTGATCGCTGATATCGGATTGGTCGGCGCGCCGAACGCCGGTAAATCGACCTTCCTGGCCGCCGTAACCAACGCCGAGCCCAAGATCGCCCCGTACCCGTTCACGACCCTTGTCCCCAACCTGGGCGTCGCTGCATTGGATATGGAGACGACCTTGATCCTGGCCGACATCCCCGGGCTGATCGAGGGGGCGCACAAGGGTGTAGGGCTGGGGCACGATTTCCTGCGGCATATCCAGCGCACCCGGGTCCTGATCCATTTGTTGGACGGGTTGTCCGAGGACCCGATCGGCGATTTCTACCAGATCAACTCCGAACTGGCCCTGTACGATCCGGAGCTGGGAAAGAAGCCGATGCTGGTGGCCCTGAACAAGATCGACCTCCCGGACGTGGCCGCCCGCTCGGAGACCCTTCGGGCTGAACTCAAGCAGAAGGGGCATGAGCTGCATCTCATCTCGGCCGTCGCAGGGACGAACGTCCGGAAGCTGCTTTACCGGGCGGCGGAGGTCCTGGCGGAGACCCCCGAGCCGGAGCCGGTCGAGGAGGTCCCCGTCTACCGGTACGATACCGATCCGAACGCCTACACGATCGAGCAGATCTCTGAGGACATCTTCCAGGTGAACGGGATTGCCATCGAGCGCGCCGCCGACATGACCTACTGGGAGCACGACCAGTCAGTGCGGCGTTTTCAGCGGATCCTCGAGACGATCGGGATCGACGCGGCGCTGCGGGAGGCAGGGGTGCAGCCGGGGCACACCGTCCTGGTCGGCGATCACGAGTTGGAGTGGGCGGACTAGGGCCGGGCGGATGGGTCGGATCGGCATTTTTGGCGGTACGTTCGACCCCCCACATCTCGGGCACCTGATCCTGGCGTCGGAGGTCCGTTTCCAATTGGACCTGGACCGGTTGTTGTGGGTCCTGACGCCGGCGCCGCCGCACAAGCCGGACCGGCCGATCACGCCGGTCGAGCACCGGTTGGGGATGGTGGCGGCTGCCCTGGCGGATGCCCCGGATTTCGAGCTGTCGACAGTCGAGGTCGACCGGCCCCCGCCGCATTATTCGATCGACACCATCCGGATTCTGCGGGGACAGTTCCCCGGGAACGAGCTGGTTTACCTGATGGGGGGCGATTCGCTGCGCGACCTGCACACCTGGCATGCGGCACCGGCGCTGGTGGCCGAACTGGACGGAATCGGTGTGATGCGCCGCCCGGAGGATGATGTGGACCTGGGTGAGTTGGATGGCAGGCTGCCGGGGGCGGCCGCGAAGGTCCAGGTCGTTCGCGCACCGCTGTTGGAGATCGCGTCATCGGATATCCGCCAGCGGGTGCGGGCGGGGGCGCCTTATCGGTATTACGTGCATCCGGCGGTTTACGAACGGATCGAGGCCGAAGGACTTTATCGCAAGCGTTGAAAACGGCCGATGCCGGTCCGCCCCTGTCGTTTGTCCTGTCAAGGTGCATGTGGTAATCGCCCATGTTCCTGTGCCAATCGTGTAAAATTGGACCCAGACCCGGATGACAGATCCTCCAAGGAGCCTTCCATGAACCTGTTTCGCCGCAAAAAGCCCACCGAGATGGTCGAAAATGAAGTGGATATCGACCCGGCTGATCTGGAGGCCAATTCGGCCGAAGAATACCTGAAGCGAGGTCTCATCTTTCACGCCCATGGCGATCAGGAGAAAGCCATCGCCGATCTCCGAGAAGTCTTGAGGCAGAATGCCGACTCGGTGGACGCCCTTTACAATCTCGGGATGATCTACCGGGACATGGGGAAAACGGGCGAAGCGCGGGAATGGTTCAAGACTGCGATCGATAAGCTTGCTATCCTGGAAGAGACGGATCCCGTCCGGGCTTTAATGATCACCAAGCTGGCCAAATGGCAGCTGAAACACCTGGACTCGGCCGGGTAACCAGCCTGCTCACCTTCAAGGCCGCGGTCGATTTCGGGATCGACCTGCGCAATCCGGATCCGGGGCGCGGCCGGGAACACGGCTGCGTCGACGTCTGACCCGATCAGCCAGCCTCCATCAGTTATAATTTGGCCCTGCCCGACCGGTGTGGAAACCCATGCATCCGGCGGGTCCTGACGCGCTATGACCGTACAGTTTTTCATCGGACGCTCCCCTGAAGGACAGCCCCTCTCCCCGGAATACAGCCACGAGATGCTCGCCATCATCGACCTGTGCAAGGGGCTCTGGAACGCTTTCCACGCGCACCAGCCGTATTACGCCGTAGTCGCCAACTTGAACGACCCCAGCCTGGATTTCATGATCGTCTCCGAGCGGGGGATCGGCGTGATGGAACTGAAACATTATTTTGGGCAGATTTCCTGCCGGGACGACGGGAGCTGGTACGCCGGGCCAAAGCGGATGGTGGCCGGCGTCGAAGGGCGCGGTTTCAAGAACCCACACGAGCAGGTCCAGGCTTACGCCGAGCAGATCCGCGCGAAACTGATCAGCCCGCCGCCCTGGCAGCGTCCGTGGCTGCCGGGGAAGACGATCGACTGGGAGAATTTCAAGTTCCACACCGCAGTTTGCTTCACGCACCCTGAGGCCGACCTGGCCGGGTTCGGCGATAACCTCCGCCTCCGCTGCCGGCCGATCATCCTACCCTGGGAGCATTTTTCCGTCCTGAACCCCCCGGACGTCCCCGGCTGGGTGGCCTCCCTGCGCTTCGAAGTCGGCGGCGACCGCAGCCAGAATTTCACCCGCCACCGCTTCCACTTCCAGGACATCTCCCGCATCCTGACCGAGCTGCTCGGCCTGACCACCTGGGAGGAGATCTACGACCTGATGCCGACCGGGCAGGCTTACGCCGTCCTCTCCCGAATGGAGAACTACAATCCGGTCCAGGATTTCTCGCTCGAGGAAGACGAGGTCATCATCGGCCGGGATCTGCAGGGCAGCGACGTCCCCGTCCCGGACAAATACTACCTGGTCAGCCGGCAGCATGCCCGCATCCTGCGGCAGGCCGACGGCCTGTACATCGAAGACATGGGTTCAACCAACGGGACCTTCGTAGACGGCCAGCCGGTCGACCGGCGCACGCCGCTTCTCCACGGCCAGCAGATCACCCTCGGGAGCGCCGAGATCAGCGCCGGGGTCTGCCATTTCGAGATCTCGCTGCAGGTCGAAAACCTGGACAACCGCGAAGCGACCCAGAAGCTCGGCAACGTGGGGAGGCCCAGAAGCATTCGGGATTGATGGGCGGGCATGCGGAATCCCGGGCTGTCCGGATCCTGCGCGGGAAGACGGCCGGGGCGGCCGCGCTTGGTTTTCTCCTGCTCGGGATCGGCTTCACAGCCCTGGCCCGCGCCCTCCCGGCTCCGGCGGCCTGCGGATGGTTTGCCCTGGCGTCGAGCGGCTGGATATATTTCATCTTCCTGCTCTGGACCAACCTGGAACAAAACCGCGTCGAAGCGGGGCCGGTCTTCGATACTCTTGGGCCGGCCAACCTGCTCACCATCGGCCGGGCCGCGCTGATGGCCTCCTTCATGGGCTTCCTGGCGATCGCGCGCCCGCACGGCGCACCGGCCTGGCTGCCAGGGTCGCTTTACCTCGCCGCCGCACTGCCCGATTTTGTCGATGGTATCCTCGCCCGCCGGACCGGGCGCGTTACCCGGCTGGGGGAGATCCTGGACCTGAACGTCGATTCGGCCGGGGTGTTTGCCGCGGCGGTGCTGGCGGTGCGGTACGGGATCGTCCCCTGGTGGTACCTCCCGATCGGGCTAGCCCGGTATCTTTTCGTTATCGGGGTCCGGCTGCGTGGGCGGTTCGGGCTGCCGGTCCGGGAACTGCCGCCGAGCATCCGCAGGCGCGGATTTGCGGCTCTGAAGATGGGGTTCATGTTCGTCGTCCTGTTCCCCGTCTTCGGCCCGCCGGCGACGCACCTGGCAGCAGCCGCGTTCGGTGCGCCGTTTGCGGTCGGTTTTCTCTGGGATTGGGGCCTGGTCACCGGCCGGATCCGGCCCGGGACCGGGGGTCCGGACTCGG
>Ga0214472_10007993_pt1 | contig 11036 bp, 10 predicted proteins | sample RVTome_6_FD_207662 | JGI IMG/M metagenome (GOLD analysis project Ga0214472, IMG submission 207662) | Soil microbial communities from uranium-contaminated site in the Upper Colorado River Basin, Wyoming, United States - RVT140D175 | ecosystem: Environmental > Terrestrial > Soil > Contaminated >...
GCACGTCCTGGCCCACCTTGTCGGTGCCCAGCACGTGGTAGTGCGTGGCGAGCGCCGCCGCGCAGCCGGCCACCAGCAGGATCACGCCGAGCGTGGCGAGCGCCGCGCGCCACGCCAGCACCGTCTTGCCGCGCGCCACGGCGCGCGTCGCCTCGCGCAGGCCGCGTCCGCGCCTGCGCGCGACGCCTGCGGCCACACCGACGGCGGCCAGCAGCCACAACGGTATCCCCAGCAGCGCCCCGCCGGCCAGGCGCAGCGCGACGTCACCCGCGCGTTCGCGCACCGGATCGGCCAGATGCGCCGCACCGTATTGCAGGCGCGGATAGATGCGCTCCTGCGCGCCGTCGGCGCGCTGGACCGTCTCGCGCGCATACAACGCGCCCGCGAAGGGCGCCGAGTAGGTCTTCTCCACCCGCGTGCGCAGCGGCGCGAGCAACGCATCCAGCGCACTGAGCACCTCGGACGAGTAGGCCGCCTGCGCCCCTTCGACGGCCGCCAGTTGCGGCCGGTAATGCAGGCTGTCGAGCAGGCCCACGCCGAGGAAGGCGAGCAGGATGGTCGCCGCCGCCATGCCGGTGGTGCGACTGCCGATCTTGCTCCAGGCCGCGCGCAGCGGCTCGCTGCGGCGTATGAAGACGGCGGTGGCCAGCCCCAGCGCCAGCAGCAGAAAGAACAGGGCATCGGTCCACAACACTACGGGCTGGAAATCCATGATCGCCTATTCCAGCCGCACGCGTGGATCGACCAGCGTGTACGAGATGTCGGTCAGCAGCAGCCCGACGATGTAGAGCACCGAGCCGATGAACACCATCGCGCGCACCACCGCGAAGTCCTGCGCGTTGATCGCGTCGATGGTGTAGCTGCCCAGCCCCGGGATGGCGAAGAAGGACTCCACCAGCAGGCTGCCCATGAACAGCAGCGGGATCACCACCACCACGCCGGTGAGGATGGGGATCATCGCGTTCTTGAGCACGTGGCGGAACAGCACCGCCAGCTCGGACAACCCCTTGGCGCGCGCCGTGCGGACGTAGTCGCGCGAGATCTCCTCGAGGAAGATGGTGCGGTACCAGCGCGCCGACGAGCCCACGCCCGCGACCACGCTGATGAGAACAGGCAGCACCAGGAAGCGCGCCGCGTCGAGCCCCGGCGCGTAGCCCGAGATGGGCACCAGCGCCCACAGTTTCGAAACCAGCCACTGGCCGCCGATGATGTAGAAAAGGCCCGAGATCGACATCATCCCCACGCACAGCACCACCCCCCAGAAATCGAGATAGGTGGCGCGAAAAAATACCAGCAGCAGGGCGAAGCACACCGCCACGAAGAGGCCCAACAGAAAGGTCGGCAGCGCGATCGCCAGCGACGGCCCCATGCGCACGCGAATTTCCTGTGCGATGTCGCGCCCGTCGTCCGCCTGCCCGAAATCGAAGGCGAACATCCGCAGCGACTTGTCGAAGAAGATGGTGTCGGTGAAGCGCGCCGTGCCCGGCGCCCCGGCGTTGAAGAAGAGCGGCCGGTCGTAGCCGCGCTCGACCTTCCAGCGCTCGATCGCCTCGGGCGTGACGCGCTTCACCCCGAGATGCATGCGCGCCATGTCGTCGGGCGAATTCACCACGAAGAACAGGCCGAAGGTGATGAGATTCACCCCGATCAGGATCGGGATCGCGTACAGCAGGCGACGGACGATGTAGGCGAACATGTCAGCGTGCGGTCGCCCGTTCGCGGCGCCGGTAGTGCACCACCGCGGGCGCCACCAGCACCGTCAGCAGCAGGCCCACCCCCACCAGCGGCCACACCACGGGCTGGTTCCAGGCGGCACGCATCGCCTCGCGGCGGTCGACATCGAGGCGCTGGTACTTGAGCGTGTTGCGCACCATGGCGCCGGGCTTGCGGTTGTGCACCCAGCCATGCTGCAGCGAATAGGCCTTGGGATGGAAGCCGAACAGCCACGGCGCATCGTGTTGCAGGATCGCCACCATGCGGTCGATGAGCGCCTGCCGTTCGGGACCGTCGGGCATCGCCTTCATCCGTTCGAACAGGCGGTCGAATTCGTCGTTCTGGTAGTTGGATGCGTTCTGTCCGTTGTACTTCACCTTGCCCTGTGGCCCGTGCAGCAGGAACAGCATGTTCTCGGGATCGGGGTAGTCGGCGTTCCAGCCGAAGAAGAAGAGCTGTGCGTTGCCGTCGCGGATCTTGTCCTGGAAGCGGTTGTAATCGGTGGTGCGCACCACGAATTGCACCCCCAGCGCGCGGAACTGCTTGGCGAGCCAGTCCGAGCGCGCCTTGTCGCCGAGCCCCCCGGCCGTGGTGTCCAGGTTCACGATGAGCGGTGCGCCCGTCCTGGCGTCGCGCCCGTCGGGATAACCCGCCTCCGCGAGCAGGCGGCGTGCGGCATCGAGCCCGCGGCGCACCGGTTGTCCGTCGCGCCACTCATACACCACCGGATTGACGCCCGCCTCGCCCTCGCGCGCCCCGTAGATGCCGGGCGGAATCGGGTGCATGGCCGGCACGCCGCGCCCGTTGAGGAAGATCGACACGAACTCCTCCATGTCGAGCGCGATCGAGATGGCCTGTCGCAGCTTGCGCGCCCGCTCCCGCCCCTCCGCCGTGTCGCCGCCGCCCACCACCGGATCGAGCATGTTGAAGCCGAGGTAGAACACCGACGGCGACACCGAAGTGATCAGCTCGATGCCGCGCCCGGCCATTTCGTCGGAGAGCATCACTTCGCCCTGGCTGGTCATGCTCACCGCCTGGTCGAAGTTGTCCGAGGACACCCCGGAGGCGTCGTAGTAACCCTGCAGGAACTTGTTCCAGTAGGGGATACCCTCGCGCTCGCGGGTGAACACGATGCGCTCGATGAAGGGCATGGTCTTGCCGCAGTCGGCGAGCAGACCTGCCGCCTCGTCGCCCGCCTCGCCTTCGCACGGATAGGGCTCGCCGCGGTAGTTGGGGTTGCGCGCGAGCACCATGCGCGCATTGGGATTATTCTCCACCAGCATGTAGGGCCCGGTGCCCACCGGCCACCAATCGAGGATGAGGTTGCGCTCGGCCATCCCCGGCTGGCCGAAAAAACGGTCCGCCTCGGGTGGCACCGGGGCGAAGAACGGCATCGTGAGCCAATACAGGAACTGCGGATAGGCCCCCTTCAGCGTCACCCGCCAGGTGTGGCGGTCGACCACCTCCACCCCCGGCAGCTCGAAGCGGGTCAGGTCTATCCACCCGGGATTGCGTGCCGCCTCGCGCGCCAGCTGCTGCTGCAGCGTCTTGAGGCCGGGCAGGTATTCGGCCATCAGCTCGAGGATCGGCGAATGCAGGCGCGGATGCGCGAGGCGCTTGACCTGGTGCACGAAATCGCCCGCCTCCAGTTCGCGCGTGCCGACCTGCGCAAAGTCGCCGACGCCACGCACGCCGTCCAGGTCCGCCGGGGAGAGATCGAGGTAGCGCGGGGTGCCGTCCTCCGCCCGGGCGAAGGCCGGATGCGGCTGGTAGAGAATGCCGGGGCGCACACGGATCTCGTAGACGCTGCGCGCCACCTGCTCGGCGGGCGTATCGGCCGGCAGCTCGCGCCCCTGCGCATCGAACAGGCGAGCCCGCGGCAGCGCCGCCGCGCTGCCGGGGACCAGCGTATAGGGGCGCCTGAGGTAGTGGTATTGCAGCGGCGGCTCGTAGATCTGGTACAGGAAGGTGGCCTCGTCCTCGCTGTAGGACTGCACCGGATCGAGATGCTTGGGACGTTCGGTAAACGCCGAATACAGGATGTTGCGGCCGCGCTGGGCTGCCGGATAGGGGTCGTTCCACACCTGGCCGCAGGCCGGGAGCAGCACGCTCAACAGGAGGACAAGTCCGACTCGCCACGACATGGTTGTCGATTCTAACCGCAACCCGCCCCGCAATCGCGGTGCACGCCGCCCTCCGCGGCGCCGCCCGCGCGCCGCCGAAGCGCGTCGGGGATGCGACCCATCGGCTATAATTCGCCGATCAATCAAGTGGAGCAAAATCGAAAATGGGCTTTCTTGCCGGAAAACGCATTCTGATCACCGGACTGCTCAGCAACCGCTCGATTTCCTACGGCATCGCGAAGGCAATGCACCGTGAAGGGGCGGAGCTCGCCTTCACTTTCCAGAACGAACGATTTCAGGAGCGGGTGGCCAAGATGGCCGCCGAATTCGGCAGCGAACTCATCTTTGCCTGCGACGTGCAGAACGACGCGGAGATCGCCGATCTGTTCGAGCGGCTCGCGCAACATTGGGACGGCCTGGACGGGCTGGTGCATTCCATCGCGTTCGCCCCCAGCGAAGCGCTTGAGGGCGATTTCCTCGACGGTTTCACGCGCGACGCGTTCCGTATCTCGCAGGAGGTGAGCACCGCCAGTTTCCCGCTGCTGGCCAAGGCGGCGCGCCCGATGATGAAGGGCCGCCGCGGCGCGCTGCTCACGCTGTCTTACCTGGGCGCGGTGCGCACCATGCCCAACTACAACATCATGGGTCTGGCGAAGGCGAGCCTGGAAGCGGCCGTGCGCTACCTCGCGGTGTGCATGGGCCCCGAAGGCACGCGCGTGAATGCCATTTCGGCCGGCCCGATCAAGACGCTGGCGGCCTCGGGCATCGGCAGCTTCAGCAAGCTGCTGTCGTTCAACGAGCGCAACGCCCCGCTGCGGCGCAACGTCACCATCGAGGAGGTCGGCAATGCCGCCGCCTTCCTGTGCTCGGACCTGGCAAGCGGCGTGACCGGCGAGATCATGTACGTGGACGGCGGCTTCAACACCACCGCGCTGGGCAACTCCGAACAGGGCTGAGACGCCGGGAGTTGCGCGCGCACCAAGAAAAAACGCCCGGCCTGACCCTAGCCGGTACGTTAAGGTGTTGATACCGAGCTGACCGAAGCGGGCGATTCTGACGGGCAAGGAGATTGAACTCCTTGCCCGTTTTTATTTTCGGTGCCCCGCAGGGCCGTCGGGACGAAGTAGAGGATATCCTCGGGCGCGACGGGGCCTCTGGCGAGACCGAAGCGCGTCGCGGGCGTCCTTCCGTCCTCGCCGGGCTGGCAGTAGTTGTAGAACACCCGAAAGATATCGAGTGCCCGAGCCAGATTGGCGGGCTGGTACGCGCTGTAGCCGTACCACGTGCGTCGCGCCGCGGAGGCGCTCCCGATGGGGCGCTCGGCCAGCGAGAGCCGGCGCCGGACCTGCATGAAGTAGCGGTCGATGGGATGGAGCGTCGCCTTAAGGTACAGGCGAGCGGCATGCATCTCATCGTAGTCGCCCATGTCGGTGAGCCAGCAGACGCGTCGGTCGGGCTCGCTCATGCTGGGCAGAGGATGCGCAAGCCAGCGGTCCTTCCATTTCCCCAATTCGGCCATGCGCGCCATCTCTTCCTTGATGAGCAGCAGCTGCACTTCGCCGTCATCGAGCCCCGAGCTGCGGGCGCGTGCTTCCGCCAAGCGTTCCTGCGCGGCCTTTACCGCGCGGCGCTTGGCGTCGATGGTCGCCTCCTTCATCACCTTCACGTAGAACGCATCGGCCGTGCGGGTCCGAATCCGGCTCGCCGCAGCCGCCATCACCGCCGCCCGCAGCCCGGACTCCTGGTCCATGAAGAAACGCAGCTTGCGGGCGCCGCGTAGCAACCGGCAGACGAACTGGATGTGGGCGCTCATGCTCACTTGCTCGTGCACCTGCATCCCGCGAGCGGGGACAGTGCGGTGTGGCGAGGGCGCGTCACTGGCCTCGATGTCCTCGCGGACGAGGGCCGACTCGTAGGTCGCCTCGATATCGGCGGCGAGTCGGTCAGTAGCGGCCTTCTCGGCGGCCTCGCATACGCGAGCCTTGCCGTTTCGGGAGCCGTTGCGCGCCGCGGCCTGGTCGTAGTCGCGCTCGAGCCAGACCCGCGCGTAGCGGCGAAACGGCTGGCTCAGATGATGGTCGCCGAAGCGCTCGAGGTCGGCCTCGACCTGGGCGGGGTCCATGGCTCCGTCGAAGTTCAGATGCATTCCGAAGACGTAGCCCGATTCGAGGTCTGCGCTGCCGATGGCCAGCAGCACCACGTTTCTCCGGTCCTTGCGGGAGCTCCAGTTCACGATGTGGGTTTGGCGGTCGACGCAGATGTAGCGGGTGCCGAGCTGGCGCTCGGTCAATTGCCGCTCGCGCTCACCCGCAAAGCGCAGACACTGGCGATGGATGAAGTCGAGCTTGCGAAAAAGCGTGGGCATCGACAGCCCGGTGACCGCGGCAATGCGTCGCAGCGGCGACTTATTGACGAGAAGCAGGAAGACGTCTCGGTTCTTGTGTGTGATGCGCTGACGGTGCGTCGCCTTCACCGTGCCGGCCGAGGAGACCTTCCTGCATGTGAGGCACTTGTGGCGGGGGATGCCCGACTTCGTCTTGCCGAACCTCACATAGCGGCGCTCGCCCTCGGCTTGCGTGACGCCGAAGCTCTCGCAGGCTTCGTTGGTGCAACAGAAACCCTCGGGCGGGTCGAGGTAGGCGCCCAGGCGCATCAGCTCCTCGACGATGGCAAGGTTGCTTTGCAGTGGGACATGCTCGCCGCACAGCTCGCATCGAAGCTGCGGGCGACCAGCGCCCGCCGCGACTATGACGTAGTCGCCGGGACCGGCTGGCGTACCCTTCTTGCGGCGAGGACCGCCGTCAGGGGAAGGGGCGATGCCGAAGTTGACGCAGAGCGGGTTCTTGCAGTGATTGACCTGAACGTCTCTCACCGCCGGAGGGATGCGCCACCAACGGACGCCTGAAGAAGAATTCTTCTTGGACAAATGCCCTCCGTATCCCGAGATACGGAGGGCATTCTAGGGGCACTACGGTCTAGCCATCAACATCTTAAGTTACCGGCTAGCCGCAGTGCGGGGCTTTTTCGATTCTGCAGCGCGATTCTGCAGCGCGTGCCGGAGATGAATCAGGCAGCCTTCTTGGAGCCGGCCTTGGCGGTCGCGGTGACGGCCTTCACGGTGGCGTTGGTCGCGGCGGCCACGTTGGCTTCGGCGATCTCGGCCACTTGCTTGGCAGCCTTGCTCACGCTGTCGTAGGCGCTGTTGGCGGCGGCGATGGCGGACTTGACGGCAGCCACGGCAACGTCGGAACCGGCCGGAGCGGACTTGGCGGCCTTGTCGAGGGCGGCGGCGACAGCCTTGTTCAGCTCGGCGGCCTGGGCTTCCACCAGCTTGGAGACTTCTTCCTGGCTTTGCGAGGCGATTTCATACACGCTGCGGTTGTAGGCAACGGCCTTCTCGACCAGCGGTTGGGCGAGCGACGACTGCAGGCTGATCAGCTCCTGCACGTCCTTGGCGCCGAGCAGGGCCTTGGAGTTGGCCAGGCTGTCTTCCAGCAGGGAACGGGCGGTGTTCAGGTTCAGAGCGGCGAGGCGCTCGGCGCTGGCAAATGCGGTGTTGGCGATGCTCAGCAGCGCTTCGACGTTGGACTTGCTGGACGCGGCAAACTGCTCGGGGGTAGCAAACATGGTCATCTCCAGGTGTGTGGGTGCATCGGAAGTACATTCGCTTCGGCACCATCCCGTTTCGGGTATGGTGCGTCGCAACATGAGTCCAATTATAGAAACGCCGAATCGCTTGTCAAGTCTTTTTTGATGCGGCGCACAAGTTCCCCGCGAGGCGCCCTGAAAAACCCTGAAACATTCCGTAACCTATGGTTTTTCTGGAATGTTTCCAAATGGTTCGGCGGGCGTCGCGGTGTGGCGGTAACGTGCGCGGGAGCGACAGCGAGGCGCTTGCAGCATGCCCCGGAAAGATGACGCGGTGATGACGCCCGACCGCCGCGCGGGGGCGGTCGGGCGGGGGGTGTCAGCGGTGCTTGAAGTCGGGTTTGCGTTTGGCGACGAAAGCGGCCATGCCTTCCTTCTGGTCGTCGAGTGCGAAGGCCGCATGGAACACGCGCCGCTCGAAGAGCAGGCCCTCGTTCAGGCTGCCCTCGAAGGCACGGTTCACCGACTCCTTGATCATCATCACGACCGGCAGGGAAAATCCGGCAATGGTCTCGGCGGCACCGAGCGCTTCCTCGAGCACCCGCTCGGCCGGCACCACGCGGGCGACCAGGCCGGCGCGCTCGGCCTCGGTGGCGTCCATCATGCGTGCGGTGAGGCACATGTCCATCGCCTTGGCCTTGCCCACCGCGCGGGGCAGGCGTTGGGTGCCGCCGGCGCCGGGCAGGATGCCGAGCTTGATTTCGGGCTGGCCGAACTTCGCCGTGTCAGCGGCGATGATCATGTCGCACATCATCGCCAGCTCGCACCCGCCGCCCAGCGCATAGCCGGCCACCGCGGCGATCACCGGCTTGCGGCAGGTCTTCACCCGCTCCCAGTTGCGTGTGATGTAGTCGCCCTTGTAGGCGTCCATGTAGGAAAACGTGGCCATTGCCCCGATGTCCGCCCCGGCGGCGAAGGCCTTGTCCGAGCCGGTGATGACGATGGCGCCGATGCCCTCATCGGCCTCGAAGCCATCGAGCGCCCGGCCCACCTCGTCGACCAGCTGGTCGTTCAGCGCATTGAGCGCCTTGGGGCGGTTGAGGGTGATCAGGCCGACCCGGCCGCGCGTCTCGACGACGATGTTATCGAAGCTCATGCAGTCTCCTTTCTTGCGGGTGATGCGCTCAGGGGGGGGTGCTGCGTGGCGCCGGCGTGGATCCTTGCGCATCCGGCGCGGAACTCTTGGGCTGGATGACGGCGCGCACGCGGCCGTCGCCGTTGGCGCCGCTCGGCGCGGCGCCAGGCTGGTTGGTCACCAGGTAGTTCTCGCTCATCGCATCGTATTCGATGTAGTGGCCACGCACCTCGTCTCCGCCCGAGATCACGCGAGCCTGGTTGAACAGCCGCGCCCGCTCGGCGCGGCTGTCGTACTCGATGCGCTCGGCTTCGCCGTCGACGAATTCGTCGCTGCCCTCGCGTTTCTGGCGAAAGCTCGCGAGACGTTTGCCGGTCCCGGTCGCGACGCCGGTCTGGAAGCCGTCCGCGCCCTGGGTGACGACGAGCTTGTCGCCCTTGATGGTGAGCGTGCCCTGGGTCAGCACCACGCTGCCCTCGAAGATGTGCACCTTGTTGCGGTCGTCGACCGTCACCCGATCGGCTTCGATGTTGACCGGCTGCTCGCGGTCGGCCCGCTCCGCGCGGACGGCGGGGGAGGACAGCGCGAGCGCCAGAGCGGCGACGAGGGCAATGACGGGGAGTCGCTTCATCGTGGGGTCCGGGAAGAACGGGGCATATGGACGGTGACGTCGCCCAGCAGGTCGAGCGTACCGAACAGGTTGTCGGATTTGAGGCCCTTGGCGTTGGCCGTGGTGCCGCCCTGGGTGAGCACCACCGGGTCGCTGGTTTCGGCCCGTTCATCATCGGGCCACAGGCGCAGCGATTCCGACGCGAAGGTCATCGCCGGTGATTCCGCTGCGGCGGCCCGCGCGGCGCGCACCTCGCCGGTGAGCAGCACCTCCTCGCCGTTGTTGCTCACCTTTCCGGCCACCGCGTCGATGCGCAACTCGCGTCCGCCCGAGTCGTAGCGCAACTGCGGGCGTTCCAGTTCGGTAACGCCGGAAAACGGATAGTTGATGACGCGCTCGGCAAGCAACTCGTAGCGCTGACGCCCGTCGGTATCGAAGCTGACGAGACGGATGTGCTCGGCGGTGAAGTCGGGATCGCGCCGCGCTTCGGCGACTGCGCGCGGGCCCTCGTCGCGCGTGACCCGTTCGAGCCACACCGTGGCACCGGCGAGGACGACCAGTGCGACGACCGGGTAGAGCTGCTGGATGGACGGATGCATGGCGCGCTGGCCTAGGCTACGCGGCCGTCTGGCCGGGTATCGGCACGGCGGGGTGTTGCGCACAGGTGCTTGCAGGCTCGCATCAGATCACCTTCGCCTGCATGAGGTCGTGGGTGGTGAGCGCGCCGATCAACACGCCGTCGGTATCGACCACCAGCAGTTGACTGATACGCAGCCGCTCCATGATTTCCGCCGCCGCGACGGCAAGCGCGTCGGGGCCGATGTGGTGCGGGTTGCGCGACATGACCTCGGCCAGGGTGGCGGTGCGCACGTCGCAGCCGCGCTCGAGCGCGCGCCGCAGGTCGCCGTCGGTGAAGATCCCGATGGGGGCGTCGGCCGCGTCCATGATCGCGGTCATCCCCATCCCGCCGCGCGTCATCTCCAGCAGGGCGGCGGTCACGGAGGCGCTCTCGTGCACCCGCGGTACCCGTTCGGCGGGGCGCATCACGTCGCGCACGTGGGTGAGCAGGCGTCGCCCGAGGGTTCCGCCCGGATGCGAACGCGCAAAATCCTCGGCCCCGAAACCGCGTGCGTCGAGCAGTGCCACCGCCAGCGCGTCGCCCAGCGCGAGCGCGGCGGTGGTGCTGGCGGTGGGGGCCAGATTGAGCGGGCAGGCCTCCTCGCTCACCGCGGCGTCGAGATGCACGTCGGCATCGCGCGCGAGCGGCGAATCGGGCTTGCCGGTCATGGTGATGAGTTTGGCGCCTTGCCGCTTCACCAGCGGCACGATGGTGAGGAGTTCCTCGCTCGCGCCCGAGTTCGACAGTGCGATGACCACGTCTTCGGGCGTGATCATGCCCAGGTCGCCGTGCGCCGCCTCGGCGGCATGCACGAAATAGGCGGGCGTGCCGGTGCTCGCCAGGGTCGCCGCCAGTTTGCGCGCGATGTGCCCGGACTTGCCGATGCCGGTGACGATGACCCGCCCGTGGCGCGCAAGGATCATTGCCACGGCGCGCTCGAAGTCGGCCCCGATGCGCTCGGCGAGAGCGGCGACCGCATCGGCTTCGATGCGCAGCACGCGGCGGGCGAGGGTGACGGCGTCGCTGGCGCGGGCCGGCTCAGGCTGATGTGGGTTCATGAGGTTCGAAGCGGTTAAACTCCGGCACGGTACGACAGCCGCTGCCGGCGCCGTCCCGCGCGGTCGGAGGCGGCGCGGTCAAGGGCTGCGGATTATAACAGACGGGTTGGTCCGCCCGGGCCGGCACGAGTTCCATCACGCCAACGGATCTGAATGCACAACACCCTCGAGCTCGTACTCCTGCTCCTGG
>Ga0214472_10007994_pt1 | contig 11036 bp, 12 predicted proteins | sample RVTome_6_FD_207662 | JGI IMG/M metagenome (GOLD analysis project Ga0214472, IMG submission 207662) | Soil microbial communities from uranium-contaminated site in the Upper Colorado River Basin, Wyoming, United States - RVT140D175 | ecosystem: Environmental > Terrestrial > Soil > Contaminated >...
GGTGAAAAAGGCTTCGGTGACCGCGGTGCCGATTAGCATCAGTCCGTGGATCGGCAGGCGGCGCAAGGGCACCGCTAAGATAGCGAAGATTTCGTCGACGAAAGCGTAGCAAGCAAAAAAGGCGACGCCCACCGCGAGGGTGCATTTGATTAAGCGAGTGCGCAGCTCGGCCAGATGAGCGGTAAAGGGCATTTGGACATCGCCAGCCTGCCCCTTACTCTGTTGGTTGTTCACTTTTTGTCTGGATTGTCTTGCGGATTTACGACGGTCGATTCAACGGGTTTTTCCAGCGACGGGTCGTCGCTTAGCCTGGCAGATGTTGAAGCATCTTCGACTTCGTGTTCCATTTTCCGAAACTCGTCCTTTAAATCTTCTGTGGCGCGGCGAAACTCAGACAACCCCTTGCCAAGAGTTTTGGCGAGTTCTGGGAGTTTCTTCGGACCGAGCACGATCAGCGCGAGTCCGAGAATCAAAAGCAATTCCGGCATGCCGATGCCAAACATGACCTCAAAGTATGCGATTTCCCCGCCCTTGGCAAGTTTCCTCGCCGGCTTGTCTGAGCCGGTGCGTCGATGTTAGGTTAAATCATGGTCAAGACCGCCGTGGTGGTCGATAAAGAATTTCTCAAACACCAGCCTGGCGATGCTCATCCCGAGCGTCCGGAGCGGGTCAAAGTTTTGCTCGAACTCGCGGACGAGCTGGACCGTGGAAAGTTTCACCTGCTCGCACCCAAGCCGGCCAAGCGGGCCGACATCGAGGCCACGCATGGCAAAGACTATGTCAAGTTGATCGAGGCGACGGCGGCTCATGACGTGTACGCCCTCGACGGCGATACCATCACTTGCCGTGATTCTTTCGCCGTTAGCACTCTTGCGGTGGGTGGCATGCTTCACTTGATCGATACGATTGCCGCCCAGGAAGTCGAAAACGGCTTCGCCTTAGTGCGCCCGCCAGGCCATCATGCGCTGCGCCATCGGGCGATGGGTTTTTGTCTTTTTAACACCATGGCGATTGCCGCTGAGTATGTGCAACGAACCCATGGGGCAAAAAAAGTCATGATCATGGATTGGGACGTTCATCACGGCAACGGCACGCAAGAGGCTTTTTATGACGATCCGTCGGTGCTGTTCATCTCGACTCATCAGTTTCCCTTTTATCCGGGCAGCGGTGCGGTGAATGAAACTGGCGTTGATCCCGGGGCAGGGTTTACGCTCAACATTCCCTTGCCGGCGGGCTGCGCCGACCCGGAATATTTGCAGGTGTTTCAAGAAATCGTGGTGCCGGCAGCCGAACGCTTTCAGCCTGACTGGATCTTGGTATCGGCTGGTTTTGATCCGCACCGGCGCGATCCGCTGGGTGGCATGGGCGTCACCGAGGAGGGTTTTGCCGCGATGGCGCGCCAGCTGCTTACGCTGGCGGAAAAATTCGCCGGTGCCAGGATCGCGTTTTTGCTCGAAGGCGGTTACGACTTGGCCGGTTTGAAAAATTCCGTGGCAGCGGTACTGGATGTCATGCACCGATCAGGCGGGCCCGCCGCTGCAAATTTAACGCTAAGAGAAAGCCGAATCGCCCCATTGATTCGACGCATTCAGCAAATTCATGAAAGGTATCAATAGCTTGACAAGCTATTGACCGGCCAGAAAGTCTCATCTATCTTAGGTCCTCAATTAATCGCAGCCACTTTGCGGTTGGGGTATTGCTGGCTACTTTATCAGACGGAATGTGCGTTTCTTTGGGAAGCACCATTTAATGAGGCCAGGCCGCGAGCGGCGTGGCCAACTGAAAATCCATCACAGATTGGTCAAGAACTTTGAACACAACTGAATCAAGAAGAGTTGTCGTGACCGGGGTTGGCTTAGTGACACCGCTGGGTACCGGCGTTGAGAAAAATTGGCATGCGCTAACGGCCGGTCGATCGGGGATCCGTAAAATTACCCATTTTACCGCGGACGCATTTGCGTCCCGCATCGCCGGTGAGGTGGTGGACTTCAAAGCGGACGATTACATCGAACCGAAAGAGATCAAGAAGATGGATCTCTTTATCCAATTCGCCCTGGGTGCCACCGCCATGGCGATGGGTGACAGCGGGCTAAAGATCGAAGGTGAATTCGCCGAGAACGTCGGCGTCATCATCGGTGTCGGCATGTGCGGCCTCGATACCCTTGAGGCGACCAAAGAAGCTCTGCTCGCCGGCGGGCCGCGCAAGATCTCGCCATTTTTCATCCCTAAGGTCATTTCCAACTTAGCGCCGGGGCATGTGGCGATCCGTTACGGCGCGAAGGGCGTGAATTTTACGCCTACTTCGGCATGCGCGTCCGGCACCCACGCGATTGGCGAAGCCTATCATATGATTCGGTGCGGTTTGCAGGACGCGGTGATCAGCGGCGGTGCCGAATCGGCAATCACCCCCTTGGGCGTCGGTGGCTTCGCCGCCATGAAAGCGCTGTCGACGCGCAATGACGAACCGGAGCGGGCCAGCCGGCCCTTTGACAGTGAGCGCGATGGTTTCGTCATCGGTGAAGGCTCCGGTATTCTCGTCCTCGAGGAGCGCGAGCACGCGCTTCAGCGCGGCGCGAAAATCTATGCCGAAGTGATCGGCTATGGCGCCAATGGTGACGCTCATCACATGACATCGCCGGCGCCGGCGGGAGAAGGTGCGGCGCGCTGCATGCGCTTGGCTTTGAAAGACGCCGGCATTACGCCCAGCGACATCGATTACATCAATGCCCATGGGACTTCGACCGAATACAACGACGCCAACGAAACCACCGCGATCAAGGCGGTGTTTGGCGAGCAGGCCGCCACGTTGGCGGTGAGCTCGACCAAGTCGATGACCGGCCATCTGCTCGGTGCCGCGGGCGCGGTGGAGGGGGTCTATTCGGCGTTGGCGCTCTATCACGGCATGTTGCCGCCGACCATTAACTACGAAAATCCCGATCCGGCTTGTGATCTTGATTACGTGCCGAACCACGCGCGCAAAGCGGACATCAAGGTGGCGCTGTCGAATTCTTTCGGCTTCGGCGGCACTAATGCCTGCGTGATTTTCAGGAGGGCCGAATGAGCGGATCCCAACGCCGAAGCGTTATCTTAGGAACCGGTTCCGAGGTTCCCTCTCGGATCGTTACCAATCTCGAGCTGGAAAAGATGGTTGATACCAGCGACGAATGGATCACCGTGCGCACGGGCATCAAAGAGCGGCGCGTGCTCGAAGAAGGCAAAGGTAACGCCGACATGGCGTTTCACGCGGCGCGGCGCGCGCTCGACGACGCCGGCATGGAAGCGAAAGATCTCGACGCCATCATCATGGGTACGGTGAGCGCGGACTATTTGATGCCGAGCTCGGCGTGCGTGCTCGAAGACATGCTCGGTGCACGCAAGGCGTTCTCCTTTGACGTTGGCGCGGCTTGCGCGGGATTTCTCAACGCGCTTTCGGTGGCGGACTGTTTCATTCGCTCGGGTAAGATCAACAACGCTCTGGTCGTCGGCTCCGATACGCTTAGCCGGTGGCTCAACTGGCAGGACCGCAGCACCTGTATTCTGTTCGGCGACGGCGCCGGTGCCGTGGTGTTGGGAGCTTCGGAAAACGGCACCGGAATCTTGAGCACGAAACTGCGTACCGACGGTTCCTACGTCAAGACGCTTTATGTGCCCGCCGGCGGCTCGCTCAAGCCGGCAACGCCCGAAACGGTGAGGAAAAACGAGCACACGATCGCCATGAACGGCAAGGAAGTGTTCAAGGTTGCAGTTCGATCGATGGAAGAAATCAGCCGTGAAGCATTGGCGGAGGCAGGCGTCGCCATCGAACAGGTCTCGCTGGTGATTCCGCACCAGGCCAACAAGCGAATCATCATTGCGCTCGCCGAACGGCTCGGCGTGCCAATGGAAAAGGTAATGGTGAATTTGGAGAAATACGGAAATACTTCCGCTGCTTCTATTCCGGTCGCATTGGACGAAGCCAAACGCCAAGGCCGAATCAAGCCTGGCGATATCGTTTTGCTCAATGCTTTTGGCGCCGGCTTTGCGTGGGGCGGCGCAGTGGTGAAGTTCTAGCCGCCGGTCCTCGATTCAGTTTCCCTGAAGCGTTCGAATGACGTCTTGGTGCAGCGCGTTGAGTGTCGCGCTGAACTCGACGGTGTAGTGATCTGGGTCTCGAATCGCTTTCACGTCCGGTGGCAGCCGGGCGAAATCTTCCGCAAAGACTTTCCGACTCTCAATCAAAGATGGATAGCGAGCGCGCATTTTGCCGTCATGCATAAACTCGGTCAATAAAGCCTCCCCGGCAAGATGCTCGTCGCGCTGACCGAGCACGTCACGGTCAAATTGTCCTGCGCCATCGTGATAACGAAATACTTGTTTTCTTCCCGGCCATGACCATTTGCCGGTACTGAGTTTGAGCACCGGACGATGGTTGTACTCGACTAGTTTGTAAGAAATGTCAGCCCACGGGGCGTCGGCGGACACGCCCATTTTCGTGCCGACGCCGTAGCTGTCGAATGGCACGTTGGCGGCACTGAACTCCGACAAATCGTATTCGTCTAATCCACCGCTGCCGATGATTTTCACTTCGCGTAGATTCGCTTCGTCAAGAATCTGGCGCACGGTGCGCGCCTGTTCGGCTAGGTCGCCGCTATCGATGCGCACGCCGATAAGTTTTTCGCCGCGGCCAGCCATTTCTTTGGCCACTCGCACGGCGTTGTGGGCGCCGGTGAGCGCGTCGTAGGTGTCGATGAGCAAAATCGAAGTATTCGGAAAGCTTGAGACATAGGCGCGGAACGCGTCAATCTCACGCTCGAAACTCATGATGAAAGAATGCGCCATGGTGCCGACGAGCGGCATGCCGCACTGTTGGCCGGCGCGCACGTTGCTGGTGCCGGCGAAGCCGGCGAGATAACTCGCACGCGCGACTTTCATGCCGGCGTCGGTGCCGTGGGCGCGCCGGAGCGCGAAGTCGACCACTGGCCGGCCGCCGGCGGCGTGGACGCAGCGCGCTGCTTTGGTGGCAATTATTGACTGCAGATGGATTTGATTGATGACGAAGGTTTCGATCAGCTGGGCTTCGATGATCGGCGCGCTGACCTCGAGCACAGGTTCGTCTTTGAAAAAGATCCGGCCTTCAGGGATGGCCCAGACATCGCCGGTGAACTTAAGAGCGCCAAGATAATGCAAAAAATCTTCACTGAAAAGCTTTTGCGCAGCTAGATAATCGAGGGCGTCTTGGTCGAATGACAAGGTTTGCAGATATTCGAGAACGTCTTTAAGCCCGGCGGCAACGAAGTAGCCGCGGTTGGGCGGATAGGAACGGATGAATAGACTAAACGATGCCTCGCCCATGCGTTGCTCGCGAAAATAACCTTGCGCCATGGTGAGCTGGTAGAGATCGGTGAGCAGGGTGAGATTCTCCGGGTTAGCCATGGTGATTCCTGGGCTGGATTAGCCGCAGTCTAGTTAAATGATCCAGGCGAGTAAAGCGCATTGGCGCATCCCTGTCGGTTGATTTATCGGGTCGGTTTTGTTAGATTTTTCATATAATTAAAAAAGCGCAATTAGCGATCAAATAGGAGGGCATCGATGTTTACCGACAAGGTCGAACTAAAGGATTTTGAGAAGCAAGATCCGGAATATCAGGATTTGATTCGCCGGGTGCTGGCGATCCAGGCGGATTGCGAGATCGGCGGTCCGAATCTTTATGTAAAGCACATTTTACCTACGGCGCCCACCAAATTGGACCAGCTCATTGTCGCGCGCACGGCGGCCGAGGAGATGGATCATTTTCGAAAAATGGCGCGTCTGGCCGGTGATATCGGCGTCGATGTTACCTACACGCTCAGCCGGCCCAATCAGGAACGCTATGTAGAAGCGTTTCGCGGTGAGATCAAAACTTGGGAAGATTACGCTGTCTTCGGTTTCTTGATCGACCGCGTCGGCCGTTTCCAGCTTGAAGAGTTCCTTGATTGCACCTATCTGCCACTCGCCCGCGTGGTCGAAGACCCGGACATCATCCGCGAGGAAGAAGGTCATCTGGACTTCGGCACCAACGCGACCGCTGACTTCGCCGCCAAAGGTGGCGAATATAAAGAACGGGTTCAAAGAGCGGTCGACTACTGGTACGTCAAGGGGCTCGACATGTTCGGTAACAGCAAGTCATACCGTTCCGAGCGCTACATGCAGTGGGGGCTCAAACGCAGGTCGAATTCAGAAGCGCGCCAGCTTTACAAAAACGAAATCGACGCACTGATCTTGAAGATGGGGCTTACCCTCCCCGATCCCAACAAGGGACGGCTTTATACTTAATTAATACCGTTTCGGGTTTCGCGTCTCGGGTTCCGGGTATAACTCGAAACTCCAAACTCGGAACTCGAAACCGCGAAGCGCGAGGAGTATCATGGAAGCAGCACCCAATACCGAAGCATTGGACCAGCAGTTCAAGGAATTCATTCAGGGCTTGAAGAAGGCGGTGGGCGCTGGCATACCGCACCTGAAGGACGATCCGAAAATCGTCGACCAGGCGATCGCCGACTGTAAGGATATTCTCGACGTGGTCATGGAAGGCGATGTCAAGCAGTGGCTCTCCTGAGCGAGTCACGATCATTCTCATCTGATCGAAATAAGTTTCGCGACTAGAGGCGCCTTGATCCCAAAGGCGCCTTTGTCGTATTTGTAGCAGGCAAATCCATTTACAGGAGACCGAACATTGAACGTTGTCGTATGCGGTAAAGTGATTCCCGCGAGCACTGTCATCATCGAGCTTGACGCCAACAGCAAGCGGATGGTGCGAAAGGGCGTGCCTCATGAGCTCGATCCGGCCGCGGCTAGCGCGGTGGAAGAGGGCTTGCGTCTCACGGAAAAGCACGGCGGTTCGCTGGTTCTTGTAACCATGGGCACCAGCGATGCCACCATCGGTATTCGCAACGCGCTGGCGATGGGTGCGACCTCGGCGGTACACATTCTCGACGACGCGGTGGCCGGTTCCGATACTCTTGCTACCGCGAAGCTTCTGGCCGCGGCGATCAAGAAACAGGAATTTGATATCGTTCTATGCGCCACCGAAAGTGGCGACAGCTATTCCGGCATAGTCCATGGGCAAATCGCCCAACTGCTCGGTATTCCACCGCTCACCTTTGCCAAAGAGATTACCGTCGACGGCGATAAGATTTCAATCAAGCGGCAAAGCGAGAGCGGCTACGACCTCGTCGAGTCGACGTTGCCGGCGCTGGTCGCGTGCAGCAGCGGCACCAATGAGCCGCGTTATCCGCAGCTCAAAGGCATTATGTCCGCCAAGAAAAAGGAGATCAAAGTGTACAGCGCGGCGGATCTCGGCTTGTCAGCGGATCAAGTGGGCGAGAAAGGCGCGCGCGAAAAGGTTCTTACCATTGACCGACCGGCGAAACGCCCGGCCGGCAAAGCGGTGGTCGATGAGGGCGAAGGTGGCAAACAGATCGCAGATTTTTTAGCGGAAATAAAGGTGATCTAAGTGGCGGACACAATTTGGGTATACGCGGAAGTCGGCGACGACAGAATAACCACGAACTCGTTGGAGATGCTCGCCAAGGCTGCCGAAGTCGGCACAGCCGAGGCGATCCTCCTCGGTCCGGCGCCGGATGATGCCGCAGCGACCTTAGCAAAGCATGGTGCGAGCAAGATCTACCGATGCGCGGATGCGATTTACAAAGATTTTTTGACGTTGCCGGCGGCTGAAACGGTGGCTGTGCTGATTCAGCAGCATCATCCAGCGGCGCTACTATGCGCATCGAGCTACGGCGGGCGCGATCTGATCGCGAACTTGAGCGCGCGGCTGGATTGCGGCGCGATTACCGATGTCGGCGACTTCGAGTTGAAAGACGGCAGCGTGGTGGCGACGATACCGGCGCTCGGCGCGAGCTATCAGAACACCAGCACGCTGCTCAACCCGGGAACCAAGTTACTCGTTGTGCGGCCGAAGTCCTTCGAACCGAAAATCAATGAGCAACCGCTAGCCGTCGAAGATGTCGCAGCCGCCGCCGATGAGAATCTGCGCAAGGTTCATATGGCCGAGCGCGTGGTCGTCAAGCGCGAAGGGCCGTCGCTGGAAGGCGCTAAGGTGGTGGTCTCCGGCGGACGCGGGCTCAAGGGGGAAGAACAATTCGACATGCTCAAGGATCTCGCCGACGTGCTCGGCGGTGCCGTCGGCGCCAGCCGCGCTGCGGTGGACGCCGGCTGGGTGCCGTACGCGATGCAGGTGGGCCAGACCGGCAAAACGGTCAAGCCGGATATCTATTTTGCCGTCGGCATTTCCGGCGCGGTGCAACATCTCTCCGGCATGAAGACTTCAAAATACATCATCACCATCAATAAAGACGCCGAAGCACCGATCTTTCAATACTCCGATTTTGGCGTGGTCGGCGACCTCTTCAAGGTTGTGCCCCAGTTGATCGAAGAGCTGAAAAAGCGCAAGAGCGCGTAGCTCGGAATTCGAATAGCCGCAAAGAGCGCAAAGGTCGCAAAATAGGAAAATCGGAATCGGAAATTTAACCGCAAAGTACGCAAAGGGCGCAAAGTAGGGGCGGGTTTAAACCCCGCCCTTTTTTTCTTGCATCGTTCTGCCCGCCAAAATACTATTCGCTACAATGAGCACGCGAGAAAGAAAGCCGCCGCTTTGCATCGTTATCGCAGGACCCAACGGCGCGGGTAAAACTACCTTCGCGAAGGAATTCTTACTCAAGGACGCCGGCATCGTCCATTTCGTCAACTCTGATTTGATTGCCGGTGGGCTCTCACCCTTGCGGCCAGATCTCGCTGCGCTGGCAGCCGGCCGTCTAGTTCTTAAAGAGATTGACCGTCTCGCCAGAGCCCGCACAAATTTTGCTTTTGAAAGCACCTTGAGCGGTTTGGTCTATTTGCAACGGTTGAAGCGTTGGAAGGCACGCGGTTACCGGGTCGAGATTATCTACTTATTTCTTTCGTCGCCTCAACTGGCGCTTCGCCGCATCGCCGGACGCGTGAGGCAAGGGGGGCACGCTGTCCCCGCTGCTGATGTGCGCCGTCGCTTCTCGCGGAGCTGGACGAACTTTCAAAACTCTTATCGGCTTTTAGCCGATGAATGGACGGTGTATGATAACTCCGGTGATAATCCGCGTCTGCTGGCGCAACGATCATGAAACAAATCGCCAAGAAAATCAGCCCATCAAAGTTCTCCATCGCGGTCGGACGGTCACTTCGTCGCGCCGGCAAGGTCGCGCGCAAGACCGCGCGCATGCACGGAACTCCCATTTATATTTGGAAGGACGGCAAAGTGGTCGCTGAGAAACCGTAATTCATTCTGATTCCGACTTCGGCGGCGGCGGCGATCTCTTAATCACGTAGGGGCGCGATTCATCGCGCCCTTTTTTGTTCGCCCTACCATTCATGTCTCTTGTCACCGTGCCAGGCCATCGCGTAGAATCCGCCGTAACGATGGCAAACAACGGCAACGGTGAAAAATCTCTCGAATCCTGGATCTGGGATGCGGCCTGCTCCATTCGCGGCGCCAAGGACGCGCCGAAGTACAAGGAATTCATCCTGCCGCTGATCTTCGCTAAGCGGCTTTGCGATGTCTTCGACGACGAGGTGAACCGCATCGCCAAGGAGGTTGGCTCGCGGGCCAAGGCGTTCAAGCTGGTGAAAGCCGATAAAAAGCTTGTCCGCTTTTTTCTGCCGCTGGAGCCGAAGAATCCTGACGAGTCTGTTTGGTCCGTCATCCGCACGCTTTCGGACAAGATCGGCGAGCAACTCACCACGCTGCTCCGCGCCATCGCTGACGCTAATCCACTGCTCAAAGGCATCATTGACCGTGTCGATTTCAACGCCACCACGCACGGTCAGCGCGATATCGACGACGACCGGCTAAGCAATCTCATCGAGGCGATTAGCGCCAAGCCGCTCGGCCTCGCCGACGTGGAGCCGGACATCATCGGGCGCAGCTACGAATATCTGATTCGGAAATTCGCCGAAGGTAGTGGACAGAGCGCAGGAGAATTCTACACGCCGACGGAAGTTGGTTTCGTCATCGCCCGCATCATGGACCCCGAGCCGGGGATGGATATTTACGATCCCTGCTGCGGCTCTGCCGGACTGCTCATCAAGTGCGAGTTGGTCTTGCAGGAAAAGATGAATCTCCGCTCGCGCAAAACTTTCGCGCCGGCCAAACTCTATGGCCAGGAAAACGAACCCGGCACATGGGCGATGGCAAACATGAACATGATCATCCACGATATGGAAGGCGAGATTCAGATCGGTGACACTTTCCGCAAGCCCAAATTCCGCCAAGGCAATCGTCTTCAAACTTTCGACCGCGTCGTCGCCAATCCCATGTGGAATCAGAATGAGTTCAAGGAAAAGGACTACGACGCCGACGAGCTCGACCGGTTTCCGAAAGGGGCAGGCTACCCCGGTAACAAGGCGGACTGGGGCTGGATGCAACACATCCTCGCGAGCATGAACGATAAGGGCCGCGCCGCCGTGGTGCTCGACACCGGCGCCGCCTCGCGCGGTTCCGGTAACGCGAACACGAACAAAGAAAAAGACGTGCGCAAGTGGTTCGTCGAACAGGATCTGATTGAAGGTGTCATCTACCTGCCGGAAAATCTCTTCTACAACACCACCGCACCCGGCATTATTATTTTCCTCAACAAAGACAAACCGAAGGAACGTCAAGGTAAGCTCTTTCTCCTGAATGCCAGCCGCGAGTTCACTAAAGGCGATCCAAAAAACTACATCGCTGACGATGCGATCTCTCGCATAGCCGAGATCTTTACTGCTTGGAAAAAAGTGGAGAAGTATTCACGCATCGCCAGCCGCGAGGAGATCGCCAAGAACGACTTCAACATCTCGCCTAGCCGTTACATCCACACCGGTGCGGGCGAGGAATACCGGCCCATCGCGGAGATTGTGGACGAGTTGGGGGAGTTGGAGGCGGAAGCAATGGAGACGGATAGAGCGCTCAAGGCCGTTCTCGCAAGGATCATGAAATGAGGACGGAGGTTCACGCGGAGGCGCGGAGACGCAGAGAGGGATGAAACAGC
>Ga0214472_10007995_pt1 | contig 11035 bp, 7 predicted proteins | sample RVTome_6_FD_207662 | JGI IMG/M metagenome (GOLD analysis project Ga0214472, IMG submission 207662) | Soil microbial communities from uranium-contaminated site in the Upper Colorado River Basin, Wyoming, United States - RVT140D175 | ecosystem: Environmental > Terrestrial > Soil > Contaminated >...
TTGATTGAGCAACATGCACGGGTGCTTACTGAACCGTGGTGGCGTAGCGGTCGCCCTGGTCCGCTGCGCGCCGCTTCTTGAGTGTCTTGCGTCGTGCTGAGCACTCCGGGACGATAGGCGCATGGATCAGACCCGCCGACACCTCTTGTTCCTACTAGAAGGTCTGGAAGCAGACCAGCTGCAGTCCATACGCAGTGAGTGGGATCCGGAAATGGCGTCGCGTATACCACCACATGTCTCGTTGGTGTATCGCGAGGAAGTGACGGACGAAACTCTGTTGATGGAACGTGCCAGAACGACGACCGCGGACACCGAAGCCTTCGTGATCTCTCTAGGTGCGCTCGCTGCCAATGACCAGGGCCGAGGTGGGGTGTGGATTGGCGTGCGCGACCCGTCCAACACCTGGACTCGACTCACCTTGAGTTTGTGTTCGGTGCGACGTTCACTGGGCCGGACTCGCTGACGACATGCAGAAAGGGATCATCGATCGCTTCAAGTCACTGCCCATGTCCCAGTCGGCCGTGGTCTTCGGCAGAACCGCTAGCGACGTCATCTACAACCGGAGTGACTTTGCTGACTGAGGATTGAGCGAGAGCGAAGACCCGAGGCCCACAAAGGTGGCGTGGGAGATTGTCGACAGCGAGGCGGCTGCCTCGCAGTTCATCGAGGAGCCCTCTCGATGGCAGGTGCCCGTTGCAGTTGTCGGAAGTCGGAGTGAGTTTGCGGCTACTGCGATGGTGGTCAGGGACGGCGTCGATCCGTCGACTTCCGGTTTTTCAGACCAGCACTCAATCCCAGCCACAACGCTGTGACCAGGTACGACGCGGCCGGTTTCGTAGCTCCGTTGCCATTTGTTGAACGCATGCTGAACACCAGTTTCACCGCCGGGGAAAGGCTTGGTCCGTATCGGGGGCTGAACGTGGTTCTGTCGGGTACCCGAACACGGTCGAAATCGGGAATCTAACTGGGTCCAAGGTGGCATCACGATGGACGCGGGCCTGGTCGGGGACGTCCCCATCGGAGACTCGCTGCCCTTGGCCATCCTGTTCACGCTGTGCTTGTGAGTGTTGACCCTGTTCGACCGCGGGGGCAGGCATGGGTTCGGAGTGGCTCAGGTCACGACCTCGATCCTGACTTTGCTGCTCAACGTGTCGACGACGGGCCTGGTCGACATCCCGACTGACGGGTGGTTGCTCGTTTCGAGTTCCTCGGACTGGTTGTGGCTCTCGTCGCCAGGTAGGCCTCACTCAAGGCCGGCCCCACGAGGATCCTCCCGAGGCGCTGACACGGGCGTCTGGCTCCTTGGGTGCACGGCCAACGAGACTCAGGGCAGCCGACATGGCTTCAATCGTCCTGGTGAAGGAGGACCGCCGACCCATGAGCCGTGGCCACGATCCCACTTGTTGGGCCCGAGTCGAGCATCGCCATGACCTGAGGGTCGGTCTTCCCATTGCCGGTTGGAAGGGTCGAAGGGCCCTCCTTGCGAGCCCGATGAGGTTCGGCGGGATGGCCGCAATGAGAAGAACACGTCGTCCGCCAACTCTGAAGGCTCAGCTACTTCTCCAGCTCACGGCAACGAGACGCTTGGGGTCGTTGTCCGCGTACCACAGGTGGCGCCCGTCCCAACCCAAGCCGGTCGGAATACCGCCGACCTCGTGGCGAGCCCTCTCCATCCCATCTTCGGGGTCGACACTGACCAATAGCCCGGGACGATCCACCGTGTACCAGAGTTCCCCTGCCCAGGCGGCCACTCCCGCGGCTCGCGGCACCGCCGCGAGTTCGCGCTCGACTGCCCCGTCCTCCAGGCTGCAGAGAAGAAGACGGCCTTCCTCCTGGCTCGTCCAGAAACGCTCTCCGGAAATCGATAAGCCGCAGATCGTCTCCGACAACAGCCGGAGCTCGCGCACGACCATGCCCGACCGCGGATCGAGGGCTCGCAGGACCTTCGGGCGCCCGGCCACCTGCCAGAGCAGGCCATGCGCGAAGTCGGTGCACGTGCGTATGTCCGGACAACTCAGAGTCCGGCGCACTACCCCCGTTTCGGAGTCGATGGCATAGAGCAGGCTCGTTGCCGCATCGGCGTGCCAAAGCTGTTCACCGTCCCAGGCGATCCCACAGAGAGCGGTGCCCGGAGCCGGGATCTCCCGTTCGACGACGAGGTCAGCCATCGGACATCATGATGGCATCACCACTGCGAGCCTGTTTGGCGAGTCCAGCATCGGGAGACGCAACAATCAGGTCCTCCCGAACGTTCTCCTGGACTTTGACGAAGAGGTTCCCGTCAGAGAAGCGTCTAGTTTCACTGAGGCCAAGTTCGATACTCAGACTCTTGGCGATCTCGTCAGCCGAGCGACGCCTACCGCTCCCGGCGAACAGGAGAATGGGGGTAGGTCGCCTTCGCTCATGTTCATATCTACCCGGCCAGGAACAATGCTGGCTCCTCGAGGTTCTCGAGGACCAGGGCCATGAACCGACGACCCATCGCCCCGTCGATCACCCTGTGGTCGTAGGAGAGGGAAAGGGGCATTACCGGTGCGATGGCCAGATCGTCGTCATAGACCACCGGCCGGAGCCGGGCGGCACCCACCGAGAGGATCGCGACCGTCCCATGCGGGACGATCGGAGTGCCATGACCACCCCCGACGGCGCCTATGTTGGACACGGTGAAGGTCTGGCCGGTCAGCTCGTCGGGGGCGAGACTGCGGTCACGGGCACCTTCGCCGAGGCGGCGCACCTCCCCGGCCAACTCCATGACGCTCTTGTCGTCGGCGTCGTGGATCACCGCCACCAGCAGTCCACCTGGTGTGTCGACCGCGATCCCGATTTCCTTCGTCGCATGGAGGACCAGGTCGTCCCCGTCTAGCTCCGCATTGAACTCGGGGAACTCGTCCAACGCAGGCAGGACCGCCTTTATCACCAGCGCCTCCATCGGGATCTTCATCCCATGTCGCTCTCCGAGGGCCATCCGCACCTCAAGGAGCCGGGTGGCGTCGACATCGTCGAAGGTGGTTACGTGTGGGATCTCGGACCAGCTCTTGGCCATGTTGGCTGCGATCGTGCGCCGCAGGGTGGACATGGGCTTCCGCTCCCCCGGGCGGGGTCGACTCTCCGCTACAGGAGGTTCGACCAGGTGCTCATCGGAGATGCCATGCCCCGCACCCACCGTGATGTCGTGAACCGCGTGCTCGGGACCTGATCTCTCGGTCTCCTCTGCCTTCTCCGCGACTGGTGGTGTCGCGGCCGATGCGATGACAGCTTCCACGTCGGCCCTGGTGATCCGACCACCGGGTCCCGACCGCTCGATGGTGCTCAGATCGACGTCGTGGTCTCTGGCGAGCTTGCGTACGACGGGAAGTGCCTTGACCGCCGACGAAGAGACGGCCTGGCCCGCGGTCGGCGGAGCCAATACTTCAGCCTCCTCGCTCAGGGTGCCGACGATCGGCTCGGGGTCGGCTCGGGTCGGAGACTCAGGCTGCTCCATCTCCTGGGGCTCCGCGTCGAGGTCCGATCCAGGCTCCGGCGGAGCCTCTCCCGCCTCGGCGATTGTCATCAGGATTTGACCCACCTCTATCACATCGCCCTCGGCTCCCCCGTGGGAGATGACTGTTCCGGCCCATGGCGACGGGATCTCTACCACCGTCTTGTCCGTCTCAACCTCGACGATCGGCTGATCTGGCTCGACCTGCTCACCTACGGCTACCAGCCAACGGACGATCTCCGCTTCGGTGAGTCCTTCTCCGATGTCGGGGAGCCTGAACTCACGGACCACTCAAACCTCCAGTGTCTCGTGTGCGGCGGCAACGATCCGTTCCACCGTTGGAAGGTAGTGGCCCTCGGATTGCTTGAGAGGAAAGATCGTGTCCCATCCCGCCACCCGGCGAACCGGCGCCTGTAACGAGTAGAGAGCCTGCTCCTGGATGGTGGCGGCGATCTCGCCGGCCAACCCACCCGTCAGGGGGGCCTCATGGACCACGACCGCCCGACCCGTCTTCTCGACAGACTCCAGAATCCCGGCGCGGTCGAGTGGAGAGAGGGTCCGAACATCGATCACATCGACCGAGACACCGTCGTCCTCGAGGGCGTTGGCGGCCGCCCTGGTCTCTTTCATCATGGCTCCCCAACTGATCAGAGTGAGATCCTCGCCAGGCCGCTCCACCCGGATCGGGCCTATGTCAACGGTGTAGTAGATGTCGGGGATGTCTTCCTCGACGGCTCGGTAAAGCCTGATCGGCTCGAGGAACATCACGGGGTCAGGATCTTCTATGGCCGCGAGAAGGAGTCCACGTGCATCACGCGGCGTGGAGGGAACGACGACCTTGATCCCTGGCACATGGGCGTAGATCGCCTCGGTCGACTCCGAATGGTGCTCGGCCGCACCGATGCCTCCCCCATAGGGAATCCGGATCACCATCGGCGCGGTAAATCGATGATTCGTGCGATTCCGAATGCGGGCGACGTGATTGATTATCTGGTCGTACGCGGGGTAGGAGAATCCGAGGAACTGGATCTCGGCCACCGGTCGCAGCCCAGCCACCGCCATCCCGAATGCGGTGCCGACGATGCCCGACTCGGCCACGGGTGTGTCGAACACACGGCTCTCGCCGAACCGGTCGCGCAGACCGTCTGTGATCCGGAACACACCACCTGTGCGGCCGATGTCCTCACCGAGCAGGATCACCCTCTCATCGGAGCCGAGTGCGGTGGCGAGCGCACCGTTGAGCGCCTGGGCCAGGTTGACCTCAGCCATGGCTCCCTCCGGCACTGCCCCCAGCTTGCTGTCGTTCAGCTCGCTCCGTCGGGAGGTCCGAGGGGGGTGGTCCCCCCTCAGTCATCACCGTCGGGGGGTCCGAGGGGGGTCGTCCCCCCTCCTTCGATTGTTCTCTCAGTGGAGTAGTTGGCTCGGCGTACATCCGGGTCAGCATCTCTTCGAATGTTGGTTCCGGGACCGACTCGGCCCAGCCGACTGCGCTTTCGACACGCCGTGACGCCTGCACCTCCAGGTCGGCCTGCCACTCCTCCGACCACGAGCCTTGGCTCTCCAGGAGAATGCGGATACGTGTCAGCGGGTCTCTTTCCGCCCACTCGTTACCTTCATCGTCGTCGCGATAGCGGGTCGGATCGTCGGCAGTGGTGTATGGACACATGGAATACGTCACGGCTTCGATCAGGCTCGGGCCCTTCCCGGAACGGGCGAGCGTGGCGGCTTCTCTCACGGCCACCAGTACCGCCACGACATCGTTGCCGTCTACCTGGACGCCGGGCATCCCGTAGGCATGGGCCTTGACCGCAATCGACGCCGAACGGGTCTGCTCGGAGGTCGGGTATGAGACGGCACAGCCGTTGTTCTGGCAGAAGAAGACAGTCGGTGTCTCATAGACAGCGGCGAGATTCATCGCCTCGTGAAAGGCACCCACGGAGGTGGCCCCTTCGCTGAACGACGTGAGTGCGATGCGATCTGTCCGTAGCAGCTTCTCCGCCCAGGCCAGGCCCACGGCGTGGATCAGGTGACCACCGACCGTGATCGACGGCGGAAGGATGTTCACACCCTCCGGTGCCTCGCCACCCCGCTCATCCCCCGTAAGGCCCAGGATGAGGAGCTCCCATGGATAGCCGGCCCGCCAGTTGAATGCGGCGTCGCGGTAGGTCGCGGCGACCCAGTCGTCGTCACGCAGGGCCGCAGCAGCTGCGATCTGGGCAGCTTCCTGGCCGCGGAACGGCGCATAGGTGGCAAGCCGTCCCTGTCGCTGCAAGGCTATGACCTTGGTGTCGAAAACGCGCGCCTCGACCATGTCGGCGTACAACGCCTGAATCTCCTCGACGGTGATGGGGAGACGATCGTGGACCGATCCGTCAGGATTGATGAGGCTGAATACCTGCGTAGTCTCGTTGACCGGAGTCTGCTCCGCTTCGTCGAGCAGCACCAATACGGTATTGCCCAGGTGACGACCGCTCATGGGTGTCCCCCCGCCGGTCGCCTCGATTCACGACCCTTCATCAGCTCCATCCCTCTCAAGCGAGGGGAAGGCCGGTCTCACCACTGGCTCCACCAGACCCAGGTGACCCGCATTTCGGGTCTGGCTTCGAAGCCTCCCTAATCTCCCCGTGTGATACTCGACCACTCTATGTGGTCACCGACCAGTCTGCTCATGAATCCTCGCCTTGTCAACAAACGAATGCGCTGAACACGTGGCCTTCCTTAGGCTGGGGTCTTCGCCGTTGCCATCCTGTTGAACAGGAGGGAACGGGGCGGTCGCTCACGGATGCCGGGTGGGCAGTCTCGTGATATCGGAAGGGTTCATCGCCCCAGGTCAGAGGCCCTTTGTAGTGGTCAGGGACGGCGTCGATCCGTCGACCTCCGGTTTTTCAGACCGTTTTCGCTCGGTTGTGACCTGGGGTATTTTGGAAACACGTTTGTCTACCAGGAGTTTCGATCTCACCTGATCTCGCGCCAGTACACAGGTTCTCGCGTATGTTGTCGCCCAGCTATGGCCCTGGCCGACGGCGGAGACGACGTGGATGGCGCCCTCATCGCGGCTGATGAACCGGCCCGAGATGACCAGCTCCATGTGAGCTAGCCCTTCTCGAATCGTCCGACCAATACAACCGGTACGCATCTGCAGTCGAGGGGGAGATTCGAGGATCCTCCATGGGTGGCACTCCAAGAGCAGCCACTTTACAGATCGAGATTCCTCCTGTATGTTCCTGCAGGTTCTGGATGCCAGGGCGACCGGCTGGGTGACCGGAGAGCAGGAATGGAGAGAGGGCCAAGAACCCGTGCCGTGGCACTGTCGTTCACACTCGTCCTCAGCCTGATTGCGATTCCCGGACAGGTTGCGGCGACACCACCACACCCGCTCATCGCCTCGCTACCCACTACCACCGATGACCCCGAAGGTCTGATCGCGGCCGGTCTCGAGCGGTTCGCCGAGCGGCTCAATGAGCTGGCCACCTTCCCCGAACTACAGAATCCGCTGCCACTGAGCGACGACACTCTGGGTGACCTGTCCGGCCTGGCCGGCCGATTCGATGACCTGGTAGCCGGGCTGGCGGCCCTCGGAGACAACCTCGACCCCACCGATGTGGAAGACGCAGTGGCCAACGCCGGAGGCGGTGGGCTCACTCTCAGCGCTTCGATCACCAATGACGACACCGGTGATCCCGCAGTCAAGGACGTGAACCTCGCCATCGGCATGGTGCGGACCGAGACCGTCGACTTGATCTCCGACCCGGCCGACTATCCGATCAGTGGCACCTCGCTCGATCTCACGTTCAACATGTCGGCGAGTATCGACTTCGAGTTCGACGCCGACCTCGTGGCCGGCGACCGGGACAACTCTTTCTACATCGTCGGCGAGCCACAGCTCACCGTCGACATCACCTCGGGGACCGGCCCGGTCACCTTCCAGGACAAGAGCCTCGGCATCACCGAGGTCGACGCCACCGGCACCGCCATCTTCGACCTGGCGGCGGTCTTCGCCCTTACCGATCCCGACGACACCCCGCCATCCAATGGGAAGATCACCTACGACGAGTTCGATGCCACCGCCCTCGTCGACCTGGTGGACTTTCAGGTCGTCGGCGAGACAAACTCGGTTCTCGACATCGATCTGACGATCGACACCGACCTCCTCGCCGGAGCCGAGGATGGAACGCTCACCGTCGACATCGGCGACTTCGGCGACTCGCCCACCGTCGGTGGCAACCTCGGCGACCTCACCGACTTCCAGAACATGAGTCCTGCCGAAGTCGTCGGATCTTTCGAACGACTCGCCACGTTCCTGGGTGGGTTGCAGACCACCCGGCGTCTCGACATCGAACTGCCACTGATCGGAGGATCACTCAACGACGTCATCCAGCTCGACGAGAAAGTGATCGATGTGCTGATGACGTTGATCGAGGAAGATCACGACGGTGTGGACAACGACGATGACGGGCAGACCGACGAGGAAGGTGAAGACCCGCTGGTGCCTACCTTCACCACCTTGCAGGAGCTGGAACCTCTCCTGGAGGCACAGTTGGGTCCGGTGGATCTCGTCCATTCCGGTGACAGCGTGTCATTCGCCCTCAACTTCGGCGACACCGCCAGCGAGGAGGTCGCCCTTCGCTTCCCTGACCTGAATGTCTTGACCGACCTGAGGATCACCGGCGGCGGAACGTCGACGCTCGAGGCATCATACGACCTGGATCTCGACTTCGGGCTCGATCTGACACCGCAGCCCACGGAGAGTGGAGCCGACCAGGGCTCCTGCTCCGATGGGGTCGACAACGACGGCGACGGCGACATCGACCTCGGAGACTTCAACTGCGCCGGAGCCGTGAACCTCGAGGAACGCGTTTTCCTCGATGTCGGAGACGAGGGCGACACCATCGAGGGGATCGCAACCGGAGCGATCTCCGCCACTGGCATCGACGCCGCGGCCAAAGTCGGGATTCTCAAGGTGGGCATCGAGAACGCCAGCGTCACCATCGACGGACCCGACGACGCTGCCCGGGTCACTGTAGACCTGTTCGACTCGGCGACCGGCCGGGTGGACTTCCGCGAGCTGTTCAACCTCCTCGGAGGCAGCGGGCCGCTGACGGCAGGGGTGACGACTGCCATGCAGGCCGACCTAGCAGCCACGATTCCGGTTGCTGCTGACGTCGGAGGCACCCCTTTGAGCGGCGGCAATGTCACCGTCACCTCCGGTGTCGCCGGCCCGGTGACCGGCGTCGGCGCCCTGGTCGACAACATCACCGTCAACGCCGGTTCCCTCGCGGCCAGCGAGATCTTCAACTTCAGCCCCTGCTCCAACAGCATCGACGACGATGGTGACGGCGTAGTCAACGACGGCTGTCCCGGCGGTCCGGACGCCAATGACGATCCCGAGTCGGAGAGCCAAGCCAGCCTGACCCAGGTCATCGCCGCCATCCGCGCCCTCGCCACGGAGATGGAAGGTGCCGGCTCGTCGGTGTTCGATGAAGAGATCCCCTTCACCGGAAAGTCACTCAACGATCTGATCGACTTCTCAGATGTTGTCATGGGTGTGGCCGAAGATCTGGAAAACCCTGCAGAAGGTGACGGCTCGGTGAGCGGTGGACCGGATTGCTCCAACAGCATCGACGACGACGGCGACGGTGTGGTCAACGACGGCTGTCCCACCGCAGGCGGCGCTCCCGAGGGCGGGGGCCTTGCCGGCTCCGCTCCGGCGCAGTGCGCCAACGGCGTCAATGACGACACTGGCGATGACGCCCGGGTCAATGACGGATGCCCCGCCGTCAATCCGACTCTCGACCAGGTCGGCCAGTCGATCGAAGAAGCGCTGCAACAGGCCGTTGACCAGGCGTTGGGACAGGACATCTCACCGACTGTCGACGTGATTGTCGCCTACAACTCCGGACCCAACGACTTGACCTTCCTGGTCGACATGACCGCAGGGTTCAGCGACACCGGGACCTTCAACGCCGACCTGGGATCAACTGTTGGCGGATATGAGCTGGTGGGCACGTCGGGTGCGGGCGACTTCGACATCGACGTCGACGCCGTGCTCGACCTCGACTTCGGTGTCGACCTCGACGACGTCAGCCCTTTCGTATTGGGTTCATCCGGTTTCAGCACGACCGGCACCGTCTCGGCCACAGACCTCGAGTTCGCCGCGAACATCGGTCCCATCGAATTCCAAGTGGGGGCGCCGGGCGATCAGGGAGCATTGCATCTGGGAGCGACCGGTTCGGTCGGGGTCACCGGAGCCGACAACGACCGCGTTGGCCTCGGATCCCTCGGTTTCGACACCCCAACCTTCGCAGGGATCGACCAGACCGCGTGCCCCTCCAATGAGGACGCCTGTGTCTCGTTGCCTCTCTATCTCAATGACGAGCCGGTGGATTCCCCGCCAGACCACATCATCAGCATCATGATACCCGACCTGGCCAGCCCGACGCCAACGGTCGATTTCCCCGACCCGAGTGTGATCACGGGCGCCATTGAGGACGCATTACTCGAGTTCGCCCTTGCCGAGTCGGGTCTGGGACGCCTCGTCGACATGCTCACCAGCGTGCTCGTCAACGGAGTCCTTTCCGCCGAGATCCCCCTGATCGGCGACCAACTGTCTGAGGCGGCCAACTTCATCGAGGGTCTCGGCAACAACGGTCTACTCGGGATCGTCACCGACATCCTCGAAGGCGACGGCGATCCCATCCAGAACGCGGTCGATGCCGCCACCGCCCTCGGCAACGAGCAGAACGTCTTTGTCGAGCTCCACCCGGGTGTGGTACCGGCCAACGAGATCCAGCAGGTGGACGTGGGCGGCGCCACCGCCGGTGACTTCACCCTCTCTTTCCAAGGCGACACCACGGGGTTGATCCAATTCGACTCGGGTCCCGGTGCGGTCCAGAGCGCCCTGGAGGCCTTGGCCTCGATCGGAAGCGGCAACGTCTCGGTGACCGGCGCCGCCGGCGGGCCGTGGACCGTCGAGTTCGTCGGCGACCTCGGCTTCACCGATGTTACGGAGCTGACCGGAGACGGCAGTGGTCTCACCGACGGCACGCTGACCATGACCACCACCCAGCCCGGGGTCTCCGGGGGCACCTTCACCCTCACCCGCGCCGGAAACGGCCCCAGCAATCCGATCCCCTGGAACGCCACCGCCGCCGAGGTGGAGGCGGCCCTCACGGCTGATGGCACCGGCATCAATACCATCAGTGTCACCGGAACCGGCACATCCACAGACCCGTGGATGTTGACCGATTTCGATCCGGAGGACCCGGGAGAGCTATCTGTCGACGACAGCGCCCTCGCCGGCACCGCAACCGTGGAACTGGTGACGGTCATCCCCACCATCGGCGAGGTGCAGAGCTTTGTCGACCCCTTCGCGATCAACCTCAAGCAAGACCTGTTCGATGCCGGGCTGCTCGTCGACAGCGCCAACCCTGAAGAACCGGCCGAGACACTGGCCGACGGAGTCGCCGACGTCATCCTGCTCTGTGCCGATGCAGGCGGGCTCGCTGACTGCAGCGACGATCCGGACAACGCCGACGATCCTGCCACTGCCATCCAGGG